>Ga0209185_1000068_pt1 | contig 171769 bp, 153 predicted proteins | sample SidtaG_2_FD_187425 | JGI IMG/M metagenome (GOLD analysis project Ga0209185, IMG submission 187425) | Marine algal microbial communities from Sidmouth, United Kingdom - Sidmouth_Asex2 metaG (SPAdes) (version 2) | ecosystem: Host-associated > Algae > Red algae > Unclassified | place: Sidmouth... | reverse complement strand
CCCCAGATCCCTCGTAAGCATCGTCAAGGCCGTCGTTGTCACTGTCCATGCCGCTAGGGGGCACATAGCCGTCGGTCGTCTGACCCTCCACATTGTCGGGAATGCCGTCGTTGTCCGCATCGATGTCCAAATGGTCGGGGATACCGTCACCGTCGCTGTCCAAAGGATCGGTCAAGGGGTCGTTATCGCCATCGATGTTGGGGTCTTCCACAACATCCAGTATACCGTCGTTGTCATCATCCAGATCGGTTTCATCGGGCACTCCGTCACCATCGGTATCGGGGCCCATGTCATCCGTAGGGTCAAGGTAATCGGGGGTTCCGTCACCATCGGTGTCATCGTTGGTCGGGTCGCCGTCGCCGTCGGCATCCTCGTCGGGGGTGTCGATGCCGTCGCCGTCATCATCAAAATCCCGGTAGTTGACGTCCTCGGTACCGTCCGTATCGGGAAGGTCGTTCGCAGGGTCGTCGATCTCGTCGTTCACGTCGAAGCCGTCGTTCACGTCGCTGCCCTCGTATCCATCGTCAAGGCCATCGCCGTCCGTGTCCGTACCGGTGAAAACCTGGTCGGGGATACCGTCGAAGTTGAAGTCGTTACCCTCGTTGTTGTCGGGTACCGTATCGTTGTCGCTGTCAAGGTCGATGTAATCAGGTGTGTCCGTGCCATCCGTGTTGACCGGGTCGATGCCCTCGTCCCCAGATCCCTCGTAAGCATCGTCAAGGCCGTCGTTGTCACTGTCCATGCCGCTAGGGGGCACATAGCCGTCGGTCGTCTGACCCTCCACATTGTCGGGAATGCCGTCGTTGTCCGCATCGATGTCTATGTTATCAGGAGCACCATCGCCATCAGTATCTGGGCAGGCAACTGGCTGCAAACTTAACCGAATACCATTCTGCCTGTGATCGGAAGTGGTAAAAAACTGCATTTCCGTTACCGTTGACAAAGATACCCAAGTAGCTCTTTCAGGTTCGTTTATGTCATTTGAAGTAACATTTTCCACGAAGTATTCATTGTCTATATTTCCCTCTTCAATACCAGGTGTTAATGTTGCGGTTTGATCGTATACAGCTCCATCAAGAGATCTTACACCATCCTTTTTCATAGCGGCGAGATTTGGAGAATGTCTTGCCACCACATTTACGGGTACGTTACCCGAAAATATAAATGTCATTGGTGCATTATTTCCGACTGAGAAAAATGGACCAGTCGCACTAGTACTTCCACCAGTAAAACTGACTAAGACACTTCCCGCGGGAAGACCCCATTTAGAACTGATATCAACATCAGTTGCGGAAAGATCACCTGTGAATATTCCTCTTGAAAGACCGAAATCGGAAGCAAACACTTCCTCCAATGCCAGAGTAGAACATTCGTCTGTGTCTAAAATACCGTCGTTGTCGTCGTCTATGTCAATAGAATCGGGTACTCCATCGCCATCGGTATCTTCATCCATTGGAAAAAATACAATATCATTTTTCGTGATAGTGTCTACCTTATTAAAAGAAGAGGTAAGTCCAACTAAAAGAAAAGCCATTAATAAAGTGAAAGAAAAATTCACCTTTTTGCTTAAGCGGGGGGTATTAGTCATGTCCATAAAGATAGTTTTCTATTTAAACTTATCCCATGGCAATGTAGGAAAAATAAGAAGTAAGACGTTGGGTACGACCTATAATAGCTTGCAAGATATATTTAAAAGTTCGTTCGTCAAATACTTTTTACGTCAGATATTCGAAAACATCCTTTAAAAACTTGATTATTCGTTAAAAGACATTATCTCAATAATTTAACTCTTCATAAATACGATGAACGGACAATACATGGACTATATCATTTACCGAAAATCGTAAAAATTTGTTCTTTGTCGAAGGGCTATGCTCTCAGCACCAAAAACGATATTAGAAGCTTGTTATTGTGCCATTACTTATTAAAATATGCTATCTAGAACCTTTTCTAAACTATTATAAATTCTTTTATTTAGACTATTTTTGTGCAAATTTTTAGATGGATTTTAAAGCAGAAATCGCCAAGCGAAGAACTTTCGGAATTATTTCACATCCCGACGCCGGAAAAACCACACTCACCGAGAAATTACTATTGTTCGGTGGAGCAATTCAAGAGGCCGGAGCCGTCAAAAACAATAAAATCAAAAAGACCGCCACTAGCGATTTTATGGAAATTGAAAGGCAGCGCGGAATTTCGGTCGCTACTTCAGTTTTGGCTTTTATTTATAAGGATAAGAAAATAAATATTCTCGACACACCTGGCCACAAAGACTTTGCAGAAGATACTTTTCGAACCTTGACCGCTGTAGACAGTGTCATTGTTGTTATTGATGTAGCAAAGGGCGTCGAAGAACAGACCGAGAAATTGGTTGAAGTATGTCGCATGCGCAACATTCCGATGATCGTCTTTATCAATAAATTGGACCGTGAAGGAAAAGATGCTTTCGACTTGTTGGATGAAGTAGAACAGAAATTAGGGCTTTCGGTCATACCACTGAGTTTTCCTATCGGAATGGGTTATGATTTTAAAGGAATTTATAACCTTTATGAAAAAAACATAAACCTTTTCAGCGGGGATAGTAAAAAGAATATTCAAGAAACAATCGCTTTTGATGACCTTGAAAATATCGAGTTAGAGAACATCATCGGTACCAATGCCGCGGAAAACCTAAGAGAGAATATTGAATTGGTAAATGGTGTTTATCCTTCATTTGATAAAGATGATTACCTATCAGGTAAAAAACAACCTGTATTTTTTGGCTCTGCCCTTAACAATTTCGGAGTGCGTGAGTTGCTCGACTGTTTTATTGATATTGCTCCCCCACCCAGACCGAAAAAGGCCGAGGAACGACTCGTCATGGCGAACGAAAAAGAGATGACGGGCTTTGTTTTCAAGATCCATGCGAATATGGATCCAAAGCATCGCGACCGCCTGGCTTTTGTAAAAGTTGTTTCCGGTACTTTCGAAAGAAACAAGCCCTATTTACATGTTAGACATGATAAAAAATTGAAATTTTCGAGTCCCAATGCCTTTTTTGCCGAAAAAAAGGAAATTGTCGACATCTCCTATCCTGGTGATATTGTCGGTTTACACGATACCGGAAATTTCAAAATAGGCGACACATTGACCGAAGGTGAAAGACTCAATTATAAAGGTATACCAAGTTTCTCCCCTGAACATTTTAGATACATCAATAATGCCGATCCGATGAAGTCTAAACAACTTTATAAAGGTATTGATCAATTGATGGATGAAGGTGTGGCACAATTGTTCACATTGGAAATTAATGGCCGAAAAGTAGTCGGTACTGTCGGAGCCTTACAATTTGAAGTTATTCAATATCGATTGGAGCACGAATATGGAGCGAAGTGCACTTATGAAAATTTTCCCGTATACAAAGCGTGTTGGGTAGACCCCGATGATAAAAAGAACAACGAATTCTTGGACTTTTTGAGGGTAAAACAAAGGTTTCTGGCAAAAGACAAAAGAGGACAATTGGTATTCTTGGCCGATTCTCAATTTTCATTGCAAATGACACAACAAAAATATCCCTCGGTAAAATTACATTTTACATCGGAATACGAATAGAAATATGTCTGCCCAATAAACCTTAAGCCTCTCCAGTAGGTCCAAAATTCAAAGGTATTGGAGGCTGTTCATAATCTTTAATAATACCGTGGGCCTTCTCAAAACGATTGACATTATCATTTAACGCTTTCAGAAATTTCTTGGCATGCTGAGGTGTCAAAACAATTCTGCTCTTGACCTTAGCCTTTGGCGCCCCTGGCATCATACTGATAAAATCGACTACAAATTCAGATACCGAATGATTGATAATAGCTAGGTTCGAATAAGTTCCTTCCGCTATCTTTTCATCAAGTTCAATATTGATTTGCTTCTGTTTGGTGTCTTTCTCCGCCATGTTATAGTTTAAAAAGAGCCAATAACAGAGAACCAAGACCAATAAACAAATTAATTCGAATATCGGTCTTGGCCCTTATGTCAAAGCTCTACGTGCTTAATTTAGAATTTCAAAGCTTCTTTACGTGCCATAATCTCATCGTATTCTTCTTTCGAACCAACAATGATGGTATCATAATCGCGCATACCTGTACCTGCAGGTATTTTGTGTCCAACGATTACATTTTCCTTTAAGCCTTCCAAAGTATCTACCTTACCGCTTACAGCAGCTTCGTTCAACACTTTGGTGGTCTCTTGGAAAGAGGCCGCCGAAATAAATGATTTCGTTTGAAGCGACGCTCTCGTAATTCCCTGTAAAATAGGAGTAGCTGTTGCAGCCACCGCATCTCTCGCAGAGACAACCGCTTTATCAGCTCTCTTCAAAATAGAATTTTCATCACGAAGTTCTCTGGCGGTAATGATCTGACCGGCTTTCAAGTTTTCTGATTCACCAGCATCTTCAACTACCTTTTTACCAAAGATTTCGTCATTTTCCCTAATGAAATCTGATTTATGTATCAATTGGTTTTCAAGAAAGACAGTATCGCCAGAATCTTGAATTCTTACTTTACGCATCATCTGTCGAACCACAACTTCGAAGTGCTTATCATTGATTTTAACACCTTGAAGGCGATAAACTTCTTGAACTTCGTTTACCAAATACTGTTGTACCGCTGATGGGCCTTTGATTGCCAAAATATCTTCTGGAGTAATCGAACCATCTGATAGTGGCATTCCGGCACGGACATAATCGTTCTCCTGAACCAATATTTGATTTGAAAGCTTGACCAAGTATTTCTTGATTTCACCTAATTTAGATTCAATGATAATCTCACGGTTACCTCTTTTGATTTTTCCGAAGGAAACAACACCATCGATTTCAGAAACAACGGCAGGATTCGATGGGTTACGCGCTTCAAAAAGCTCGGTAACCCTTGGAAGACCACCCGTGATATCACCTGCTTTAGCAGACTTACGAGGTATCTTCACCAATATCTTGCCTTCTTTAATCTTATCGCCATCATCAACCATGATATGCGAACCAACAGGAAGGTTGTAAGATCTCAAAGTTTCCCCTTTGCTATCTTGAATCAATAAAGTCGGTATCAACTTCTTATTTCTAGATTCAGAGATAACTTTTTCTTGGAAACCTGTCTGCTCATCAATCTCTACCTGATAAGTAACGCCTTGCTCTATATTCTCATATGCTATCTTTCCGGGAAATTCCGAGACGATAACCCCATTATATGGATCCCACTGACAAATCACATCATCAGCTTTAATCTTGACACCATTCTTCACAAATATCTGTGAACCATAGGGAATGTTATTCGTGCTCAGGGTAATACCTGTTTTCGTATCGACAATTTTAATCTCAGATGTTCTCGAAATCACGATTTGCGCCGCTTTACCTTCGGCATCTTGACTTTTTACAAGTCTCAAATCTTCGATTTCAGCAACACCATCAAACTTGGCAATGAGTTTATTTTCCTCGGAAATATTACCCGCAATACCACCCACGTGGAAGGTACGGAGTGTAAGTTGCGTACCTGGCTCACCAATGGATTGAGCGGCAACAACACCGACGGCCTCACCTCTTTGAACCATTTTATTGGTAGACAGGTTACGACCGTAACACTTTGTGCAAATTCCCTTAGGAGCTTCACAAGTTAGTGCCGAGCGAACTTCAACCCTATCTATCGGTGAAGCTTCAACTTTCTTGGCATCGGCTTCCATAATTTGCTGGCCCGCTGTCAACAAAAGCTCTTCGTTCAATGGATTGTAAACATCATGTAATGAAACCCTACCTAAGATTCTAGCTCCTAGAGTCTCAACAACTTCTTCGTTCTTCTTGAGGGGTTTCACTTCGATACCTCGCAATGTACCGCAGTCTTCGATATTAACAATCACATCTTGCGAAACATCTACCAAACGTCGCGTTAAATAACCAGCATCAGCAGTTTTCAGAGCCGTATCCGCAAGTCCTTTACGAGCACCGTGTGTCGATATAAAGTATTCAAGAATCGACAAACCTTCCTTAAAGTTAGATAGGATAGGGTTCTCGATAATCTCACCACCGCCAGCGGTAGACTTTTTTGGTTTTGCCATTAAACCACGCATACCGGTCAACTGGCGAATTTGTTCTTTAGAACCCCTAGCACCGGAATCCAACATCATATATACCGAGTTGAATCCTTGTTGATCCTCTCGAATTCGCTTCATCGCCAATTCCGTAAGCATGGCGTTAGTCGATGTCCAAACGTCAATTACTTGATTGTAGCGCTCGTTATTGGTAATAAGACCCATGTTATAGTTGGCCATAATACCATCAACTTGACCGTTGGCATCGGCAATCATCTCGTGCTTTTCTTGAGGGATGATAATATCGCCTAGACTGAACGAAAGCCCACCTTTAAAGGCAAACTCATAACCCATTGTCTTAATCTTATCTAAAAAAGCAGCAGTTGTCGGAACATCTGTAACTGCTAAAATTCGTCCGATAATATCGCGTAGCGACTTTTTGTTCAAAACATCATTTACATAACCTGCCTCTTCTGGAACCTCCATGTTAAAAAGTACCCGGCCAACAGTTGTGTCGATGATTTGATTTACCAATTCTCCTTCTTCATTAAAATCTTTTGCACGGACCTTAATTCCTGCGTTCAGATTTACCATGCCTTCGTTGAAAGCAATCTCCACCTCTTCATAAGAGTAAAAAGTTAGGCCTTCACCCTGTACTGGAACCTCTTTCGTAGATTTACGCTCTTTGGTCATATAATATAGACCCAAGACCATATCTTGAGAAGGTACTGTAATCGGTGATCCGTTGGCAGGGTTCAAGATATTATGAGAAGCCAACATTAATAATTGTGCCTCCAAAATAGCTTCAGGACCTAACGGCAGGTGAACCGCCATTTGGTCACCATCAAAATCAGCATTAAATGCCGTACATACCAATGGGTGCAGACGAATCGCTTTTCCTTCAATAAGTTTTGGCTGAAATGCTTGAATACCTAAACGGTGTAATGTAGGGGCTCTGTTCAAGAGAACTGGATGACCTTTCAATACATTTTCAAGAATATCCCAAACAACAGGCTCTTTTTTGTCTATTATTTTCTTTGCGGATTTTACCGTCTTTACGATACCTCTCTCGATCAGCTTTCTGATTACAAAAGGTTTATAAAGTTCTGCTGCCATATCTTTTGGCAGACCACATTCGAACAATTTTAATTCAGGTCCCACAACGATTACCGAACGAGCAGAATAGTCAACACGCTTACCTAAAAGGTTTTGACGGAAACGACCTTGTTTACCTTTCAACGAATCTGAAAGAGATTTCAAGGGTCTATTCGATTCCGTTTTTACGGCTGACGCCTTTCGAGTATTATCGAACAATGAATCAACAGCTTCTTGAAGCATACGCTTCTCATTTCGCAGAATCACTTCTGGTGCCTTGATTTCCACCAATCTTTTAAGACGGTTGTTACGTATGATAACCCTTCTGTATAAATCGTTCAAATCAGAGGTTGCAAAACGACCACCATCCAAAGGAACCAAAGGACGCAATTCAGGTGGAATAACAGGTACCACCTTCATAATCATCCACTCCGGTCTGTTCTCTCGATTATCTTGAGATTCGCGCAAAGCCTCAACAACTTGAAGTCTTTTTAAAGCTTCCGTTTTACGCTGTTTTGATGTCTCGGTATTCGCTTTGTGTCTTAAATCAAAAGACAATTGACGAAGGTCGATACGTGCCAAAAGATCGATCAAGCATTCAGCACCCATTTTGGCAATGAATTTATTTGGATCGGCATCATCGAGATATTGATTCTCTGGTGGTATGGTTTCCAAAATGTTCAGATATTCTTCCTCTGTAAGGAAATCCATTTTCTGAACTTCTTCACCCTCGGGACCTTTCGCAATACCCGGTTGGATTACCACATACCTCTCGTAATAGATAATCATATCTAACTTCTTGGAAGGCAATCCAAGAAGGTACCCTATCTTATTGGGTAATGAACGGAAATACCAAATATGGGCAACAGGAACTACCAAGTTGATGTGTCCCACGCGGTCTCTACGCACTTTCTTTTCAGTCACTTCGACACCACATCTATCACAGACAATTCCGCGATATCTGATACGTTTGTATTTTCCACAGGCACATTCGTAATCCTTTACAGGGCCGAAGATGCGCTCGCAAAACAAACCGTCACGTTCAGGCTTGTGTGTTCTATAGTTAATAGTTTCGGGTTTCAAAACTTCACCCCTTGACTCCGCCAAAATTGCTTCTGGAGATGCCAAACCGATAGAAATCTTGTCAAACCTTTTTTGTGGTGTATTATCGTGTATTCTAGCCATAATATATTATGCTACTAAATTATAATGTGTTCTAAAACTATTCTTCCAATCTGATATCAAGACCCAAACCTTTAAGTTCGTGCATCAATACGTTGAAAGATTCCGGAAGACCGGGTTCTGGCATTGTCTCACCTTTTACTATAGATTCGTAAGTCTTGGCCCTACCGATTACGTCATCTGACTTCACAGTCAAAATCTCACGTAGTGTCGCTGAAGCACCGTATGCCTCCAAAGCCCAAACTTCCATTTCACCGAAACGCTGACCACCAAACTGTGCTTTACCACCCAATGGTTGTTGCGTAATCAATGAATATGGTCCTATAGATCGTGCATGCATCTTGTCATCGACCATGTGGCCCAATTTCAACATGTAAATTACACCGACCGTAGCAGGTTGATCAAAACGTTGACCTGTTCCTCCATCATAAAGATAGGTATGTCCAAATCTTGGAATACCGGCTTCATCTGTATACCCGTTGATTTGATCTAAAGTGGCCCCATCGAAAATCGGAGTACCAAACTTCTTACCAAGTTTCAATCCGGCCCAACCCAGTACAGTTTCGTAAATCTGCCCGATGTTCATGCGAGATGGTACACCGAGTGGATTCAATACGATGTCTACAGGAGTACCGTCTTCTAAGAAAGGCATGTCTTCTTGACGTACGATTCGCGATACAATACCCTTGTTTCCATGACGACCTGCCATTTTATCACCAACCTTCAGCTTACGCTTTTTGGCGATATAAACCTTGGCCAATTTCATGATTCCCGCTGGTAACTCATCCCCTACGGAAATCGTGAATTTATCTCTTCTCAAGTTACCCTGAAGATCATTCAGTTTAATCTTATAGTTATGGAGTAAATCGGCGACTGAACCGTTGGTTGACTTATCCGTAGTCCAGCTTCCTCCTACTAAATGCGCATAGTCATCAACCGAGTTCAACATTTTCTGGGTGTACTTCTTTCCCTTAGGAAGAACTTCTTCTCCTAAATCGTTCATTACACCTTGTGAGGTTTTACCCCCTACCAACGTAAATAGTTTTTCTACCAGTACGTCTTTAAGCTCTTGGAACTTTACTTCGTATTCCAACTCCAATTTATTCAAATCTTCCTTGTCTTCAGAACGCTTGCGTTTATCCTTGACAGAACGAGAGAACAATTTTTTATCTATCACAACACCCCTTAATGACGGAGAAGCTTTCAACGATGCATCTTTTACATCGCCTGCCTTATCTCCGAAAATCGCACGAAGTAATTTTTCTTCAGGTGTTGGATCCGATTCCCCTTTCGGAGTAATCTTACCGATCAAAATGTCCCCTGGTTTAACTTCCGCCCCGATACGTATCATACCGTTTTCATCGAGATCTTTGGTCGCCTCTTCAGAAACATTCGGGATATCATGAGTCAATTCCTCAGCTCCTAATTTCGTGTCTCGAACTTCCAAAGAATATTCGTCAACGTGGATGGAAGTAAAGATGTCTTCACGAACCACTTTCTCAGAGATTACGATTGCATCTTCAAAGTTATATCCTTTCCAAGGCATAAAAGCCACAGTCAAGTTTCTACCCAAGGCCAATTCACCTTTTTCAGTAGCATAACCTTCACAAAGTACTTGACCTTTTTTAACCTTATCGCCTTTTTTCACAATCGGCTTTAAGTTGATACTCGTACCCTGATTGGTCTTTCTAAATTTGACCAATTGATAGGTTTTAGAATCATCTTCGAAACTAATCAGTCGCTGCGCTTCCGACCTTTTATACTTTATAGTAATCTTTTGAGCATCTACATATTCTATGGTACCATCACCTTCGGCATTTATCAAAACTCTTGAATCTGAAGCTACCTGTCTTTCCAGACCAGTACCAACAATCGGTGATTGCGGTCTCAACAATGGAACTGCCTGACGCATCATGTTAGAACCCATCAATGCACGGTTCGCATCATCATGTTCCAAAAATGGAATCAATGACGCCGAAATCGACGCAATCTGATTTGGCGCAACATCTGTATAATTGACCTCTTTGGGTTCAACCACGGGGAAATCGCCTTCTTCACGAGCAATGACCTTTTCGTTTTTGATAATGCCACTATCTTTCAAGGGAATATTCGCCTGGGCGATTTTCATTCCCTCTTCTTCTTCAGCACTCAGATAGGTAAAGTTTTGAGTATCAACCTTTCCTTTGGTAACGGTGCGATACGGAGTTTCCAAAAAGCCCATCGGATTCACTTTGGCAAATACTGCCAAAGATGAAATTAAACCAATATTCGGACCTTCAGGTGTCTCTATCGGACATAACCTTCCATAGTGCGTGTAGTGAACATCACGAACCTCGAAACCAGCTCTTTCTCTTGAAAGTCCACCTGGCCCAAGTGCCGATAATCTTCTCTTATGTGTAATCTCCGCCAATGGATTTGTTTGATCCATAAACTGAGATAACTGATTCGTACCAAAAAACGAATTAATTACAGAAGACAAGGTCTTGGCATTAATCAAATCGATTGGTGTAAATACCTCGTTGTCACGAACATTCATACGCTCACGTATAGTTCTCGCCATACGGGCAAGGCCAACACCGAACTGAGACGAAAGTTGTTCACCCACAGTTCTCACACGACGGTTCGAAAGGTGATCGATATCATCGATTTCCGCTTTGGAATTGATAAGTTCGATCAAGTATTTTATAATCGTAATGATATCTTCTTTGGTCAAGACTTGTTTGTCCATTCCAATATCCAACTGCAATTTTTTGTTCATTCTATAACGACCTACTTCACCTAAGTTGTAACGTTGATCGGAAAAGAATAATTTATCGATAATACCACGAGCCGTCTCCTCATCGGGCGGTTCTGCATTACGCAATTGACGATAGATATGTTCAACAGCTTCTTTTTCAGAATTCGTTGGATCCTTCTGCAACGTATTGTGAATAATGGCGTAGTCAGATTGCGCATTATTCTCTTTATGCAAAAGAATTGTTTTGACATCAGTTTCAAGAATCTGCTCAATATGCTCTTTTTCTAAAACCGTATCACGATCAAGTACGATTTCATTTCTTTCAATAGAGACTACCTCTCCAGTATCTTCATCCACGAAATCTTCGTGCCAAGTATTAAGAACACGGGCGGCCAACTTGCGTCCCAAAACTTTTTTCAAGCCTGCATTTGAAACTTTGACTTCCTCAGAAAGATCGAAGATTTCCAAGATATCCTTATCACGCTCAAAACCAATGGCCCTGAAAAGTGTTGTTACAGGTAATTTTTTCTTACGGTCGATATAAGCGTACATAACGCCATTGATATCGGTCGCAAATTCTATCCAAGAACCTTTAAAAGGAATTACCCTGGCAGAATATAATTTCGTTCCATTTGCATGGAAAGATTGACCAAAAAACACCCCTGGTGATCTATGCAGTTGCGATACTACCACACGCTCGGCACCATTGATAACGAAAGTGCCGCTAGGTGTCATATAAGGAATAGTTCCCAAATACACATCTTGAACGATAGTTTCAAAATCTTCGTGCTCTTCGTCGGTACAGTACAACTTCAATCTAGCTTTCAACGGAACGCTATAGGTCAGACCGCGTTCGATACATTCCTGAATGGAGTATCTCGGGGGATCTATGAAGTAATCTAAAAATTCGAGTACGAACTGGTTTCTAGTGTCCGTAATCGGGAAGTTTTCCATGAAGGTATTGTATAATCCTTCATTGCCCCTTTCGTCAGATTTGGTTTCAAGTTGAAAGAAGTCTTGAAACGATTTAATCTGAATGTCCAAAAAATCCGGATATTCCGGTGTGTCCTTGGCGGATGCAAAATTTATTCTTTCAGCCTGTTTTGTCAACATCTATGGATAAAATTTTGATCGTGAATATTGATGGGTCGTATATACCTTTATATACTGTATTTATAAATAGGCTTAGGTCTATCCATCAAAGACGGAAAGACCTAAACCCAAAGTGCTATTGGTTGTTGCTATTATTTAAGCTCAACTTCTGCTCCTGCTTCTTCTAAAGATTTTTTGATTCCTTCAGCTTCGTCTTTAGCAACACCTTCCTTAACGGCTTTTGGTGCGCTATCAACGATATCTTTAGCATCTTTCAATCCGAGGCCAGTCAATTCTTTAACCAATTTGACTACTGCCAATTTAGAACCACCGGCTGCGGTCAAGATTACGTCAAATTCTGACTTTTCTTCAGCAGCTTCACCACCACCAGCAGCGGCACCGCCACCACCAGCAACAGCTACAGCAGCAGCTGCAGGCTCTATGCCATACTCTTCTTTTAAGATGTCGGCCAACTCATTGACCTCTTTTACGGTCAAATTTACCAACTGTTCTGCAAATTCTTTTAATTCTGCCATTTTTCTATCGTTTAATAAAATTTTAAAATATAATTGTTTTTAGTGCGCAAATTATCGTTCTGATAAGGTCTTGAGAATACCAGCCAACTTACCTCCACCAGATTTAAGTCCGGAAATAACATTTTTAGCTGGCGATTGCAACAGCCCAATGATTTCTCCGATCATTTCCTCTTTGGATTTGATACTGACCAAAGTATCCAACTTATCATCCCCTACATAAATCGCTTCTTCAATAAAAGCTCCTTTCAATAAGGGTTTTTCGGATTTCTTCCTAAAGTTCTTTATCACCTTGGCCGGACCATTTCCGACTTCGGAAAACATTAGAGAAGTATTCCCTTTCAGTACTTCAGGAAGTTCACCGAAATCTTTTTCGGCTGCATCCATGGCTTTCGCCAATAAAGTGTTCTTGACAACCGACAGTTTAATATTGGATTTAAAACAAGCCCTTCTCAAATCAGAGGTTGTTTGTGCATCCAAGCCAGAAATGTCCGCCAAATAAATTGTGGAACTTTCGGCCAACTGCTTCGTCAAATCTTCTATTACGACTCCTTTTTCTTCTTTTGTCATGATTAAAATTATTTGACTATCAGTTAAACTGTCTTAGGATCTAATTGAACGCTCGGGCTCATAGTACTTGACATAAAAACACTTTTCATGTAAATACCTTTTGATGAAGCCGGTTTCAATTTATTCAAAGTTTCTAAAAGTTCTTTGGCATTTCCTGCGATTTTATCCGCAGAAAAAGAGGCTTTTGCTATGGCCGCATGAACAATGCCAGTTTTATCGACTTTGAAATCTATTTTACCTGCCTTGACCTCAGATACCGCTTTCGCAACATCCATGGTGACCGTTCCCGTCTTCGGATTGGGCATTAAACCTCTCGGCCCTAAAACACGCCCCAATGGTCCTAATTTACCCATAACGCTTGGCATCGTGATAATTACATCAACATCAGTCCAACCACCTTTTATTTTATCCAAATACTCGTCCAAACCCACGAAATCAGCACCAGCTTCGGTAGCTTCTGTTTCTTTGTCAGGAGTAACCAAGGCCAAAACCTTGACGTCTTTTCCAGTTCCATGCGGAAGTGTAACTACTCCACGAACCATTTGATCCGCTTTTCTTGGGTCCACACCCAAACGAATCGCTAAATCTATAGAAGCATCAAATTTTGCATTAGTGATTTCTTTCACCAAAGCAGAACCTTCCTCCACCGAATAAAGCTTGTCTTTATCGATTTTGGCGTGCGCCTCTTTTTGCTTTTTTGTCAACTTTGCCATTTAAATTGCTTTAATTAAGATTAAAAAGGTCGCTTACCTGCGACTTTGAGACCCATTGATCTCGCAGTACCTGCAATCATACTCATAGCCGATTCAACTGTAAACGCATTAAGGTCTACCATTTTATCTTCGGCTATTTGCTTTACCTGATCCCAGGAAACACTCCCAGATTTAACTCGGTTCGGTTCGCCAGATCCTTTTTTAATCTTAGCTGCTTCCAAAAGTTGAATTGCCGCCGGCGGTGTTTTTACAATAAAGTCGAAGGACTTGTCTTTGTAAACCGTGATAACAACAGGTAAGACTTTACCCTGTTTGTCCTGTGTACGAGCATTGAACTGCTTACAGAACTCCATGATGTTAACACCGGCAGCACCTAAGGCGGGTCCGACCGGTGGCGATGGATTCGCGACACCTCCCCTAACTTGTAGTTTAACTACTTTACCTATTTCTTTTGCCATTGTTTAATATTAAATTTAAATCATGTTAATGGAAGCAACACAATTTATAACTATGTAACAATTATCTTGAAGTCGTCTATAATGTAAGACGGACTTTATATTTTTTCTACTTGCATGTAACTGAGTTCCAACGGGGTTTTTCTTCCGAAAATCTTCACCATTACCTCAAGTTTGCGTTTTTCTTCATTTATCTTTTCAACGGTTCCATTGAAACCATTGAATGGTCCATCAATTACTTTGACCGTTTCGCCAAAAGTAAAGGGTATGGCCACCGCATCGGTATTCACGGCCAATTCATCGACCTTACCAAGCATCCTGTTTACTTCCGCTTTTCTCAACGGAACAGGATCACCTCCCTTTGTTTCCCCTAAAAATCCGATTACATTGGTTATCGATCTGATGATATGAATCATCTCTCCTGCCAAATTGGCTTTAATCATTATGTAACCCGGAAAATAAACGCGCTCTTTATTTATTTTTTTTCCATTTCTAATTTGCACGACTTTTTCTGTCGGCACAAGAACATCTTCTAAGTAATCAGCAAAACCATGACGCTCAACTTCACTTTCAATGTAGCCTTTTATCTTGTTCTCTTGGCCACTGACAGCTCTCACTACATACCATTTTTTTTCCAATACTTCAGACATAGCCCTATGTTTAGTTTAAGATGTTATTGAAATATAATTTAACCAAACTACTGAAGGCCTCATCAACTCCCCATGTCGCAAGTGCGAACAATATCGAAAATACCGCAACTACCACCATTAAATTCGATGATTCTGCTCTTGTCGGCAGTGTTACATTATTTCGAAGTTCATCTATGGACTCTTTTATATAGGTCAACATATCTATGTTTTTAATATTCCTTTTTTGGCACCCTTCGACTTTTCTCAGAGCAGACTTCTCGCCTAACGGGCTATCTCTTTCGATTAGCACGGGAGGAGAGGCTCGAACTCCCGACACCTGGTTTTGGAGACCAGTGCTCTACCAACTGAGCTACACCCGTATTTATTTACATTGAAAGGTATCCCGCCGCAGCGGGACACCCTTAATATAAACTATATCGATAATCTTAATCTAAAATCTTGGTAACCTGACCAGCACCTACTGTTCTACCACCTTCACGAATAGCGAAACGTAAACCTTCGCTTAATGCGATTGGCTGTATCAAATCAACTGTAATTGTAAGGTTATCACCAGGCATTACCATCTCAACCCCACTTGGCAAATTGATAGTACCGGTAACGTCAGTTGTTCTAACATAGAACTGTGGACGATAGTTGTTATGGAATGGTGTGTGACGACCACCTTCTTCTTTTTTAAGGATATAAACCTCAGCTTCAAATTTCGCATGTGGCTTAACAGAGCCAGGCTTACAGATAACCATACCTCTTTTGATATCGGTTTTCTCGATACCCCTTAAGAGGATACCTACGTTATCACCAGCTTCACCTCTGTCCAAAATCTTACGGAACATCTCAACACCAGTTACGGTAGAGGCCAATTTCTCAGCACCCATTCCGATAATATCAACAGCATCGCCAGTATTGGCAACACCAGTTTCGATACGACCTGTTGCAACAGTACCACGACCAGTAATTGTGAAAACATCTTCAACTGGCATCAAGAAATCTTTTTCAACATCTCTTTTAGGTAGCTCGATCCAATCATCAACAGCAGCCATCAATTCCATTACCGTATCCACCCACTTTTGCTCACCGTTAAGTGCACCTAGAGCAGAACCGGCAATTACAGGTCCGTTGTCACCGTCGTATTCGTAGAAAGAAAGCAATTCTCTGATTTCCATCTCAACCAATTCCAAAAGCTCTTCATCATCGACCATGTCGACTTTGTTCATGAAAACAACAATTCTTGGAATACCGACCTGACGCCCTAAAAGGATGTGCTCACGAGTCTGTGGCATAGGGCCATCAGTCGCGGCAACAACAAGAATCGCACCATCCATTTGTGCAGCACCTGTTACCATGTTCTTCACGTAATCGGCGTGACCAGGACAGTCAACGTGAGCATAGTGACGGTTTGCCGTCTGATACTCAACATGTGACGTGTTGATAGTAATACCTCTTTCTTTTTCTTCTGGAGCGTTGTCGATAGAATCGAAACTTCTCTTTTCAGAAAGTCCTGCATTCGCTAACACTTCTGTGATAGCAGCAGTCAATGTTGTTTTACCGTGATCTACGTGTCCAATAGTACCAATATTTAAGTGCGGTTTGGAACGATCAAAAGTTTCCTTTGCCATTTTAAATGAATTTTAATCTTAATTTATATTAGTGTACAATAATTAATGCTTCTTTCTAGAGCCAACGACGAGATTTGAACTCGTGACCTCTTCCTTACCAAGGAAACGCTCTACCCCTGAGCTACGTCGGCGTAAAGTGTTTAACATCTTCATCCTTCTAATCCAAGGAAGAGATTCCTGCCTTCGCAGGAATGACAAAAAAATTGTCAATCTTGAGCGGGAGACCGGGTTCGAACCGGCGACATTCAGCTTGGAAGGCTGACGCTCTACCAACTGAGCTACTCCCGCAATTTTTTTTTTCAAATCACACCTTAAAATTTCAAGGTCAAATAAAAATTTCCAAAAAACTGGAAATCTCGCTTTCTTATTTTGCGATTATCAAAAAGTGTGGGGAGAGCAGGATTCGAACCTGCGAAGACATAGTCAGCAGATTTACAGTCTGCCCTCGTTGGCCGCTTGAGTATCTCCCCAATCCATTATTTTAAAGACCTTTCGAGCCGATGGAGGGACTCGAACCCACGACCTGCTGATTACAAATCAGCTGCTCTAGCCAGCTGAGCTACATCGGCAATTTTCACACTTTTTTGCACAAAAAAAGCCCGTCATTTCTAACGGACTGCAAATGTATATATTTATTTGTTTAATCAAAATAAATCAGGTAAAATTTTCCCTATGCCTGTGCCCTCATTTTCTGCTTCTTTTTTAATAGACTTCTTTGCAATGAACTACAAGCTGAATCGACGGCCTCTTCAAATGTCTTGCATTGTTTTTTCACCACGAATTTATCTCTTGGCACATGTAAGCTAATTTCCACAATCTTATTCTCTTTTGAGCTGGTGTTCTCTACTTTCATATAAACGTCAGATTTAACTATTTTATCATAAAAGACATCTAACTTGTTCATTCGATTTTGTAAAAAATCGATCAATTTACCATCTGCGTTGAAATTCACTGATTGCGCATTTACTTTCATCTGTTTTAGGTTTATTGTTAATTAGGAGTAAAAATGCCCGTCTCAAATTCTGCGGGGCTAAGATTTACCAGAGAATCGCCTTGAAAAAACCGGTCTCTGTTGAAGTTTATTTCATAGGTTATTCGAATTAGTGGTTATCAGAATAATTAATCTTTACTTCTCGGATGACTTATTGAATGTACTTTTTTCAATTCGGCAATACTGTTGTGCGTATAAACTTGAGTCGATGCCAGACTAGAGTGGCCTAAAAGTTCTTTTACTGAATTAAGATCAGCTCCCTTATTTAGTAAGTGAGTAGCAAAGGTATGTCTTAGTATATGCGGACTCCTTTTTGACTTACTTGAGACCATACTAAGATAATGATTTATAACTCTGTACACAAGAGTTCCGTAAATTTTATCACCCGATTTTGTAAGAAATATGTACCCTTTTTCCAAAATCGTATCCAATAATTCTCGTTTTTCTAGGTAGTCCCGAAATAGTATGCCGGTAGAATCCAATAAGGGTACAAAACGTTCTTTATTCCTTTTACCTAAAACCTTGACTAAATTATTCCTTAAATCAATATCTTCTATCTTAAGGTTAATTAATTCCGATCGGCGCATTCCAGTGGCATACAATAATTCTATAATCAATTGGTTACGTGCACCTTCAAAATCATTCTCAAAGGGTATTTGAGACAATAATGCTTTCATTTCCTCTTCAGAAAAAGGAACTTCTATTTTTTTAGATGTTTTTAAGGCCTTGTGCCTAGACAAAGGATTAAATTCAATCGAACCAGTACGTTGAAGGAATTTATAGTATGCTTTTAAGGATGCTATTTTTCTGTTTATAGATCGATTGGAGATATTTTCATCAACTAAGATGACGACCCAACTTCGAATAATCGCATAGTTGATTTTATCGATGTTCGCCTCTTCATGCTTATCGAAACAGAATTTTGAAAAGCGCTCAATATCTTTTTTATAGGCATTAACAGTATGTTCAGAATAGTTTTTCTCATGTGAGAGATAATCGACAAAAGCTTGAACGGACATGATGTAAAGTTAGTCAACTTGAACATAATATCTAATATCGTATACTGTGGGCTATGGTAGTTGGAAAGGTTGCTCACCTATTTTATCTACTGAAATAAAAAATCCCAACCGCCTTGGGCAGATGGGATTATATTTTAGAATGTTGACTTACGATTTCTAGATTTCCTCTTGATCTCGTAATCCTTGTATGTACTCCGCCTTCTGAATCTGCGCTCGACGCACTACTGAAGGTTTTGTGAATTGCTGACGCTTACGCAGCTGTCGCATGGTACCTGTTTTGTCGAACTTTCGCTTGAAACGCTTTAAAGCTCTATCGATATTTTCTCCTTCTTTAATAGGTATTATTAACATAAGCTACAACCTCCTTTCTTTAAAATTATACTCCGTTTTATTACGGGACTGCAAATATACGGCTATTAACTACAAACCCTAACGAATATTTTAAAATTTTCGATTATTTAATCCGCGGTCGATAATCTTTCTTATCAATTATTATTTTAGCGATTATTTCACGTAGGATCTCCGAGGTGCCTCCACCTATGGGCCCAAGCCTGCTATCTCGAAGTAATCTGGCCATCGGATAGTCTTCAATATAACCATATCCACCTAAAAATTGTAGACAGTCATAGGCGACCTCGTCGGCCATCTTTGTCGATCGTAATTTCGAAATCGTTGCTTCTCGCACAACGAACTCGTTTTTATCCATTTTATATACAACGGAATAATTGTATTGTTTGCACATATCCATATCTGCATGCAAATCAACGATACGATGGCGTAAAGCTTGGTACTGATTTATAGGTTTACCGAAGGTTTCTCTCTCTGACATGTACTTCAAGGTGTATTCTAAAGCATATTCTGCTCGTGCGTGTGCATTTATGCCCATGATCAATCTTTCCAATGAAAAAGCCTCCATAATAAAACCAAACCCTTGCCCCTCTTCACCCATCAAATTGGAAGAAGAAACTACAACGTTGTCAAAGGCCAACTCGGCAGTATCGGAAGCACGCCAACCGAGCTTGTTCAATTTATTTGCCGAAACACCTTCACTTTTAAGGTCGACTATGAAAAGACTGATACCCTTGTTGCCAATGGATGTATCGGTTTTGGCGGCCAATATGATATAATCGCCATAGACCCCATTGGTGATAAATGTTTTAGACCCATTGATGACATAGGTGTCCCCTTTTTTAGTCGCCGTTGTTCGCAATCCTGCAACATCACTTCCGCCAAAAGGTTCGGTAACTCCTAAACAACCTATTTTTTCACCGTTTACACTTGGGATCAAGAAAGCTTTCTTCTGCCCGTCATCGGCATTTTTGTTCAAATGGGTCATAGCCAGATAAACGTGCGCCCAGACTGCTGCAGCGAAGCCACCTGAATTGATTTTTTGAAGTTCTTCAAGCAAAATTACAGTGTAGAATAAATCAAGGCCTAAACCACCGTATTCCTCAGGAGTTGACAATCCGAAATAACCCATTTCGCCGAACTTTTTCCAAATGGCCCTATCGATAGTTCCAGACGATTCCCATTCTTCTATATGGGGGACAACTTCTTTTTGTAAAAAATCTTTGAGACTTTCCCTAAAGAGTTGATGTTCTTCAGTGAAGTACATACTTTGCATAGCTAATTCTTTAAATTGAAATGATCCAAACTTTTTCGATTACTTGAGATTTTTACATCAGTCGACAAACAGGTTTTGAGTTTTAATTTTATCTTACTTCTGTGCTGTTTTGGCGCTAGCCATTCAAAAAAGTCTTCACTAAAAGCCAAAAGCCAAAGCTTTCGGCTGCATACCAAAAGGCTTAGATTATTTCAGGGACAAATATAACGCTATTCTCTCGATCTTATTGGCAGGAAAATCTTCAATTTGGGCTAATTCGTCGAAGGATTTTATTCTTCCGTTCGCTTCTCTGTAAGCCACAATTTCTTCAGCTATTCTGTATCGCAGATAGATCAATTTGGCAAGTTCATCGACTGTCGCCGCGTTTAAATCGATTTTTTCAATTTCAGGTTTGGTCAACAACTTAAACCGTTTTAAAGTTTTTTCCGCGACATCAGATTCCAAGCCGTAAACGTCGAAGAGCTGCTCTTCGACCAAAAAACCCCCAAGCCGATCACGAAACTTGACAATTCTAGCGGAAAGCTTTTCGCCAATACCATTTATTTTTTTGAGGTCTTCTGCTGTAGCTGAATTCAAATCTCTTATTACTATTTCTTTTGGTTTTACATTTGTTATGGCCGATGTCTTCATTCGCACACCGGAAGCCAATTGCATGTTTCCTTTCTGCGCCCATTCGGGGAATTTGAAATATGGAGCAATCGCACCTAGAAGACTGTCAGAAACTTGGGTAACCTGTTGAAATTCTTTCGGGGAGTTCACATATTTTCGAGTACTACGAAAGTTATGTAATCTATCGATTTCTTCGACCGACATTCCTAAAGTATACCCCTTATGGTCGGTGATGAAATTCGGATTAAAGGGAAAAATCTTAATTGAATCTTTCCGCAGCGCTTTTTGCTTCAGCACATCGATTTGGTCCTGCATTTCAGAGTTAACTTGAAAACCGTCGATTTGATTATCCACAGAAAAACTTTTCCAAAGAAAATAGCCTATCTGCAATAGGATAATAAATAGCAACAAAAAGAAAATCCCACTCCGTTCTTGTTTATTGAACCTGAAGTGGGATTTTAATTTTTTCAAGGAAGACTTATTTTGAATAGGCTGTCTTTATAGCGTCCAAATATCGATTCAGTTGCTTTTTTACCTCGGGAAAGAGGAAATACAGACCAACCATATTCGGAAAGACCATTGCAAAAATCATCGCATCTGAAAATGCCCAAATTGAATCCATGCTAGCGGCAGCACCTATAATTACGAATATGCAGAAAAGAAACTTATACGTCAAATCCATTGCCTTGCCCCGGCCAAACAAGTATTTCCAAGATTGAAGACCGTAATAGGACCAAGAAATCATCGTAGAGACCGCGAATAAAACTACTGCTATGGTCAAGAAAACATTTGAATACGGAATATATTCAGCAAAGGCCTTCGAAGTAATTCCTGCACCTTCGAACGGCATACCATCAATCATTACGACCCCACTTCCATCGCCGCCATATTCAAAAAATCCGCCAAAATTAAAGATTATGATTACCAAAGCCGTCATCGTACAGATAACAACAGTATCTATGAACGGCTCCAATAGAGCTACTAGACCTTCGGAAGCGGAATATTTAGTTCTAACGGCCGAGTGTGCAATCGACGCAGAACCGGCCCCCGCTTCATTTGAGAAAGCCGCCCGTCTAAAGCCCACCAAAAGAACTCCGATTACACCCCCTACGCCAATTGCCGTGGGATTTAATGCTTCGGTGATAATCAGAGAAATGGCATCATCAATCAAGCTGAAGTTGCCAAAAATTATATAAAGGCATGCGAGGATGTATAGCAACGCCATAAACGGCACAACTTTTTCAGTAACCGAGGCTATTCTTTTGATACCGCCTATAATAATGACCCCTACCAAAACGGCCAGAATCAGACCAATAATCGCCCCCGCACTTGCACTCTCGAGACCCATTAGTTCTTTTACCACAATGGTCGCCTGATTAGATTGCGCGGCGTTACCACCTCCAAAAGAACCACCGATACAGAACACCGCAAAGAGAGCGGCAGCTATCTTACCTAGTGTTGTAAAACCCTTGTTTTTAAGACCTTTACTGATATAATACATTGGGCCACCGTAAACGGTGCCATCTTCCCCGACATCTCGATATTGAACACCCAAAGTGCATTCAACGAATTTAGTCGACATACCCAAAAGCCCACAGATTATCATCCAAAAAGTAGCTCCAGGACCTCCTAGTGCTATAGCCAGGGCTACGCCCGCGATATTTCCATTGCCTACCGTACCAGAAACTGCTGTAGCCAAAGCCTGAAAATGACTCACCTCGCCTTCTTCGCTTTCATCGCGGATGGTATCAGGAATATCACCATCAGCGGTCATATGCTGTTCTACTTTCTCAAGACCATATTTTTCTACTTCCTCATATTTACCCCTAACCACATTAATAGCGGTAAAAAAGTACCTAATGTTGGGGAAACCAAAATATAGTGTGAAAAACAGCGCACTGCCAACCAATAAAATCAGAACGAATGGAGTACCAAAGACCGGAAAAAAGATTACAGTATTAAAAAAGTCACTAACTGGGGCGAAGGCCTGATCGATTTTTTGGTCTAGCCCGACTTCTTCAACCTCTTGAGCAAAGGTCATCAGCGGTAAAATAAGCGCAATCAAGGAAAGAAGCCTGTATTTCATATTTTTTATTTTGGTTGTATTTAAGTTTGGTTAATGCGACAATATCATAAAAAATAGCAACACTATCAAGTATTGTATCAAGTATTAACAAAGCCTTCAATTAAACGATATGGAACATTTCATTTAGTTTTTTAATTTGTTGGGGATTACCGAGCACGATGACCTTACTCTTTGGCTCAAGTTCCAATTCAGGATCGGGGTTAATGATATAATCTCCGTCAGGCGCTACATATCCAATAATGGTACAACCCGTTCTTCTGCGAAGGTCAAGGTCTTTTATAGAGCTACAGTCGACTTGATTTCGAAATTCTTCTATCGAAACTTCTTCAAGGTTTGGTGTGCCATCCCCAACATTTGATATACGGTCCATAAAATCAATAAGATCAGGGTTGACTACCAATGCTGCCATATGGTCACCCCCAACTTTATCGGGCATAATAACCTTGTTTGCGCCCGCCAAACGCAGTTTTTTTTGTGAACTGACCTGAGAAGCACGACTTATGACAAAGAGGTTTTCATTTAATTGTTTTGCCGAGAGCACTACAAAAAGGTTATCGGCATCTTCGGGTAAGGCGGTTATAAGATATTTCGCCCGTTCTATACCCGCCGCTTGCAACACCTCATCTTCGTTCGCATCGCCCTCTACGAAGAGAATATCGTTTTCAAATTTCTCGATGACATCTTTGTCTTGCTCGACTACTGCAAATGACCTCGAGTAATTTACGAGTCCCCGTGCAGCCTGGGCTCCATTTCTGCCGAAGCCACAAATGATGACGTGATCTGTAAGTGCATCTACTCTTTTTTTCACTTTTTTCTTTTTTAATAGTTGAAGTGTGTTTCGACTTAAAATATATTCTGTTATTACTGAAATGGCAAACCCAATAATGAATACACTAGAAATGATCAAAAAGACCGTAAAAATCTTCGCTGAAGCATCTAACGGCTGAACTTCTTTGAAACCGACCGTCGTAATTGTAATAACGGTCATGTATAGCGCATCTAGCCACTGGTATTCAGAAAGATAATGATATCCTACAACCCCGACCAAGACAATCAGAATCAACAAAAAAATTGCTAAGTAAATTTTAGAGCGAAAAAGTCTAATCATTTTTAAAGGTCAAAAACAGAGGTTCTTTTGGTATATATCAAATCTTTGATTTTTAATACGAAAGTCAAGAACAAATAGAGGGCAAAACCAAAGCCCAATGTTGCAAAGGTCAAATATATAAACGATGTACGTACTACACGGGCCCGAATACCCATTCGCTCGGCAATTCTACGGCACACCTCGAACCCCCTTTTTTGAAAATAATACAGAATGTTATAAAAAATGTTCATCTATTAAAATTAACCATTTCGATTCAATAAATATGCCCCTACAGCACATTGCAAACACCTATTCTTTATACAGTATTCATTGTATAGCTGCAGCATAGCCTGACTTTCTTTGGCACCTTTTAAATTTATATTCAACTTTTCGAAATTTGATATTACAGAATTATCCTCAATTTTGATTTTCGAGACAATTTTAAGAACTTCTTCATTGACCTCTTTACCTAAATATTTGGCATGGGAAAATTTTATGGGCAAAAGGGTATTGATTATCAAAAGATCTATAAGTTTCTTGGTCAGTTTCTTCACACTTTTTTTCGAGGTTTTCCCAAAAGTAAAGTGCTCGTTCCAATATTCACTGGCCGAAACATTCAAAATTTCATAGATTTCACTCAACTGCCGAGCGTTGATAAGGGAGCTAAATAGATTTTGCTTTTCAAAATAAAGACCAGCCAATTGTGACAGTCGAATTGTTGGAAAGTTAGGTGGACGCAACCTGAAAAATTCTGGTTTTTGCACGCCACTATCGTGAAGGTCGAACTTATTTTTCTGATAATCATATTCCCTTTTTAGCTGAACATAATAGTCATCAACCACGGTATCGCCACTTAATAAATGACTCATTCCGAAGAAAACACTTTCTAGGGCTTTTCTGTCTGCTGACAACTTTCTAACAATTGTAAAGTCAAGCGCAGTAGCCAGACTTAAGAAAGCCTGGCCATTGATTTTTAATCCGAAATTCTTGAGGAGCATCTTGAACAAGACCTGTTCCCAGTCATTTTGCGATTCTTTTAGAAGTTTAAAGATAAATTCCGATTTGCTCTCAAGGCGCTCAAAAAACAGTCGCTCTTTCCAGTTTTCTAAAATGAACCCATCGACGCCCACTATATCATTTTCACAATTGATAAAAGATTTCTTGTCTTGGTCAAAGAGTCTTTGATAGCCATTCAGTAAATCCTTTGAAATATAGTTTTTCAGTTCAAGAGTCGGAATTGTTGAACCGTCGCGATGAAATATATTTCCATCGTCCTCCCAAACTACATGAAGAATTACATTGTCGTAGTTTGAATCTTGCTCATGGTGGTGAGCAAACCAGTCAGATGATTTTAAATGTATTTCTACATTACCTGCCCAAAGCTGACCGTCGATTTCGATTTTCGAATTGAAAAAATCTGGGCCCGACAAGTGATTATGTGTTCCGGGAAAAATAATTCGAATAGGTTCTCTTCGCGCAGTGAAGAGATCCTCAAGCTGAAGTTTCTTGTACTTCCATATAAAATGTAGAAGGTCTTCGCGCACAATAACTTGATTTGGTGTTTGTGCTAAAATAAAAGAAAAAAAGAGGTAAGAAAAAACTATAGTTCTTGAATGTCATTCTACAACTTCTCCCTCCCAATTCATAAAACCGCCCTCAAGATTAAAGGTGTTCTCAAAACCTAGGCTATTCATTATGGCACAAGCCTGTCCGCTTCTATTTCCACTTCGACAATACACATAATAATTCTTGTCCTTGTCGAGCTTTTCGACTTCATCAATGAAGCCTTGCCCTAAATAAATATCAATATTTGTTGAATTCGCTATATAACCGTCTTCGACTTCTTCGAGAGTTCGAACATCTAAAATGACTGCGTTCTCATCTGATTTCATTTGCTCAACCCATTCTTCTTGTGATAAATCTGCCATAAGGAAATTATTAAGATTTGAATTCAAAAATAAGTTATTTGCAATAAAAGATTTATTAACAAAAATTTGGCTTGAATTTGGTTGTGATATTAAAAAGTGAATAGGTATATTTGTATATACAATAGTTGTATTTACATGAACGTTGAACAAATCATAAAAACAGAAAAAGAAATTCCCTTGGGCAGCAGGACGATTATTCATTTCATGTTGGTCAACAATAAAATCAATGAGGCGATATCAAAGGTCTTAAAGCCTTTTGACGTTTCATTGCAACAATTCAATGTATTACGAATTTTGAGGGGTCAAAAAGGTCAGCCGGCGAACCTTTCAACACTTAATGAACGAATGGTTACTAAAATGAGTAATACCACAAGGCTTGTTGATAAATTAATGGCTAAGGGTCATGTTAATAGAATCTTATGCCAATCGAATCGTAGAAAGGTGGAAATAAATATTACCGATTCGGGGAAAAAAGAGTTGGAAAAAATGGATGCGGCAATGAAAAGCGCCGAAAAGCAGATCTTGAAGAATGTATCAAAATCAGAATTGGAACAGTTGAATAAATTGTTTGATAAATTCTAAAATAAATATAATGGCATATTAATTGAAGTTCTACAGTAGCTTTAACAAGGAATTTAGAAACACTATTATTAACAGATTCCGGCTTTTACCGGAATGATTTAAATTTAAATAAATTATGAAAAAAGGAGTGTTAAGCATAGCATTGGCAATGATTTTCGGAGTAACCGCAACTGCAACCGAACCTGTCGATGGAGAAAAAAAAGAAATCAAGACCGAAACGAGTACCGTCACTTGGAAAGCCTATAAAGTGGCAGGCGGGCACGAAGGAACCATAAATCTTACAGAAGGTCATCTGATTTTCGATGGTTCTAAACTGACTGGTGGTGAGTTCGTTGTCGACATGACCAGCATGGTATCGACCGATTTAGCCGATGACCCAGATAGCAAAGGTAAATTAGAAGGGCATTTGAAATCAGATGATTTCTTTGGGGTAGCAACACACCCAACCTCTAAATTGATCATTACAAGCGCCAAACCCTTCAACGATAAATCGTATACCGTAACAGGAGATTTAACAATTAAAGGAATTACCAAGCCTATTACGTTTGTTATCTCTACCTTTGAGGGTAAAGCGACAGCCACCTTGAAAGTAGATAGAGCGAAATATGACGTTAAATATGGTTCCGGTAGCTTTTTCGAAAATTTAGGAGATAAAACAATATACGATGAATTCGACCTTATAGTCGAGTTGGCATATTAAGTAAACTTGACCTCACAAGTTTTACCCTGCTTCTTCCAAGAAGCGGGGTTTTTATTTTTGTACAAACCGGCTCTTACCTTCTCTACTAAGGATACAGAAATTACGGTAGAGTTGAACGAAATCTTATATTTTTAATCGGGCTTTTATAAAAAATCGAAAGTTTCATAAAATAGTTAGTTTTATTCTGAATATCATTTGCCGTTTTAAAAATGATTTCTATATTTGACCAATGCACAATAGCAATACAAATACTTGGTGGTGGTACAACTCTCGAAGAAAATCGTGAGCTGAGCATCATTATAGTAAAACTATATAAGGCCTGTCATCACGACAGGCCTTTTTTAATTAAAGTTTTTGGCCCATGAATTATTCGCTTAAAACCAGTTATAAGAAAATACTCGCAGACACCATCACTCCTGTAAGCGTGTATCTAAAAATAAGGGATCGCTTTCCCAATAGTATTCTTTTGGAAAGTAGCGATTACCATGCAAACGACAACAGTTTCTCGTACATCTGTTGCAACCCTATTGCTTCGATAAAAGTTGAGAACGAGGTTATTTTTGAGCGGTTTCCCGATGGGGATTTAAAAGAAACCCATATAACCGAGCAAACCGATGTGGTCGAAATCATCGATGCATTCAGTCAAAAATTTGTATCGGAGAGCAACGATTTTAAGTTCATCAATAACGGACTATTCGGTTATATGGCCTATGATGCGGTGCGTTACTATGAAGACATCTCGGTCTCCAAGAAAAAGAATTCAATGGAGATACCCGATGTTTATTACGCAGTTTATCAAAATATCATTGCCATAAACCACTTCAAGAATGAAGCCTATATTTTCGCTCACTGTTTCGAGAGTGAGGAAAACACGGCCGAAATTGAACAAATCTTGAGTGTACGTAATTTTGCTTCCTATAATTTTTCGATGGAAGGCGAGGTAGTTTCGAACCTTAAAGATGAAGAATACAAAGAACATGTGCGTCTGGCCAAAAAACATTGTCAGCGGGGGGATGTATTTCAGCTGGTACTTTCCAGAAGATTTTCACAAGGCTTCAAAGGGGATGAATTCAATGTATACCGCGCGTTACGTTCGGTAAATCCTTCGCCATACTTATTCTACTTTGATTATGGCGATTTTAAAATTTTCGGAAGTTCACCCGAGGCGCAATTGATTGTCAAAGACGGAACCGCCGAAATTCATCCGATCGCAGGGACTTTTAAAAGAACGGGCAATGATGAAAAAGATGCCATTCTTGCCAAAGAATTGACCGAAGACGATAAGGAAAATAGCGAACATGTTATGCTGGTAGACCTTGCCAGAAACGATTTGAGCCGAAACGGTAATATGGTCGAAGTAGCAAACTACAGGGAGGTGCAATTTTTCTCCCATGTAATCCATTTGGTTTCCAAGGTAATCGGTCAGAAGAAAAATGATATCCCTACGATGAAAGTGGTGGCTGATACTTTTCCTGCCGGTACTTTGAGCGGAGCTCCCAAACATATGGCCATGCAATTGATAGAAAAATATGAAAAGACAAGTCGCGGCTATTATGGCGGAGCTATAGGGTTTATGGATTTTTCTGGAAACTTTAACCATGCCATCATGATCCGCACCTTTTTGAGCAAAAACCATGAACTGCACTATCAAGCGGGTGCTGGTTTGGTGGCCGCCTCGGATCCCGACGACGAATTACAAGAAACCTATAACAAATTGGGCGCCCTTACCAAGGCCATGGAAATCGCAAAAGCGATATAATGCCTCCTAACCCCCAAGTGGGAATACCTTATAGCATTAATCGAACGCTATTAGGTCAATTGAAAACTAGACAATGAGTAATCAGAATAAACATAACAGTAAGAGTTCTTTCCCTTTGGGGGAGCTAGAGGGGGCTGCCGTTCTAGTCATAGATAATTACGACAGTTTCACGTATAATCTCGTCCATTATTTAGAGGAGTTAGGTTGCGAAGTGACCGTAAAAAGAAACGACCAACTGACTCTAGACGAAGTCGATGCTTTTGAAAAAATCGTTTTGTCCCCAGGACCTGGAATTCCAGATGAAGCCGGATTATTAAAAGAGATTATTTCGAAATATGCGGCTACAAAAAGTATTTTTGGGGTCTGTTTGGGACAACAGGCGATCGCCGAAGTTTTTGGCGGTTCTTTGATAAATTTAGACCAAGTCTACCACGGTACCGCAACTAAAATAAAGATTACCAGGGAAGACCCGATTTTTAAGGGTATTCCCGAAGAAATCGAAGTAGGGCGGTATCATTCTTGGGTTGTGCATCAAGACTTACCAGAAGTCTTAGTGGCAACATCCGTAGATGAAAACAGACAAGTAATGTCACTTCGCCACAAGGAGTATGATGTTTGCGCGGTGCAGTTTCATCCGGAATCGGTATTGACTCCGTATGGAAAGAAGATTTTGGAAAATTGGTTACGCCCCTAGACCTCAGAAAGTGCATTACAACAAGAGAAACTTAAATGAAGAATGTATAACCAAATAAAAAAAGGAGACCCGTTCCCTCCCCTTGGGGAGGGCTAGGGAGGGGCCTATGAAAGAAACGTTAAACAAACTCATCAACCATGACATCCTCTCGAAAGAAGATGCCAAGCAAATTTTGGTCAATATTGCCAAAGGAGATTACAACACCAGTCAGATTGCTGCCTTTTTGACCGTTTACATGATGCGTAGCATTACCATTGAGGAGCTGGAAGGTTTTCGTGATGCACTACTAGAACTTTGTGTTGCTATCGATTTATCGGAGTACAACCCTATTGATTTATGTGGCACTGGTGGCGACGGAAAAGATACTTTCAATATTTCCACCTTGGCTTCTTTTGTTACTGCCGGTGCCGATATTAAGGTAACAAAACATGGTAATTACGGGGTTTCCTCAAAATGCGGCAGTAGTAATGTAATGGAATTCTTAGGAATTAGATTCAGTAATGAAGCCGACTTCCTAAAAAAGTCAATCGACGAAGCTGGCATTTGTGTTTTGCATGCCCCCCTTTTCCACCCTGCGATGAAAAATGTTGCGCCAATACGAAGAGAATTGGGTGTAAAAACGTTTTTCAACATGCTAGGCCCAATGGTAAATCCCGCTTTCCCTAAAAATCAAATGGTAGGGGTCTTTAATTTAGAATTGGCCCGCATGTATGGTTATCTCTATCAAAACACGGACAAGAATTTTACTGTGTTACATGCGCTTGATGGATATGACGAAATCTCATTAACAGGAAGCACTAAAACCATTTCCAATAATTCTGAAGGCATGTTAAAGCCAGAGGATTTTGGAGTTGATCCAATAAAGCAATCAGAGATATTAGGCGGAGAAGGAATCGCGGAATCCGCACAGATTTTTATGAATGTCTTACAAGGTAAAGGCACCGAAGCGCAGAACAATGTAGTTTGTGCCAACGCGGGCATCGCCATTGCAACCGTGAAGAATTTGAGTCCGAAAGAAGGTTTTGACCAGGCAAAAGAATCACTTTTGAACGGAAGTGGATTAAAAGCTTTAAAGAAATTACAGGATTTGAGTAAAAACCCCGAACCCCCGAAGGGGGAATAGTTTTCGCAACCGTATATATGAGTCATGCGAAATAGAGAAAAAATATAAATAATACAATAAACAAAATAGCTAGCCAAGCACGGTCTAAAGGTATTCAACAGATTCCTTCGCTTCGCTCGGAATGATAAACAAAAAATGAATATTCTAGACAAAATAGTAGCGGATAAACGCAAGGAGGTCGATTTAAAAAAATCGTTGCTTCCTATTTCCCAATTGGAGAATTCCGTTCTTTTTCAGCGAAAAACGTTTTCCCTTGCAACGGCTTTAAAAAATAGTGCAACAGGAATAATAGCGGAATACAAAAGACGTTCCCCTTCGAAATCGACTATCAATCAAAATGCAAATGTGGGTCAAGAGGCCAAAGGATATGAGAAAGCGGGCGTCTGCGGAATGAGTGTATTGACCGATATCAAATATTTCGGCGGGTCGTTAGAAGACCTTTTATTGGCGAGAGCTTCGGCCAACTTACCATTGTTAAGAAAAGAATTTATTGTTGATGAATACCAAATTTTGGAAGCCAAAGCTTACGGTGCCGATGTCATTTTATTGATAGCGGCGGTGCTATCCAAAGAAGAAATAAAACGATTTTCGGAATTTGCCAAAAGTTTGAATCTTGACGTTCTCTTGGAAGTTCACAACGAAGCTGAACTACAAAAATCGATCATGCCAAGTTTGGATATGTTGGGTGTCAACAATCGAAATTTAAAGACTTTCGAGGTTGACCTGAATACCAGTCGCGATTTATCACAACTGATTCCCAATGATTTTGTCAAAGTTTCTGAAAGCGGAATTAGCAGTCCCGTTGTAATACGTGATTTAAAGACTTTTGGTTACGAAGGGTTTCTGATTGGGGAGAATTTTATGGCAACTCCAAACCCGGGTCAAAATGCGAAAGAATTTATAGAACAACTCAACTAAAGTGGAATACTACTATTCAAATAAAGATGAATCGCATAAACCTTCTTCGATGGGGAGGACGGAACCTATTCGTTTGAAAGTCTGTGGTATGAATAAAAACACCGTGCAGGTAGCTTTCTTAAAACCCGATTATTTGGGTTTTATTTTCTGGAAACCTTCCAAACGTTTTTTTGATGGTAAAATACCGCCGATACCGCATAGCGTAAAAAGAGTTGGGGTTTTTGTCGATGCGAGTATTGAAGAAATTTCGCGAAAAGCAAAAACCCACGGATTGTTATTGATACAATTACATGGTAAGGAAACACCAAGCTTTTGTGATGAACTCAAGAAAATGATTCCTCAAATCAAAATAATAAAAGTATTTTCCATGAAGGATGATTTCGACTTTACTCAGCTGAGGCATTTTGAAGATGTTTGTGATTTTTATTTGTTCGATACGAAGGGAAAACTCCCTGGGGGCAATGGCTACACTTTCAACTGGGAAGTTTTAAAAGATTATCCTTCGACCAAACCCTATTTTTTGAGTGGAGGTATCGGGCCCGATGAAATGGATTCAATACGTGATTTCCTTAAGAAACCATATTCTAATTATTGTCATGCCCTTGATGTAAATAGCAAATTCGAAATCGAGCCAGGGTTGAAGGATATAGAAAAATTGAAAAGGTTTAAAGAACTGTTAAGTACAAATTAATGAGAATTGCGATTATGCTCACGAAAACTTTGTGCTAATTACTCAATACGCATTACTATGACATACCAAGCAAACGAAAAAGGATATTACGGAGAGTTCGGCGGAGCTTACATTCCCGAAATGCTATATCCGAACTGTGAAGAATTACGACAAAACTATGTTCGCATCATGCAAGAGGCTTCCTTTAAAAAGGAGTTCGACCAATTACTGAAAGATTATGTCGGTCGCCCTACCCCATTGTATTTTGCCGACCGCCTATCCAAAAAATACAATACTAAAATCTATCTCAAACGAGAAGATTTATGCCACACGGGTGCCCACAAAGTGAATAATACGATTGGGCAGATTTTAATGGCCCAAAAATTGGGAAAAAACAGAATCATCGCTGAGACAGGGGCAGGCCAACACGGAGTTGCCACCGCTACAGTCTGCGCTTTAATGGGAATTGGATGTGTAGTGTATATGGGTGAAATCGATATTTCGCGTCAGGCACCAAATGTTGCCCGCATGAAAATGTTGGGAGCGGAAGTTCGACCGGCACTTTCAGGAAGTCGCACTTTAAAAGATGCCACGAACGAGGCGATTCGCGATTGGATCAATAACCCGGTCGATACGCATTACATTATCGGGTCAGTTGTTGGGCCGCACCCTTACCCTGATATGGTGGCTCGATTTCAATCGGTAATTTCCGAAGAAATAAAATGGCAATTGAAAGAAAAAGAAGGTCGTGAGAATCCTGATTATGTTGTGGCCTGTGTTGGTGGAGGAAGTAATGCAGCAGGCGCTTACTACCACTATTTGGATAATGAGGATGTTGGTATCATCGCAGTGGAAGCTGCCGGAAGAGGAATCGATTCGGGCGAAAGTGCCGCCACTTCGGCCTTGGGCAAAGTAGGAATCATACATGGGAGTAAAACACTATTAATGCAAACTTTAGATGGACAGATTACCGAGCCGTATTCCATTTCAGCAGGACTCGATTACCCAGGCGTGGGCCCTATGCATGCTAATTTATTTTCTTCGGGGCGTGGTGAATTCATTTCGATAACCGATGATGAGGCGATGACCGCCGGGCTTGAAGTTTCACAACTGGAAGGAATCATTCCTGCTATAGAGACCTCACACGCCTTTGCGATTTTCAATCATAAAAAATTCGAATCCGATGATATTGTGGTCATTAATTTGTCGGGGCGTGGTGATAAAGATTTGAATACGTATATAGACTATTTTAAATTATGAATTGTCCCCTTGAGGGGCCTTTAGGGGTATTTTTTGACATCCCCCTTGCTCCCCCTTCCAAGAGGAAATCCACATTTTCAACTTATGGACAACAGAATAACAAACAAGTTAAATAAAGAAGGGAAACTGCTCTCAATCTATTTTACGGCAGGGTATCCTAAGCTAGGTGATACGATACAAATCATTCAAGATTTAGAAAAAAATGGTGTTGATATGATAGAAATCGGACTACCTTTTAGTGATCCTTTGGCCGACGGACCGACTATTCAAAAAAGCTCGACCGCAGCGCTAAAAAATGGAATGACCAGTGAAATTCTTTTCGAGCAATTAGCCACCATTAGAGAAAGCGTTTCTATTCCATTGATTATAATGGGCTACTTTAACCCAATGCTACAGTATGGCGTAAAAGCTTTTTGTCAAAAATGTCAAGAAATCGGTATTGACGGATTGATAATTCCGGATTTACCAGTGGATGTTTATCATGAAAAATATCAAAGCATTTTTGAACAATACGGTTTGATCAATGTCTTTTTGATAACGCCGCAAACATCCGAAGAACGCATTCGATTTATCGATTCTGTTTCCAAAGGCTTTATCTATATGGTCAGTTCTGCAAGTGTCACAGGTTCTAAATCAGGGTTTGGGCAGGAACAGCAAAAATACTTTCAACGGATCGCTTCACTTTCGCTCGCGAATCCGCAAATCGTAGGTTTTGGAATCAAAGATTCAGATACCTTTCAAGCCGCTACAAAGAATGCAAAGGGTGCTATTATCGGTTCGGCTTTTATCAAACACTTAAACGATACCGGGGTAGAATCGATTTCAGATTTTATCGATACGATTCGCTAGCATGTCAAATCTTCTGAACAATTGGAAAATTATAATTTTACTCTGCCTTACTTTGGGGCTGGCACCTTTCTTTCCGGAGCCCCATATTTGGGGTAAACTCAAATGGGTTATCGGCGGTGCAAAGGGGATGGAATTTCAAGATTGGTTTGATTTGATTTTTCATGGTTTTCCGTTTTTATTATTAATTCGTTTAGGAACTTTAACTTTAATCAAAAAATAGACTAAGTTATCATCGTTTCGACCTAAACATTTTGGAGAAAAGAACTTTAATTGCTTACATTGGTCACACCTAAACAGAACTAAATGAAAAGCCTATTTTCAGCAGTACTACTACTTTTTTCTATCCCGATTTTCTCACAAGATTCGACCCAATTGAGGTCACAAGTCTTGCATAGTATCGATGAACTTCGTGAGTTCGTGGCAATACCGAACGATGCCTTGGATCATGCCGATATCAATCGAAATTTGACTTGGCTAACCCAAAAATTCAATGCCAGGGGTTTCAATTCTTCAGTATTACCAACCGAAGGTGAATCACTGTTCTTCGCAGCCTTGCCAATGGAAGATGGTAAACCCACAGTTCTGTTTTACATGCACCTCGATGGACAATCTGTAGATCCTTCAAAATGGGATCAGCCCAATCCGTATAAAACTGTTTTAAAATCTGCGGATGGCGATAGGTGGAAGAATGAATCTTTTGAGAGTTTAAACGATGCCATTGACTATGATTGGCGTTTGTTCGGCCGATCTACCTCCGACGACAAAGGGCCGATCATCATGTTCTTGAATGCAATCGATATGTTGAAAAAAGACGGGGTTAGCATTCCGTTCAATGTGAAGGTAATTTTAGATAGCGAAGAAGAGAAAAGTAGTAAGCCATTGCCAAGAGCGGTAAAAGAATATCGTGAATTGTTAGAGGCTGATTTTTTGGTCATCAACGATGGCCCAGTCCATATTTCAGGAAAGCCAACGGTGGTCTATGGTTGTCGCGGCATCACTACATTGTCGTTGACCACTTACGGTCCGATAAAACCTCAACATAGTGGCCATTATGGAAATTATGCCCCCAACCCAGGGTTTCAATTGGCGCAAGTTCTTGCTGGCATGAAGGATAAAGAAGGAAAGGTATTAATCGATGGGTATTACGATGGAATAACTATGGATGAGGCAACGTTGAACATTCTTAAAAGCGTACCTGATGATGCTGGGACTATAAATGGAAACCTTGCAATCAAAACTCCCGAAAAAGTAGGAAGTTTTTATCAAGAGGCTTTACAATACCCATCATTGAATATTCGAGGAATGGGTTCGGGTTGGATCGGAGAAAAGGCACGCACCATTGTGCCAGCAATTGCCACCGCAGAATTGGACCTTCGCTTGGTTCCTGAATCGGATGGAACTAGACTTAAAAATTTGGTCAAAAAGCATATCGAGAACGAAGGTTTCTTTATTACGGATTCCGTCCCCGGAAGAGACCTTCGAATGAAGCATGACAAAATCATGACTATTATGGAAGGCCCTGTTACCGATGCTTTCCGAACTGATTTGGACAATCCTTACGGAAATTTTTTGGTAAAAACATTAAAGGCTAAATTCGGGCAAGATGTTGTACAAATTCGAATTATGGGTGGCACGGTACCGATAGCACCTTTTATCAATGAATTGAAAATTCCCGCTTTTATCGTACCCATGGTAAACCCTGATAACAATCAGCATAGTCCCAATGAAAATCTTAGAATCGGGCAAATCTCCTATGGCATTCAGACTTTTTATGCGATTTTGGGTTCAAAGCCGGCCGAATAGCACTAATAAGCGATTCTTTTCGTTGGATAAAGCAAAAAGCAAACGCATGAAGGCAAAACTGCTTCTTTTACTTTTCTTAATAACACACTCCATTTTCACCCAAGATATTCAAATCGTTGATAGTCTTGATTTGTCTGCAATACCTTTTGCAACGATTTCTTTTGGTGATGGTTTGGGCACTTTTGCTGATGAAGAAGGGCGATTTGCTTTTTCAAAAAAAAAATATTCTGATATCGATTCGTTGTTCGTTTCGGCAATTGGTTATGCCGAAAAAGGTATTAAAATAGACTCGTCGATTCAAAAGGTCTCTTTACGGGCCGAAGTTGCACAATTGAGCGAAGTAATCGTTTCAGCACCCAAAGAAGGAAAATTCAAATTCAAAAAACAAAAAGGCCAGACCCATACCGATGTTTTTGCTTGCTGGTTGCCCACTGTCGAAAGTGAGGTCGCCGTATTTTTTGATCGATATGAAAATAGGGCTACTCAAATTTCAAAACTATACCTGCCGATAAACGCGGAGCGCGAATACAAATCAAAGGGAAAAGGAAAATTCGCGACCATTTTTAGAATACAGTATTATGAAAATTTAGGAGGTTCACCCGGCGCTCCGATTGCTTATGAAAATATTGTGTTTTCGATTAGTGAGAAGGCGGACAAAATCTTTGAATTGGATGTTTCTTCAAAGTCCATTTTCATCCCTAAAAACGGCATTTTCGTTTCCATACAAGTTTTAGGCTATGCCAATAATCAAGGCAAACTGGTGGACTCCAAAAAATATCGCGAAATAAAGACTGCTCGTGGAGTTCAAAAAATATCGACTTCCTTTAGGCCATTGCTGCCATTTGTAAAGGGCCTACCGAATCAAAGTACTTATGTGCGCCGCATTTTCTTCAACAACAAAAAATGGCAAGTCTTTGATCGTACCTACAACAAAAACTCAAAACTTGTTCAAAGCGGGAACAAGAATTATGGAATGGGTGCCGAATTCAAAGTCTGGGAAAATTAATCTTTAGTAAACTTGGCATGATGTATGCTGATAATATGAAGACAACCAACATATTATGAAATTATACATTACAATAATTCTTACGATTCTAGTTGGATTTCATTCCGCTGTTTCAGCGCAAAATGGTTCTTCGAAAAAGCCTTATGTTCCACTTATCGATTTACTTGAAGTCGGAGAACAGTATGAAATAGTGATTCGATCCATGGGGTGTTTTCACAATAGGCAGCAATCACTTTTTATTTTTCGAGAAGAAAATTCCTATGTGGCTAACTTAAACGATTCTGAAATGATTTTGAATCAGACTCAAGTAGATGCGCTTAGAAAATTCGAAAGACAGTTGAAATATGTCGGAACAGGCGGTTGTACTACCGTAGACACCTACATTCTAAAATACGGTCCAGAACAAACAGTCTACAATGACGATACGTGTTCTCGATTTTTTGGTAAAGTATTGCTCGAAGAATTAGGGTTCTCTAGTTGACTTTACTATTCTTTTATTAATCCGAATTACCAATGGTACTTATATTTCCATGTAGCAATACCATATATTTACGGATTTCAAGTCTGTTTCAGACCGCGCACCGGAATGCGCTCAGAATTCAAGGTGTGTACTAACTAATTGAATGCGATTATTTTGTCGTGATTATAAAAACTCCCGGGGCACCTCGCGCACCGTACAGAGCGGTATCCTCTCCTTTTAAGAGCTCTATGGACTTCAGGTCAACAGGATTGATATTGCCTATACTAGGCACATAGCTGCCATCAACTATAAACAAAGGGGTCTGATCACCTCCGATAAAACCTCGTACCGTAATACTATTTGATGAACTCACCGTTACACCCGTAAACTTTTCACGGATGATTTGAAAAATATCCTGATATTCTTCGTAACTCTTTTTACCTATATTTCTGAAAACCTCAACATCAAAAATATAGCCTAACTCGGCAAGTTCTTGTTGCGAAATGATAGTACTGTTTCCAGGAAAGGTGAAATCAATTTCTTCCTGTCTCGTGTATGCCATACTGTAAAGACCATATTCTTCGGTAAGAACACTAATGACAGCGGTTTCAGCCGGAATTCGGAGTTTGAATACTCCTTTTTTATTAGTTCGAAACCCTGTTTTTAAGGAGTCTATGAAAACATCGGCCTTATGAATCGGAAACCCATCAGCATCGGTTACAACTCCTTTAACTTTAAACATCTTACCAAGGTCACCTTGGGCGTTCATGGAAAAAGACTGGAGAAAAATAAAAAGTACTGAAAATAACAATCTAGTTTTCATAGCAAAATTGATTAAAATTCATCTGTTACCCTCCCTAGATACAACAAAAATAATACCGTTTTCAACCTATTTAAAAAACAATTCTAGTACCCGATTTACCAATCACGGCTATGCCGAATTCCTGCTGGCATTGATATTTCCATATAGCGATCTTGTCACTATCTTTTCGTACAGCTCGAGATATTCAGATTTTTGCCCGATTTTTTGTAGCGCATTCTGCTGAATGACCAGTAAGGGTAGCACAATATTCTCTCGAATTTTTATAGATTCTCGAGAAACAGGTTCATCTTCCATGAGCATTTTAGAACCTGAAATAAGCAAGAGCATCTTTTTGGAAAGCAAAAATTCTTCTTGAAGAATTTTCCAGAAATCACCGTACTCCTTATTTTCCTTCATGTACGAGGTCAATTCAAAATAACATTTTGAAAGCGACATCATACTATTAAGCATCAAAGCCTTGAACAAGGGAACTTCGTTATACAATCTTTTCAAGTCTCGTAGTTTTCCTTTTTCTTTCAATGTCTTGATCGCTGTACCTATTCCGAAATAGCCCGGTACGTTTTGCTTTAATTGACTCCATGAACCAACAAATGAAATAGCTCTCAAATCGGACAGTTCCAATTTTTTCTTATTGCCGCGTTTTCCGGGCCGACTCCCGATATTAGCATTCGAATAATATTTAAGTGTACTCATATTTTCGAGGTACGACATGAACTTCGGGTGATGCTTCAATGCATCGTATTTTTCAAAACTGAGTTCCGAAAGTTCTTCAAGCAACTTTCTCGACTCCCTTGAAATCACATTTTCCTTACCGAATATATTGTTCGACAAACCAGCTGTGAGCAATTGTTCGCTATTGTGCATAAATTGCTCTTTGGTACCATACGTGCTGGTAATAGTCTGACCTTGAATTGTCAATTGTATTTCGTGATTGGCAACATCTTTTGTTTGTGCCGCATAAAAACGATGGGTTTTACCACCTCCCCTAGCTGGCGGACCACCACGGCCGTCAAAGAATATAGCTTTAACTCCATTCTTTTTACATACTTTGGATAAGGTTTCTTTAGTCTTGAAAATCGACCAGTTCGCCTTTACATAGCCACCGTCTTTGGTTCCATCAGAAAAGCCCAGCATTATGGTATGCTTGTTATTCCGTCTTTCTAAATGTTTTCTGTACTGCGGAATTTTAAAAAGTTGTTGCATGGTGTCTTCTGAAGTTTCCATACCCTTCATCGTTTCGAAAAGCGGAACGATATCAAACGTTATCTTATCGGCATCCCATCCGCACCAGCGAAAGAGTCCGTAAACGAACAGCACGGAAAAGATATCCTCTGAATTACTGATAATATATCGATTACAGCCTTCTTCACCGTTTTTACGCTGAATACTTTTGAGTTGCGCAATGTTCTTTATAGTATCCTTCACCAAGGAATCACTGTAATCTTTGGCGGCGACTTTCAGATCTTTGGTCAACAGGATATCACGCAATTTAGCCTTCGAAAGCTCACCGATACTTTTTTTGATGAGCTTGTTTTTACGAAGTATGGCCTCAACGGTTTTTAAATGTCCGCTATGATCTTGTCGAATATCAAGAATCGCAAAATGGGTCTTGAAAATTTTGACCTTGTCAATGAAAGAGTCAAGTTCTTTGAGAAAAAGGCTATGATACTTTTCTGTCAATAGTTCTCTGATAGCCTCTAAAGGTTCGATAATATTTTTGTATCCCACCTGCTTGCGGGTGTCGAACATGGCTACATACAAATTACTGCGAAGTTGGTTTATGTGCGGCTGTAATTCTTTGAAGGTCAATTTCTTTTGCAATGACTTCAAATCGTTGTAATAACATTTCATTAAATTGATACGCAATTCATCGGCCACTTCTTTGGTGATTTTTGCCGTCACAAAAGGATTACCATCGCGGTCCCCACCTGGCCAAAAACCCAATTTCATGATATTATGGTTTTCAAAGCTCTCGTTTTTGATATTCTCCTTAATATAAGAATAGAGGCTACCGACCGCATCATAATACACATTACGGAGGGTATAGATGATATTTTTAGCCTCATCTAAGGGCGTTGGCTTTTTGGTATTGATAAGTGAAGTCAAACCGAGTTGCTGTAAGGTGATATCTATATCATCGATTCTATCTTCCAAGATAAGTGACCGTAATTCGTCTATGATATCTAAAACAGCTGGAGTATAGAATTGCGTAGGATGGGCAGTAAGTACTATACGGGCACTAAAATTCGAAAGTTTTTCGGCAACCTTGTCCCAACTTTTATTTTTATCCACGAGTTCAAAATAATCTTTTATGGACAAGGAAATAGAGTGCTCGTGCATTTTTGGAAAAGCAGCATCTTCAACACTATCGAAAAGCACTACTTGTCGCTCGACATACTGAATGATTCGAAACATGAAATCAATTCTGGCTTTTTCATCATCGAGACTCGCAAAATTTTCGAAGAAGGTTTCGAGAATGGCCTGAGGGTTTTTCCCTGATTTCAGACCCTCTTGGCATTGGTGCAATAACAAGGGAATAAGAATACCTACATTCTCGGTATTCTGATAAGGTAAATTCAAGAACAAACTGTTGTAAACGTTGAATTTGTTATTGACCGATTTTTTAAATTCATTTAATCTCTCTGACTGCTGCATATATCTTTCTTGAAATATTTTATTTTGTTTCTAAGGGAATTTAGTTCGCAATGAACAAATATCGACATAAAATCAGCATTCGACTTCCATCTGTTTCCCAAATAACAAAATAGGCCATGCGCTTGACAATAACAACAAGTACGAATCGAAAAAATCGAAGTTTTTAAAAAAAGGGGCGATATTGAATCACTCTGAAATCAAACGTATTGAAATGGGGGTTTTCATCTTTTAGTTTCTTGTAACTGGCCAAACTGCCGACCGCTCTATTGGCCGCGCCGGAAGGCGCAGTGAGTGAGACTGTTTTTAGGGTGCGACCAATGTAAGAGCTATTGCTGACGGGCATTTTAAATTTATGTACCCTCGGCACTTCATTCGTAACAATCGTGAGTGAAAGACCATTTTCCTTTAAATGTTTTCTAAAAAAAAATTCCGGTCCATTTTTACTATTTCCTCCAGTGAAAATCAAAGTATCGATATTTTTATATTCTTGTAGATAGCCGATGAGGTTCCTTAATTTTACATTGCTCATACCGAGGTCGGAAGCATCGACCTTATCCCTATCTGCACTTGCTACGATATCGCAAATTCCGATTTTACGCTTCTTTAAAAATTCTTTTCGTTGATCGATAGCGGTTTGTGATGTTTCGAATTTCAAGTCTAAACTAAAGATGGTATTCAAGATCGGCCAGAGCTGTCCATCTCTACTTCCATAACAGAAATCAACATCACCCTCTTTAAGTTCGCCGGTCGTGAATCGCGGTGGGGGCAATGTGCCCACGATCAATTTTGTAGCTTCTTTGAATAGAAATGGCTTATATGGGTGGGTATGCTTGAACATATTGTTCGGATTGTTCGGATTGTTCGGATTGTTCGGATTGTTCGGATTGTTGGAAAAGTATTTCTTTTTCAATGGATCTACAACTATTTTATCCTTATAAAAAAACATCCATTAGGTTTACTATCAGCTATTTAGTAATTTTAGATAAATAAACAACCATATGGGAAAAGGGGATATCAAGACCAGAAGAGGTAAAATAGCGAATAAATCATACGGCAGTAGAAGGCCCAAAAAAGGAAAAAAAGTTGTCGTTGCTAAAAAGGCCTCCAAGGCAAAAGCGAAAGCAAAACCTAAAGCTGCCGGCAAAAAGGCTGTGGCAAAAAATACCGCTAAGAAAGAATAATCGGTTGGTTAGTCAACCTTAAAGTTCAGCAAGACACCACCTTCTTCAGAAACATTCAGTTCATAGGTGTAAAACCCAAAGCTCAGCGAATCTTCACCAACGAAATCTATAGGCTGTGCAACATAACTGGTGCTATCTGCATCGATTTTAATATAGGCGTATTGATAAGCGGTCTCATATTCAAGATATTCAGAATAACTTCCGGAGGCCACATTTTCATGAATTTTATCTTCTGAACCCACTTGCACCTTGAGAAAGGTGAAATTCGTATCGTTTTTAACCCTAATATTGACTCCGCCTATAGTATCATCACGATCGGTACAGGCCGATACGATAAAAATCATTGTAAACAGAAGAAAGGATAGCTTTCGCATAACATTATTTTTTGAAAAGATGTTATAAATAGCTAACGGTTGCTTTGTGAAAATATTCTATCTCACAAAAACCAATTCATTCTCTTTTTTGGAAAGTGCCTCACTATAGCCATACCCTTCATAATTAAATGCTTTAAGGTCATCCACGGTTTTGGCTTCTGTATCAACGATATATCGCGTCATATAGCCTCGGGCCAATTTTGCATAGGTCATTATGGTCTTGTATTCGCCATTTTTCAAATCTTTAAAGACCACATCGATAACCGGGGACTTCAAGGCTTTGGTATCGATTGTCTTGAAATATTCGTTACTCGCCAAATTGACGAACAACTCGTCATCTTCCAATTCACTATTTAAGAGCTTTACGATTTTTGGTTTCCAAAATTCATAAAGATTTTTGTTTTTACCTACGGGAAACCTTGTCCCCATTTCCAATCTATAGGGCTGAATCAGGTCTAGCGGTTTTAGAATTCCGTAGAGTCCTGAAATGATACGTACCGTGTTTTGAAGTGTATCCAACTTTTTTTTCGGCAACGTATATACATCGATTCCTCTATATACATCTCCGCTAAAAGCATAAGCTGCCGGCCGAGCATTTTCAACTGTAAACGGCAAGCTCCAGTTTTGGTTTCGTTCGTAATTCAATCGACTCAAATTATCTGAAATGCTCATCAATTTCGATAAATTTTTGGCCGATTTTTTCTTCAATAGTTTATTCAGCCGCTCAGCTTCGGATAAAAAACAAGCTTCTGTATTCAAAGGAGTGGGCAACTTACTTTCGTAATCAAGGGACTTGGCCGGAGACAATACTACTTTCATTCCATTTAATTTTCAATAAAAATAATGCGCTTTTGGCGGATTATTATACTTATGCCAGAAGAGTTTTCAATATGATTATCAAGGTAATTGATTTTATTGGCTATGCTTTGAGTAATGACGCCATTTTTCGATACACTCCGCCATGTCGTGCGGTATTTCTGAATCGAATAGCATCTTTTTACCACTTACCGGGTGAACAAATCCCAAGGTTTTGGCATGCAGCGCCTGCCGTGGCAATATTTTGAAAGCGTTCTCTACAAACTGTTTATACTTGGTAAACGTAGTGCCCTTCAATATTTTATCGCCCCCGTAACGCTGGTCATTGAACAAGGTATGACCGATATACTTCATGTGAACCCGAATCTGATGGGTGCGACCTGTTTCGAGTTTGCATGAAACCAAGGTCAAATACCCTAATCTTTCGATGACCTTATAATGGGTTACCGCTTCCTTTCCGTGATTCCCTTCGGGAAAAACCTGCATTTGTAGCCTGTTCTTGGGATGACGGGCAATATGCCCTTCGACGGTACCTTCATCATCTTTCATATTTCCCCATACGATGGCAATATATTCTCGTTCAGAGGACTTATCGAAAAACTGTTTCGACAGGTGTGCCATGGCGGCTTCGGTCTTGGCAACTACCAAGAGCCCCGAAGTATCCTTGTCGATACGGTGTACCAATCCTGGACGTTCGCTGGTATTTACGGGTAGATTTTCCGTGTGATGTAAAAGTGCATTTATCAAGGTACCTGAATAGTTTCCGTGCCCCGGATGCACGACCATTCCGGCAGGCTTGTTGACTATCAGTAGCACCTCATCTTGGTAAACTATATCTAAAGGAATATTCTCAGGTACCAATAAATTCTCGTGTGGCGGGTGTTCGAAAAGCACTTTCACCTCATCACCGGCCTTGACCTTGTAGTTTTGCTTAACAACAGAGTTATTGACCCAAATATGACCAGATTTGGCGGCTTGCTGAATTTTGTTCCGTGTCGCATTTTCAATGAAATTCATTAAAAACTTATCGACACGCAGCGGTTCTTGACCTTTTGAGGCAATAGTATTGAAGTGTTCGAAGAGTTCGTCTTCTTGAAGTTCGGCATCGTTCTGAGCTGACATTATTCTTCTGAATCTGCTTTAATACGTGCTTTGGCAGGAATTCTGCCGTTACCACAGACCAACTCTATTTTTGAGGTTTTTGGCAACTTATCGCCTTCGTTGATACGCTTACCCTTGTATTTGATGAAATAGACCATGTCTTTGCCCAGTTCCTCAATATAAGTGACCCTCTGAACATCTAGTCCCACTGCCCTCAGCATCGATGTAGCGTTTCGTTGTGTCACCTGAATTATGTTGGGCACGGTAACTTTTTTATACCCTGAAGGATTGACCGTAAAGTAAATTTTTCTGTTCTCTTTGACTTTATTTCCTGCTTTCGGGTCTTGTTCGATTATTGAAAATCTCGGGTAATCAGGGTTGTAATTTGCAGAGTCCAATACTTCATACCGCAAACCGGCATCTTCAATGGCAGACCGCATGTCGCTCACCGACATTTTTGCAAAATCGGGAACTTCTACAAATTCTCCGTGATTGGTAGTACTCTTTAGCCACCTTAGTACGAAGAAAATCAGCAAAACGGATACCACCAATGCAAGCACGAGTTGAATCAAAAAAGTTCTACTTCTTAAAAAGTTGAAAAAGTTTTTCATTGAGTGGAATTGACCCTACAAATATAGGAAACCGATAGCTTTTTTCTTTACTTTGAATTGAACAACAGAAATTCTAACGAGCATATGAAGAAAAATATTGCCATAATCATGGGCGGTTATTCAAGTGAGTATCGAATATCTTTAAAAAGTGGTAATGTAGTTCATATGCACCTCGACAAAGAGAAATTCACGAGCTATAGAATTCATATTTTCAGGGATAAATGGGTATATGTCGATGAAGAAGAGCAAGAACATCACATTAACAGAGATGATTTTTCGATAAAACTTGCTGGAAAAACCATAGTTTTCGATTGTGTTTTTAACGCCATACACGGCACCCCCGGTGAAGACGGTCTCATGCAGGCCTATTTTGAATTATTGGGTATTCCCCAAACATCGTGTGAATATTACCAAGCTGCATTGACTTTTAATAAACGTGATTTACTAAGTACTCTAAAGCCATACGGAATCAAATCGGCCGACTCTTTTCATTTAAATAAGGGCGATGAAATCAATTTAGACAAAATCACTAAAAAAGTTGGGCTCCCCTGTTTTGTAAAAGCCAATAAGGCCGGAAGCAGTTTCGGTATTTCTAAAGTCTATGAAAAATCGAAATTGAATACTGCAATCGAGAAAGCCTATAAAGAAGATGATGAGATAATCATCGAAGCAGCACTCGATGGCATTGAAGTGTCCGTCGGTGTCATAACCTATAATGGAAAAACCAAAGTACTTCCTATGACCGAAATAATCAGTGAAAATGATTTTTTTGACTATGAAGCGAAATATGAAGGCAAATCAAAAGAAATAACCCCAGCAAGAATTACAGAATTACAATTGCAAAATGCCGAAAACGCGGCACGCATGGCATATGAAATACTCAAAATGAAAGGATATTCTCGAAGTGAGTTTATATTCGTAGGTGAGGAGCCCTACATGTTAGAGATGAATACTACCCCAGGTTTGACTACTGAAAGTCTGTTACCGCAACAGGCGCAAGAAGCCGGTATTTCACTGGCAGAACTCTTTGAAAGTGCTATTACAGAAGCTTTACGTATAAATAGCTAACTTTGATTTATAACTAGCAATTATGAGGCGTGCAATATTTCCCGGTTCATTCGACCCACTCACTTCAGGGCATTTCGATATTATTAAACGGGGAGTAACCTTATTCGATGAATTGATTATCTCCATTGGTATCAATGCTGAAAAGAAATACATGTTCTCTCTAGAGGAGCGCAAGAATTTCGTCATCAAGACCTTCGAATACGAACCGAAGATAAAAGTAATGACCTATGAGGGTTTAACGGTAAATTTCTGTAAAGAGATGAAAGCCGATTTTATCTTAAGAGGTTTGAGAAACCCTGCAGATTTTGAGTTTGAAAAGGCCATAGCCCATACGAACAGAAAACTATCTGACATAGAAACGGTATTTTTGTTGACCGCTTCAAACACCTCGTTCATAAGTTCTTCAATAGTTAGAGATGTTATTCGCAATGGTGGCGACTATACCCTGTTGGTACCTGACTCTGTAAGAGCCAAAGCGAATTGAAATTATTGAAGGAAACTCTCGATGGGGTAATTTGCAAAATTTTCTTATAATTTTTTACAAATTGTAAGAAAATACCTTATTTTTATGCTTGTTAAGTTTCCTCGCCGACATATATTATTGTCTCACCACTAATATTCATACATTCACAACATTAAATAAGATATGTTATATAATCGGTATAGATTAGTAGGAAATTTCTCTAATATGCTGAATAATACCAAATCTTCAACTAGAGACTATTTGATAAAACAGTTGCCGAGCGCAACTGCCTTTATTAATACTGATTTCGAGGTTGTTCATGCATCAAATAAATGGATAGAGTTATTTGATTTTTCAACATCCGAGGTCTTCGGAGCTACACTATTTGAGCTATTTGGTGAGGCTGGCGAAAGGTGGCGACCCATATTAGATAACTGTTTTAGGGGTCGATGTGAAGGATTAAACGTCGATTCTCATGTCGATGATGATGGCGTCGAGGTGCACATTCAGTGGCAAAAGAAACCGTGGTACGATGAGAACGAAAATATAATCGGTGCTATAATCCAGAATGAGAATGTCACAGAACATATCACCAATCAACATGAATTGGGTAGACTTGAGGCTTTTTTACAAGAAAAATCAGAGACCGCAAAAATAGGAAGTTGGGAGTCTAAAGTTGACGGTGAAATTTGGTGGGATGATATGACCAGAAAAATTCACGAAGTTTCTCCTGATTATGTGCCCTCATTAAAGACCTTATTCTCATTTTACAAAGAAGGACATAGCAGAAAGAAGATATCGAGAGCGGTAAAATTAGCACGTGAAAACGGAAATCCTTGGAGCGAGAAATTACAGTTGATCACAGCAAAAGGTAACGAAAAATGGATTATAAGTTCAGGGAAACCACTATATAAGAAAGGTAAATTAATAAGTCTCATAGGTACTTTTCAAGATGTAACCGAAAGAGTTTTAAAAGATGCCAGAACCAGGGAAAGCGAGAGCTTGCTAAAAACACTGATAGACCATTTACCGATTAACGTTTTTATTAAGGATAAAGACTTTAAGAAAGTCTTGGTCAATAAATCTGAACTAGAGTATTACGGTCTTGAAAATGAACACGAAATGATCGGCAGGGACGATTCGGAATTTATGGATGAAGAATCATATCGATCATGCCTTGAAGAAGATATTTATGTTCTTAAAAATGGCAAGCCCATACTCGGTAAAGAAAATATCATTATCAAAAAGGACAAGAGAGTAACAACCTTTTTGTCGTCTAAAATACCAATGCTCGACGATTATGGTGAAGTCGTGGGCCTTGTTGGTTTTAGTCTCGATATTTCCGATCTTAAATCACAGCAGGAAGAACTGAGAAGTCTTATCAACGTCACCTCGCTACAAAACAAAAAACTAGTTGATTTTGCCCATATTATTTCACACAATCTACGTTCTCATGCGGCTAATTTTTCAATGCTATTAGAATTTTTACAAACAGAAAAAAATGCTGAGGAAAAAAATAAAATAATTGGCATGTTGACTACCGCTTCAAATGGCCTTCTAGAAACAATCGATAATCTTAATGAAGTAGTTGCAATCAGCACCAACACCAATCTAGATAAAAAACCGGTTTTTATAAAGAAAACGGTAGACAGAACAAAGAAAAATTTAGCCGTTTTCCTTCAAAAGCACAAGGCTACTGTCATCAATGAAATTTTAGAAAACATAAAAGTTGATGTGGTTCCCGAGTATCTAGAAAGCATTTTGATGAACTTTATTACGAATGGGGTCAAATATAGAGACCCTTCAAGAAGTCCAGTAATCAAACTTGCTGTGACCACTGAAAAGAGCAGCTTAGTGCTAAGTATCGAAGACAACGGTCTCGGAATAGATTTGGAAAGACACTCCGACAAATTATTCGGCATGTACAAGACATTTCACAGTAATGAAGACTCTAGGGGAATTGGCCTTTATATCTCAAAAAACCAGATTGAGGCGATGAACGGTAAAATAACGGTGCACAGTAAAGTGGGTGTTGGTACTAGATTCAAGATATATTTTAATGGAGAAAATCAGTAAGATTTATGTGGTCGACGATGATCCGATAACAGTTTTCGGTATCAAAAAGATTTTAAGCCTTATTGTCGAGTGCGATAATATAGAAACCTTCGGTAATGGAAAATTGGCCATCGAAAGCATCAAAAAAGTTTTGGAAGAAGGCGACGATTTACCTGAGATCATTTTTCTGGATATAAATATGCCCGTAATGGATGGGTGGCAGTTTATGGCAGAATTCATAGAACTGCCAATAGTTAAAAAAGTGCGCATAAACGTAATTACCTCTTCCATCGATGCAGCAGATCATGAAAATTGGGCATATTACAAAAAGAATACGCACCATCATTTAGAATATGTCAACAAGCCTGCAAAACGGGCCGAATTAGAGAAAATTACAAAATCGGTCTAATACACCTGAAATACTTTTTGTTTAATTTTGATATCTCAAACTTTTCGTGATGTCAAATCGATTTTTTTTAGCATTTGTATGTTTAATTTCACTTTCGTGCGAAGAACAAGCTGAAGATAGTACAACCGATTTTCCGACCCATTTCGAATTATCGAAAGGCAAAGAGACAGCTACCTATCTGCAGACAATTGACTTTTACATTCAGCTAGCGAAGGAGTTTCCCGAAATAAACATGCAGACCATAGGCGAAACAGATAGTGGCCACCCGCTACATATCGTGACGTTCAATTTTGATTCAGAATTTAATTTTCGCAAAATAGGAGAAGAAAAAATCGTGATGCTCATCAACAACGGCATTCATCCTGGCGAGTCTGATGGCATCGACGCCACGATGTTACTCTTTAGGGACTTGGCCACTGGGAAAAAGGTAGCTCCAAAGAATACCGTCTTGGTGACAATTCCTATCTACAACGTGGGCGGTGCCCTAAATAGAAATAGTAGCACTAGAGCCAATCAAAATGGCCCTAAATCTTATGGTTTTAGGGGAAATGCCAAAAATTATGATCTCAATCGTGATTTTATAAAGTCGGATACAAAGAATGCAAGAACCTTTGCTGAAATTTTCCATCTTGTTAAACCTGATATTTTTATCGATAATCATGTGAGCAACGGTGCCGATTATCAATATGTTCTTACACATCTTTTCACCCAACATAATAAATTGGGAGGTCGGCTAGGGCATTATTTACATGAAGAAATGATGCCCAATTTGGAAAAAGCCCTTTCAGAAGAAAATTGGGATATTACCCCGTACGTCAATGTTTTTAACGAAGTTCCTGAAAAAGGGTTTTCTCAATTCAACGACCACCCAAGATATTCAACGGGCTACACGACATTGTGGAACACACTAGGGCTAATGGTCGAAACACATATGTTGAAACCGTATCACCAAAGGGTCGAAAGTACGTACGAATTAATGATGCAAATGATCAACATCGCCGAAGCGGATAGAAAAAAAATCAAAAAATTAAGAAATGATGCGACCACCAGACATCAAGATTGGTCAATTTATCCTATTCGATGGGAGGTCGATACGACCAAATCTTCTATTTTGAATTTTAAGGGGTTTGAAACTGATACTTTGATGAGCTCCGTAACAGGCTTCACTAGACTGAAATATGACAGAAACAGACCTTTTGAGAAAAAGGTGATTTATCAAAATCACTTCAAACCTTTAGATTCGGTCATTATTCCTGAGGCATATATCGTCAAAAAAGGATATGGCGAAATTATCGACTTGTTCGAGTTGAACGAAATAATCTATAAAACTTTGGAAAAAGATACGATGCTAACGGTAGAAACCTATAAAATAAAAGACTACAAATCACGTCAAAATGCTTATGAAGGTCACTACCTGCACTACGATACCGAAGTAGAGACCAAAGTAGAAACGGTGCTTTTTTCTGAAGGAGATTTCGTAGTTTTTACTGATCAGCCCGGGTTTCGTTATATTTTGGAAACCATGGAACCTACCGCCGAAGACTCATTCTTTAATTGGAATTTTTTTGACGCCATTTTACAGCAAAAAGAAAGTTTCTCGCCTTATGTTTTTGAAGACGAGGCGGAAACAATGTTGAAAAATGATTCGATTTTACGCAGTGCTTTCACTATAAAAAAATCGAAAGAACCCGATTTCGCTTTAAATTGGTACGCACAATTAGATTGGCTTTTTAAAAAATCAAATCATTACGAAGACGCTCATTTACGATACCCGGTTTATCGTTTGCCGAAAAAGTGATTGAGACCCGATATTTAGTATCCGAACAATATCCGAATATTTACATAAGAATTTTCGAGGGCTTTTTGAATTTTTTTAGGGCCCTTCCATTTGACTTTTTTGATGCCCTCTTTCTTTTCACCTTTTAATTTACCATCATAATAGGTCTTCATAGCGAACCAATGTACCTCCTTTAAAGTATCAGTACCATTGTTCTTGAAAACATGATATGTCGTTTTGAGAAAATTTTCAATTCGTAGGTCTTTTACTCCAGTTTCTTCCATGACCTCTCGAACAGCACAGGTTTCAATTGATTCGCCTTTGTCCAATTTACCTTTCGGCAAATCCCATTTATCGTTTCTATAAATGAAGAGCACTTTACCTTTTTGGTTCGTGACCACACCGCCGGCCGCAACGACCAATGGTATTCTCTTGGTAAACTTCTTAAGAATTTCCTCGTGGTTCGGGTGATAAATAAAAGCCTGTTTCAACTTTCCTTTTCTGAGTGAGGTAATTGCCTCTTGAATCGAATCTTCATTAAGAGGAAAGTATTTACTGCCAGCAGCATCTGAAAGATTATTGGTTAAGACAAGGGGGCGTTCATTGACAAAAACTTTATACATTTGCGGCATGATTTTAGACAAGGACACCGCGAAAAAAACGGCTGAACTGCTATTGCAAATTAATGCAATAAAGTTGAATCCTGAAAATCCATTTACTTGGGCTTCAGGTTGGCGGTCACCTATATATTGTGACAATAGAATTGTACTTTCTTATCCCGTAATACGTAATTACCTTCGTCAAGAAATGTCCAAGCAATTGGAAAATCTTTATGGGAAGCCAGATGTGATCGCAGGCGTAGCAACTGGTGCGATCGGTATTGGTATGCTTGTTGCTGATTATTTAGGGCTACCTTTTATTTATGTAAGGCCACAGGCCAAATCACATGGTCGAAAAAATCAAATCGAAGGGCAATTGGAACCTGGCCAAAAAGTAGTTATTATAGAAGATTTGATAAGTACCGGCAAAAGTAGTCTTCATGCTGTCGATGCTTTGAACGCGGCGGGAGCGAACGTTAAAGGTATGTTGGCAATTTTTACCTATGGTTTTGATGTCTCCGTCCCTAATTTTGAACAAAAAGATATTGAATTGCATACTTTGAGCGACTATTCGCATTTAATCGAACAAGCCGCCGAAACGAATTATATAAAAGAGGAACAATTAAACACCTTGGCTGATTGGAGAAAAAATCCTTCAGTTTGGAAACAAAATTGACATGCACATCGAATCACCTAGAAAGACGGTCTCAAAAAATAAAAAAGAAGTTTTTGAATTTCTTTCAAACGTAAAGAACTTTGAACGACTGATGCCGGAGAACACCAGCAAATTTGAAGTGCTCGATGAAGGCACTTTTATTTTTGCTTTAAAGGGCATGCCAGAAATAACCCTGAAAAAGAAAGAGGAAATACCACATGAAAAAATAGTGTTTGGCGCTGCCGAAGGTAAATTAGATTTTACCTTAACGGCTGACATTCAAGAATTGACTGAAAGTTCAACCGAAGTCACACTGCATTTCAATGGTGAATTCAACGCAATGATGGCCATGATGATAAAATCTCCCATCACAAATTTTATCGGTACGCTATCAGAGAACTTGAGTAAGGTCTGAATTAGTAAATCAATTTGATTTCTTTAGTGTCGAATTCTTGAACTAAACCGTTTTTCAGAAGCATCTGTAACCTCCCATTTTCCGAAATACCTTGTATAGTCGCCATGAAACGATGGCCATTTGGTTCTTGAAAATTTCCAGTTTCACCTTTCATAAATAGCACTCTTAAGTAAGATTCTTTAAGCTCTCCGGTTTTTCCTAATTCTAAAAGTTTAAAAAAATGTCCCAAGCTTTCTAACAATTTGTTTAGTAAATACTCTAAATTAAAACTTTTACCTAACAACAATTTAAGAGAGCTAACGTTAAAAAGGTTAGGAAAATCAGACTGATTGACGTTAAGCCCTATTCCGATTATCGAGGCCCGTATTTGCTGGCCTTGCAAAATATTTTCAATAAGAATACCGCATATTTTGCTCGTACCTGACATAATGTCGTTAGGCCATTTAATTTTTAAATCAGGAGTATCCAAATCATTCAAAAAGTTGTAAATGGCTAAGGAAACCGCTATGTTCAGATTAAACTGGTCTTTGACGAAAAAATCATCTATTTTTTTCAAAACGCTAAAGGTCAAGTTTTTACCTGATAAAGATTGCCAAGTGGCGCCCATTTGCCCTCGACCTTTCGTCTGTACTTTGGCAACAACCACGGTCAAATCGTCAAGTGTTTTTGAAAGCATAAGATTTTTGAGATACAGGTTGGTAGAGTCCGTGGCATCAAGTTTGATTACATGCATATTTAACGCTGTATTTCTATATTGACATCTTATGTTAAAAACTAGGGTCAAAAGAACAAAAAAATAATAACTTTGTTGAAACTAAAATATTTGAATGCAAAAACAAAAAGCTAGCGCAGATGAATTGATTGCCTTGATTTTACAGGGCATAGATGAAGTGAAAGGGCAGGAAATTAGATTGTTGGACTTCAGGGAGATAGAAAATACAGTTTGTGACTACTTTATAATATGCAACGGCACTTCGAATACACATGTGAACGCAATAGTTGGATCCGTTCAGAAAATAGTTAGTAAGGCGATAAAAGACAAGCCCTGGCATGTAGAGGGCAGTGAAAATGCCGAATGGATTCTAATGGATTATGTAAACGTAGTCGTTCACGTCTTCCAAAAACACATTCGAGAATATTATGACATCGAAGGCCTCTGGGGCGATGCAAAAGTCACCGCAATGGAAGGCAGTCTTAATCAGTAAAAAAATAGAATGGCAAAAGATAATAATACGAATCCGAAGAAATCAAAGTTCAGCTCATATTGGATTTATGGGTTGATCGCTGTACTCTTCATTGGGTTTCAAGTTTTGAACAGCGGAAGTTTTTCCGGCGAAAAAACGACCACAACCTCTGAGCTTCAAGAGTATCTCAGAAATGGTGATATTGAAAAAATCACCATTATTACCAATACGAATAGGGCAAAGGTATTCTTGTCAGATGAGGCATTGGCAAAAGATGTTCATAAAGAAGTTGCCGTGAAACCATTCTCCATAGGTACGGCCGTGGTGCCTCAATATGTTTTGGATTATGGCGATTTGCAAATTTTTCAAAATGAGATTACCGAAATAAAAAAAGAAAACAATCTTGATACTATTGTCGAGTTTGACAAAGAATCAAGTTATTTGATTGACCTTCTGGTCGGGATACTCCCTTTTGTTCTTATTATCGGAATCTGGATTTACCTCATGCGAAGAATGTCAGGAGGTGGCGGAGGAGGCGCTGGAGGTCAAATATTCAATATCGGAAAATCAAAAGCAAAGCTATTCGATGAGAAAACAGACACTCGAACTTCTTTTAAAGATGTAGCAGGCCTTGAGGGAGCAAAGGAAGAGGTCGAGGAAATCGTCGAGTTTCTAAAGAATCCTGATAAGTATACCTCGTTAGGAGGAAAAATTCCCAAGGGTGCACTACTTGTAGGTCCTCCGGGAACGGGTAAGACACTTTTGGCAAAGGCAGTTGCTGGGGAAGCCAAGGTTCCGTTCTTTTCACTATCTGGGTCTGATTTTGTCGAAATGTTCGTTGGTGTCGGGGCATCCCGTGTTCGAGATCTTTTCAAACAGGCAAAAGACAAGTCACCTGCGATAATATTCATAGATGAAATCGATGCCATAGGCCGAGCAAGGGGAAAAAATAATTTTACCGGCTCCAACGACGAAAGAGAAAATACCTTGAACCAACTCTTGACGGAAATGGATGGATTCGGTACGAATACGAACGTTATCGTTCTTGCAGCTACGAACAGGGCAGATGTATTGGACAAAGCCTTGATGCGTGCAGGTAGATTCGACAGACAAATCTATGTTGACCTACCAGATATTCGCGAACGAAAAGAGATTTTCGAAGTTCACTTAAGGCCTATCAAAACAGCTGAAACGCTTGATCTTGATTTCTTGGCAAGACAGACCCCCGGATTCTCTGGTGCCGACATTGCAAATGTTTGCAACGAAGCAGCCTTGATAGCGGCTCGTAAAGAAAAGAAAGCAGTTAACAAACAAGATTTCTTAGACGCCGTGGACAGAATTGTAGGCGGACTCGAAAAGAAAAACAAGATCATCACGCCCGGTGAAAAAAAGACGATTGCTTACCACGAAGCAGGTCATGCAACCGTAAGTTGGATGCTCGAACACGCAGCTCCGTTGGTCAAAGTAACTATAGTTCCGCGAGGGCAGTCGTTGGGTGCCGCATGGTATTTGCCTGAAGAACGTTTGATCGTACGGCCAGAGCAAATGTTAGATGAGATGTGCGCCACTATGGGTGGTAGGGCTGCTGAAAAAGTAGTGTTCGACAAGATTTCAACTGGCGCCCTAAGCGATCTCGAAAAAGTGACCAAGCAGGCACGGGCAATGGTAACCGTTTACGGATTGAACGATGAAATAGGCAACCTTACCTATTATGACTCATCTGGTCAAGACTCTTATGGTTTTTCAAAACCATATAGTGAGGACACCGCTCGAAAAATAGATGCGGAAATCTCAAAAATAATCGAAGCCCAATATCAAAGGGCCATTCAAGTCTTAAAAGATAATGAGGATAAACTCACCGTGCTTGCAGAAAGACTACTTGAGAAAGAAGTTATTTTTAAGGAAGACCTTGAAAAAATATTCGGAAAACGCCCCTTTGCAAAAGAAGAGATGGAAGATCCTTTGGCCGAAGAAGTTTCAGGCAAGATTGAAGAAGAATCGAGTAGCGAAGAACCAGCCGAGGAACTGGGAAAAGAAAATATTTAGTTACTTTTATCGTTTTCATAACTAACTAACCAATAAACAAATTGAAATTTCTCAGTATCAATGGGGCTATTTGACAAATTGTTTGGGGGTGGAAAAAAAGTTTCCAAGGAAACCATGGAAACTAGGGGGGCTCATATGCCCGACTTGAATATTCCTGTTGACGAAAAGTTTACAATTCATTTCAAGAAAAACGGAGGTAAGTTTCTATACTGCGATTCTTTAAAGGAAATCTCAATAGCCTTGGCGAATATTGTTGACGAGAATAGCTGGCAAAACCACCCATTCTTGGTTTTAGATGAGAGACTTTCAAAAAAATTCTCAAAAGAAAATATTAGTTACACAGATAAAACTAAAGAAAGTGAGGTATTCTTCACTACATGCGAACATTTGATCGCCCAAAACGGATCTATTTTAGTCTGTTCCAATCAACTTTTAGAAAACAAGTTGATAGATTTGCCCGACAATGTAATCGTCTATGCGACAACAAGCCAATTGGTCGAATCTATCGGGGAGGGTCTTAAGGTGATCAAAAAAAAATATGGTCGTAGCATACCGACCAACATAACCACGTTAAAGCATTTTCAGGCCAACGAAGAAAACGACCACGATTTTCTTACCTACGGAAGCAGTTCTAAGAATCTTTATCTTTTACTTCTGGAGGATTTATAATATGAAGGAGATTTTAAGGCGTTCCATAACCGGGGTAATTTATATCGTACTTCTACTTTCCGCGGTATTTCTCAGTTCTGACGCATTCGACTTTTTATTTATGATATTCGGTCTGGCCTGTATCTATGAATACAAGCGCCTCGTAGGTCTTAAAGGCTATTTTATTTTTTTGGCCTATCTGGTTCTATGGTGGATTTTCATTTATATCATAAAAGAAAATAATAAACTACCCATTAATATTCTGATGTCTTTGACCATTATCGTGAACATTGGAATGCTCTTTTACCTCTATTCAAAAAAAGAAAGACAATTCAGTAAAGCTGAAAAATTTATCGCAGGCCTTTTTTATATTGGTGGCGGGTGCATTTTCTTGACGATGATCCCATATAAAAATGAGGAATTCGCAAAGTTCTTGATTATAGGTATTTTTATATTGATTTGGGTGAACGATAGTTTCGCCTATATAGTCGGAAGAACTCTCGGAAGAACGAAACTCTTCCCCCGGGTTTCACCAAAAAAAACATGGGAAGGAACTATAGGCGGAATGGTTTTCGCATTAGGTACAGCCTACTTCATGGCGAACTATGAACCGATAGTCAACCCATTACAATGGGTGGCCTTAGCTGCTGTAATAGTCATAACAGGCAGTCTAGGAGATCTGGTCGAATCAAAACTAAAGCGCTCCGCCGGCGTAAAAGACAGCGGAGCGATCATGCCAGGCCATGGAGGAATGCTCGATAGGCTAGACAGTTTAATATTTGCGGCGCCTTTTGCCTATTTAACCTTAAATGTTTTTGCCAATGTTTCATAGAGAGGGACAAAAAATCATATTAACTACCTTTTTTCTAGTTGTTATAACAATTCTATTGGCCCATTTCTTTCTAGACCTACCGTGGTTAAGAATAGCGATACAAATCTTGGCTCTTGCAATTTTAATCCTCATTTTACAGTTTTTCAGAAATCCGAAAAGAGTTGCAAACAAGACTTTCGATGATATTTTGGCACCAGTAGATGGTAAAGTAGTGGTTATTGAAGAGGTGGAAGAAAATGAATATTTCAATGACAAACGCCGACAAGTTTCGATTTTCATGTCGCCCACAAACGTACATGTGACTCGATACCCGGCAAGCGGCTCTATAAAATATTCAAAATATCACCCAGGCAAATATCTTGTTGCGTGGCATCCAAAATCCAGTACCGAAAACGAACGCACCACTATTGTCATAAATACCCCAAAATTTGGTGATATTCTATATCGCCAAATTGCAGGAGCAATGGCTCGGCGAATTATAAACTATGCCGAAGAAGGTAAGAGTGCGCAACAAGGCGAAGATGCAGGTTTCATCAAGTTTGGTTCTAGGGTCGATTTGTTTTTACCCCTCGACTGTGCCATTACCGTCAAATTGAATCAAAAAGTGGTCGGGGCAAAAACCTGTATCGCCAGCACTGTTCAAAAAGATGAAAAAGAAGCAATTACATACTGATTTTTTGTCGGCGGTCGATTATGTAAATAAATATACCTATTCGTTACCACCAGATTTAATGCTAAAGTTATACGCCTATTACAAGATAGCTACCGGTAACTCTAACAATCCAAAAAGCAAGATGCCCCTTATCAATGCCTTCAAGGCAAATGCACTTATACAAGCCCAAAACATAGATAAATACGGAGCGATGAAAGCCTACATAGAGTTAGTAAAAAAAAAGTTGAAAGATTGAATATAATGAAAGTAGACTGTTCCGTTTCAGTATGAAATCATATTATTCATACAAATCTACTAAATCGGCCTCGCAGAGTTCGACCATAAAACTTCCCATTTTCTCGGTCACATCGTTAAAAAAACGTTTGCCTTTTTCTTTAGTAGCTTTATGAGGATTACCGACCCCGGTATCTTCACTTATCTGTGACCACTTGCGCTCTGCCCAAGCCCATCCTTCGGAAAATGCCTTGATTTTATATTTTTTGGACGCCCCATCACCCCATTTGTCTTTTGGAAGTATTAAATCTGGTCTTAGATAAAGCATCAAACTGGTTTCCATCTCATCGGCATGATCTCCTTTTTCCTCGAAATAAGAATCTTTGTCTACCATCTGTGGAAAAAAACAAAAGCTGATGAACATTTTAGGAAATTTCAATCCAAGTTCTCGAACCAAAGGTTTAAAATTATTTCCCCCGTGCCCGTTAAAAATGAGCAATTTATAAATACCCTGTCTATTCAAAACTTCGACTATATCCGTTAAAATCAAAAATTGGGTACTTGGGTTCATATTGATATCCAAGTAAATATCCGATTGACCTGTATTGACACCAAACGGAATTGTTGGCAGCACGATGACTTTTGCATTTTTTTCCCAAGCCAACCTTGCCGACTCAGCTGTTATGTGGTCTGCCTGAAAATTATCGGTTGCATATGGTAAATGGTAATTATGCGCCTCTGTAGCTCCCCATGGTAGAACGGCCAATTCGAAATTTTCTTCCTTTAAGTGATTCCAGTTTGTTTCTGCAAGAATGTAAGGTCTCATACGTTTGCTTTATACAAACTTAGCGACCTGCAGCGAGACAACAAGAATTAATCGAAAATATCAAGATAATAAGCACAAGTATATTGGTCACAAAGGTCATTGCGCTCTTTTAGACGATAGTATTTTCTGTTTCCCGTCTTCCTGAAAGTGTAGTCGATTTCGCGATCTAGCAATCCACAACATTCTTTGGTAAAAAGTTTTAAATGGCCCTTTACTTTAAAATTTCTGTGGTCGATTACGGTGACTGTACCATCCAATAGAACATATTCTTCCTTGTCTTTCGAATATTGCTCTCCTTTTATTTGAAGTACTCCTTCTTTCTCTATAATTTCAGCAGTACCATACCCATCCCAAATAAACTGTACTCCGAACATGTGCTTCCCGACCAAGGTCTTATGAATCTCACTATTGCCCACGTCAATAGAGTTCTTTGACCATGCCAAAGAAAGTGCCACACAAGACAAAATAATCAATGTATTTTTTACGCTCATTATTTCCTTGCTTTAAAATCGGAGGGCACCACCCTTGTTTTTGAAATGGAATCATGCCACCCTATTGCGTCTGAGCCTAAAAAAGAAAAAGCCTCAAAGGGAATATACCGACAAACGGTTCGAAGTAAAATAGTGCCAAAATCAGGCTTTTCACCTGTTTCTGTGACGACTTTTGTCCTGGGTCAATACCTTACCGATCGATTGACCTGAAATACCTTCAAGAGTGGCATAATAAATGGTTCCGGCAACGAAACCTATAGCGTATTCCAATAGTTTGTTCTCTTGTTCGAAGATATAAAGTGATGATGGTGCGACCAATGCCAAAACAATACCCAATATAAAACTGAAAACAACTACAAAGATCATCGTACATATGAAATCGATTACGTAGTTGGCAAAGCGTTGGCCTTGTGATGCCACTTGGGCATCAATTCCGTTACTCCAACCAACGGTTGAAGTTCTTGCCTTAAGGCTAGTGTCTTGATGAAAGGAATCACAATTACCATCAAAACTGGCAGTTTGACCATTGAGGCCGCAAATAATTCCTAAATTCAGGTCTTTATGTTGATTTACACATATTTTGCAGAATTGCAACTGGGCTTGGCGCGTCATATCGATTTGGTTAAAGTGGTGGTCAATTCAAAACGCAAATAAAGAAGATATCATATAATTTTTCGATGAACGGAATCTCAAAAACGGTGTTTACAACTACTGCGCTACCCTAGTTCGAGTCTGTTGTTCAAAATAAGTGAAATAGAAGCCCGACACTATAGTCACGAAAAAATAGCCGATGACCCAATAATGGCCCCACGGTACATAGTAATTTATTCCAAACCAATCACCTTGAGCGATTATGTAAACAATACCGAAAATACCACGAAACAATTCAATCCAAATAGCATATCTCGTACTATCCATAAGGCTGGTATATCCATAAATTCCGATAAATATAAATGCCCCGAATAAGAACAAGCCCTCGACACCAATATTAGAATAATTGTAAAAAGTAAAAAGCAAAAAGAACATCGTCGCCATCAATTGAAAAATAGAATATATCTTCAAAAGTTTCGAGGCAGGAGGACCGTAGCGTTCGAATCGATAGACATCTTTGATAATTTCAATAGGGTACTTCTCTATAACATCTTCAGGCCGCCAACCGGTGGGCATAAACCAGATTCGAAATTTATCCCAGTAATTATTTGTACGCCATGCGTCTTTTATCAAACGCCAGATATGTTGAAAATTGATTAATATCGGATTCCAGGTACCCGCAGGCTTTAGAACTCCATATTGCGGAGGGATATCATCAAGCTCCTCTTGAAAAGTACCGAACCAACGATCCCATATGCAGAGTACCTGTCCCAAATTCTTATCAATATATTGTGGATTAATCGCATGATGTACGCGATGTTGAGAGGGTGTCACTATAATATATTCAAGCCAACCCATTTTTCCAATATGTTGGGTATGGTACCAGAACTGTGCGAACAAATGAATCGGAGCCAAAATGGCTATTATCTCGTTTGGAACCCCGATCAGAGCCGCCGGAAGCAATAGCAATGCAAAATAGCCCAACAGATTCGAAATCGACTGCCGCAAGGCACAAGCCAAGTTAAATTCTTCACTACTGTGATGTATGACATGCTGATTCCAGAAAAAATTAATTTTATGGCTTAAGCGATGATTCCAGTAACCGGCCAAGTCAATCGCTATAAAAGCCACTAGCCACAAGAGCCAAGTAGCCTTGATTTCCATAATCGCCATATGTTCCAGCAAAAAGGGATATGAGACTAAGATTACCCCCAGACCAAGGGTATCTTTGATAATGTTGGTAAAGCCCGAGCTTATACTCGAAACCGAATCCATAACCTTGTGCTTCTGATCTTTTACGAAATATCCGTAGACAATTTCAATGACCAATAAGACCGTGAAAAACGGTATAGCGTATAGTAATGCTTTGGCGTATGTCTCCATCCACTAAAGAATTTAACTTAAAAGTATGAAATTAATACCTTCGGTATCAATTCGGATTATTCGCAATGAAAAACTCCAAAAATTCCGTATGAAGGGCATCGGTGATCGCGGTCGATTCCTGCATGTCGGCTAAGGTCTTACCAAAATAATGGCCCATCAAACCATTGTAGTTCCCATCGATATCATCTAGGAAAGTTTTTAGTTCTTCTATGCCGCAATTGAGATTAGAGGTTTCTTCCAACACCAATGGTTTGCTGGTTTGACTGTTCTCAACCTTATCTACGGCTGTTTGAAGTTCGCCCGATTTCGGATAGATATGCAAACTCAAATACTCTAAATCGGACCCTAAATCATTTATCGGGCCTAAACCCAAAAATCCTACAGTTATCATAGTTTCACTATCCTCTGAACGTATAGAAGCAGTTAATTGCTCTATCCAATCTTTCATTGCCGTGCCATAAACTAGATTTGGATCGCGGGCTATATTCTGTATAAAATGAAATCCGCCAAAACCATCTCCTGGCAGCCAGTCACATTCTTCATCATCTTCGCACCCCACAGCAACTACGGGTTCATTCATTAAATTATAAGAAAAAACAGCTTTGCTAGACCCTATCGTTGCGGCAACATTCTTCCAGAATATGGCATGGGTTTTCCATCGTTCACTATCTTTCAAATTGTCGTACCAATCGGGAGCATCCGTTTTTCTATAGGCCGATAACCCTGTAATGTCCAAATAAAGTCCGTTGACTTCAGCAAGTTCTACAAACCGCTTCAAATTATTCAGGGCCAACGTATTCGGAGTAGCTTTATCAATCATGAATTTGTTATACTGCAAATGAATGCGAACGATATTCGCCCCATAATTGCGCATTTCACTAAAATCTTCATCAAACGTCGTCCAAGTGCTTTCCATTGCCCAATTATCTTCGATTAAACCAACTTTTACAGGATTTGTATAGTTGAATCCCCACGGGAAAAATAAACTTCCTTTTGAATCGATAAAAGAATTATTACTATTGAAACCCATAATTTTAAAGAGTTCGCTGGGTTCTATTTCAGATTCAGGTAATACGGATTCTTTTTTGCAAGAGTAACCAAACGATAGGGCAACTATTACAATAAGGAGCAAGACAAATCTTTTCATTTCATTAATAAATTCGAACTACAATCAGTCGTTATTAAAATAAACGAAATTTCGGTATAAATATTTGATAAACCATGTAATGAAAAAACCTGACTTTTAGCATATTATGGCTAAAAAACTTGACTTTGGAAATCCAATTAATTCGGTCCAACCATGATATGTGCCCGATGCGTACCGGGATCCATTAGCCATGGCATTCCTTTGGCATGCGGTTTTAAAGGCAGACCAGTAGATTCAGCGGTTGCAAAAGGTGTGTAGATCACGTAACGAAACTGTCCGTCACCAAGGGTACCCTGTGTTTTATCATAGGTTTCTTCAGTGCCGTAGAAGATGTACATCATGCTAGGTTCTTCGGGCATTTTCAAACTACCGGCAGTTACCTCTTCCGCACGGATTTTACGTATTTCCACAGTCTCCTTACCGTCTTTCTTCAATTCTCGACCGCGCTTCATGAACGGATCCAGTTCATTAAAATAGCACGAAACACTTATACCTTTGTTAAAAGGGCTATCTGCCAAACACACCAAATTATTGGTACCTTCACGCAGTACTGCAACTTCGCCATCTTCATCATAACCATAAACCATAGCCCCTTCTTTTTTATCGTCCGGTGCCGCCAACAAGGCTGTTTTTATTTGAATGTCTTTGGGCATGATCTCAGGTTTGTCTTTCTGGGCGCAACCTGAAAACATAATGAGTATCGATGTAGCAAGTAATAAATTTTTCATGATAAAATCGTTTTTCTAAAGATAAAGAACTGTAAGGAATTCGTCAAGACCGGCCTTATTTTAATTAGGCCATTTTCTATTTCGACACCAAGATCATTATGTTATCGAAACGCTCATCTAAATTTTTAGCTATCGTTTCTAAATCTCCAAGGCTTTGTTCGCAAATGCGGCTTTAAACTCTATCGAAACCAAAGCGATTATAACCAAAATCTCAGCGACGAAGTATATCCATCCTAAAACTTTCAATTCTGCAGAATAGAAGAACATAAGGCCGATAGTCAAACAGCAATACAGTAAATTGACCACAGCGATAATTTTCAGAAAAGACTTCCATTCTTTTTTGATAAAAAAATAACAGCAAAAGGAGTAAACAGCAAAAAAGCAGGGTAATACGGCCAAGATATATAAAGTCTTGATTGGCATACCAATAAGGTCATTAAGCTGTACTAGAACTATTCCCAAAAAAAAGGCAGAAACCATAGCGCCAATTGCGTCCGCTAAAAAAAGTTTTTTTGAAATAGCTTCCATCGTATTATTGGTTACACAAATCTGAAAACTAGCCTATACTCATCGACAGTGTTCAGGATAAACTCGCCAAGCTCTTTTTCAAAGTCTCTATTTTCGCCTCTGCATCAGCCGCTTTTTTCTTTTCGATGGCGACTACTTGTTCGGGTGCGTTATTTACAAAACGTTCGTTCGAGAGCTTCTTTTGTACGGAGGTCAAAAAGCCTTTGGTATATTTTAATTCCTCCTGAATTTTTTGAATTTCGGCCTCGACATCGATGGCACCTTCCATAGGAATGAAATACTCATTGCTTTTTACCCTGAATGTCAAAGCACCTTCAACCCCAGCATCGACATAAGAAATTTTGGAAACATTGGTCAATTTGCAAATAACCGTATCCCAATCTTCAGAAACCTTTTCCTCGTTCAATACTGAAACCTCCAAAGCTTCCTTCATCGGAATATTTTTTTCCTTTCGAATGTTTCGTATTCCTGAAACGACCTCAGCGGCAAAATCAAATTCTGCAATTAAACCACTATCCGTTTTCTGTTTTACAGGCCATTCGGAAACAATCAAAGCCTCCTCGGGAGAACGTTCGGAGATATGCTGCCAAATTTCTTCCGTCAAGAAAGGCATGAAGGGGTGGAGCAATTTTAAATTACCTTCTAAAATAGCAATTACCGCATCGAAAGTTTTTTTGTCTATTGGTTTTTGGTACTCAGGTTTAACGATTTCCAGAAGCCAAGAACTATAATCGTCCCAAACCAATTTATAGGTGGCCATTAAAGCATCAGAAATTCGGTACTTACCAAAATGATCTTCTATCTCGACCAACGTTTCGTTGAACTTTGCCTGAAACCATTCGATGCCCAATTTCGAAGCTTCCGGTTGCGGAATATCGGCAACTTCCCACCCTTTGACCAATCGGAAACCGTTCCAGATTTTATTGGAGAAGTTTTTACCCTGTTGGCACAGATCTTCATCGAACATTAAATCGTTTCCGGCAGCCGAACTCAGTAGCAATCCGACCCGAACTCCATCCGCTCCGTAGTCTTCAATCAATTTTAGGGCATCGGGAGAATTACCCAAAGACTTTGACATTTTTCTGCGCTGCTGGTCACGAACGATTCCCGTGAAATAAACATTTTTAAAAGGCCGCTCACCACGATATTCATAACCCGAAATAATCATTCGCGCCACCCAAAAGAAAATAATATCAGGAGCCGTCACCAAATCGGTCGTCGGGTAATAGTAATCGATGTCTTTATTATCAGGCTTCAAAATTCCATTAAAAACGGTCATTGGCCAAAGCCATGATGAAAACCAAGTATCGACAACGTCTTCGTCTTGATATAAGTCGTCGGTTGTCAGTTGTTGATTTTTAGATTTGTCTCGCGCCAGCTCTAGGGCATCCTCAATATTTTTGGCTACTACGAAATCGTTTTGTCCGTCGCCGTAGTAGTACGCAGGAATCTGTTGCCCCCACCACAATTGGCGAGAAATATTCCAATCGCGAATATTGGTCATCCAATGCCGGTACATGTTCTCGAATTTCTTCGGGAAGAATTTAATGTCATCAGATTCCAAAACCCCTTTAATGGCCGGTTTGACCAAATCTTTCATTTTCAAGAACCACTGATCTGATAATCTAGGTTCTATAATGGCCTTGGTGCGTTCTGAAGTCCCGACCTTATTGATATAATTTTCAGTCTTAACCAAATAGCCTTTTTCTTCCAATTCTTTTGAAATGGCCTTTCTTACCACAAAACGGTCTTGCCCTTCGTAATGCATTCCGAAGGAATTCAAAGTAGCATCGGCATTGAAAATATCGATGGTCTCCAGATTATGCTTTTCTCCCAATTCCTTGTCATTCATATCATGAGCGGGGGTGACCTTCAAACAACCTGTGCCAAATTCAATATCTACGTATTCATCTTCGATCACAGGAATAACACGATTGCAAATGGGAACAATGGCTTTTTTACCCTTTAAATGACTAAAACGTTCATCATTCGGGTTGATACAGATAGCCGTATCGCCTAAAATAGTTTCCGGTCGTGTTGTGGCAATAGTCACTTTTTCTTCAGAATCTTCTATTTGGTAAGACAAATAGTATAACAAACCCTGTTTTTCCTCATAAATGACTTCCTCATCTGATAAGGTCGTTTGCGCCAGTGGATCCCAATTTACCATGCGATGGCCCCTATAAATCAAACCTTTATCAAATAAATCGATAAAAACCTTGATTACGGACTCAGACATATTGTCATCCATGGTAAAACCAGTACGCTCCCAATCGCATGAACAGCCCAGTTTCTTCAATTGTTCCAAAATGACGCCTCCGTACTCTTTTTTCCACTCCCAGGCGTGTTTCAGGAAGTCTTCTCTCGAAATATCGGCTTTGTTGATTCCCTGTTCCTTCAATTTGGCAACGACTTTGGCCTCGGTAGCAATAGAGGCGTGATCGGTACCAGGCACCCAACAGGCATTTTTACCCATAAGACGGGCCCTACGGGTCAAAACATCTTGTAGGGTATTATTGAGCATATGGCCCATATGGAGCACTCCTGTAACGTTTGGCGGAGGTATAACAATGGTATAGGGTTCACGGCCATCTGGCTCTGAATGAAAATACCCATTTTGCATCCAGTAGTCATACCAATGGTTTTCTACCTTATTTGGAATGTATTTCGACGGAATTTCCATTTTTTGGAACGGTTATTGGTTTATTTGTTGCGGCATTAAAAAACCCGTCGTCAGCAATATGTTAAAATAGCGAACGTAACGGGATTTATACCAAAGGATAAATACGAAACAAAAATAAGTAACGTTAGTATATAACAAAAGAATTTTGGACGTTCATCGCAAAAGATTTACATTTGAAATTCACCCAAAACTGAAACATGATGAAAAAAATAGTACTTGTATTATTTGTTGGCCTAATGGGTTTAACCCTTACGGCTCAGGAGGCTAAGGCTAAAATCGAATTTAAGACCGAGACTGTGGACTACGGTGAAATTACCAAAGGTGCCGATGGTATTCGAGTTTTTGAATTTACCAATACCGGTGATGCACCATTGATCATTAGCAAGGTTAGTTCTAGCTGCGGCTGTACAATTCCTAAAAAGCCAGAAGATCCTATATTACCAGGAGCGACCGGTGAGATTCAAGTCAAATATGATACCAACAGGGTCGGGCCTATTCGAAAAGCCATTACGGTCATTTCGAATGCAGACACTCCAACCAAAGTGTTGAAAATAAAAGGAGAAATCAAAGCTACGGAAGGTAAATAATATACCCTTTTTAATCTTATCTCAAGCCCCGCTATTTGGCGGGGTTTTTTAGTACGACAAGAGTTTTTTTAAGGAATTGGCCTAAAAAGTTTCTTCAAAGTGAAAGAAAATTGAAGATCGTCATTCGCCCTTTCAATCATTACCCGTACTTTTTTACCCTCGCGCTCATCGAGCATGTGCATAATCTCTTGAAGCTTATAACGATGTACCTTTTTACCGTTAACGGCAAGAACCACATCGCCCTCACGTAGACCTGCCTCATGGGCGGGACTACCTGCTCTTATACCCGATACGATAATTTCTGGTACCAAACTCAATTTCGTTCTCATTTCAAGTAAGATTTGAACATCACCAAAATTACGGTCTTCGCTTTTCACGACTCCCCTACCATCGGCTATACTTTCAGAAAGATATCTCAAACCATTGTGCTGTAGCGTGATTCCGCTTAAATTGTAATGAAAAGGCTTGCTATAGTTTCCATTTTTTTTGAAGGCCATTTTATTATTTGGGTAATCGAAAATAATGTTGAACCGCTTGAGAATTTCCCCTCCCAGGCTTCCGTTGCGATTTCCTAAATTTTTGACCGATCCGAAATATCTCATGTCAGGAAAAGCCGCTTTTGCATCTTTTAGAACAAAAGAACCAAGATTGATACTTGTAACTTTTGTACGCTTTCCGAAAATGCTTCCGTTTAATCCTTCGCCCAGAAAGTCATCATAATTCTTTTCCGGTATACCGAGAGACTCATCCTCGAAAAGCCATATAGCATCGCTACTACCAGTATCCACCAACAATTTAACCGGCATTTCGGTTTCTTCATCCAAAAAAAGATTTCCGTCTACATAGGCTTTTTTGTTGCGAATCGAGATAGGCAATACTTCTGTTTTTTTGTCCGCTTTATAATTGAATCTTTCAGGATCGTAAAACTTTATTGTTTTAGACGCGTAGTTAACATCAACAACCAAATCTTTAAAAAGGTCATAGCCAATTATTCCATGAATCGTTGTTCCCAAAGCCGGCGAAAAATTCAAACCACGGTCAAGAACCACATATAATTGCTGGTCGTCATTTTTTATATTCTTCAAATGGAAAGAATTACCCTTTGAACTAAGTGCCTTGATAGGTTCTCCTTCACCCAAACCCCTTATTGTAATTTCTGAAACGTTATTGATCTTGATGGCGCCGTGGTCTGTCAAATTGAATAAAATCGGCTTGCTAACCCCAGAATCAAGAATAAACGAAAGTTCAGTGCCGTTTACCTCTATGGGGATAATTATCAGATTGTTAATTAATTGAAATTTGATTTTTTGCGATTTTATACCTTTTTCTAACTGGTAAGACTGTGCATCACCAAAAAATGGTGTACAGCATATTAAAAGGGTAAAACAAAAGGTTAAAGGTCTCATCGGCAACTCTCTTATCTTCTTAAAGATAGCCAATAAACACATTCCGAGATTTGTTAATTAACATATTTTGGACGAAATAAAAAATTTCCTGAAATCCACTCCTCCTCGAGGCAGAGCCGTCGAGAAATATTAAGCCTAAATAACAAGGCCGTTTATTGCTTTGCTCCGATTGATTTACCATTTTTGTGGAAATAATTCAATTATGCCTTCGATTTCCCAAAAAGGGATTGCAATGCCCCAATCACCGATTCGAAAATTGGTACCTTTTGCCGAAGAGGCCAAAAAGAAAGGCGTTCATGTTTTACATCTTAACATAGGGCAACCTGACATCAAAACTCCGCAAATAGCCTTGAATGCAGTCAAGAACAACGACATTGATGTATTGGCTTACAGCAGAACTGAAGGATCTGAGACCTATCGAAATAAAATAGCGGCCTATTATGCCAAAAACGATATCAAAGTCGAGGCAAATGACATCATCGTCACAACAGGCGGTTCTGAGGCGCTATCTTTCACCTTGGGCAGTATTGCCGATTCGGGTGATGAAATCATCATTCCCGAACCTTTTTATGCGAATTACAATGGGTTTTCAACTGCGTTGGGAGTAAAAGTCGTGCCTGTCGTTTCTAAGTTGGAGCATAATTTTGCTTTACCCCCTATAGAAGAATTCGAAAGTCTGATTACCTCAAAAACGAAAGCAATTTTGATTTGCAATCCGGGTAATCCGACAGGGTATCTTTACAGTAAAGAAGAGATTCAAAAATTGGCCAAACTGGTCAAAAAACATGATATTTTCTTAATCGCCGATGAAGTTTACCGTGAATTTGCCTACGACGGTATTGAACATTATTCCATTTTACAGGAAGAGGGTCTAGATGCAAATGCGATAATCGTGGACTCCGTTTCAAAACGATACAGTATGTGCGGTGCAAGAATAGGTTGTTTGGTCTCCAAAAACAATGAAGTCATCAAAACAGCTTTAAAGTTTGCTCAGGCGCGCCTATCGCCGCCTACATACGCCCAAATTGCTTCTGAAGCGGCATTGGATACCCCGCAAAGTTATTTTGACGATGTCATCGATGAATATGTGGCGCGAAGAAATGTACTTATCGAAGAATTGGAAAAAATTGATGGAGTCAAAGTTGCTCGCCCAAAAGGTGCTTTTTATTGTATTGCAGAATTACCTATTAATGATGCTGATGATTTTGCGCAATGGTTGCTCGAAGATTTTAGGGTCAACAATGAAACTATAATGGTAGCACCGGCTGCTGGATTTTATGCAACCACCGGTTTGGGAAAAAACCAAATACGCATTGCCTATGTTCTTGAAAAGGAGAGCTTAAAAAGGGCCGTAAACGTACTAAAGGAAGCCTTAAAGAGTTATATAGGTTGATGGAAGTATTACAAGATATATCCCTTAAACCCTACAATACTTTTGGTATTAGTGCACGGGCCAAGCACTTCGCTGAAATTAAATCTGAAGAAGACCTTCGAAAAGCACTCAAGCTTAAGGAGCATCCGAAAAAATTTATCATTAGCGGGGGCAGCAATATGCTTATTACCAGTGATATCGATGCTTTGGTTTTACATATAAATTTAAAAGGAATATCGATTGTAAAAGAGACTGACCACAAAGTCACTTTAAAAGTCAAGGCTGGTGAAAATTGGCATGGACTCGTCTTGTGGACCTTGAACCGCAGTTTTGGGGGATTGGAAAACATGTCCCTTATCCCCGGAAATACCGGTACTGCCCCAATTCAGAATATTGGTGCTTATGGTACAGAGCTAAAGGATACTTTTGTTAGCTGTGAGGCAATGCATATCGACACACAAGAAATCGAAACTTTTTCAAAGGCGGATTGCGCCTTCGGCTATCGCGATTCTTTTTTCAAAAAAGAGGGTAAGGGGAAATATATTATCACTTCTGTGAATCTTGAGCTTACCAAAAAAGACCATCGGTTAAATACCTCGTATGGTGCAATAGAAGCTGAACTCAAACAGAATAATATTTCAGAACCCACTCTTAAAGATATTTCCGATGCCGTTATCGCCATACGACAACGCAAATTACCAGACCCCAAAATATTGGGCAACAGCGGTAGTTTTTTTAAGAATCCCGTTGTTTCGAAGTCTGAATTCGAAATCTTTTCAAAAACATATCCTCAAGCTCCTTTTTATAAGGTTTCTGAATTGGCCTATAAAATTCCGGCTGGCTGGCTCATCGAACAATGTGGCTATAAGGGAAAACGCTTTGGAGATGCCGGCGTACATAAGAATCAAGCTTTGGTATTGGTCAATTATGGGAATGCGACGGGCGAGGAAATATTGAATCTAGCCTATAGGATTATTGAGGAGGTTCAACATAAATTCGGAATTACAATTTCACCAGAGGTCAATATAATAAAATAACCCCCGTAAGCCATGCAAACGAGGGTTATACCAAACCAAACTAACCAAAAACTAAATGTACAATTACCAGTCGTACATTTATCTAATTAAATTTTAATATGACGCAACCTATAACAATCAATTTTATAAATTAGCGTTTAGCTATATACGGGCGAAACTATAGATTTGGATGCTTAGGCGGCCATTTTTTTACGCTTGATCTGATTCTATGAGCACACTACTTGAAAAACACATCGTTGAACTACTGCAAGATAGGGACGAGAAAGCAATTTCACTTCTCTATGAACATTATGGTGATACACTGTTCGGTGTTGCCAATAAAGTAGTTCGTGATGAAGAGCTTGCCCAAGACGTTTTACAAGAGAGTTTTGTTAAAATCTGGAAGAAATCAGATTCTTATGACTCATCTAAGGCCAAACTTTTCACCTGGTTATTTCGCATTACAAGGAATACCGCGATCGACAAATTGAGAAGTGTCAACACAAAATCCGATAAGGAAATCCAAATAGATGTTTCAGACGTATATAATTTAGGTGTGAACAGTATCAGACCAGAGTTCATTGATGTTCGAGAGAATCTAGAGAAGATTGAAGAAAAGTACCAGATTGTTCTGGAGGCGCTTTTTTTTCAAGGAATGACACAACAAGAGGCTAGCGATGAGCTAGATATACCTTTGGGCACCATTAAATCTAGATTAAAAATCGGATTGAGGGAACTTCGTAAAATTTATGTCACCATCATGCTGTTCATTTTTGTCCTGAATTTAAATGAATTGATACAATGAAAGAAAAAATAAAGATATTCTTAGATTCTGATTTATTGGAAAAATATCTCTTAGGTACGACCAATGATCAAGAAGCCCTTCAGGTCGAGCGTTATATAGCCATGCATCCTGAAGTGAGAAAAACCTACGATGAGTTACAAGACAATTTAGAAGCTTATGCGAAACTGCACGCTATAAAGACTCCTGACGGTCTGAAGGAGACGATTTTGACTCAAATTAGGGCCGAAAATACCGGAAGAAAAAATTACTTCCGTTATGGCATAGCTGCAAGTATCGCAGTATTGATGTTTGCCGGGGCTTCCTATTTCTTCTGGGATCAAAACCAAAGCCTTCAACAAGAAAACACCATTGTTAATAATAAGATAAAGGATTTAGAGGAAAACATGCGCGAACAGCTTGAAGATGTTCGAAACCAGTTTATCGTACTTCAGAATCCTGATACGAAGAAATTCAACGTAAAAGGAAATACCAAGGCAAAGGAGCTAAAGGCCATAGCCTATGTGAATCCGGTCAAGAAACTTTCTTATATCAATGTAAGCAATTTACCGCAGCTTCCTGAAAATCAATGTTTTCAGATGTGGACCGAAGTAAATGGAAAAATGGTGAACCTTGGCATAATAAAACAGGCCGACGATAAAGAAAAGCTTTTCGCGATGCCCTACGCAGAGCATGCGGTAAGTTACATAACCATTGAACCTCAAGGCGGTAACGAAACACCCACCGTTGAAAATATAGTAGCGAATATCGATTATTAAGGTTTCGCTTACACACTTATTCATTTAGGCCCTGACATTAATTTGGTAGGGCTTATTTTTTATATCTTTACGGTATGAAATTGATTTTGTTGACAGTCGGTCTTTTAGCATTGGCAGTAGCTGGGATCACTATTAAAATTTGGTCTAAAAAAGACGGTGAGTTTGCCGGCACTTGTGCCAGTCAAAGTCCTTTTTTGAATAAAGATGGCCAAGCCTGTGGAATGTGCGGAAAAATGCCCGATGAACAAGACTGTCAGATGGACACCTTGGATTAACCCTATTGACTGATAGGGTTACCGATAATAATTAAAATTCACGTATTTTATTATCCTATTGGATAAAGCAAATCTTCAAGAAATAATAAAGAGCGCCAAATCTGGAAGCCAAATAGCCTACAGTAAATTATTGGACTATTTTTGGAACCATGTCTACGGATTTCAATTGATACGTACTGAAAACGAAAACGATGCCGAAGATATCACGGTTCAGACCTTCTCAAAGGCTTTTGACAAAATCGACACGTACAAAGACGATTACGAGTTCAAAACATGGCTGATTACCATTTCAAAGAACATTCATATCGATTTGATTCGAAAAAGGAAAAAGAATATTCTTGAAACCGCTGGTAGCAACGACGTAATAAAGAAAGTTTTGGACGATGCGCCCTCAGTAGAAGATCAATTGATAATCGAACAAAATTTAGCTACCTTATTGCAGCATATCAAAAAGCTTAAACCACATTATCAAGAAGTCATCAACCTGCGGTACTTCAACGAACTTAGCTACGCCGATATTGCCAATGAGCTTAAAGAACCAATGAACAATGTGAAAGTCAAATTGTTAAGGGCTAAAAAACTACTTGCCGAGTCAATAAAGGGTAAAGATTGAATCCTTGAATTTGTCATGCCCAACCTCAACTTCACTAGTACTTAGTTCGTATATTTGTTCTTCCTTTATAATTCGTGTGATACAATGAGTACAGATACCTTGAAAAGTGTTCTGCCTCCAAAAGGCAAACCGAAATGGTTGCGTGTGAAGCTTCCTACTGGAAAAAAATATACACAGCTTCGCGGACTTGTCGAAAAATACGATTTAAATACAATTTGTACCTCAGGCAGCTGCCCTAATATGGGGGAATGCTGGGGAGAAGGCACGGCCACGTTCATGATTTTAGGAAATATATGTACACGGTCTTGCGGTTTCTGCGGAGTGCAAACTGGTCGACCTGAGAATGTGGACTGGGCGGAACCTGAAAAAGTAGCTCGATCTATAAAGATCATGGGCATCAAACATGCTGTAGTTACGTCGGTGGATCGAGATGATCTTAAAGATATGGGATCCATTATTTGGGCGGAGACCGTAAAAGCGATCCGACGAATGAATCCTGAAACGACATTGGAAACCTTGATTCCTGACTTTCAAGGTATTGAAAGACATCTAGACCGTATTCTAACCGTTTCACCAGAGGTGATTTCCCATAATATGGAGACCGTCAAGAGATTGACGCGCGAAGTGCGCATTCAAGCAAAATATGAAAGAAGTCTTGAAGTGCTTCGATATCTTAGGGCAAATGGAGCCAATAGAACCAAGTCAGGAATCATGTTAGGGCTCGGTGAACTAGAAGAAGAAGTAATTCAAACCCTGAAAGACCTCAGAAACGCCAATGTAGACGTGGTCACTATCGGTCAATATCTGCAACCTTCGAAAAAACATCTTCCTGTCAAAGAGTTCATTCTTCCCGAACAATTCAAGAAATATGAAGAAATCGGTCTTGAATTGGGCTTTCGTCATGTTGAAAGCGGTGCTTTGGTGCGTTCATCTTATAAAGCCCATAAGCATATCGATTGACTTTCCAAAAAAAGCCTCTAAATTATTCTTAGAAATCTTTATCGAATCCATTCCAAATGAAAGAAATCAAAATTGGCATCAATGGCTTCGGACGAATCGGTAGAACGCTTTTTCGACTATTAAATAAACACCCACATATAAAGGTTGTGGCGATCAATGATCTGGCAGATGCCAGAACTTTGTCGCATTTGCTCAAGTATGATAGTATTCATGGTATTTTCAAACAGGATATTTCGTATCGTAAAGAAGAAATAATCTTTAACGGGCGGGCGATTCGCTTGATGAATTCTTCTAGTCCCGATAGAATCGACTGGTCTACCAACAGGGTCGATATTGTGGTGGAATGTTCGGGAAAATTCAAGACGCGAAAAGACCTACTACAACATATTTCGAGCGGGGCGAAAAAAGTGATTTTATCGGTTCCACCTGCCACAGATGATATTAAGATGGTAGTTTTTGGTATCAACGAGGGTACTGTAACCAATGAAGACGATATCATTTCATGCGCATCGTGTACGACTAATAACGCGGCACCTATGATCAAGGTCATTGACGAGCTGTGCGAGGTCGAACAAGCCTATATTACTACCATACACTCGTACACCTCGGATCAAAGTTTACATGACCAACCACATAGCGACCTGAGAAGAGCGAGGGCGGCCGGTCAATCGATAGTACCTACAACCACCGGAGCGGCAAAAGCTTTGACTAAAATTTTCCCACATCTGGCCAATGTCATCGGAGGTTGCGGGATTCGGGTACCCGTGCCCAATGGGTCAATGACAGACATCACATTTAACGTAAAACTTGAAACATCGATCGACGAAATCAACAGCACTTTCAAAAAAAAAGCACTCAATGATCTAAAAAACATACTTTTATATACAGAAGACCCGATAGTATCCATTGATATAAACAATAGTTGTCATTCTTGTACGTTTGATTCTCAGATGACTTCGGTCATAGGCAAAATGGTAAAAATAATCGGCTGGTATGACAATGAAACCGGCTATAGCAGTAGACTGATAGATTTGATCAATTTGATGGTCTCGAAAAATTATATTTGAAAATCAATTCACGACATATAAGGTTTGGGTGGTCAATGCTATTGATCATGTTATTTCTTGGCCAAATACTTGCGGCTCAAGACTCTATTCCTTTAAAGGATTTGGAAACCTATTTCGAAGAGTCACGCGTCTATGGTAATCAAAATAAAATAGACCTGGCCCTTGCATCCCTTGAGAACGCTGCAAAGGTGGCCGAGCAAAACGAAGATGTCAAATCACTTATCGATTGCTATCATAAATTTGCGGTTTTATACCTTCGAATTGACAAAGAAGATACTACGCTATTTTATTGGGATCGAGCCAAGGCCCTTCTAAAAGATATTGAATACCCTTACGGAAACGCCATTCATAAATACATAGAAGGCTTAGTCGAATTTCAAAATGAAAAAAGCTTTCAGGCCCGGTATCTATTAGATGAGGCGAAACAACTCAACAACGATCGCAATATGTTCAATAACATACTATTGGTCGAGGGTAATATTTTTCTAAATCAAGAAAAATTCGAAGATGCCAAGAAAAATTTTAACTCACTTATCATCAATACGGATGTTTATGAAAAGGAGTATTTAGCCGCAAATGCCCATTTAGGTTTGACCAAGGTCTTTTTTAAAACAGAGAATTATGCGGAAGGTGCCGATAATGCCGAAAAAGCTTTGGTTATTGCTCAAGAAAATGGTTTTTTCAAGCAAATCCTTGAGGCTAACCAATTATTGACCGTGGCTTATGAAAAGCTTCAGTCTTACGATAAGGCACTTGTCAATACTAAAAACCTATTGGGAATACGAGATTCCATTTTCAATATTGATAAGGTCAAAACAGAGATGAAAGTTGCCGACAAAATTCAGTTTGACTTTATGAGCGATCAAATCAAAAGACAAGATAAAAAAATCGAAGAGCTGACAAAATCTCAAAATCGCTCTGAAATCACGGCCATATTGACCACGGCATTTCTAATGATCATATCGCTGCTAGCAATTTCCCTATATCGAAACAATCAGATAAAATTAAAAACGAACGATTTATTGCAAACAAAAAATAACGAGCTACAGGTTGCTCGAGATGAGGCGGTTCAGGCCATGGAGGCTAAAAGCAACTTTTTGTCAACCGTAAGTCACGAATTGAGAACACCGCTCTACGCTGTCACCGGTTTGACACATCTGCTTTTGGAAGAAAACCCAAATCCGGAACAAAAGGAACACCTAAAAGCGTTGAAATTCTCTGGCGATTATCTACTCAACTTTATCAATGATATCTTGCATATCAATAAAATCGATGCCGATAAGTTAGAGCCACTGACCATTGAATTCAACCTAAAAAAGGTTTTGAAAGAAGTCATTGATTCGTTAAAACAGAGCGCCAGCGAAAATAATACGAAAATCACGCTGGTTTACGATGATAACATTCCTTCGCATTTGATGAGCGATCCTTTGAAATTGTCCCAAGTTTTTATGAATCTGGTCGGCAATGCTCTGAAGTTTACCAAAAATGGAGAGGTTAAGGTCATAGCCAAATTATTGAAAAAGGAAGAAGAAGATGTTTCACTGTACTTCGAGGTCGAAGATAATGGTATTGGTATTTCTAAAGAGAAACAAGAAAGTATCTTTGAAGGCTTTGAACAAGGATCCATTCAAATTAATAGAGAGTATGGTGGTACTGGTCTTGGTCTGACCATAGTTAAAAGTCTCTTAGGTTTATTTAACACAAAGATTCAATTGCGAAGTGAACTTGATAAGGGAAGTTCGTTCTTCTTCGAATTGAATATCAAGAGCAAAGATAGCCTTGTCGATGATATTCCGTTTGAGATGACCCCGCAAGATTATGCATTTGAAGGTCTCCATTTACTGATTGTTGAGGATAATAAGATCAATCAAGTCATCACCAAGAAAATGCTTACCAAAAAAGAGATTACCAGCGATATCGCAAATAATGGTTACGAAGCAGTAGAACTTGCCGAAAAAAATAAATATGATGCCATATTAATGGACATTCACATGCCTGGTATCAGTGGCGAAGAAGCAACGATACAAATCAGAAAATTCGATAATGAAATTCCGATTATTGCCCTTACAGCTATCTCTTTGGACGATAGTCTAGAAAGCTTCTATGCGGCCGGATGCAATGATGTGGTAACCAAACCTTTCAAACCGGAAGTATTCTATCAGAAAATCGGCGAAAATATTTTTGAGCGGAAAGTCAGAAATTCAGCTTCGTAACACCCTCCAATTCATTTATCAATACCTGTTCGCCACCATTAAGAAACTTATGGGCGATTTCAATATATGCTAGGTTCTTGACCTTTCCTTGCAGGCGAACGTAATCTTTTTCAGTTGTAAGAATAAATGCTTTAGAGTTGAGATTACCCATTTCTCTAGATGTAAAAGAATGATGATCTTTAAAACAAAGATGCTCAAATTTCAATCCTTTCCTTTTTAGATAGGCCACCAAAGGAGAAGGGTTGGCAATACCGGTGACTAAGGTAAAATCATTTTTACTCAATAATTCAAAGGTGATATCCGCATTAGAACCTTTTAGAATTTCATTATACTCCAGAGAAGCGAACAATACTTTTTGATGCCGCTCTGGTTTTAATTTTGAAACAATTCGTTCTCGCTCGTTATCAGTCATATTTTGAGGGGACTTGGAAACTACGATCACCCGCGCTCTTCTGGCCTGACTTCTAGCGTCTCTTAGCGTTCCGAAAGGCAAAAAATAGTCTTCGGAATATAGCTTATCGAAAGAAGTCAGTAAAATAGAAAAAGTCGGATTAATTTTTCTGTGCTGAAAAGCATCATCTAAAATAATCAAATCAGGTTTCAACTCAGACTGCAATCGTTTAATGCCGTTCGTACGATCTGAGTCGACCGCTACGTTCATTCGCGGGAATTTTTTGAAAATCTGAAAAGGCTCATCGCCCAATTCTTCGACCGTGGAGTCAGGTCCGGCGAGAACAAAACCAGTCGATTTTCTTTTGTATCCCTTACTTAGAACAGCTACCTTTTTAGATTTACTTAAGGCGGAAACAAGAAACTCTACCATTGGGGTCTTACCAGTTCCGCCTAGGCTCAGGTTGCCAACACAGATTGTCGGAGTATCAAAACTATTGGTTTTGAATAAGCCCGTATCGTAAAAATAATTTCGTATTCGAACAACCGATCCGTAAATAAGAGCCATAGGAAAACCTAAAATTCGAAGGAGCTTCATCACGGCGAAAATATAATATTTAACTTTGGAATGATATTTTTTCAATATGATAGTTAAAGAAGTTACCGATATTTTAGAGGAATTGGCGCCATTGGCCCATGCAGAGGATTTTGACAACGTCGGGCTTCTCGTCGGAAATTCAACGACAACCGTTACAGGTATTCTCGTCACACTTGACACCTTGGAAAATGTAGTGGATGAAGCCATTGAATATGAGTGCAATTTGATTGTCAGCTTTCACCCGATAATTTTCAAGGGACTAAAAAAAATCACGGGTGCCGACTATGTCGAAAGAGTCGTGATAAAGGCAATTCAAAACGATATTGCCATTTACAGCATACATACGGCCTTAGATAGTAGCTCGAAAGGGGTGAATGCCAAGATTTGTGAAGTACTTGGAATTGAAAATACGCAGATTTTGATTCCACAAAAAGGAAACATCAAAAAACTTACTACCTATATTCCTAAGAATGATGCCCAGAAATTAAAAGACGCATTATTCAATGCAGGAGCTGGAAATATTGGCAATTATAGCAATAGCAGTTTTACTGTTGATGGCATCGGAAGCTATATGGGAGGAGAAAATAGCAGACCTATAAAAGGAAAAATCGGGCAGTTGCACTTGGAGGAAGAAACACAGATTAATGTGACTTTTGCGTCACATAACGAAAGGAGCATTTTGAAAGCTCTTTTTCAAAATCACCCCTATGAGGAAGTCGCTTATGAGATTTTTTCGTTGGATAATAATGACCAAAATACCGGTATGGGAATGGTCGGGGAACTTAAAGAACCAATGAACGAAAGTGATTTTCTAGCTTCCGTAAAACAAATAATGAATGTTTCGGTCGTCAAACACTCCCGACTATTAGGGAAAAACGTACAAAAAGTAGCCGTTCTTGGCGGTAGCGGAGCTTTTGCCATTTCAGCTGCAAAGTCAATCGGAGCAGATGTTTTTATAACATCTGACCTAAAGTACCATCAATTTTACGAAGCTGAAGATAAAATGGTAATAGCGGATATCGGACACTATGAAAGCGAGCAGTTTACAAAAAACCTTTTAGTTGACTATCTTACGGAAAAAATTCCTAATTTTGCAATCCGTTTGACTGAGAGTAACACCAATCCAATCAAGTATTTATAAATATGGCTACAAAAAAGGCAGAAGCGACTGTAGAAGATAAGTTAAGAGCATTATATGATCTTCAATTGATAGATTCTAGAGTAGATGAAATTCGTAATGTGAGAGGTGAACTTCCTTTAGAGGTTGAAGATCTTGAAGATGAAGTACTTGGTCTGAAAACTCGAATGGACAAGCTCAAAACAGATGTAGAGACCATAAATTTCGAAATAGGGGCCAAAAAAAACCTTATCGAAGAAGCGAAAACGTTGATCAAGAAATATACCGAGCAACAAAAAAACGTGAGAAATAGCAGGGAATTCAATTCTATTTCAAAAGAATTGGAATTCCAAGAGCTTGAAATTCAATTAGCCGAAAAAAATATAAAAGAATTTAAAGCGCAAATCGAGCAGAAAAAAGTGGTCGTTTCCGAAACTAAGGAAAAACTCTCAGAGCGTGAAGCGCATTTAAAGCATAAGAAAAGTGAACTTGATGCTATTTTGGCCGAGACCGAGAAAGAAGAGAAGGCGTTGTTGGCCAAGTCTGCCAAATTTCAAAAAGATATTGAAGAACGTCTTGTTTTGGCATATGCTCGAATTCGGGAAAATGTAAAGAACGGTCTGGCGGTCGTACCGATCGAGAGAGGTGCTTCAGGAGGTTCTTTCTTTACCATTCCGCCTCAAGTACAAGTAGAAATCGCTTCGAGAAAAAAAATTATAACCGACGAACACAGTGGTCGTATCTTGGTAGATCCGGTTTTAGCGGAGGAGGAGCAGGAAAAAATGCAAAAAATGTTTGCCAAGCTCTAAATAATTCAGACTAACTCAAAAACTAAGGCCATTCATAATTTGAATGGTTTTTTTTGTTCGTATTTTTAAGGCTAGATGCAATTTATAAAAGTCGTTTTATTAATATTTGTTTTCAACATTTATTTTGTGCAATCACAATCCTTAAAGGAATATCGTTGGAAAAACCGGATTATTCTCCTTGTTTATAATGAGGCGAATAGTGAGTCTTTTCAAAAACAGCGCGAATCTTTTCTGGAAAAGGCCGATGCCTTGAAAGAACGTGATCTCATCCTTATTTATCTAAATAACGAAACGGTTGATTTCAATCACCCCGATAGTGATGCGATAGACGGTCGTCAATTAAGAAAGCAATTGCGAATCAGGGAAAATTTCAGAGGTGTACTATTAATAGGTAAAGATGGCGGCGTAAAGTTACGCGCAGAATATCCCGTAGAACCCCAACAAATATTTGATTTAATCGACTCCATGCCGATGCGCAGAGCAGAGATGAAAAATTGAGTATGTTGTCTACAGCAAATCCAATATTTTCTGCTCTACCTCCAAACTATCCCATTTCGATTCGATGTTTTCCATTTTCATTACCTGCTGCATAATTTCTTCTTGTGCATCTCCCATGGCAAGAGCCTCGGCATAGGGCCGCTCTGAAAAAGTCACCCGTGAGTATGCGGGAATCCACTTATCAGGATACTTTTCGGCAAAGTGTTTTTCGATTTTCTTTTGCAGTAAAAATTTAGGATCGCCCGTTTTGCTGCTCATCTCGATAAAGTTCCTGTAACTCAGTTCGGCGATGGCATCGGCATTGGGTTTACGCGACTCTTGATAATTTTTGAAAACACTTTCCCAATCGTTGCCATAGCGCGTTATCATTTCATTTAGCACGAAAATATCCTCAAAACCAGCATTCATTCCTTGACCATAAAAAGGTACCACTGCATGCGCCGAATCCCCAACGAGGGCAATTTTATCCCAATACGTCCAAGGGTAGCATTTCATAGTCACCATGGCACTCGTGGGGTTCTCGAAAAAATCATTGGCCAAATCTTCGATAACCTGCATCACATTGGGGAAATACATACTAAAGAAATCTTTTGCATCACTTATTGTTTTGATACTCTCGAAAGAGACCTCCCCTTCAAAAGGCATGAATAAGGTACAGGTAAAACTACCGTCTAGATTGGGCATTGCAATGAACATAAACCTTCCTCTGGGCCATATATGAAAAGAATTCTTATCCAGTTTATGGGAACCATCATTGTTTGGCGGAATGGTCAGCTCTTTATATCCAACATCTATAAAATCTTGTGAATAATCAAATCGACTGCGGCGTTGCATTTTATGGCGTACCCTCGAAAAAGCCCCGTCGCAACCGAAAATCAAATCGTAATTGTATTCCTTCCACTCCCCTTTCTCGGTCTCACCGGTGAAAAGTGTCGCATTTGGCAGACTTACATCCCAGACTTTCTCGTTGAACCGAAATTCGGTTCCAGCCTCTTCGGCAAGATCGATCATTGTTCTGTTCAGTACACCTCTTGAAATCGACCATATCGCTTCGCCTTCTTTTCCATACGGCTGAAAATAAACCTCTTTATCGATGACATGCATGGCCCGCTTGTCAAGCGGAATCGCAATTTTCTTTATTTCATCGTCAAGTCCGACCTCTCGAAGAGCCCGCCACCCCCTATTGCTCATCGCCAAGTTAATCGAACGACCTGAAAATTCAATCGTTCGAATGTCGGGTCTACGATCAAAAACAGTGATGTTGTGGCCTGCTCTTTTCAAATAGATGGCCAATAGCGAACCTACTAAGCCGGATCCTATAATTGCGATGTTTTTGGGATTCTGTGCCATTTTTTTAGTGTGCCAAGATTGGCATTGATACTATCAAAAATACTCTTTTGTAAACAAAAGCAATATGATCAATATAAAATTCAAAAAAAGATATAAATTACTTTATAGCTATTAATTTTGTTTAAAACCAAGGATGCCCCATAAAAAAAACCATTTACCCCAAAAACAATGCGTCACTTGTGACCGACCTTTTTCATGGCGCAAAAAATGGGAAAAAAATTGGAACGAGATAAAATATTGTAGTGAGCGGTGCAGAAGAAATAAAACAAAATGAACAACCTTATTTGGTTTCGAAACGATCTTCGGGTATCTGATAATCGTTCGTTGACGTTGGCAGCGAAAGGAAAGCGCGTTATTGCCGTCTATTGCTTTGACCCTCGTTTTTTTAAAGAGGACCCATTCGGATTCAAAAGAACCGAAAAGTTCAGAGCGAAATTCTTGATCGAAACGGTGGAAACGCTCCGTGAAAATCTTCAAAAGATTAATATACCTTTATTTATATTTTATAGACCTCCGGAGGATGTATTGCCAGAATTGGTAGCCCAATATAAAATACACAACGTTTTTCTTCAAAAGGAATGGACACGTGATGAATCGAAAGTATTTGTAAAGGTCAAAAAAAGTCTTTCCGACAAAACCGTTTTCATTGAAAATTACGAGCAGTTTTTATTTCATCCGGAAGATATCCCCTATGATGAAATCAATTCAATCCCCGAGGTATTTACCAACTTTCGAAAGAAGTGTGAAAAATATAGTACGGTAAGACCATGCGAAGAGAAACCTACTGCCCTAACAAAATCGAATCTAATCGACACCAAAACCGAGGTGCCGACACTCCACATTTTGGGTTTACAAGATTTTGAGAGAGACGTAAGAACAGCTTTTCCATTTCAAGGGGGCGAAAGCCAAGCTTTGCAACGCATTCAAAATTACTTTTGGAAGACCAAAAAACTCGGTTATTATAAAAAAACCAGAAACGGATTGGTTGGCGTTGACTACAGTTCAAAACTTTCCGCCTGGTTGGCAAATGGAAGTGTTTCTGCTCGAACGATTTATTGGGAAGTCAAAAAATTCGAGAAAGAGGTCGTTCAAAACCAGGATACATATTGGCTTATTTTTGAACTCATATGGAGAGATTATTTCAAGTATGTTTCATTGAAACACTCAAATAAAATTTTTCATTTGGGAGGAATCCTTAGGAAGGATTACGAATGGGGAAATTCGAAAATCGCCCTGAAACATTGGATTAACGGATTTACACAGCAGCCTTTTGTAAACGCGAACATGAAGGAAATTGCAAAAACCGGTTGGATGAGCAATCGCGGGCGACAAAATGTCGCCAGTTTCTGGGCCAAAGAATTGAATCAAGATTGGCGCATCGGGGCGGCCTATTTTGAAAGTATGCTTATCGACTACGACGTTCACAGTAACTGGGGAAATTGGATGTACAACAGTGGTGTCGGCAATGACCCTAGAGATAGAAAATTCAATATTAAACGTCAAGCGGAAATGTACGATCCCAGCGGAAAGTTCCAGAATCTCTGGCTTCAAGAAACTTTGTTTTAAATGAAAAGACTACGATTAATATTAGGCGATCAACTCAACCAAAAACATTCATGGTTTGATAAAGTCGATCAAGACGTGACCTATGTAATGGCAGAGATGCGTCAAGAAACCGACTATGTAAAACATCATATTCAAAAAGTAGTTGCTTTTTTTATTGCTATGCGCAGTTTCTCTGAAGAACTTTCTGAAAAAGGGCATCGTTTTATTTATCTGCAAATATCGGATAACGATAATCCGCAAGACCTAGAAAAAATAATCAAAAAATACATCGTTGAAACATCAGCCGAAAAGTTCGAGTACCAAATGCCCGATGAATTTCGATTGGATGAACAATTACAGAAAATTTGTGAAAATCTTACCATCGAGACCGAAGCATTTGATTCGGAGCATTTTTATACGAACCGTTACGAACTAAGGGATTTTTTTGAAGGAAAAAAACAACTCATTATGGAAAACTTCTATCGCATGATGCGCAAGAAGCATGACGTAATGATGGTCAATGGCCAACCCGACGGAGGTAAATGGAATTTTGACCATAGCAATCGAAAAAAATGGAAGGGTGAACCCGAAATTCCCCATGAGAGAGGATTTCGAAAAGAAGTTGAATCGGTAGTCAAAGAAATAGAAAAAACAGGAATAAAGACTTTCGGTAATATAGAACCCGATAATTTCAACTGGCCTTCATCACGAAAAGACTGCTTATCCGTATTAAACTATTTCTGTAAGAATCTATTAATCCATTTTGGAGACTATCAAGATGCGATGCATACCGATGAGAAATTTCTATTTCATTCAAGGTTATCTTTTGCCATGAATGTCAAAATACTATCTCCTAAAGAAGTAATTGAAAAGGTTTTGGCACATTTTTACGAAAATACTTCTGAAATACATATTTCACAGGTTGAAGGCTTCATTCGACAGATTTTAGGTTGGCGCGAATACATGCGGGGCATCTATTGGAAAGAAATGCCAAACTATGCCAAACTCAACGAACTCAAAAATCATAATAAATTACCAGACTTCTTTTGGACGGGGGATACAAAGATGAACTGTCTCAAACATTCAATTGGCCAAAGTCTTGATAAAGCTTATGCGCATCACATTCAGCGACTTATGATAATCGGAAATTATGCGCTTTTAACGCAAATTCACCCTGATGAAGTAGACATTTGGTATTTAGGAGTATATATCGACGCTATCGAATGGGTAGAAATTACAAACACCCGAGGAATGAGCCAATTTGCGGACGGAGGAATCGTGGCTACCAAACCCTATGTTAGTAGTGCGAATTATATTAATAAGATGGGTAATTACTGCAGTAGTTGTCAATATAGCCATACCAAAAAATTAGGTGAAGATGCTTGCCCCTTCAATGCCCTTTATTGGAATTTTCTAGATGAAAAAAGGGAATATTTTAAAAATAACAATCGTATGGCGATGATGATGAATCTTTTGTCAAAAAAAACTGAAAAAGATTTATCGGAACTGAAAGCAAAAGCAAAAGACGTTATCGAGAACCCTGATCAATATTAATCTTGATTTAATGATTTTTTAACGCTAATGCGTAATCCTTCGAATAACTTTACTGCGTAAATAAAATAGAACATTCCGCGAGAGCGTCTATATATATTCAAAAAAAGTCCTTCACAAATACTATTGCGAAGGACTTTTTGATTGAAGCGGTCTCTCAATTATTCTAGAAGACCATCGACAATTCCATATTTAATCGATTCTTCGGCATTCATCCAGTAATCGCGATCGAAATCTTTCAGTACCTTCTCGAATTTCTGTCCGCAGTTATCCGCTAGAATCTGTGCACTCAATTCTTTCGTTTTGATAATTTCACGAGCTTGAATCTCGATATTTGAGGCTTGGCCTCGTGCGCCACCGCTGGGCTGATGAATCATTACTTGAGCATGTGGTTGAATGAATCGTCTTCCTTTTTCACCCACCGAAAGTAAAATTGAGCCCATCGATGCTGCTAGACCAGAACAAACCGTTGATACGGGGCTTTTCAAAGATTTTATCGTATCGTACATTGCGAAGCCAGAGGTCACGTAACCACCCGGGCTATTGATGACCAATTGAATCTCTTTGTTATTCAACATATCTAAATACAACAGACGATCGATTACATGTTTTGCAGAATCGTCATCGACCATTCCCCAAAGAAAAACCTTACGCTCTTCCAACAATTTCTCCTGTATCGCTTCTTGTACTTTTCCTTTTTTCGAACTCATATTCCTTATTTGATAGATTCAAAATTAAGCAAATAATCTATAACACTATAACACTTCATAGTATTCGTAAAACTCTCGTCAAGCAGTTAAAATTTCAGCTTAGTGGTAAAACGACGAACACTTTTGGTCGTCATAAAAAACCGTTTATCCTATCATAAATCATCTGACCAATTATACGTGCGGTTTGTCGATGAACTTTTATAATAAGGGCACATGGAGCGTTCTTTAGATAAAGTGAACCAAATCTATTTTTACTTAATAAGCACTCATAATCCCAGATAATATGAGATGCTACATAATGAACTTGACCTTAATTACACAAATTCTCTTTACAGGTAAAGACCACATTGTAGCTTCATAGTATAAAGTATTTGATCAGGTTTGATTGATAAATTATAATTATGAGGAAATTTTTACACGCTCAGAAAAATCTAAAAAAACTGTTCTTTGCAGCATCGCTTATGGTGCTTGCCACTAGTTACGGGCAGTTACAACAAGGATTTACCCCGCGATACTCCGAAACGATTAACGGCGATTTCGCCATGATAGCCAACAATGTACTATCAAGAGATGCTGTTAACGCATATAATGGTTCACAGAGTAATCATGACTTTTCAGATAACATTTTCGTCGATATTGATAGCGACCCGACGACCTTTAATTCTAGTAGTGCCAATTTGGCCAATCCCGCTCCAGGAAGCTCTTGTTTGACGATTGAGCGTGTCTTTTTGTATTGGGCAGCAGCTGATAAGGAATATGAGGTAGATGGCACTGGAAATATTCTTGCCGGAGATGGAGGGCCTGAAGTCTCTTGGAATTACGACGACATCAAATTGATGTTGCCAGGAGATACCGACTATGGAACAACGCTTACCGCTGACGAAGTAGTTTACCGGGGTAGGGACCATCATTTCGTTAACGACCCATACATATGTGTGAAAGATATAACAAATATGGTACAGGGTTTGACAAATCCGTTTGGGGCATATCAAGTCGCGAATGTCAAAGCCACTGAAGGTAGATTATTTGGGCACGATGGTGGCAATGTCGGTACTTCGGGGGGTTGGCAAATAGTTTTCGTTTGGCAAAGCCCCACAATGCCTCAAAAGAATGTTACGCTCTTTGATGGATATGCGCACATAACGGCAACAGAAAATAATTTTGATGTAACCTTTGACGGTTTTCAAACAGTACCAAACGGACAAGTAAACGCCAATATGGTAATAGGTTCGTTTGAAGGTGACCGCGGAATTAGTCAAGACCAGTTGTTGATTCTTGATCGCAATAATACTTGGGAACCATTAACTACCCCCTTGAGACCGGCAGATAATTTCTTCAATAGCAGAATTACGACCAACGGAGTCGATTTTACAGACCGTATGCCAGCAAGTACAAATACACTGGGTTTTGATGCCAGTTCATTTGAATTGAGGAATAATGGCAATCAGTTGATAACCAATAATCAAACCTCTGCAGTTGTACGAATGACTTCTAACCAAGAAACCTATGGATTATATCTTTTAGGTTTGGCCGTAGAAGTATGGGAACCTTCGTTGAACCAGTTGGATCTTTATGCCACAGCTTCTTCAGAAAACCCTGTGACTGGTGAAACAATCCAAATTTATTTGGATGTTGCAAATACCGGTAATGACAACATTAGAAATCTAAATTTTACTACGACCATACCAGACGAGATGATCTTTGTGGGTGTAGAACCGCTGCCCAGTGAAATCACCTATAACTTCAATAATACCACAAGGGAGTTGACGTTCATGGTGGCCGATGGCCATACAGATGTTTCAAGCGCACCCTATTTGATACAGTACGCATTGCGTGTTCAAGATGATGCATATTTTGCGACTTTGCCAGCCTGTACTTTTGAATCGAACTCACAAACGACTGCGACTTTCTCAGGGGAAATCAATACATCGCCACAAACGGCCAATAGCTCCTTCACTTTTGATGAATGTGGTGTGGGTAACGGAGATCAAACGCTAATTACCATTAGCATTACTGACATTCAAGCACCCGTATTTATTGAAGATCTACCAAGTGATATTACGGTAGAATGCGATCAAGTGCCCGATCCGGCAATTTTGACCGCAATCGATAATTGTGATAGTGATCCTATTGTCACCTTTAATGAAACAGCGACAAACAACAGGGACTGTTCAATGGGCTACGAAATCACGAGAACTTGGACGGCGTCTGACAATGTAGGCCTTTCATTCACACATACTCAAATAATCACAATAAATGGAAATCCATGTTTGACGGATGATGAGGCACCTGTCTTTGTAGAGGAATTGCCGGCTGATATTACCGTTTATTGTGATAGCATACCAGAAGCCACAATTTTAACCGCTGTTGACAATTGCGACGATGACCCTACTGTAACTTTTGTTGAGACCGCCACCAATGAATACAACTGCGAAACAGGCTTTGAAATAACACGCACTTGGACGGCCACTGACGATTCGGGAAACGAAATGACACACACACAAATAATCATTGTGAATTCAGATTTACCCTGTAATATCGATGATTTAGTAGTTTCTAAGACTATTACGGCCAATGCCGACGGTGTAAACGACCTTTTTGAAATTACTGGCCTTGAGGGCTGTAATTACACTTATACCGTTAAAATATTCAATCGCTGGGGCAATATAGTGTATGAATCGAACGATTATGCTAATGATTGGGGCGCTATTGCTCCTGCAAATGCAATGGGTAGCTCAGGAATGCTTCCATCAGGAACTTACTATTACATTATAGGTTTCGGAACGCCGCAAGTTGAGCCAGTCAATGGTTATATCTACATCGGTTCAAATTAAAATCGCCCCAATGAAATCCCTGAAAAAAACATTCATTATTTTGGCTTTTGCCTGCTCTTGTGGAGCTTGGGCTCAGCAACTACCGCAATTTACGCAGTACGTGTACAATACAATGTCGATAAACCCGGCCTATGCAGGTAGCAGGGAAACATTGAATGTGACCGCCTTGCATAGAAATCAATGGGCGGGTATTGACGGCAACCCGACAACAAGTACTTTATCGATACATTCGCCAATTAAGTTTAGCAATTTAGGAGTTGGCCTTTCTTACATCAACGATAAACTTGGTTTTGAAAAATCAAACTACGTATACGCCGACGTTTCATATACAGTTCCCCTTTCTTCGGTAGTAAATATGGCCGTTGGTTTAAAAGGAGGTTTTACAAACTATAGGTTGACCACGCCGGATATGAATGACCAATTCTTTTCAGGTGGCTTTACGGAATGGAACCCGAACATGGGAGCCGGAATTTATGTGAGCTCCAATAAATGGTATCTCGGCGTTTCTTCGCCAAGAATTTTGAATACAGATTTAAACCAAGGCGAATTCCAATCTTTGGAAAGAAGTAGCTACTATGCGATTGGCGGATATGTTTTCGACTTATCTAAAAACACCAAATTCAAACCTACGGCAATATTGAAATACACCAACGGCGCCCCCGCTAGTTATGATTTTACGGCAAACCTGTTGTTCTTTGAAAAATTTTGGATTGGTGCTTCCTACCGTTTTAATGATGCCGATAGCTTTGGTATCGTAATGGATTATGCAATTTCAGAATCATTTCGCCTAGGTTATGCTTACGACGTTCCTACGGCACAAGTAAGGCCTTATTCAGGGGGTACGCATGAAGTGATATTGATTTACGAACTGCCTAAAAAATGGCTGGGCGGTCTTAAATCCCCAAGATATTTTTAAACTATTGATTTTTCTTATTTCAATGTACCAAAACTTCCATAGGTTCTCTTAAGGAAGTTTTGTTTTAGGATAGTCTTAAATAGGCTACATTTGGCAAAAACACTATCATGAGAAAATTCATATCCTATTTCTTATTCCTAGCAACTATTATTTCGAGCCAAAATATGTTGGCACAAGAAGAAAATATTCTTGAAAAAGTGGCCAATGCCCATGGACTTCAAAATTGGGCGGCCGTTCAAGAAATAAAGTTCACGTTTAACGTCGATAAAGACACTACGCATTTTGAGCGTACATGGGTATGGAAGCCAAAAACCAATGACATTACCGCCATTAGCGAAGACAGTACAGTAGAATACAATTGGGCCAACATGGATAGTACTACCTACAAGACCAATGGAGGTTTTATCAATGATAAATATTGGTTGCTAGCACCCTTTCAATTGGTTTGGGATGGTGATAATGTAAAACATCAACATCAGGTTAATTCAGAAGCCCCGATTTCAAAGAAACCCATGCAGAAGTTGACCATAGTTTATGGCAATGAAGGTGGTTACACTCCTGGTGATGCCTATGATTTTTATTTCGGGGATGACTATATCGTTCAAGAATGGGTATTTCGAAAGGCAAACCAAGTTGAACCTTCAATGATAACGACCTTCGAGGATTATGAGGAAATAAAAGGAATGAAAATTGCCAAATCACACAAAATGGCAGAAGGTAATTTTAATTTATTCTTTACGGATGTAACTGTAAAAACTGACTAGTTTCTATTTCGACCCAATATAAAAGTCGATAAGAATACCAGAACCGAACATCCAAGAAGTACAACAAAACTTAGTGATAAAGAAGAGCTATCGGCCAAGAACCCTAAAATCGGCGGAGCGGTCAAAAAGCCCAAATAGCCTGTGCCAGCAATAAAGGCGACTCCCTGTGAAGATTCGATTCCTTTAACATTACCCCCGATTCGAAATAACTCGGGTATGATCACTGAAAAACCTAGACCAATCAGTGCAAAGCCAAAAATTGCAAGATAGGTTTGTGCACTCAAGACGGCAAAATATCCTAAAACGGCAATGGCGGAACCCAAGGCTACTATCTTTACCGAACCTATTCTTTGACTGATACTATCGCCCAAAAACCTTCCGGTAGTCATGGTAATTGAAAAAGCTAAAAAGCCAAGCCCCCAAAGTGCTTCCGGAGCAAGACTTATTTCTTTAAGATATAAGCCACTCCAATCGATAATTGCGCCTTCACCTCCCATCACCATAAACGAAACAATGCCAATGACCAAAAGTGGTTTGAACAGTTTAAGACTAAAAGGCTCCTTTTCTACAGGCGCTGCGGTAATTTGCGAGTAGTTCTTATACAGCATATAATTAATGACAAGTACAATGCTAATGGCCAAAACCATGTGTAAGACCGGATTTCCCAAAAACACAATCAAGAAACTTCCCAATCCTGCTAAAACGCCGCCCAAACTAAAAAAACCATGCGCAGCAGACATAAAATTTTGTTTATCCTCCTTCTCGATTTCCGTTACCAAAGTATTCATGGCAATATCCGTAAACCCATGAGTGGCCCCAAATAAGAACAAAGCGGCCATCAATGTATAATAATTAGGTGCCAATAACGGTAAAGTACCTGAAATACAAATAAGTAAGACCCCATACCAAGTGGACTTCCCCACCCCTATTCTATTGATAATTTTCGCCGCTATCGGAAAAACTGTAAAAACACCCAACGACAAAAAGAAAATAGCAATACCCAATTCAGATTTGTCGATTCCAAGGTTCTCCTTAACGGTGGGAATATAAATTGCCCATGTACCGAACAAAATATTCAAACTGGCGAACACCCATGCCGGAGCAAAATATCTTGGGTTTGATAGAATCAATTTCAACGAGTTCATTTGAGATTATTTCTTAAAATTGGTTAAGTACAAAGAAATTCAATCTGAAAAGGAAAATACAGGTTGAATTATTCCACTTCTAAGACAATATATTCCCAAAGTGTCGATTTCCAATTCAGAAATGATAAATTTAACGCATGAAGCCGATATTCGAAAATATTGACGTTGCGATTGATAGTTCTTTGAAAATCGAAACATATACGCATGGACAAGGCTGTGAGTTGGCCAACTGGCACATTCACCCCGAGTATGAAATGGTCTATGTGAAAAATGGAAATGGCGTTTTACAAATCGACGGTAAGGTCTTGAATTATTACAACGGCGTACTATTATTTTTAGGGCCAAATATTCCACATGCAGATTTTGGAAACAAAGACCACAAAGATAATCTTGAGGTCGTTATTCAATTCGGAAAAGAATTTTTAGAAGAGAAATTAAATGTGTTTCCTGAGTTTAAGAGGATAAAAAGACTGATCAGAGATTCGAGAGGGGTAATTCTATTTGACCAAAAAATAAAGAAGCGACTTGAACAAGATTTTGAGGAACTTCAGGAAATAGGAAATACCCAAAGGCTCATCCAGTTTATTAGCATTCTAGAGAAACTCTCAATTCATGGCCAATACAGTTTAATCCTTGGGCAAAAAAAAGTGAATTCATTTAAAAGTCAAGATGTTGAACGTCTAGAGCATATTTTCGAATATGTAAATGAAAACTATTCTGAAAAAATTTCAATAGAAAGGCTAGCAACATTAGTCAGGTTAACGCCCAACTCTTTTTGTCGGTTTTTCAAAAGAATGACCAACCAAACTTTTGTGCAATTTCTCAATGAGTTTAGAACCAGAAAAGCCATGGAGTTTTTTGACCAATCCAAATTATCTGTATCGGAAGTAATGTACAAATGTGGTTTTAATGACCCCTCGTATTTCACAAGGCAGTTTAGAAAACATCAGGGCCTTAAACCATCTACCTATTTATCGAATACCTAATGTTTCGTAATGATACCTTCTTTTAGAATTTGTCCGAATCGGTACATATCTTCAAAAGAACAATAAAAAGGAGCCGGTGCCAGTCGAATAACATTGGGCTCACGCCAATCGGGTATCACACCATTTTTCATCAAATAATCGAACAGTGATTTACCATGACCATGAAGAAAAACAGAAAGTTGGCACCCACGATCTTGCGGCGTTATTATTTCAAAAGAACCTTCGACTTCTTTATCTATTTCACGCAATATAAATTCCAAGTATGCGGTCAGCATTTTTCGCTTCGCGATTAGTGCATCCATTCCAACTTCCTCGAACATTTCTAACGATGCCAAGTAAGGTGCCAAAGACAAAACAGGCGGATTGCTAACTTGCCATGCGTCGGCATTCGCCATCGGTTCGAATTCGGGTTTCATCAAAAAACGTGTTTCCTTTTTCGTGCCCCACCATCCTTCAAATCTTGGTATATCGTCTTTGCCTAAATATTTTTCGTTGACGAATATGCCTGAGGCATTTCCAGGGCCGCTATTCATATATTTATAACTGCACCAAGCGGCAAAATCAACATCCCATTCGCGTAGTTTCAATTCGACATTGCCTACCGCATGGGCAAGATCCCAACCAACATTGGCGCCAACCGATTTTCCTGCCTTGGTAATCGATTCCATATCGAAAACCTGTCCGCTGTAGTAATTGACACCTCCGATAAGTACCAAAGCCAACTCCTCACCTACCTCATTGATCTTTTTAAGAATATCTTCCGTACGCCAATGGTTTTCACCCTCTCGTTTTTTAACCTCGACAATAGCTTCATGGGGATTCAAATCATGGAACTTCACTTGACTTTGCAACATATATTGATCTGACGGAAAAGCCTTTTCCTCACACAAAATCTTGAATCTTTTTTTGGTCGGTCGATAGAAAGATGCCATTAAAAAGTGAAGATTGACAGTAAGCGTATTCATAACCGACACTTCTTCCGTTTTGGCACCAACTACTTTTGCCAAAGGTTCAGCCAGTCTTTCGTGATAATCCCACCAAGGTTTTTCAGAATGAAAATGCCCTTCGACCCCTAGGTTTTTCCAGTCGGCCATAATGGCATCAACGAAACCTTGGGTTCTTTTGGGCTGTAGGCCGAGCGAGTTCCCTGTGAAATAGATGACATCTTTACCATCTACTTGTGGAAAATAAAATTCATCCCGATACTTACGAAGCTGATCAGAAGAATCTAATTGTTGCGCAAAGGCAAGGGAATTTTCAAATTGCATAGCATCACTTTTTGACAAAAATACGACTCTTAAGATTTAAATGTCTCAGTCTGTAAATCGCATCTCTACAAGATGCTTTTTGAACCCTGCTTTTTCATAAGCACGTATGGCACCAGCGTTATCATCATATACCGTAAGCCTTATTTCTTTGAGGCCTTTGAAGTAGCTCCATTGCTTTAAACCGTCTATGATGTTCTTGTTGATTCCCTTACCCCTAAATTCAGGTTCTGTGTACATAAAACCTAAATACGAATAGCTTTCATGATTCAAATAATGCAGCGCCCGTTTGATTTTTGCATAGCCAGACGCGATGACTCTTTCTTTATATTCAGCTACCAAAACCTCAGCATCTTGACAGGTTATCAATTCACTCAAATCATAATAACTGATCGGGTCTACATCTAAGGTGGGATCCCATGGGCGTTCTGCCTTAATGATACCTTGTTCAAACTCCAAGAGTATTGGTAAATCTTTTTGGCTTGCCCTTCTTATTGTGATGTCTTCCATTACTGTAACTGTGATTTTCGCGATTCAAGGTAGTACATAAATCCATATTTTTACAAAAATTATTTCATGCATTTTTTATCTCCATTGCTCGAGGATTATATTCAAAATCATTCGGAAGAAGAACCTGAACTTCTTCAGGAACTCAGCCGAGAAACCCATTTGAAAGTACTCAGACCCCGTATGATTACGGGACATTTTCAAGGAAGGGTCTTGAGTATGCTTTCTAAAATTATAAATCCTAATACTATTTTGGAAATAGGTACCTATACCGGCTATTCAGCACTTTGTCTTGCGGAAGGAATAAAAGCGGATGGCGAACTTCACACTATCGATAAAAACGATGAGCTTGCTGAATTACAGCGTAAATATTTTAAACAAAGTAAATTTTCAAATCAAATTATTCAGCATTCTGGGGATGCTCTTGAGATTATTCCCAATCTGAATATGGTCTTCGACCTGGTCTTTATCGATGCAGAAAAAAAGGAGTATCCTGAATATCTGGAAACAGCACTCAAAAAAACCAAATCAGGGAGCATCATATTGTCAGACAATGTGCTATGGTCTGGCAAAGTGGTCGAACCAGTAGATACTAAAGACAAAACCACGAAAATTTTGTTGGGCTACAATAAAAAACTCAAGGAAGACAAAAGATTGGAAACTGTCTTGCTTCCGGTTAGAGACGGGTTGACTATAAGTAGGGTGCTTTGAATTTTGTGTACATTCCGTAAAAAACATAGGCAAAGAGAACTCCGACCAAAGCTCCGACAACGATATCGGTAGGGTAATGCACCCCTAAATAAATTCTACTGAAGGAAAACAAAAGAGGGTATATCCAAATCAAATGAACCCATTTAAACTTCTTGCGAAGAAGTAATACGGCCATTGTTGCAATACAAAAAGAGGTCGCCGCATGACCCGAAAAAAAACTGAAATCATTGGGTTGGTGTACGATTCGAATCAACGTGTTTATAGCTTCATCATTGTTCGGGCGCAATCTACCGACATTGTACTTTACCAAACTGATTGTCAAATAGAGCATAGATAACATTGAAATGTATGACAGTATCATCCATAGGGCTTGTTGAACCGTATTCTTCCAAAATAACAAGATTACGATTGCAAGAAAAAGTGGGATCCAAGTGGGAAATTTAGTAATGATCAACCAAAAACCATCATATTCATCGATACCCATATTGTTCAGGTAGATGAAAATTTCACGGTCTAACTTTAGTATTTCCTCAAGCATAAAGGGGTTTAAGAAGAACCTCTTTTAATCGTACCCGTTACATCATCAACGCTTTTTTTGACTCCGTCGAATCCTTTTTTTAAATCCGAAGAAATTCCCGAATCAATATTTTTCTTGACGTCATCAATGTCTTTTTTAATGTCGTCGACCAAGCTGGTATCGATGCCCTGTTTTTCAGCACTTCTTTGAATTTCTTGCTTGATGTCTTCGGTCGCGTCTTTCAATTGACGCATGCCTTTACCCAACCCTTTTGCGATACCAGGAATCTTATCTGCACCAAACACCATTACCACGATAAACATGATAAAGAATATTTCGCCCCCGCTGATGAACAAAAACTGCATTGAAAACATAAGAACAAATATAGTAAAGTTTAAAGTGAAGAGACCCGTCAGGTATTGAAAACCTAACGGGTCTTTCCTCTATTAATTGGTGTCAAAAATTATTTCCCTTTTATTTTTTCCTTGAACTGGTCAAATTCGGATTGCTGCTCTTTTTTCGGCCAAGAATTGTTGGTCGTATCAATATCTGCAGTTTCCAATTTTGGATCGACTATAATCCCAGTAAGTTCGGTCTGAGATGAGATAACCAATTTTACCTCTTTATCGTTTTTACGCCATATCTCTGCTGGGTAAGTAATATTCTCGGTAGTACCGTCGGCATATGTATATTCAACGATTAAAGGCATGGGTATTCCGCCCGGCTTGTCATACGTGACCTCATAGAAATATTTAGGCTCCTTAACGGCCTTTCTTTCAGCCTCTGACATGTTATCCATCATAAACTCCTTCAAAGTCTTGGAAGATTCAGAAGGTGCCTTACCCTTAAGGCTTGGGTCAAAGTCTTCTGCCTCTTCGTCAGCTAAATATACGAGTGGTGGCAAGTCTGCCTCCGTCAAATTTCTGGCGGCCATGTACTCTTGCATTTTTTCTGACGGTTTGTCGGAGACATAATATTTCTTTATTCCTTTTACCCCAATATCTACATAGTCAGTCGTATAGAACCAACCTCTCCAGTAATAGTCTAAATCAACGGCGGAAGCATCTTCCATAGTTCTAAAGAAATCTTCAGGTGTCGGATGCTTGAATTTCCAACGTTGCGAATAGGTTTTGAACGCATGGTCAAAAAGTTCACGCCCCATAACCGTCTCACGAAGAATATTTAAAGCCGTTGCAGGTTTGGCGTAAGCATTTGGACCCAATTGATATACATTCTCAGGGTTTGACATTATCGGTGAAATCGTACTTTGATCACCAGCCATATAAGGAACGATTTTAGAAGGTGCTCCTCTTCTTGAAGGATAGGCCTTATTCGGCGCAACAGCTTCTGGATAGGCTTCTCCAAACTCTTGCTCTGCCATATATTGCATGAAGGTGTCGAGACCTTCGTCCATCCAACCCCATTGTCTTTCATCGGAATTGACGATCATCGGAAAATAATTGTGTCCGACTTCATGAATGATGACACTGATCATGCCGTATTTCACCCGATCCGAATAAGTTCCATCGGGGTTTGGTCTGCCGTAGTTCCAACAAATCATCGGGTACTCCATACCTTGATTTTTGGCATGGACCGAAATAGCCTTCGGATACGGATAATCAAACGTATGCGACGAATATGACTTCAATGTATGCGCAACCGCTTTGGTCGAATATTCTTCCCATAATGGGTTTCCTTCCTTCGGATATAAAGAAACGGCCATAACATCTTTATTGCCCATTTTCACGGCCTGCATATCCCAAATAAATCTTCGTGAAGTTGCAAAACCGTAATCCCTGACATTTTTCGCCTTGAACTTCCAAGTTTTGGTCTTTTCTGAAAAGCCTTTTGACGCTTCTACAGCCTCATCTTGTGTAACGATGATTACGGGTTTGTCATATGATTTTTTAGCCATCTCGTAACGCTTCATCATCTCTTTTGAGAAAACCTCTTTGCGATTTTGAAGTGTTCCGGTCGCATCGAGAATGTGATCGGCGGGCACCGTAATGTTCACATCATAGTCACCGAAGGTCAACGCGAACTCGCCATTACCCCAAAATTGGTGGTTTTGCCAACCTTCCACGTCATTATATACAGCCATTCTAGGGAAAAATTGTGCAATTACATAGGCACGGTTTCCGTCGGCAAATTCCTCATATCCCGATCTTGCCCTATTGACCGTATGATCAGGGATGTTGAAATTCCATTTAATAGAAAACGATACTTGTTCTTTACTTTTCAAGGGCTGCGGTAAATCGATACGCATCATTGTAAAATTGATGGTATACGGCAGGGCCTTACCTGAAGCATCTTTGACATGTTCGATTACAAATCCACCATCAAAGGGGTCGCCCATATACTTTCCTGCGAAAGCTCCTGCTTGCTCGGCCATTGGTACGCCACCACCATTTTTTAACTTGGCTTTAGAGTCTTTCTCACGAACATTTTGGTCTAATTGCACCCAAAGAAATTCAAGATCATCAGGTGAATTATTGATGTACGTAATCGTTTCATCACCATGGATTCTATGGTTTTCATCATCCAATTCAATGTTCATCACATAGTTCGCCTGCTGTTGGTAATAGTCAGGCCCAGGAGCCCCGGAAGCAGACCGATAGGTATTCGGAGTGGCAAACTCTTCATACATCTGCTTGAACTTACTCTGGTTCACATGACCCGGTTCTTTCTCTTTGGCTTTATCTTGTTCTTGTGCAAAGATTACTGCACCGAATAGAAATATTAGTGAGGTAAATGTGTATTTTATCTTATTCATTTTTGTCATTGATTTATAACCCGTGAAAAATAGTGGATTTTTAAGAAATCGTTAATATAACGTTACAGTTTTAACATTCCTTTATTACTTTGCTTTAAGAGTACGAAGCTTTTTTTCAAGCCATTGATCTTAAAATGAAGTATATTCTGTTGTTCGTCATACAAATCTGTCAAGACCTTATTTCGTATAGCTATTGAGGTAATATTATCCAAATCGACTTCAGGCACTTCAAAGTAGCAGATTACTATGTCGTTATCATACTTCTTACCGAGAAATTCAAAATCACGTTTTTCACCATTCAACTCTATAATGAACTTGGTTCTAAGGTATTTTTCGAAATAATCATTTGCTATTTCAGCTTCTGCATCGGTAGCCAAATTTAAATCGACCCCATATCGTTCTTTAAAAACTGCTTCGAGGTCATCGATAAAAATTCGCGATGTAATCTGAATGGAGGCATCTTTCTCTGAATACGTAACATTAGTTACACTAACATAAAATTTATGTGCAGTGGTAAAGGCAAAAATTGGGATTAGCAGAATAATCAAACTGCTTTTCAAGAACTTCATTTTATCTCGTTTTCAATCGATTAAAAATAGGCAAATGTTATGCCACTTTTTATAATTTAATGTTCTATAAATCATAGTCGATAGATGGCTCTTCCTCTTTCCAAGGGGAGGTGTCCGACAAAGGAGGACGGAGGGGTTGATAAATCCAACTTAGTCCAACTCATGGTTATTTCTGTAAATAATACTCTTTCTACGCATGTATTCCCAAATTTTCAAACGGTCGTGCGAGTCGACCAAGGTTTGAAAGGCATCGTCCACCTCACAGAAATACATAAAATCATCAATACGTTCTTCAGGAATTTTTAAATCCGTTTGAAATAGTGAATCCACATAAAATTCCCTTACCCTTTCTGTGCGAGCGTAGGCCGCATCGCGTTTGACCCGTTTTTTCAGCATTTTCGTGCGCCCGGTAATCGCATTGATCAAAGGGTCAACGCTCATAAAAGGGTTGGCGGTGGCCGCGAACAGTTCACGCTCTGCTTGTGTGGGCAACTTGACATAAGCATTCGGCAAATCAAGTGTTGAAGCGGTGACTACCTCACCCGCATTCATATTTGCGGCATCGCGTGTTAAGTCGCCTGTTAGATTGTAGGGTCGAACAACGACCTCTGCTAGTTCGGTAAGGGCATCTTCCATCTGCACCTGAAGCAGCTCATGTTCAAGAACCTCGAGCGTAACGACAAGTTCTTTTTGCTTGAACTGTACGGCCGAAAAAATCAAGGTATCGTAAAGCTTCACCGGAATACCAAAAAACCCCTCGGTGTCGGTAATGGTGAATCGATCACTACTGATGTTCAGTACGTGGGTGGCCGCGACATCACCATCTTGACTATAGATACGACCTTCAAGCTGCGTATAGAACTGGTCTTGAGCCGCGGCAAAGAGCGTCACCAAGAAAAAAAGGAGAAGAATACTATTTTTTCGCATCCATTTGGGTTCGGTATGCTTTGCTTTGGTTTACCAGAAAATCCAACAACTGAAATTCATTATCTTTTTTCAACAATGATTTTTCGTCCATTTCCGTGTCAACGAAAAATAGAAACCCTTCGATTTCTTCTTGTGGTAACTTAAGGTCCAAAACAAAAAATTCGTTATTATAAACCTGTCGCAATACTTCACTAGGTTTTAATTTGGGTCCTGTATCTTTTTCTTTGTTTTTTCCTATCGACATCAAGGCCCTAAAAATATTGGCGAAATTTATTCCGTCTCGCATGCCCTTTTCAGATTGTGCAATGGCGATATTCTCGACCTCGGTAGAGCGATCTAGTTCATATTCGACCTCTTTGAATTTTTCACTTTGCGCCTCTAAAAACTTCTCTTTGTTTTCGGGGGAGACCACGACCTCGTCCAATTCCGTGATTTTTTCGTTCACCTCGATGACCAATCGATTATTTTTAAGTATTTCAGGGGTGATGGTAACCACCTTCAATTCATAATTTACCGCTGTGAAGGCCAATTCGTCTCCGGCTTTGACATTGATTGCAAATTGCCCATTTTCATTGGTGATTGTTGCCCGCTCGGTAGTAACATTAATGACATTTTCGTTGGGTACGTTCACATTGCGATAGAGCACCTGACCTCGTAATAAGCTACGGTTATCATCTTGTGCAGTGGCAATAGAGAAAACGAGTAAAAATAAAATATATAGGTTCTTCATAACCGTTAAAGAAATAACAAGTTTCTCTTTTAAAAAAAAGTAAGCCAATAAACTTTTGTTAATTTGTACCCCTAAGCACTATTTGACATCATTTACCGTTACTATGTTAAATGGCACTTAACCCTTGTGAACCGCCATTTAATCGGATAAAGTTACCAGTGTAGTCATAATATTTTATGTTTGTAAGACCAATCTTATTACACAGAAAAATAAACCACTTTTCTATGAGAAAGATACCCGCTATCCTACTTCTGGCAATTTTCGCCATGCCTGCGCTATTCGCACAGGTCAAGATAGGAGATAACCCCCAAGCCATATCGCCGACTTCGGTACTCGAACTCGAGAGTAATGACCGCGTTCTGGTCATTACGCGCATTACAACCGCACAGATGGATGCCATAGTACCCAATCAAGGGGCAATGATCTATAACACAGATACGCAGTGTATACATTATTACGACGGTGCACAGTGGATCAATCTGTGTAATTCGGCCGGACTTGTATTTACCACCGACCCCATAGAAAACGATGTGGAAACCATTGTCATTACCGATCAAGCGGGTACCAAAAATTTTGAGGTGGCCCCTAATAGTATCGGTAGTTTACAGATTATCAATGGTGGAATCAACGGAGTTGATATTCAAAACGGTTCGATCGGACCGGGGAAACTACAAGACCAATCGGTTACACAAGACAAATTATCGGAAAATTCGGTAGGTGCCTTTGCTTTGGACAATGCAAATATCGACCTAGGCGATTTTTCGAACGGCCCAGGTTTTATTACGGGTGCCGACCTTATTAGCGGAGCGGCAGGCAATGACATTACCGATAATGGCGGAGCGTTTTATGATGACCAACTCTTACAAGACAACATAGCGGCCAATACTACCGCTATAAATAATATAGGAGTACCTAACTTAAATGAGGTTTTACAACAGGGCACAAACGCCGGAAATCTTAAAATCGAAGGTTTAGCCACACCTACAAATCCCGCAGATGCGGTCACAAAAGCCTATGTTGATGGTCTAACGGGTGGAGGTTCCGATGATCAAAATTTAACTGTTGCGACCTTAAATCCTGCAAACAATGAATTGACCATTGAGATTGAGAACGGTAACCCAGTGACTGTAGATCTTGACCCGCTTGCAGGTGGAGGTACCGATGGTGTTATTACCAATGTGGTTTATACACCAGCCGACAACAATCTGACATTTACAGGTGCCAACGGTGGATTTAATGGATTTATAAACCTTGATGATTTAGATGGAGGTGGTGGAGCAAACCAAAACCTTGGTCAAGTTCTTACTCAAGGAAACGATGGCGGAACGGCACAAATTAAGAATATAGCGGACCCAACCGATCCACAAGATGCGGCAACACAAGCCTATGTTCTCGCCACCGTTGCAAGTGGTGGTGCATTGACCGATGGAAGTATTTTAATAGGAGGAGCAGGTGATGTCGCGCAACAGTTGGTTATCAGTGGTGATGCCACAATGGACAACGCAGGTGTCCTAACAATCTCAGCCAATGCCATAGGAACTGCTGAAATCGACAACGATGCCATTTTATTGGAAGATTTAAACGATAATGGAGCGGGAGACGGCCAAATAATCAAGTGGAACGACACGGCGGGCGCTTGGCAAGTTGCCGACGATGACACGGGCACGGCAACGCTTACCAATGGGAATATTTTTGTAGGTGGAGCGGGAAATGTACCGACCGACGTTACCATGTCGGGTGATGCAACTATTGACAACCTAGGAGAACTTACCATAGCTGATGACGCCGTTGAATTAGATATGCTCTCACCTCCTGATGCTGCAGGGACGCCGACTCCTGCCAATGGTCAAGTTATAGTATGGGATAATGATAACGGAGAATGGGTCATTGATGCACAAGCAGGTACACATACCGGAATCTCTAAATCGATTTTCTTTGCCGACGACAGTGGTCTCCCTACAGAAGCCCTTCATCCTACAAATGGTAGTCAATTACTGATTTGGGACTATGAATCGCGAGTAGTTAATGGAGATGCGTATGGTACTTTAGGAGTAGGGTTGGATGACACCGCTATCAATAAGAATGTTAAGGTACATATAGAGGATACGGACGTCAACGATCTGACCTTCCCCCTGTTATTGCAAAATAGTGGAGAGATGCCAGGTACCGCGCTGGGCATACTATTTTCGAACGATCGATTTAATGATGGCAAAGGGTCTTTGGTTTTTGAAAGACAAGGGGCTTTTGGGGTCGGTGACTTTCACTTTCTCCATAACACCAACAATGGCGCTAGAGAAGCACCGGTTTTAGCTACCGATAAGGCATTTACCATAAAAAACAATAAAGATATTCGCTTATATGGAGGGATTGATGTTGATGGTACTGTAAACGGTCTTGGTGGCAACGGCCAGGTCTTAACATCCACTGGTACTGGAGTTCAATGGACCAACAAGGGGGGTAATTCTATTACTGATAATGAAAATGACGATGGGCTTAATGAATTTGATAGTACTACAGGTTATGACATCAACGTTGATGATACTACCATTGAAATTTCGGGAGATGCATTACAAATAAAAGAAGATGGTGTTTCACCGGACAAAATTGATGAGAGCTTAGTAGATAACCAGGTTCTGACTACGGATGGGACCGACGTGGTTTGGGAGGATGCTCAGAATTTGGCCACGGGTAACTTAATACAAGATAATGAGGCACGAACGTATGATATGTCCGGGCAAACATTATCCTTCTTTAATGGAAAAATTGGTATTGGCACGGGAACTCTTGATGCCGATCCCGAGGTCACATTTCATGTTCTGGGAAATGGTCAAGCTAGAGCTGGATCTTTTAAGGCAGGTAATGGCACAGCAGGTTTACCTTCGTATCGATTCACTGAAAATAATGACACCGGAATGTTTTTGGTCGACCCGGCAGGTGTACTTGGTTTCTCTGCAAACGATACTGAAGCAATGAGAATAGATGCAACTCAACAAGTTGGGATTGGGCCCAAATTTGCAGACCCTATAAATGATCCGATAGATGCCAGGTTACATGTCGACGGAGATATTTATGCGGAAGGGGATTTTTATTCCACAATGGGCACAGCGGTTCAACCAATTCCAGATTACGTCTTTGAACACTATTTTTTAGGCAAGTCTAAGCTAAAAGAAAACTATGATTTCAAAAGTCTTGAGGAAATCGAGACCTTCATCCAAAATAATCACCACTTGCCAGGGATAAAATCTGCGGCAACTGCGATGGCCGAAGGAAAATGGAATTTAGGAGAATCAAATATTCAAAACCTCGAAAAAATCGAAGAACTCTTTTTACATACCATCGAGCAAGAAAAGAAAATAAAAACGTTACAGTCAGAGAAAGATACCTTGACCGAAGAGCTCGATACCATCAAAAAAGACTTGGAAGAAATCAAGGCCTTGTTAAAAAAATCAAACTAGAGTCGTAGTGAAAAACCTTATTCACATATCGCTTTTATTGGTATTTGCCTTAGGCAATGCACAAACTGGTTTGTATAATCAGGGCAATCTGCGTATTCATGAGAACGGGCAAATGGGGTTTCATACCAATTTGATCAATGACGGGGTCATCGATGATAATGTCGGCCTGGCCGGTTTTTATAGCGATGTCAATACACTCGATGTTTCCGGGGCATTTGCCGCTACTTTTTTCGATACTGAATTTATGGTCTCGAACGGTTTGCAATTGAGCACTTCGCTGAGCGTTGCCAATAACGCAAATTTCATATCCGGTAATGTTGTCACGGACCGCGCTCAACCCGACCGCATGCTTAATTTTTTACAAAACGGCTTTTCAGCTGGGGAGTCCGATATGTCAAAAGTAGACGGCTATGCCAGTGTTACAGATCAGCAGAATTTTACGTTTCCGGTTGGCGATGCGGCACAACTACGACCTTTGATCATGAATTCGAACGGTACTAATTCGCTTGCAAAGTGTGCCTATTTTCTCGAAGACCCGAACAGTCCGTCTACCTTTGCACAAAACTTCAATACGAATACCAAGCCCCCGAGTATCGGGGATATCAGTACCACGGAATTTTGGAGATTGGAAGGTAATATAGCGTCGACAATTAGTATCAGCTGGAATGCAAGAAGCAATATCGGTGCCTTGACCGAAGATCCGAATACCATAATCGCAGTTGGCTGGAGCAAAGCTACTGGGCAATGGCAAAGTTTGGGCGGCACGGGAACCGGAGATCTTGTACAAGGTTTTGCCATGTCTGGCAGTTTTATTCCCGATGATTATGAAATCATCACCTTTGCAGCGGGAGGAATTCCCTCTGAGCTTTTAACCTTGGATAATTATTTGGTCACGCCCAATGGTGATGGAGCGAATGATGTACTTGAATTTCCAGAATTGGAACTTTCCCCCAACAATCATATGCGAATCTTTAATCGGGATGGCTTAAAAGTCTTTGACCAGCAGAATTATACCAATGAATTCAGTGGTTTTTCAAATGTCAACAACTTTGTGGTTTCCCGAAACGAGGGACTTCCATCAGGAGTATATTTTTATATTATTTCCATGGAAGATCTTGGGCTTGACTTTCAAGGATTTTTGTACTTAGCGGAGCAAGAATAACCTGCGTTTTTTACACATATTATCTCTACCAAACCATAAATTCAACGGGTTTAAATAAGTAATCCTATCGATCTAAGATAGTTCGATTAGTCCTAATATATTTTTTCAAATTCCCGTTTCAGTTGCTTTTAGCAAAATGTCATGCTTACCGTTCATCCGATAAAAAGAACCGTTCAACGGATTGGAGTTAGTCCATTGATAAATAGCAAGTTAGGCTGCCAACAAATAGTCAGGCAATTGCCACAGAAAACAGCCATTACACAACATTGCTTAGTTTCGACCGTATTTTGGCCTTAATTTTATACGACCCTAAGTCCCCCAAATACTTACCAGATGAAAAACTTAACCTACGTTACCATCGCTTGTTTCTTTTTGCTTTCAAATTATGGCTACTCCCAATTAAAAGTCGGGGAGAATCCAAATACGATACATCCTGCTTCAATAATAGAAATTGAAAGCAATGACAAAGTCTTTGTACTTACCCGAGTCTCCAATACCGAAATGAACGTCATTTTACCATTAGCCGGTGCAATGGTCTACAACACTGATCAAGGCTGTGTTTATCAGTTCAATGGTTCGAGCTGGATCAGTTTATGCGATTCGATTACCTTCAATGAGACCGTGACCACTATTGTTGACAATGACGATGGAAGTTTCTCTTATGTCAATGAAGACAACACCACTGTAACGATTACGAAAGCGATGTTAGTCGATAACGGGGATGGCAGTTATGGTTTTGACTCTGGTAACGGTACAATTGTCAGTTTTGTGGGTACGGATAATCAAACTGCCGATCAAGTAGCTTTGAGCGCTCCATTGGATGTTGATGGGGATGGAGATGTTGAAAATAACGTACAAGAGGCAATTGAAGGCTTAGCAACCTTCACAAGCGACGACGATATCTCCGCAGTGGACTTCGACGGAACAAACCTTAACGTTACCGAAAGTGGAACGACGCTTTCCGCAAACCTTTCAACTCTTGAGGAATCCGCTGACATCGCGGCCGTGCAAACGGATGTCGATACCAACGAGGCCGATGCCGATGCGGCCATTGCAGCCGTGCAGGCCGATGTAGACCAAAACGAAGCAGATGCCGATAGTGCAATAGCGGCAGTGCAGGCGGACGTGGACCTGAACGAAAGTGATGCGGATGCCGCGATAGCATTGAAAGAGGACAGCGCCAACAAATCAACCGATACCGCTTTGGGAACTTCGGATGTTGAATTCCCAACGCAGAATGCTGTAAAGACCTATGTCGATACACAAGTCGGTACGATCACAACGGATGACGATATCTCCGCCGTGGACTTCGACGGAACAAATCTTAACGTCACGGAAAGTGGAACGACGCTTTCCGCAAACCTTTCCGCACTTGAGGAATCAAGTGATATTGCAGCCGTACAGACCGATGTCGATGCCAATGAGGCAGATGCCGATGCGGCCATTGCAGCCGTGCAGGCCGATGTAGACCAAAACGAAGCAGATGCCGATAGTGCAATAGCGGCAGTGCAGGCGGACGTGGACCTGAACGAAAGTGATGCGGATGCCGCGATTGCCTTGAAAGAGGACACCGCCAACAAATCGACCGATACCGCTTTGGGAACTTCGGATGTTGAATTCCCAACGCAGAATGCTGTAAAGACCTATGTCGATACACAAGTCGGTACGATCACAACGGACGACGATATCTCCGCCGTGGACTTCGACGGAACAAATCTTAACGTCACGGAAAGCGGAACGACGCTTTCCGCAAACCTTTCCGCACTTGAGGAATCCGCTGACATCGCGGCCGTACAGACCGATGTCGATGCCAATGAGGCAGATGCCGATGCGGCCATTGCAGCCTTACAAACGGACGTCGATACAAACGAAGCAGATGCCGATAGTGCAATAGCGGCAGTGCAGGCGGACGTGGACCTGAACGAAAGCGATGCCGATGCGGCAATCGCCTTGAAAGAAGACAGCGCCAACAAATCGACCGACGTCAACCTCGCCGATGGAACGAACACCCTGTTCCCGACCGAACTGGCCGTAAAGACCTATGTCGATACCCAAGTGGGAACCATCACAACGGACGACGATATATCCGCAGTGGACTTCGACGGAACAAATCTTAGCGTCACGGAAAGCGGAACGACGCTTTCCGCAAACCTTTCCGCACTTGAGGAATCAAGTGATATTGCAGCCGTACAGACCGATGTCGATGCCAATGAGGCAGATGCCGATGCGGCCATTGCAGCCGTGCAGGCCGATGTAGACCAAAACGAAGCAGATGCCGATAGTGCAATAGCGGCAGTGCAGGCGGACGTGGACCTGAACGAAAGTGATGCGGATGCCGCGATTGCCTTGAAAGAGGACACCGCCAACAAATCAACCGATACCGCTTTGGGAACTTCGGATGTTGAATTCCCAACGCAGAATGCTGTAAAGACCTACGTCGATACACAGGTGGGAACCATCACAACGGACGACGATATATCCGCGGTGGACTTCGACGGTACCAACCTTAACGTTACCGAAAGTGGAACTACGCTTTCCGCAAACCTTTCAACTCTTGAGGAATCCGCCGACATCGCGGCCGTGCAAACGGATGTCGATACCAACGAGGCCGATGCCGATGCAGCGATTGCAGCCGTGCAGGCCGATGTAGACCAAAACGAAAGTGATGCAGATACCGCGATTGCCTTGAAAGAGGACACCGCCAACAAATCAACGGATATCGCACTGGGAACTTCCGATGTTGAATTCCCGACACAGAATGCTGTAAAGACCTATGTCGATACACAAGTCGGTGCGATCACAACGGATGACGATATCTCCGCCGTGGACTTCGACGGAACAAATCTTAACGTCACGGAAAGTGGAACGACGCTTTCCGCCGACCTTTCCGCACTTGAGGAATCAAGTGATATCGCAGCGAACACTACAGCAATCAACAACGAGGTAACTCGGGCAACAGCCGCTGAAGCTGCCAACGCAACCGCCATAGCCGACCACAATGCGGCAGACAGCGATCTCGACGACACCAATGAAATACAGACATTATCCATAACTGGAAATGAGCTATCAATATCTGGTACAGGAGGTAACATGGTAACCATACCATCCATTTCAGGAACCCAAGGATCCGTATTCTTTGCAGCGGCCGACGGCACTGCAACAGAGAATAACTCCCAACTATTCTGGGATGCCACCAATAATCGATTAGGTATTGGAACAGATTCCCCCACCCATAAACTACAGGTTGGTGGGCAAGTAAGAGCCACTTCTTTTGCAAATGCAAATGGTACAGCTGGAGCCCCTTCTTATCGTTTTAACAATGATGGTAATACAGGAATGTTCTTAGCGAGCATAAATCAACTAGCATTCTCAACGGCGGGTACAGAAGCTATTCGAATAGATAATAGTCAAAATGTAGGTGTCGGTGATTTTTCAACCGGTACCATAGATGCAAGTTTACATGTAAAAAGTGATAACGTTCCGTTAAAAATCGAACCGAGCACCAGTACTCCTACAGGTTCAAGCGGGGGTCAAATGTTCGTTGCAGATGACGATGGCTTATTGTACATTTTTGATGGCACCAGAAACAAATGGTTAAGTGTTGATCGCACCACCGTAGGTTGGGGAAGAAATAGCGCCAATACGACCAACGAATATTTGCGTCAATTTAATGGGGCACTTTCCAGTCAAAATGGATGGCGTATGATTCGTAATGGTACGATAACCGCAATAACCGCTCAATCGAATATCAATCAAACTTGGACTTTTGAAGTACGAAAAAATGATGCAACCACAGTGGTAACTTCGATTACAATGACCAACGTTCAAGGAAATCATAACAACACGATCAATATCGACATTAATGAGGGTGATTTTCTACAGGCTTATTGTAACGGTACAAGTATTGATTACCCTGAGGCTCTTATTGAAATCGCATGGAGGAAATAAGACGCACTAAAATGATGAAAAAACAGCTATATATAAGTCTTATTGTGATTCAAACTTTGGGCCTCACCTCATTGTGCGCACAGCTTTCCATCCACAACTTTGGCAACATTCAAATGCATGACCAGGCTGTATTAGGTTTTCATATGGATTTTATCAATGACGGTGTTTTCGACCAAAATTTGGGCTTAGCAGGTTTTTATGGTTATGACAAGTCAATAACGGTTTCGGGCATGAACGAGCCTGTTTTCTATGATACCGAAATACTGGTTGACAACAGTCTGTATTTGGATACGGGAATTGGAGTGATTAACAACGGAAATCTAATAACAGGTGATATCATCACTCCCAGATTTGATTCGAACATCTTCACCAATTTTATTGATGAAGCTTTCTACATTGGTGAGAACGATATTTCGTTGGTGGATGGTTATGCGGCCATAACCAATAAAGAGTCTTTTACATTTCCGGTTGGCGACGATGAAAGACTAAGACCACTGACTATTAATTCCTCAGCTATTAATCCACTGGCAAAATGCGCCTATTTTTTTGAAAGCCCGAATACACCATCAACCTTCGGAAAAAGTTATCAAACCGAGATGAAGGCATCCGATTTTTTGACCATTACCGAAAAAGAGTTTTGGCACTTGGAAGGTGACTTACCTTCAAACGTAACCTTGACATGGGACGAAAGGAGTGATATTGGATCTTTCACAAACTTTTCTGAAGATATAAAAGTAGTAGGGTGGCATAGCGATGACCAAATGTGGGTCAATCTTGGCAATACCGAATTTCAAGGTACAATTTCAACCGGGTCCGTTACTTCACAAATTTTTGTTCCTAATGAGTATGAAATCATTACTTTAGGTAGTATTGATAAACTATCCAATGAATTTACAACCATACAACTAGACAACTATTTTATATCGGCCAATAATGACGGTAAAAATGATTTTCTAGTTCTCGACGGTATTGAGGTATCTCCGAATAATGAGCTCAAAATATTTAATAGGTATGGTGTATTGGTATATTCAAAAATGAACTATCAAAATGAATTTAAAGGTATATCAAATCGAAATGTTGTAATCAATAGAGGTTCTGGTCTGGCTTCTGGTGTATATTTTTATATTGTCACGTTATTGGATGTTAGACAAAGACATCAAGGATATCTCTATTTGTCATCGACAGAATAACAATGCATTTTTTGAAACCACTTAAACAAATTTTTATTTAATAGCTTAGTTTATATAAAAAAATAAAGAATTTAAAAAAGTGGTTTTTGGCAACATTTTTGCGATAATCAAGTTATAAAAAGGCTAGATAAACCAACATACATCTTATGCAACGAAGAAAATTTATTCAAAAGACCGGCCTTTCTGGCCTGGCATTGACTATGGTTCCTAATTTGATGCTATCGAATTCTAATGAGTTTGAATATGGTATTCTTGAACTCATGGGGAAAGTAGATATCGATCTTCACGGTGATGGAATCAACTTGAGGCAAGAAGCTCATGATGCGTTTCTCGAAATGAAAAAAGCAGCTTATAGCGACGGCATTGATATCAAAATAGTCTCTAGCTATAGAAGTTTTGAACGTCAACGGGCAATTTGGGAGCGAAAATATCTTCAATATAGCGAAGAAGACGGAATGGAACCTCTTGTAGCAATTGACAAAATTATTGAATACTCAACGATACCAGGTACTAGCAGACATCATTGGGGCACTGACATCGATGTTATCGACGGATACCCTAAAGTAGAGGGTGATGTACTTGTTCCACGCAAATTCGAAAGTGGTGGACCTTTCGAGAACTTCAAAAAATGGATGGACGAAAATTCGGAAAAATTTGATTTCCATCTAGTTTACACTGATGTTGCCAAACGCAGAGGTTTCAAATATGAGCCATGGCATTATAGCTATGCACCATTATCGGTTCCTATGTTGACAGAATTTAGAGGTAAGAATCTCATGCAGATTCTGGAAAAAGAGACTTTCGAAGGAAGTTCAGAATTTACTACCGGGTTTATTAAAAACTACGTTAGGGATAACATTTTAGATATCAACACTTCGCTTTTGTAAAACCGTTACGAGTAGTTGCCTGCTTAGAATTTTCATGGATACTTTTTAATACGGATTAAGGCGAGGTTCTTAAGTATGGCCTCACCGAATTTTAATCTTTTAACGAAATCATACCCCCAAGAATATAAAAAATAATTTATGTTTCTTGAAACGGTTTCTTTCTCTTTTCGTACCTTGAAACCGCACTGAACACTATAAATCATGAGAAGAGGAAGTTGGAAGATCCGTATCTTCATCGGTCTGGCCATTGTGGCTTTTGCCCTTATTCAAAAATGCAGTAATACCGAGGTCAATCCGTATACCGACCGAAAACAACATATTACCATGACCACCGATCAAGAAATTGCTATCGGTCTACAAAGTGCTCCAGAGATGGCCCAACAGCATGGCGGCCTATATCCCGACGAACGCCTACAGTCTTTTGTTGATGCGGTCGGTAATAAGCTGGTGCAAAACAGTATTGCACGTGAAACTCCGTATAAATACGATTTTCATTTATTGGCAGACGATCAAACCATAAATGCCTTCGCACTGCCGGGGGGACAATGTTTTATTACCTATGCCTTATTTTCAAAATTGAACGAGGCCCAGTTGGCCGGTGTAATGGGCCATGAAATAGGTCATGTCATTGGTAGGCATTCCGCTGAAAGAATCGCCAATAGTAAGTTCTGGCAAACAGCAACAATGGGGGCTACCGTAGGTGCAGGTGATTTGGGTGGCCTTGTTGGCGGCATTGGTCAAAATACCTTATTGACCAATGGAAGAGGTGATGAATTGGAGAGTGATGATTTAGGCGTATTATTCATGATTCAGGCTGGCTACGACCCAAATGAAATGATAGAGGTAATGAAAATTCTTAAGGCCGCTGCAGGTCCAAATCGAGTTCCAGAATTTCAAAGCACACATCCGGATCCAGAGAATCGAATCGAGAAAATCAAAGAATCCATTCGTAAATATCAAGGTCAATAAACTGTTAAATATGGCGAAAAGCTTGATATTCAAGCTCTTTTAACTATATTTACTCGTCCCGGAATTACATCTATACCCCAGATTTAGCCCCTTATAGCTTTGATTTAAGAACCTATACTGCGTTTATTCCAGTATTTTTAAAGAAACAAACTATATGGGAACAATCTTACATTTTAAAAGCCTTTATGATGAAGCTTTTGCCAGTTGTGAGCCTATTATCTTGGTCATACTTTTAAAAGTTTACTCCGTATTCTGTGCAGCTATGTTAGGCATGGCCGTATACGCTTTTTTATATCGAGCTTTTACCGGATTTGAATTTTAACAACAGTGTTTATTAGCTCTTTTGCTTGAATACTATATGAAAAAAAACCTGACGAAAATCGTCAGGTTTTTGCTTTTGATGTTAAGTATATATCAATTTAATAGATAATCAATACCTTATAGTGCCTCCTCTAAAACGCTAAGGGCTTCCGACGCGTTCGACAATTTGGCATACTTTTTAGCAGTATACCCTCGATCACATTTTAAAGACAGATTGGCTCCGTTCAAAATAAGCACTTTTAAGATTTCCGTTCGATTGTAACGGGCCGCGAAAATAGCGGGTGTTTTTCCTAAGGATTTTTGATTGACATCTTCGCCCAAAGCTATTAATTTTCTGACCATATCGAGGTCACCTTTAACTATGGCCTTGCAAAAGGAGTTGATTTCTTTTACCTCTTTTGAGGCAAGGACAGTAGATTGCTTCTGATTCGTTACTTTTTCCGTGGCGTTGATAGACCCCATTACCACTATGGCCAGAGCCATCGTCAAAATTGTTTTTCTCATGATGAATGATTTTAGATTGATGAATATTATTGATTACTTAAATATAGACTGTAATCAGGGTACTTTGTTACAGGGTTAACAGTTAAATAACTTGGTTTTAACACCGAACATTCGTTTTTGGCGAAATTTTCACATCTTTTTAATCAATTGTTTTGAAATCTAAAAAACATAATTCAAAAAATTGGCAATCCTTACCGAATCGTTCTACTTTTGAAAAAAGAAACAAGAACACCAATGAACAAGAAAGTTATTTTGATGATTTTAGATGGATGGGGCAAATCTCCCGACCCTAAAGTTTCTGCCATAGATAATGCGAAAACTCCCTTTATCGACTCTTTGTATGCGAAATATGCGAATTCAAATTTATTGACCGATGGAATGAATGTTGGCCTTCCGGAAGGACAAATGGGAAACAGTGAAGTTGGCCATATAAATTTGGGAGCAGGTCGGATCGTTTATCAAGATCTCGCCAAAATAAATCGAGCAGTACAAGAAAACACGCTAAAAGATGAGAAAGTGCTGCAGAAAGCCTTTGCCCATGCGAAGGCAAATGATAAGCCGATTCATTTTTTGGGTTTGTTGAGCGACGGTGGTGTGCATTCTCACACAGAACATTTGAAAGCACTGATCGAGGCCGGAAATAATTATGGGGTTCAAAAAATGTTCGTGCACGCCTTTACCGATGGGCGCGATGTCGATCCTAAAAGTGGAAAACAATACTTGAGCAGTCTTGAAAAGTTTTGCTCGGATAAGAATACCAAAATCGCGAGCATAATAGGACGTTACTATGCCATGGACCGCGATAAAAGATGGGAACGTATAAAAACAGCTTACGATGTTCTTGTCAACTCAATCGGAGCGCATACCACTAATGTTTCAGCGAAAATTCAGGAAAGTTATGACGATGGAGTAACCGATGAATTTATTAAACCAATCGTAGTAACAGATTCTAATGACAATCCCCTAGCTAAAATATCGCCAGATGATGTTGTTATTTTCTTCAATTTCAGAACAGACCGAGGGCGAGAATTGACACAAGTGCTAAGTCAAGCAGATATGCCTGATGAGAACATGTATAAACTTGACCTTCATTATGTGACCCTTACCAATTATGATGATTCCTACGAAAAGGTAAATGTTGTTTACAATAAAGAAAATATACATGAAACCTTGGGTGAAGTTTTGGGGAAAGCCAAAAAGAGGCAAATCCGGATAGCCGAAACGGAAAAATATCCGCATGTCACTTTCTTTTTCAATGGCGGTAGGGAAATTCCATTTGAGGGAGAAGAGCGACTCTTATGTCCCTCCCCAAAAGTAGCGACCTACGATCTGCAACCAGAAATGAGCGCATATGAAATTAGGGATGCCATTATTCCCGAACTAAAAAAAGGAGAAGTTGATTTTGTGTGCTTGAACTTTGCAAACCCAGATATGGTAGGGCATACAGGCGATATGAAAGCAGCCATCGAAGCTTGTGAAGTTGTTGATGGGTGTGCGAAAGCGGTTGTTACTGCCGGACTTGAAAATGGATATTCCTCCATTGTCATTGCAGACCATGGTAACTGCGATACGATGATCAACCCTGATGGCAGTCCGAATACCGCCCATACCACCAACCCCGTACCATTGATTCTTGTGGATAACGATATCGACAGAATCGAGGATGGAGTATTGGGTGATATAGCTCCGACCATTTTAAAACTTATGGGTATCGAACAACCCAAAGCCATGACCGGTAAAACCTTGGTTTAAAGAATAACTTACCTTTGTTTCACTATGATTAAAATAAAATCTTCGGTAGAAATCGAATTGATGCGTGAAAGTGCTTTGATTGTTTCAAAGACGTTGGGTATGTTAGCCTCTGAAATCAAACCAGGGGTAACTTCACTTCATCTAGATAAACTTGCCGAAGAATTCATACGAGATAACGGTGCAGAGCCCGGGTTCTTAGGAATGTATGATTTTCCGAACACTTTGAACATGAGTCCGAATGCACAGGTAGTTCATGGCATTCCGAATAACGAGCCCTTAAAAAACGGCGATATTATTTCCGTTGATTGCGGAAGTCTTAAAAATGGATATTACGGTGATCATGCATACACCTTCGAAGTTGGCGAAGTAGCACCTGAAACCAAAAAATTACTTCACGTTACAAAAGAATCACTTTATATCGGAATACGAGAATTCCGTCTCGGAAATCGTGTTGGTGATGTCGGCTATGCCATTCAAAAATATACCGAAGACCACGGATATGGTGTCGTACGTGAACTGGTCGGTCATGGATTAGGAACCAGTCTTCATGAAAAACCCGAAATGCCCAACTATGGAAAACGCGGTCGTGGAAAAAGGTTCGTCAACGGTATGGTGGTCGCCATCGAACCCATGATCAATATGGGAACCCGTCGTATCAAACAACTTAAGGATGGGTGGACGATTCTAACCGCTGATGGTCAACCCAGTGCCCACTTTGAACACGATGTGGCCTTAATAAATGGCAAACCTGAATTATTATCCACATTCCATTATATCTATGAAGCCCTTGGCATACAAAGCAATGAGGAAAAAGAATTCAGACAACAGAAACTTCAGGCCTAATATGGCTTCTGTATGAAAAGAATATTCAAATTAATTCTGAACATTTTTCCCAGACCTCTACTTATCAAATTAAGTTACTGGGCTCGGCCCATTCTTGCTTTTTTTATGCGTGGAAATAGGTATACAGACCCAATAGATGGAAAAAGCTTCAAAAGCTTTCTACCCTACGGATATGAAAATCCAAGGGAAAACGTGCTCTCACCCTCTACCCTATCGCTTGAACGGCATCGTTTGCTTTGGCTTTTTCTAAAAGAAAGAATGAATTTCTTTACGGCTGATCTTAGGCTATTGCATTTTGCACCAGAGCAGGCTTTTTATAAGCGCTTTCAAGAATTGAAAAACCTTGACTATACCACAACCGATTTAAATTCGCCCTTGGCCGATATCAAAGCGGATATCTGTGCGCTCCCGTTCAACGATAAGTCTTTTGATGTGATTTTGTGCAATCATGTTTTAGAGCATATACCCGATGATACAAAAGCAATGCAAGAACTCTATCGCATTCTCAAACCGGGCGGTTGGGGAGTATTTCAAATTCCGCAGGATTTAAATCGTGAGAAGACCTTTGAAGACGACTCTATCGAAGACAAAAAAGAACGCGCCAAAATCTTCGGTCAATACGACCACGTGCGTGTTTATGGAAGGGACTATTTTGAAAAGCTCAGAAGCATCGGATTTACTGTGGAAGAAGTGGATTTTACCGCGGAATTATCAGAGCAAGAAATTGATAAATATCGATTGGCCAAAGGGGAAATCATCCCTTTGCTTAGAAAGTAGCTACTTTGAAACCTCGACCTTTTTAAAACCTTCGGTCATATATTCTTGAATCGCTCCTTGCTCATCTGAATAGATAATATAGGCATCAATAGTCTCAAGTGCCGTTATAATTTCTTTGACGTCTTTCAAATTCATTGCCATAAAAGCGGTGGCATAGCCATCAGCTGTGGCACAATTATTGGCTAAAACCGTGACGCCCAAAGTAGAAGAGTTTTGAGTGTAACCGGTTTTAGGGTTTATAGTGTGTACATATTTCTCACCTGTTTTCTCATCTACCCTGAACTTTATATAATTTCCTGAAGAGGCCATGGCTCTATTCTTCAGATTAATCATTTTTTTTAGCGTGGCCCGACCCTCGTCTTCCGGGTCATCGATTCCGATTACCCAATCTTTCTCCTTTATGCGGTTTTTTCCTTTTCCAACGATCTCTCCCCCAACCTCGACCAAATAATCTGAAATTCCCTTTTGATCTAACAAAATCGCCAATCGATCGATTGTATAGCCCTTTGCAATCGCATTGAAATCGAACTTGATTTGAGGATACTGTTTTCTTATGGTGCCATCAGCAAACAATTTTACTTTATCAAAACCGACATATTCTAAAATACTATCGACCCGGGTACTATCTAAATCAATTTGCTTACCGGGACCAAAACCCCAAGCATCGACCAAATTGCCAACAGTAGGGTCAAAATAACCATCGGTCGTTCGATTGATTTCTTTGGAAAGTTCGAATACTTGCTTAAACATCTTATCGACCATCAGAGTAGAATCACCTTCATTTATTCTTGAAATATCGGAAGAAGGAATGTATGTTGACATGGATTGATTTACTGCTTCAAAGACAGAATCTATTTCTCTTTGATAATCAAGCTCTGAATCAGATAGATAAATGATGCTGTAGCTTGTTCCCAAAGCGCCACCTACGTTTTGGTTTTTTATTAGCTTCTGTGCGCCACCAGAGCATGCTGTCAAAAAAATAAATAGGAAGAAAGTCATGCCTGCATTGAGAACACCCCCTGTCGCCCCTCCCAAGCGGGTAATCGAACTAAAATTAAATTTCAATAAGGCCATCATAATCGACAATATACTCCTCATTTAAATATACGGGCAGGGCTCTATCTGCGGCATTTGACAATCCTACACCGGCGTAATAGGCCCTAGCTTCATGTTTGTAGGCATGATTCTTCATTTTGGCCATTAGCTCTTCGTCATACTTCTTTGGGTCTTCAGGAAATACAACATTTCTGACAACGATAAAATGAAGTTTTTCATCCTTCAGGCAAACGAATTGAGGATTCTTTTTAGGTTTACTGTTGACACCCATAAATTCGTATCCATCTTCCTCCAACTTTCTCCCGACAATATTCATCGCAAGATTATGTAATTCTTGATCTGTTAATGCTTTCATTTTAATACGTCCCTTAACCTCTTATTCTTAGACATGAGCCAAAAAAACCGATATTCGAGAATATCGGTTAAAATAATAATTTAATCAATCTTTTGACTCTCCATCAATACAGATTGAAAATGGATGGCTCTTATAGCTTAACCGCCAAAGTCATCAAATCGGATATGCTCGTCAGGAATACCAAAATCTTCTCCCATTTTCTGTACCGCCTTGTTCATTAATGGGGGGCCACAGAAATACAACTCGATGTCTTCCGGAGATTCGTGATGGCTCAGATAATTATCAATAACACAATTATGTATGAACCCGACAAACCCATCCCCTGGCGCATCGATATCTTCTTTCACTTTCCAATTATCTTCTTCCAAAGGTTCTGACAAAGCCAAATAGAATTTGAAATTCGGGAATTCTTTTTCCAACTCGTAAAAATGTTCAAGGTAGAATAATTCTCTTTTCGAACGGCCACCATACCAATAGGTGACTTTTCTTCCGGTTTTTAATGTTTTGAATAGATGATACAAGTGTGAACGCATTGGTGCCATTCCTGCCCCACCACCTACGTATAACATTTCAGATTCTGATTCGTTGATGAAGAACTCTCCGTAAGGACCGGAAATGACAACCTTGTCACCGGGCTTTTGGGCAAAGATATATGAGGAAGCAACGCCCGGGTTAACGGTCATCCATCCGTTTTTAGCTCTATCCCAAGGTGGTGTCGCAATACGCACATTCAACATGATCTCGCGACCTTCAGCCGGAAAAGAGGCCATTGAATAGGCTCGTTCGACTGTTTCGCTATTTTTCATCACCAACGGCCATAATCCGAATTTATCCCATTCGGCTTGAAATTTGTCCGCTGTGTCGTGTTCTTCAGGATGGGCCGTGATATCCATATCTGAATACTTTATCTCACAAGGTGGAATTTCGATTTGAATATATCCGCCTGCTTTGTAGCCCATATCTTCGGGAATCTCAACTACGAATTCTTTGATAAAAGAAGCGACATTATAATTTCGAACTACAGTGGCATCCCATTTCTTGATACCGAAAACTTCTTCGGGAATGGTAATTTCCATGTCTTGCTTAACCTTTACCTGACAGGCCAAACGGGCCCCATGGCTCAATTCTTTTCTAGAGAAATGCGGGGTTTCGGTAGGTAGTGCTTCGCCGCCTCCAGAGAGTACATGGCATTCGCATTGTATACAAGTACCACCACCTCCACAAGCAGAGGGCAAAAATACTTTTTGCGCTCCCAATGTAGTCAACAAGGTAGATCCTGAAGCGACCTGAATTTCCTTTTCCCCATTGATAGTCAGTGTTACTGGACCTGACGGGGAAAGTTTTTCTTTGGTAAACAGCAATAATGCAACCAATAACAGTAAAAGAATTAGGAACGCGACAACGGTTATCATTATCGTTCCACCGGTACTTGTAGCTAAAATCATTCTTACTTTTTTATAGCCTCGTTATAAGAGACTGCTTTTTCTTCGTCTTCAACCTCTTTTTTAATTATTTCTTGTTCTTCGGTCTTTTGGACCATGGTTGGTTCTTCTCCTTCCGGTGGTTCGTTATCACCTGTCAACATTCCTCCGAAACTTTGAAAGCCGATTCCCATTAGGCCGGTTATTATGAACGTGATTCCCAAACCTCTTAAGGGCGCCGGAACATTCGAATATCTGATTTTTTCTCGTATTGCGGCAATGGCCAAAATCGCCAAAAACCATCCGATACCCGAACTAATCCCATAATTCAACGCAAGCCCCAACGAAGGAATATCACGTGCCTGCATAAACAACGAGCCACCAAGTATAGCACAGTTTACAGCGATCAAAGGCAAAAATATTCCCAAAGAATTATAAAGTGACGGCGAAAACTTTTCGACTACGATTTCCACCAATTGCACCATGGTCGCAATCGTCGCAATAAAAAGTATAAATGACAGGAAGCCTAAATTATAATCGGCATATTCAGGTCCCAACCAGGCTAATGCACCGTCACGGAGCAAATATTGGTCGAGCAACCAGTTCAACGGCACGGTTACAGCTAAAACAAAAATTACCGCAGCTCCCAAACCAACTGCCGTAGCCACCTTTTTGGAGACTGCCAGGTAGGAACACATTCCCAAGAACACGGCAAATACCATGTTATCAATGAAAATAGACTTGAAAAATAATTCTAAATGCTCTAACATAATACTTCTATTAATTGTCTTCTACCAATGCAGGGTTACGCGAACGTTGTACCCAAATAATAATTCCTACTACTATAAGCGCCGCTGGCGGAATAATCATAAATCCATTATTCTCATAACCGATGGAGTACGGACCGGTCTTTGCTATTGGATCACCTAAAACGGGAATACCGAATAAAGTTCCCGAACCTAAAAGTTCTCTAAAAAAACCGATGACAATCAAGATAACCCCATAACCCAAGGCATTACCAATACCATCTAAAAATGACCTCCAAACCCCGTTACCCAAAGCAAAAGCTTCAAAACGGCCCATGATAATACAATTGGTGATTATCAAGCCCACGAAAACCGATAAGGTTTTACTCAGTTCGTACGCAAAAGCTTTTAAGACCTGATCCACTACAATCACCAAAGTGGCGACAACGATCAATTGAGCGATGATTCGTATTTTAGATGGAATCACGTTTCTCATCAAAGAAATTACCACATTACCAAGCCCCATTACGAATATTACCGAAACCGCCATTACCAGCGAAGCCTTTAGCTCAGCGGTGATTGCAAGTGCAGAACATATACCCAATACCTGTATGGTAATTGGATTATTATCCGCCAAGGGATCCAAGATCAGGTTTGCATCTTTTTTTGTAAGTAGTGCCATGTTACTTCTTTCTAATGGTTTCTAAATAGGGCTTGTAGGCTTTTAAGGTTTCTTTGATCATACCTGAAACACCATTGCCCGTAATCGTCGCACCCGCAATGGCATCGACTTCATTATCCTCTTTGTTCTCATTTAACGGATCATTGTTCGTTTTAGAAACGGCAATACCCGAATAACTGTTGCCATCTAAAAGCGATTCACCCGCGAAATCATCCATAAAAAACCGCATTTTGATGTTAGCTCCCAGTCCTGCCGTCTCGGCCTTATGGTCAAAATAAACGCCCTGAACGACCAAGTTTTTATCAACCGAAATAAAACCCCATATAGCATCCCACAGTCCTTTGCCATACATTGGCAATACATACACTTCTTGTCCCTCTTTTTCACCTACGAAAATGGGTAGGCGTGCTTCATCACCGGCCTTGAGAGCTGCCAGTTGTTTTTTTACGTCGATCGCGAAAGCCGTTTCATCTTCGTTGACTTTCCCATTGACTAAAACATATTGAGATTTAATGCGTTCGGTAAATTTTCCCTCTACCACATCGGTCGGAATGAAATTCACACCACTATCAGGCGTGTTTTCATTAACGCCCATTGCATAAAGAATGGTTTGCTGCTTTTCAAATCGTTCGTTCTCTTTGATTCGTTCGCTCAGGCTGGAGGCCAAAAAAGCGAGAACAGAACCTACAACGACCACCATGATTACCGAAAAGAGAATCGTATATCCGTTTTTGTCAGTATTTATTGCCATCTTAAACTGTTTCTGCTTTAAGTTCTTTTGCTTCTCCCTCAGAATCTTTAGGGAAAATCGTTGCGTTCTTTAATCGCTTCAATCGCTTTTTAACATTACCTCTAACCACATAATGGTCAATTGTAGGGGCAAAGACGTTCATTAACAAAATAGCCAAGAAAACCCCTTCTGGGTAACCTGGGTTGAATACGCGAATCATTACTGAAATAAAACCGATCAAGAACCCATATATCCATTTTCCACGATTGGTCTGTGAACCCGTAACAGGATCCGTGGCCATATAAACGATACCAAAGGCCAGACCGCCTACGATGAGATGTTTCCAATATTCGAACTTCATCAAACCGTAGAACTTACTGTACTCGGGTATCCATCCCGCTTCGACGATTCCGTTAAAAATGAGACCCATTGCCAAAGAACCTACAACGGCACTCAACATAATTCGCCAACTTGCTATTTTACTAAAAATCAAGAATAGGCCTCCGAGTACGATTAAAAAAGTAGAGGTCTCCCCTACCGATCCCGGAATAAAACCGAAGAACATATCTGAAAGACTATATTTTGCATTTACCAAGGCTTCATTGCCCTGTGCGAGATAACCCAAAATAGTTTCCCCTGAAATAGCATCGGCTGAGCCAGCTTGAGTAACACCGTCCTTCGCACCGTGCACCCATACTTTATCGCCGCTCATCCAAGTAGGATAAGCAAAGAACAAGAAAGCCCGAATCGTCAAGGCAGGATTCAAAATGTTCATTCCCGTTCCACCAAAAACCTCTTTTCCGATGACGACACCAAAAACTACTGCTACAGCCAACATCCACAAAGGTGTGTCGATTGGCATAATCAATGGCACTAACATTCCCGTAACCAAGTAACCTTCTTCTACCTCGTGGCCTTTGATAACGGCAAAAATAAATTCAACGAGAAGTCCGACACCATAAGAAACAACAACTAACGGAAGTATCTTGACAATACCGATCCATAAATTGTCCCATGTCAAGAAGTGCTCCATGACAGAGAAATTCTCTGGAAACCCATTAATTGCTGAAAAATGTTGGTAACCTGCATTGAACATTGAAAACAAAAGAATCGGAATCAATGCCATGATTACCGTATTCATGGTTCGCTTTAAATCATCTGCAGCCCGTACATGAGACCCAGAATGGGTGGTTTCGTCCGGCGAGAATAAAAATGTATGAAAGGCATTGAAGGCCGGAGCCATTTTTTTTCCTCGGTAATGGTGCTTTAAGATGTGTAGTCTTTTCTTAATGGTCAATCTTTTGTCGCTCATCTTTTATCCTATTTCTTTATGTAGCAAATCAAGTCCCTCACGAATTATCTGTTGGTGTGGCTGTTTCGATATGCAGATAAACTCCGTGAGCGAGAAATCTTCGGGGGCCACTTCGTATAAGCCCAATTGTTCCATTTCATCAAGGTCTTGCACCATACAGGCCTTGAGAAGTTGCAATGGGAAAATATCCAACGGAAAAACTTTTTCATACTGGCCAGTCACTACAAAGGCCCTATGTTCTCCATTGGTATTCGTATCTAATTCATATTTTTTATTCGGCTGCATCCAAGAAAAGGTTAACGCCCTTGTTGCAGAAATTTTATTAAAGACCGGTTTGTTCCATCCGAAGAATTCATAATCGTCTCCTTCAGGAATTACCGTAACCGTATTATTATAAAAACCGAGATGGCCATCAGGTCTGCTTGTTGAACCCGTCAGCACATCCCCATTGATAACCCTTATTTTTTCTTCGTTGACGCCGCTACCATATAGAAATGTGGAAATTTCGGCACCGATTCTCGTTGTATAATATTTTGGTTTTTTCACTGATGAGCCACTCAATGCGACAACTCTTTGTGCATTGAACTTGCCGGTAAGAAGGGCTTCACCGATTATTATCAAATCTTGTGGAGCGACCGTCCAAACTGTTTCGCCCTTATTGATCGGGTCTATTTTATTGATTTGTGTTCCTACCAAGCCAGCAGGGTGCGGGCCAGAAACTTTGTGCAATTCGACACCTGACATTCCGGCCAATGGCGAATTCGAAGATTTTCCGACAGACACATGAACTTTTCCGGGCGTCAATTTTGATAGTGCAGTTATAGCTGCCTGCAATTCCTTCTCTTTTCCTTGCAAAACATAATCAGCATCTGCGGCCAATGGAGCAGTAGTATATGCCGAAATAAATATAGCTTTTGGGTTGGCATCAGGATCTGCCACCAAATCATAAGGCCGTTGTTTAATAAATGGCCAACTACCTGATTTTAAAATAAATGCCTTAATATTTTCCTTTGTAGCAGACGTCAAATCAAGCGTATCGTGTGACAACGTTTCTTGTTCTTTATCCGGTAGAATTTTGAGTGATAGAATTCTTCTGCGCGCTCCTCTTTCAATTTCGATCAATTCACCGCTTACAGGCGAGACGAAGAGCATATCCTCGTTATTTTTATTGTAAAACAATGCTTCGCCAGCTTTCACCTCAGCCCCTTGCTTTACAAGCATTTTAGGCGTTATTCCATGAAAATCATTAAGATTTAGTGCGTAGACATTGCTTAACACGGCTTTTGAAGTAGTCTGTTCCGCGGCTCCAACAAGATTAATGTTCAAGCCTTTTTTGATTCGAATGTCTTTAGACATAATTGTAGTAGACCTTATATTAAAATTCGAGCAAATTTAGCACTAAAACGATTCTTTTCATAATTATTGTCTATTAATTTGGGCATTATGGCGAGGTTAATTTTTTAGGTATGCTTTTTGTTTAACTTTACCAGAAATTTATCTGTTAATGAGCTTAAATGCCTTTAAAATAATCTTTGCATTTTTTTTCATAGCCTCTGGTTTTTCCCAGGTTTATGAAGAAGTGAACGCACCCAAGAATATCAAGTCGATAATTTTCAAAGGGCCGACTGAAGATCAATTTCCGGTCGTTAAAATCGGAGAACCGATATATCTAGAATTTGATGACCTCCTGGCCAACGAACAGGATTATTATTACAAAATCGTGCACTGTGATTATGATTGGCAAAGTTCCAGTCTTCTAAAATCTCAGTATCTGAAAGGGGTCGACAACCAACGTATTATAAATTACGGCAACAGTTACAACACCTTGCAACCCTATTCGAATTACAAGCTCAGCTTTCCGAATGACGAAGTAAGTTTTAAAGTAACGGGCAACTATGTACTTGAGATCTACAACAGTCGCGATGATCTTCAATTTTCAAGAAGGTTCGTGATTTATAAAGATTTGGTGAAGGTCGGCGGCACGGTAAAGAGGTCTCGAGATTTCGATTTTCTAAATGAAAAACAGGTCGTGCAATTTAACATCAATGCAGGCAACGCCAGACTGGTCAACCCAAAGAAAGAGGTGAAAATAGCTATTGTTCAAAATCACCATTGGCCAACGGCCCTTTATGATATCCCCCCTCAATTCACCATTGGCAATGAATTGGTCTACAAGTACGATTTTGAAACCAGTTTTTTTGGGGGCAATGAATATCTGAACTTCGACACTAAAGACCTTCGTGCACCTAGTTCTGAAATATCACATATTGAAGTCGAAGATATTTACCAACATTACCTATTTGCAGATCGTCTGAGATATGAAATACCCTACACTTATTACCCTGATGTTAATGGCGACTTCGTAGTTCGCACTTTACAAGGTGATGATATTTCTCGAGAAGCTGAATATACCAACGTTCATTTCAGTTTGCCTTACGATGCAATATTGGGTCTAGATAATGTTTATATCTTCGGAAAGTACAACAATTATGCCCTTACGGAGGAAAACAAATTGACATATAACGAAGATAATGGCATGCTTGAAGGCGCCCTGAAGATGAAACAAGGATTCTACAATTATAAATATGTCGTTCAAAAGGAAGACGGACTCATCGACCTCAACACAGTAGCCGGTAATTATCACTTCACGGAAAATAATTATTTGATTTTGGTTTACTATCGTGATTTCGGCGACCTTTACGATAGTATTATCGGTGTTGGTTCTGCCAACTCAAGGAATATCAGCAATTAGGCTTCCCCGAGCCCCTCTCAAGAAGGGGACTCAAACCCTACCCTTTCCAAAAAGATTTTATATCTTAAAAGCTTGAAATGAGCGACAAACCAACCATAATACCTAAGGGCAGGTATAAACTTGAATATCGTGGAACGGAATGCCTCAATTGTGGGCAACCCCTCGAAATGACTGATAAATTCTGCCCGAATTGCTCGCAAGCGAACAGCACAAAGAAATTAAGCCTAAAAGACTTCTTCGATGAGTTTTTTTCCAACATGATTTCTTATGATTCGAAATTGCTTAGAACACTTACGGCAATGCTTACTCGGCCTGGCAAAATCACCAAAGACTTCGTCAACGGAAAACGAGCTTCATATACCAATCCTTTTCGATTTTTATTGAGTCTATCGATTATTTATTTCTTGATGATCAACTATGGCGGCAATTATGAGAGTTTTGATAAGTATGGAGGAAAAGATAAAGAGTCGATAATAAAAAGGTTGGTCAAACAGAATTTCAGTTACAATAATATGGAAGGAGCAGAATTGCAACAACTCGATTCTCTTACACAAAACAAGGATTTTAAGGACCTTTTGGAAAAAGGCAAAAAAAGGGATTCTTTAATTTTGATAAACCCCAAAGAATATTTCGCAGCAATTTCAGAACCTTCTTTTTTAAAGCGTCTGAACAAAAAACAAGAATTCTTCGAAACTACTATTCGAAAAGATACCATCTATGATTTTGAAGATGTCAAAGGCAAATATGAAATTGTAAATAGTATGGAAAATAGATTTGCTTTCAATACCTCTAATGGTTTTTTAAAGCTACAGAAACAACCTGGCACCTTTTTGAGCACGATGATTTCAAAGCTGCCATTTGCCATATTTTTCTTCTTGCCGGTCTTTGCTCTCTTCATCTGGTTGGCATATATCAGAAAAAAATACAGTTACACCGATCATTTGGTCTTTAGCTTTCACAATACATCATTGTTTTTTATCTTGCTCATTATAAGCTATTTGATAGAATGGATTTTTGATATAAGTGTCAATTGGATTTTTCTGATTGTCTTCTGCATCTATCTTTTTGTAGGTATGTATCGATTTTATCAACAAGGCTTTTTTAAAACAAGTATCAAATACGTGTTTTTAAATACGATTTTTTTTATATTGGCAACGTTTTCAATGCTTGTTCTTTTAGCAGGAAATATTTTTACATTCTAGACCATGACCACATTAGTAACCAAAGGCATAAAAATTTCGGTCCGTACCACTTTTGAAGGCACCTTCTTCAAAAACTACAAGATGCATTTTGCATTTGGCTATACCATCACGATAGAAAACCAGAGTAAAGATTCGGTACAGTTGACCTCACGTCACTGGCAGATTTACGATTCCTTGAACGAGATGGAGGTTTTAGACGGTGAAGGGGTCATCGGGAAGAAGCCAGTTATAAAACCAGGGGAATCCCATACATACAATTCTGGTTGTCTTTTGGCTTCACCAATTGGTGCAATGAAGGGGCATTACAACATGGTGAATTTTAATTCAAACGAAAAGTTCAGAGTGTATATCCCTACCTTTAAATTCCATGCGCCTTTTGCCTTGAACTAGGACTTATTTAGCACTTCATTTAGTTTTTATTCGTATCTCCTTTTAGTACCTTTATGCAGAATTTCAACACCTAAAAATTAGCACTATGGGTAAAGGTTTTTTTCAAGTACCGACCGCGATCAATGAACCTATCAAGGGGTATGCGCCTGGTTCGCCTGAGCGGGAAGAAGTACTGAAACAATACAAAACTTACTATAACGGAACCGTCGAAGTACCAATGTACATCGGCAAGAAAAAAGTGAAATCGGGCAAGACAAAACCCATGTCGCCTCCCCACGACCATAAACACAAAGTTGGCACATACCACATAGCGAGTAAGGCTCACGTGACCGAAGCAATAGAAACGGCTTTGAAAGCGCGTAATGCATGGGCCGATTTGACATGGGAACAACGTGCCGCAATTTTTTTGAAAGCCGCTGAACTAATTGCAGGGCCCTATCGAGCTAAAATCAATGCCGCAACTATGATTGCGCAGTCCAAAACAATCCATCAGGCCGAAATCGATGCCGCTTGTGAATTCATTGATTTTCTTCGTTTTAACGTAGAGTACATGTCGCAGATTTACGAAGAACAACCAGATTCCGCGGAAGGAATATGGAACCGAGTTGAATATCGCCCGTTGGAAGGATTCGTGTATGCCATTACACCTTTCAACTTTACCGCTATTGCAGGAAACCTTCCTGCCAGCGCAGCAATGATGGGAAATGTTGTAGTTTGGAAACCAAGCGATAGTCAGATATTTTCTGCCAAGGTAATCGTTGACGTCTTTAAAGAAGCTGGACTTCCTGACGGAGTTATCAACGTAATATATGGCGACCCTGTGATGATAACCAAAACGGTTTTGGCAAGTCCTGATTTTGCCGGAATTCACTTTACGGGTTCTACCCATGTCTTTAAAGAATTGTGGAAACAGATTGGCAACAATATCCATACGTACAAAACCTACCCGAAAATCGTTGGGGAGACAGGAGGCAAAGATTTTATATTGGCTCACTCATCTGCCAATCCAAAACAAGTCGCCACGGCAATAGTTCGGGGCGCGTTTGAATTTCAAGGCCAAAAATGTAGTGCGGCCTCCCGAGTTTATCTTCCAAAATCAAAAGCAAAGAGAATCTTAGATCTTGTCAAAAAAGATGTCGAATCTTTCAATGCACCCGGTTCACCTGAAGATATGTCTAACTTCATTACAGCGGTCATCCATGAAGGTTCTTTTGATAAATTGGCAAAGTATATCGATCAGTCGAAAAAAGATAAAAAAGCGAAGATTCTTGTCGGTGGAAACTATGATAAGTCAAAAGGCTATTTCGTCGAACCGACCGTTATCGTCACTACCGACCCAAAGTACACCACCATGGAAACGGAACTTTTCGGACCTGTAGTGACTATTTATGTTTATGAGGATAAAAATTGGAGCAAAACCTTAAGGTTAGTCGATGAAACTTCAGAGTATGCCTTAACAGGGGCAGTACTATCTACTGATAGATATGCGATTGACGAAGCAACAAAAGCTTTGCAAAATTGTGCCGGAAACTTCTACATCAACGATAAACCGACGGGCGCAGTAGTTGGTCAACAACCCTTCGGTGGCGCAAGAGCATCGGGAACGAACGATAAGGCTGGCTCTGCCCAGAATTTGTTACGTTGGGTTTCGCCACGCTTAATCAAGGAAACTTTTGTAACCCCAGAAAATTATAGATATCCTTTCTTGGGGTAGGCTTTTGTTAAAAACACTTTGACATGATATTTAGAAGGCGTTTTTCATTACATTCCGAAAAATGCTTTCTTCATTCTAAGAAGCAATTGTAGAACTATTTAAATATTTGAAAATGAAAAAACTAGCAGTAACAACACTGATGATAATGGCAATGGCCATCACATATGCCCAAGATAATTTAGCGCAGACGACTATTCAGGCGGTCCTACAGGGTAATCAAGGACAAGTGGTGCAACTGGCGGAAGCCTTCTCTGAAGAACAATATGACTGGCGCCCAATGGAAGGCGTGAATTCAGTTGGTGAAGCACTTATGCACGTTGCGGGCGGAAATTATTATTTAGCTTCAAAAATGGGTTTTGCTCCACCAGAAGGAGTTGACATGATGAAATTGGGTGAAATCAAGGGGAAAGAAAATATCATCGCCGCTTTGAAAAAGTCCAATGAGTTCGTTCTTGAAAAAATCATGGAAGTTGACACGGCCTCGTTTAGCGAAGAAGTAGATTTCGGTTTTGCCAAAATGAACAAATTGGGCGGACTTCTAGCTATGATGGAACACAACGGAGAGCATAAAGGGCAGTTAATAGCTTACGCACGCTCTAACGACGTTGTTCCTCCCTGGAGTAAATAACGTTTAAGTACTATTCATATCAACCTCCCAACATGGAACATATTGGGAGGTTTTTTCTTCCAAAAAAAAGGAATTAGTCTCTCTTTATTAAAAGCTTGGTATCGAGGTGCCTAACCCAAATATTCATATTTCTAATTCAGAACAAATCGAAAGTTCTTATTGGAAAAACAATACCAAAACTGAATAACTTTAGAGGTTTTAAAACAAGCCACATTTTCTTTTTTAAAACCAAATATCCTAGAAGAACTTGTTCACCTAATATTTAAGTGTTCTAAGAAATTAATGAATTATAGAACACAAAGAATCATTAAAAATGTGTTTAGAATTCCATTTTCGATTATGCTACGCATTCATTCCCATCAAAACATAGCTGTATTTGACATTTGACAGATTCTCCTCAAATTTATTGTTGATTATGCATTATATAAGGCACTATTTTGTTAAAAACATTATTAATTTTAACATTATTTTTTGATATCACGGTTTTAATTCTATTTTTGAATAGGTAGCATAATGTAGTCTACGTAAGATGTGTTTTGAAAATAGTTCGAAATTCAATAACATAATTTTAACTATATTGTTCTATTAAAATTAACTTAAAGAACCTATATCTCATGATTAACCGACCCAATTTTAAAGAGAGAGGTATGCTTATGAAGCAGGCTTCTCTCACACTATTTTTATTTTTTGGAGGAATTTTATTTTCCGCAATAATTGCTCAAAGTTTAGTAACAGGTACTGTGACCGATGCTTCGGGGACGCCCTTGCCAGGAGTGAGTGTCGTCGTTCAAGGGACAACCCTGGGGGTTTCGACCGACTTTGACGGCTTGTACTCTATCGATGTAGAAAGCCCGGATGCAACTCTGATGTTTTCTTATATCGGTTTTGTCTCACAGGAAATCGCTAGAGACGGCAGAAGTTCAATTGATGTTCAAATGAGCGAAGATGTACAGAATTTAGATGAAGTTGTAGTCGTAGGCTACGGTACCCAAAAGAAAGCCACCTTGACTGGGTCCGTTTCCAGTATTGCGGGTGACGATTTGGAAAAATCTTCCGCGACAAACTTAGGGGCAGCACTATCTGGTAAGGTGCCAGGCCTTTATATCGATACAGGGCAAGCAATTCCTGGGGCCGATACTCCTGCAATAAGAGTTAGGGGTACAAATACCTTCAACAACTCCGGAGCTTTGGTCGTGATTGATGGTATACCTGCCCGTGAGGGTGGTATTGCACGTATTAACCCTGCCGATATCGAGAGTATCTCTGTATTAAAAGATGCTTCCGCCGCTATTTACGGAGCTCGAGCGGCAAACGGCGTTATACTTGTAACTACTAAAAGAGGTAAAGTGGGAACGCCCACTGTAAAAATATCTTCCACCGTAGGCACACAAAGTTTTACTTCCCATCCTGAAATGTTAAAAGGTGCTGAATATATGGATCTTGTTAACGTTTTGAATGTCTACAAACTGCCCAAAGGTGAATGGGATGCCGCGCATGCAGGAAGAGGGGCACCATATACCCGAATGGACAATGGTGAAATAGTACAACCGACTTTTAACAATGATAGAATCGCCAACACGGCGGCCGGAACCGACCCTTGGTTATACCCAGACACCGATTGGTTTGATGAAGTACTAACTAAAGGTGCTGCCGTTTCGCGTCAAAATGTCCAAATATCAGGGGGTACGGAAGATGTGCGCTATTTGGCATCTTTGGGTTTCTTAAAACAAGATTTAAACTTCAGGAATGCTACGAAAGGATATAACCAGTTCGATCTCAGATTAAATCTCGATGCCAAAATAAGCGAGTCTTTGAGTTTGGATGTAGGCCTTTATTCAAGACAAGAAAATAATGCGCAACCGACCCGAGGCGCCAATAGCATATTTGATGATTTGGTACGACAATATCCTTGGTTCCCTGCCTTTTGGCCCTCCGGCGAGTTGGGCCCCGATATTGAAAATGGGAACAACCCCGCCGTACGTGTGACTAATAGTCCTGGTTTTAATGATACTGAAACCACTTATGTTCAAAGTAATATAGGCTTGACCTATAAAGTACCAGGGGTTGAAGGGTTAGAATTCAAGGGCTTGGTCTCTTATGATAAAGTAAATTTTGGTCGTAGGCTATGGAACAGACCATGGACTTTAAATACCTGGGACGGTGTCAATCGTAATTCGTCAGGTGTGATCCCAGCGGTAAGAGGACCAGGTTTTCCCAATCTATTACAAGAAAGTAGAACCAAAACCGATATCACTGCAACTGTGACCGGGCAATATCAAAAAGAATTCGGTGATCATAGTTTCAGTCTACTTGGTGGAATTACCCGAGAAGAATCCGAGCAACAAGAGTTCGAAGCTTTCAGAAACTTCTTTCTCTCTAGCGAATTGGCCCAATTAGATCTTGGGGGCAACGAAAACCAAAGAAGTGGCGGTAGAGGTTTTGAAAGACGGCGTTTGAACTACTTCGGAAGGTTGAATTATGATTTTAAGAACAAGTATCTTTTGGAATTTCTATTTCGATATGATGGATCCTTTTTATTCCCAAGCGATAATCGTTTTGGCTTTTTCCCAGGGGTTTCGGCCGGTTGGGTCATAAGCGAAGAACCTTTTTTCCAAGAAGCATTGCCATTTTTAGATTATTTTAAAATTCGTGGCTCTTACGGCCAGTTGGGTAATGACCAAGTGGATCCCTTTCAATATTTAAGCACATACGATTTGTCTCAAACAGCTTTGGAGGGAATCGTTACGACTGCTTTTGAAAGCAACGTAGCCAACCCGAATATTACGTGGGAGACATCTGTTAACCAAAATATTGGTTTCGACTTGCGTACATTGAATAACAAATTGTCGTTTAGCTTCGACTACTTTACCAATACCCGAGAAGATATTCTGACCGAACCCTTTTTGACATTGCCTAATTATAGCGGCATATTACCACCGGCACTTAATATTGGAGAATTCGCCAATAAAGGGTACGAAATAACCATTGGGCTCAATGGTGGAAATGATGATTTTAACTATAGTACGACCTTTAATTTCAGTAATACTGATAACGAAGTGGTCTTTTTTGATGAACCAGACTTAGAAGACCGACCATGGCAACGCCAAACCGGTGGGGAAATTGGAATGCCACTACTTTGGAAGTATGATGGCGTATTTCGCGATCAGGGTGAAATCGATGCAGAAACTTTAGATTATAGTGAGGTAACTCCAGAATTGTTACCCGGTGATGCCCGTGTGGTCGATATCAATGGTGATGGTCAAATTACTGTTGCAGATAAAACACGTACTGGTGGAAGTGCGTTTGCCGATACCCAATTCGGTTGGAACACTTCCATTAACTATAAAAATCTTGATTTTAGCATGTATTGGGCCGGTGCTACGGGGGGTTATGGGCGTTACGAATGGAGTTTTATGTCGGGTACCTTGGCCAATGTACAACGTGAAGTTCGCGATCGCGCTTGGTCTCTAGATAACCCAAATGCATACGGGCCGCGTTTGGCTGATAGGGGCGATCAATGGTATTCCAATCAAACTGATGCCTACCTTATAACACGAGATTTTTTCAGATTAAAGAATTTAGAGGTAGGGTATACCTTTGACCAAGGTGTTATAGAACAAATAGGGGCTCAAAGTTTGCGACTTTCGGTTTCAGGAACTAACTTATTGACCTTAACAGATTATCCTTTTGACCCTGAAGTGTTACAGGCCGGAAACGATTTGTTAGCGAACAACGGTCGAGATGGTAATGGCGACCTGGATGACCCAAATACATTAGGAGTTAGCGGGGGTCGTACGGTTAACGGTGGTATTTATCCTTTGCTTACAACGATTAATTTTGGATTTCAAATAACTTTTTAAAAATGACTATGATGAGAAAAAAACTAGTAAAAATCACGATTTTAGCCGTCTTCGGACTGCTCATCGTCGGATGTAACGACGACTTTTTAGAGACGCAACCATTGAGCCAAGCCTCCGATGTAAGTGTTTGGAACGATCAAAAATTGGCCGAAGCCGCTGTTTTAGACCTATACCAAGGTACATGGGCCGGTGCACTCACAGAAGAGGAAACCACAGAGGCCTATACTGATCAGGCGGTATTTACACACCCAGGGCGTGGCGTTGATGGCTATACCGAGGGCAAAATGACACCGGATCCTACCACTTTTCTGTCACGAGATTGGTTGGACTGGTCAGAACTGTATCCCTTTGTTCGAGGTGCTAATATTGCAATTTCCAAATTGCCTGAAAATCTAGCAGGATTTGACGATGCAACGCTAAACCAATTGTTGGGAGAAGCCTACTATATGAGGGGCTATTACTATTCTCAATTGATGCGCCAATACGGAGGGGTGCCACTATTACTTGAACCTCTGAATCTAGATAGCGAGGCCAATAACCCAAGGGCAACGTTTGGCGAAACCGTCAATCAAATAGTTGCCGATCTCGATCAAGCGATTGTGCTGTTGGAAAATGCTCCGGTTAGTCCAGCGCGTGCACACAAGATAACGGCTATGGCTTTGAAATCAAGAGTATTGACCCATGCGGCCAGCGATTTACACGATCCTACAAAAAACTCTTCGGTCTCTACGATTGCAAGTTTTAGCAATCCTGAATTGGTTGGGTGGACCAGTGGCTCACAAGTCGAAAGGTATCAGGCGGCAAAGGCAGCCTCAAAAGCATTGCTGGACATTGCCGATGGATATAAGTTAGATTATGCTGCCCCTGCACCAATGGCAGAAGCTATTCAGAACTATGAAGATATTTGGGCTCAAGGTGCCGCAAATCAAGATTTTATCTGGGGACGTTTAGTTGACGAGTTCGGTTTTACTTCACGAACCTATGATGGTGGTAGTGGCTGGGGTCAAGGCCCAGGCATGTTTGCTTTAAATCAAGGGCCAAATGGCTATCATGAATGGGCAGGTACCACACCAACAGAAGCTTTGGTAGAGAAATATACGATGGCCGATGGAACCCCATTCGATTGGAACAATCCTGCGCACGCCGCTGATCCATACACTAACCGTGAGCCACGTTTATATGCAACAATTCTTTTTGATGGTGCACCTTGGAAACCAAGAACTGATGATGTGGTCAAGTTTGATAATTTTAACGAAATTCAAAGTGGTTTTTATACATTCTCTGATGGTACCATTGTTAACGGGGTTGATACACGACAAGGCCCGATTGAAGATTGGAACGGTTCAAGAACGGGCTATTACTACAAGAAATTCTCCGATCCAACGCTTCCTGCGCAGTGGCCTGACAACCTTCAAAAAATTGATGCGCCTTATATTCGATTTACAGAGGTGCTGTTGAATTATGTTGAAGCCTCGATTTATACGAACGATGAAGGTGAAGCAATCGCCTGGTTAAATAAATTACGGTTCAGAAACGGTTTGCCGGCGGTAACAGCTTCTGGTGCAGACCTGTTAGAGTTGTACAAGCGTGAGCGGGATAAGGAGTTCACCAACGAAGACATTCGCTTTTTTGATATGAAACGTTGGTTGGAAGGCCCCTCTTCTTTGGACAAGCAAGTACAACAAGTCGTAGTTCAAGGTGCTCAGAAGGCGGGTTCTAGTATGACCCCGGCAAATTATCGAAGAGATACTGCTGAATTTGATTATACGTATACCCCGACTAATATTGTTTTTGAAAATAGAACTTGGCGAGATAAAGTCTATTTTATGCCTATCGAGCAAGATGAAGTCAATAAAGATCCTTCATTGATTCAGAATCCAGGATACGATAATTAAGAATCAGTTTTTAACAAATATTTTGAATAACCCTTGGCAGATATGTCAAGGGTTATTCTTATTTTAAACTAAAAATGAGACAGCCAATATTGATTGAAAATCCCCTTGACCTGAACCTAAAGGGAAAGGATTTTCTTGAGAATTTTTCCTCCCTTTAGGGTAGGAGAATTAAAAAATTCCGCTCTTTGCCTCATCTATTACCAAAGTTATTTTGATACCTTAACGCTATGAAAAGATTCTTTTGTTTGATCGTCATGACCGCATTGGTTTTCTCGTGTGATAAAAAGAGTACCTCATCACAATTATTCTCCAAACTAAGTATTGCCGAAACCGGAATCGATTTCAAAAACAAATTGACCGAAACGCATAAGTATAACTATTTTACCTACCCTTACATGTATTTAGGAGGCGGTGTTTCTGTGGGAGATATCAATAACGACGGGCTTGAAGATATTTTTTTTACCGGCAATATGGTGCCGAACAAATTATACCTCAATAAAGGGAATCTACAATTTGAGGATATTTCCCATAGCGCTGGAATTGAAGGAGATGAACGATGGTACGCTGGCACTACTTTAGTAGACATCAACCAAGATGGGTATTTGGATATTTATTGTTCCGTGAGTGGAAAAAACCCTCCGCATAACAATGTACTATACATCAATAATCAAAACAATACCTTTACCGAAAAGGCAGCGAAATATGGTATTGACCATGACGGTCAAAGTATGCAATCGACTTTCTTTGATTATGACAAAGATGGTGATCTTGATTTGTACATAATTAACTATCCTCCCACAAGCTTTGTAGCTCCGCTTGAGTATTATCATTACATGTTGGATAATCATGAGCTAAAAGATTCCGATCGATTATTTCGAAACGATGATGGCCATTTTACCGATGTAACCGTTGAAGCTGGCTTGAGCTCTTTCGGTTTGAGTCTGGGAGTTGTCGCTTCTGATGTCAATAATGATGGTTATACCGATATATTCGTTTCGAACGATTTTAATGCGCCAGACTTTTTATTCATCAACAATCAAGACGGAACATTTACCAATCAAATCGATACGAGCTTACAGCAGACCTCTTTTTTTGGGATGGGCGCTGACATTGCCGACTTCAATAATGATGGCCATATGGATATTTTCCAATTAGATATGTCTTCTGAAGACAATTTTCGCTCAAAAGCCAACATGTCGGCTATGGATCCCGCAGCGTTCTATAAGTCTGTAGATATTGGTCTACACCATCAATACATGCATAATTCGTTACAGTTGAACAATGGAAATGAAGAAGGACAACTTCCCCTATTTAGCAATGTTTCAAAATTGGCTGGTGTCTCATCAACCGATTGGAGCTGGGCAGGCCTCTTGGCCGATTTTGACAATGATGGATGGAAAGACTTGTTTGTTACCAATGGCATACGTAGAGACGTTAACAACAAAGATTTCTATGCAAAGTATCGGGAGTTTTTCGACAAAATGGAAAGCTCGCCAGATTACGAAAAAAAGGAAGAAGACGCCGGAATATTGAAAATTCTCGAAGAATTGCCATCGGAAAAGTTAAGCAATTACATGTTCAGGAATAATCAAGACCTGACTTTTTCAAGAAAAACCAAAGAATGGGGTTTTGAAGAAAAAACTTTTTCAAATGGTGTTGCATATTCAGATTTGGACAATGACGGAGATTTAGATTTGGTCATCAACAATTTAGAGGATACTGCAAGTATTTATCGAAACAATGCTGAAGGAACCAATCAATTGACCATAGATTTAAAAGGGCAGAATAAAGTTTTACCCAACGGAAGCAATGTTACGATTTTTACGGAGGAAGGAATGCAAACACAAGAGTTCAATACCGTAAGGGGCTATCTCTCGTCGGTCTCCCCATTGGTTCATTTTGGCCTCGGAGCTACTCAAAAAGTGGATAGTATTCTGGTTAAATGGTCGAATGGGTCACTGACCAAACTCCAAAATATTAAAGCCAATCAGAGGCTTACTATCAACTATGATAGTACAAAACCGATTAATTTAAAATCAGAGGGCGAAATAGTTCAACAAAAACGTTTTCAAACCCTAGACACCACCAATCTTTTTAAGCATCAAGAAAATCCTTTTGATGATTTTGCCAAAGAAATTCTATTGCCACATAAGAACTCGACCTTAGGCCCCTCGTTGGCAATAGGCGATTTAAATGGTGATGGGCTCGATGATTACATCGCTGGTGGTTCCATTGGTCAGCCATCAGCAGCTTATGTACAGGATAATACAGGCAATTTTGAAATATTACCGATACCTGATTTTATAGATGACAAATATTATGAAGATCTTGGCATCGTTATTTTTGATGCCGACCGAGATGGAGATCAGGATTTTTATATTGCAAGTGGTGGCAATGAATTCGAAGTCGGTTCGTTGGGCTATCAAAATCGACTGTATGAAAATTTAGGGGAAGGCAAATTCCGGCGTAATAAAGAAGCTCTACCAGATCTTAAAACGAGTGGGTTGGATGTCACGACTAACGACTACGATAACGATGGTGATTTAGACATTTTTGTGGGTGGAAGATTGATTCCTAAAAAATACCCCTACCCCGCCGATTCGTATATATTGGAAAACGTTAGCACTACATCAGAACTTAAGTTTGTCGATGTCACTCAAAAAATTCTTCCTGATTTAAAAGAATTAGGGCTTGTAACCACCTCTATTTGGATAGATTTTGATGAAGACGGCTGGGAAGATTTGGTAGTAGTGGGCGAATGGATGCCTATCAAATTTTACAAAAACAATCAAGGTAAATTTGAAGATGTTTCAGAAAAGTTGCTTCAAGGAAAAACCAATGGATGGTGGTTTGACATTCAAAAAGGAGATTTTGACAACGATGGTGATCAAGATTTGATTGTGGGTAATTTGGGTAAAAATTACAAATATCAGGCAAGTGAAGATGCACCATTCAGAGTCTATTTAAATGATTTTGATGAAAATGAAACTGCCGATATCGTATTAAGTTATAAAAAAGGGGATATGGAATTTCCCGTGCGCGGTCGGCAATGTTCATCACAACAAATGCCCGCCATAAAGGCCAAATTTAAAGACTACAATTCGTTTGCAGGCGCTTCTTTAAAACAAATCTATACCACCGAAATGTTAGAGAATTCTTTAAGCTATGAAATCACTTCTTTCGAAAGTATCTACCTCGAGAACGAAAACGGTAAGTTCATACCAAAATCTTTACCACAATTGGCACAGATTTCAAGTATAAATAAGTTCGTGGTAGAAGACTTTGATTCCGATGGAAATCTTGATTTCGTTCTAGCAGGCAATTTGTACAACGCCGAGGTCGAAACTCCCAGAGCAGATGCCAGTTTCGGGCTTTATCTTAAAGGCGATGGCGCTGGAAGTTTTCAAGCAATTACAATGAAAGAATCGGGACTCAAAATAGTCGGTGATGTTCGTGATATGGAGATGTTAACCATAAAGGGCGAAAAACACATATTGGCGGCCAAAAACGATGATCAACTTCAGTTGATTAAAGTTAATGGTGCTTTGTGAATATAATTACCCCTTAAACTTCAATGGTAAATAGACCAATTTTTTAGTTTCAAAAAACTCTTCTTTGAAATAATCGGTCAGGTTAAATATTTGAGCAGCTTTATAACCTTTTAGTTCCTCGCTCAAATCGCCACCTTTTAAATAGAGAATTCCATTTCTTCTTTCGTGGATAGAGTCTTTTTTTATTTTTCCCTTTACCCAATGAGTGAAAGTAGGCATGGCAGCCACTGCCCTGCTTATTATGAAATCGTAGCGTCCCTTTATTTCTTCTACTCGCGCGTTTATCGGAACAACATTTTTCAAATCAAGGCCATCAATCACTTCTTGCACAACTTTTATTTTTTTTCCTATTGAATCGACCAATGTGAACTGTACTTCCGGAAATAAAATTGCCAAAGGAATTCCTGGAAATCCTCCACCTGTGCCCACATCTAAAATCGAAGTTCCTGAATTAAACTCTTGAAGCTTGGCAATACCCAATGAATGCAATACATGCCGTAAATATAGCTCATCGATGTCCTTTCGGCTCACGACGTTAATCTTCTGATTCCAGTCACGATATAGCGTTTCAAGCAACACAAATCGATGTCGCTGTTCTTCCGATAAATTAGGAAAGTATTTATAAACAAGCTCGACCTTCATTAAAGTTGTTATTATTTGCGCAAAAATAGTATATTCACTACTGCAATAACTTCTTTTGCCAATTTTAGTTAAGTCTTTAAATGGTAAATGTCAATTACTTTATCTTTGCTAAAAGAACTGTGAAAATGAATCAGCACACTATAAAATTCCCAAGAAAAGACGCCACGAAATTCTTCAAAACACTGAATCAGAGGGTTAACGATTATTTTAAGGAAAATAGAATCAAGAAAACCGGTAATTGGAGACTGCATCTCAAAACCATAGTCATGTTTGCGTTGTTTTTGACACCTTATTTTTTAATACTCACCTTGGGTTTGCCAAATTGGGCCAATCTTTTGTTGACAATTGTTATGGGTGTCGGAATGGCTGGTGTGGGTATGAATGTAATGCACGATGGCAATCACGGCTCATATTCTAATAAAAAATGGGTGAACAAGCTCATGGGGAGCAGCATTTATATATTAGCTGGTAATGTCTATAATTGGCAAGTGCAACACAACGTTCTTCACCATACATACACTAACATTCAAGACCATGACGAGGATATGGATGCCGGACGCATTTTAAGGTTCTCAAAACATTCAGAATGGAAGAAACATCATAAATTTCAACACTTTTATTCTATCTTTCTTTATGGATTACTGACCTTTAACTGGGCAATAACGACTGACTTTAAACAAATGTATCGTTATATGAAAAGAAAACTTTCTTATGGAAAGTTACCCAGTCCCGTAATGAATTGGAGCACGCTGTTAATCACGAAAGCTTTATATATTACGATATGGATCGTAATTCCCTTGATTTTTATTGACATCGCCTGGTGGAAAATATTATTGGGCTTTTTCATCATGCACTATGTAGCCGGGGTAATTTTGAGTGTGGTGTTTCAATTGGCCCACATAGTCGATGACGCACAAACGCCATTACCCGATGAAAGTGGTAACATGAAAAACACTTGGGCAATTCACCAATTGTTCACGACGGTGAACTTCGGCACAAAAAATAAAATCGTCAATTGGTTTACAGGTGGGTTGAACCATCAGGTAGAGCATCATATATTTCCGCATATCAGCCACGTGCATTATACTAAGATTTCGAAGATAGTGAGGCAGACTGCCAAAGAATTCAATTTGCCGTATAACGAGTACAAGACGACAAGAAAAGCGATTGCATCCCACTTTCAGCACTTGAAAGAATTAGGAAAGCAACCAGCACTGCAATACTAGTTGACGATATTCTCTTAATGAATTTTTAATTGTCTTTAGTGAGATACGCTTAGCATATGGATTTTTCCACAAGACTTACCAATATTGTATTATCCATCGTTTTATCGCTTTAAAAATTTCTAAAAGTCATAGCTTTGTAGCTGGTTTAATTTATCATCTAACTAACAACAAATGAGCAACGAGCTATCTGACAGAATCAAAAGTGTGACCCCATCCGCAACTCTCGAAATGGCTGCAAAAGCCCGTGAATTAAGAGCTGCAGGAAAAGATATCATCGGACTAAGTCTTGGGGAACCTGATTTCAACACACCTGACTATATCAAGGATGCCGCTAAACAGGCCGTAGACGACGACTATAATTCCTATACTCCAGTTGACGGCTATGTAGAACTAAAGGATGCGATAATCACAAAATTCAATAGAGATAACAACCTTAATTATGAGCGTGCCCAAATAGTCGTTTCGACTGGAGCCAAACAAGCGCTGTATAATGTTGCCCAAGTAGTGCTTAACAAAGGAGATGAAGTTATATTGCCTTGCCCTTATTGGGTAAGTTATAGTGATATCGTAAAATTGGCAGATGGTTTACCGGTTGAAGTACCAACTTCCATTGAAAGTGATTTTAAGATGACCGCAAAACAGTTAGAAGCAGCTATTACTCCCAAAACTAAAATGTTATGGTACAGCTCACCCTGCAACCCCAGTGGTTCAATCTATAGTAAAAGTGAATTGAGAGCCTTGGCCGATGTATTACAGAAACATCCGCAGATTGTAGTGGTGAGTGATGAGATTTACGAACACATCAACTACGGAGTTACGGAGCATGCCTCGATGGCTACCTTTGAAGATATGTATGATCGCACAGTCACCGTAAACGGAGTAGCAAAAGCCTTTGCCATGACCGGATGGCGTATCGGCTATATCGGCGCTCCAAGCTACATTGCAAGAGCTTGCAACAAATTGCAGGGTCAGGTCACCAGTGGTGCCAATTGTATTGCTCAGCGTGCGGTAATAAAGGCTTTACTAGAATCGCCTAGTCGCATACAATATATGGTAGACGAATTCAAGGAACGTAGAAAAATTATCTTAGAACTATTGAATAATATTGATGGTTTTCAATGCAATGAACCCGAAGGTGCATTTTATGTATATCCTGACGTTACCGCATATTTTGGGAAAACCTTTAATGGAACAACGATAAACAATGCTTCAGATTTCGCTATGTACATTTTGGAACATGCCAATGTAGCAACCGTCACCGGTGACGCTTTCGGAAATGGAAATTGTATCCGTATTTCGTATGCAGCCTCAGAGAATGAGATTCGAGAGGCTATTGAGAGAATAAAATCTGCTCTTTCCTAAAGAAAGGATTTAAAATGTTTTTCTTGCGATAGACTTAAGAAATGTTTTTTTAATAGACCAAAACCAGTATTAAAATCTACCCGTAAACCAGTATTTTTCAACTAAAATTTAGATTGCCTTTATTCATGAAATAGATTTGAGCAACACTTAAATACTATGTCATGAAAAAAGACTTGAAACTAGATTTTTGGAAATCAATTTTACTGTTCGTCGGGCTAATCGTTTCATCGTGTACGACAGAAAGTATAAATGAAGATTTTGAATTAGATGCAGATCCCATAGTTGGCAAATGGTTTTTGAAAACGATAAATGACACAAATGTTTCCGATGTGGATTGTTATCTTGATTCGTTTATAGATTCGAATGGGGAGACTATTACGTTTTTCCTTCAAGACCGACTTGAAAATGGCGATTGCGAAACGGTTTTAAACAACACTCAAGAACTCACCATCGAAGAAGGCTTTTATTATCTCGGAGACGAGGCTATAGAAATATATATTGATGGAAACGAACTATCATGGAGGGTAGACAAAGACAACACATTGGAATTCAAAAAGTAATTTGATCTAGATACGTTTCCAGAAATAGGGTGTCAACAAAATTAGAACGGTAAAGAGTTCCAACCTTCCGGCGAGCATCAAAAAAGCACACCACCATTTACCGGGAGCAGGTAGACCATTAAAATTGCTTACCGGGTTCAAGTCACCAAAAGCCGGCCCCACGTTACCCAAAGAAGAAGCTGCCCCGCCGATAGCAGTTACGAAATCAACTCCCATCGTTCCTAAAACCATCGCCCCGATTATAAATAAGAGCATATAAAGTACGAAGAAAGCAATGATGTTATAAACGATATCTTGACCAACGGATTTGTCATTGTAGCGAACAGGTATGATGGCATTTGTGTGAAGGGTTCGTTTGAATTCTAAAATTCCGTTTTTGATAATAAGCAGATGACGCATCACTTTTATACCACCCGAGGTCGATCCGGCAGATCCGCCTGCAAACATCAATCCGAAGAAAAAGACCGTCAAAAAGGGTGTCCAACTGGTGAAATCGGCAGTTACAAATCCAGTCGTTGTGACTACTGCGACAATCTGAAAAAGAGCGTGTCGAAAAGAGCTTTCGCCCCTACCCCAAACCATATCATATCCGGGGGTATCGACAGTTACGCCCGACCTGAAGTAAATTACCAAAGCAGCTATTATTGTAAGGCCAACCACAAAACTTGCATAGTACCTAAATTCCTCATCCTTAAAAATCCGTTGCACTTTTCCTTTAAAGGCAAAATAGCTCAACACGAAATTACTTCCTGCAAGAAACATAAACAAAATGACAATGTATTGTATTAGCGGTTGGTCGTTCCAATGCGCTAGACTCGCATTTTTTGTAGAAAAGCCTCCCGTAGATAATGTGGCCAAAGAATGGTTGATGGCATCGAGAAAATTCATTCCGGCCAATTTGAGCAAAAGGGTTTCCGCGAGGGTATATCCAACATATATCAACCACAAGCGTTTTGCCGTATCGGTAATTCTCGGATGTAATTTATCAGCACTGGGGCCTGGCGCTTCCGCGGCGAACAGCTGCATTCCCCCGATACCAAGCAATGGCAAAATAGCAATAGCCAAAACGATAATGCCCATTCCACCGATCCAATGGGTAAGACTCCTCCAAAAAAGGATTCCTTCCGGCAATGATTCTATGTCATCCAAAATAGAGGCTCCTGTGGTCGTATAACCCGAAATAGTTTCAAAAAAGGCATTGGTAACATCGGGTATGGCTCCAGAAAGTAAATAGGGCAAAACCCCTGAAATAGACATAACCAACCAACCGAAGGTCACTATAATATAACCCTCTTTTTTCTTTACCTCTTTTCTATGGCCACGAGTGTAAATCATGGCAAGAACACCAATAAATAATGTAGTGACCGCTGCAATTAGAATACTAAAAGTAGCACCGTCTTTGTAAATGCCACTGACAAGTGCCGCCAATAGCATAAAGAATCCGTTGCAAAGAAGCAACAACCCCATAAGATGAACAATTATCTTAGTGTTCAACCCCATCATGGTTAAAGAAATAGTTTTTCGATTTTAGGAATCGCATCTGGCAGACAGCAGACGACCACACGATCGCCCGCCCGAATTAGAAAATCTCCAAGAGCAATGATTCCCGTTTCATCACGAACGACTCCTCCAATTGTCGCCGTTCTTGGAAAATCAAGTTCACGAATTATACTACCGGTTACCCTTGAAGTGGTCTTGACCACAAATTCGAGAATCTCGGCATTCAAATTATTCAGTCTCATTAATGCAACCACCTCTCCTTTGCGAATATGTCTGAATATATTGTTGGCTGCCAGTAATTTTTTATTGATCAAGGTATCGATACCTATGGAATGGGAAAGTTGAAAATAATCCATGTTCTCTACCAACGCAATTGTCTTTTTTATGTTCTTGGACTTTGCCACGAGACAAGACATGATATTCGTCTCAGAATTACCTGTCACAGCAATAAAAGCATCCATCGATTCTAGACTTTCTTCATCTAAAAGTTCGACATTTCGCCCATCACCATTGATTATCAGGGCATTTGGAAGGTCATCGGCCAAATCAATGGACTTTTCTTTGTTCTTCTCAACAAGTTTGACGTTGAACTTACTTGCACAAAGATCTCGAGCTGCTTTAGAACCAACTTTGCTCCCGCCCAATATCATAACGTTCTTGATTTCTTCGTTCTTCTTGCCCGTAAGTTTGTAGAGCTCATCGACTCCCTCTTTGGTCGTAATAAAATAAACTTGGTCTCCTTGTTTGAAACTGGTATCACCACGCGGAATCAAAGTACGCTGCGTACCTGTTCTTTTCAAGGCTATCGGCATAAAATTCAACTCTGGGAAAATCTGTGCTGCCTCCATTACCGTCTTACCCACAAAAGGCGCCAATTTGGGCAATATGACCCCTACCATAATCAACTTGCCCTCTTCGAACTCGTAGGTATCGTTGAAACCTGATTTGTTCAACAGCATTTGAATTTCAGTCGCTGCCAATTCCTCAGGAGAAATAAGTTCGTCGATACCAAGTTCTTCAAAGCGGATGACCTCCTTATTGTCAACGAATTCCGTATTTGATATTCTTGCAATGGTCCGTTTGCAACCCAGTTGTTTGGCCAACATACAAAGCGTGATATTGGTTGTTTCTGAAGAGGTGACGCCAATGACCAAATCAGAGGTACCCACCTCTGCATCCACCAAAAGTGAAATGGAAGTAGCATCTCCCCTCAAAACCCTGATATCTAAATGAGTGTCTGCGTAAGCCAAGCTCTCTTTATCGGTATCGATAAGAGTGATATCTTGTGATTCATACGAAAGCAATTTCGCCAAATGAAAGCCCACTTCCCCGGCACCAGCTATTATAATCTTCATTCGTTATGAATTTTTAGGAAACGATGGACGAAAATCTCCGCTTTTGAAAGGAAACAAGAAATCATTATCGGCTTGACGGCCACTTTGGATTTCATTTAGTGAATTTTTTCGGTTCAAAATTACGCAATTATTCGGTTTTCTTAGTGAAAAGCCTTTATTATAAGTGCGAAGGATACCCTTTGTTAAACAAATAACAAACGTCGAATTAGGGTTATATCGTATCTTTGTGCGAAAATTGCCCAATGGCCCAAAAAGTTACCCCATATAAGAATTCTGACTTAGGTAAGAAAGAACAAGTGACGCAAATGTTCGATACCATCTCAAAAAATTACGATGGTCTTAACAGAGTCATATCTTTTGGTATTGATGTCAAATGGCGCAAGAGGGTGGTAGCCATTCTCAAAAGAAAAAGTCCGAAGAACATTCTCGATATTGCCTCTGGTACTGGAGATTTAGCCATAAATTTAGTCAAGACCGGTGCCGAAAAAGTAATAGGCCTTGATATTTCGCCGGGCATGCTCGAAGTGGGCAAGCAAAAAGTATCACAAAAAAATCTTGACGGAAATGTTGAAATGGTACTCGGTGATAGTGAAAATCTTCCGTTTGAAGAGAATTCGTTCGATGCGATCACGGTCGCATTTGGTGTGCGAAACTTTGAAACCCTTGAAAAGGGATTGAAGGAAATACTGAGGGTACTCAAGCCCGACGGAACTTTTGTGGTACTTGAAACCTCTGTTCCGACGAGATTCCCATTCAAGCAAGGGTATCGATTTTACACGAAATACATATTACCTGCCATTGGAAGGTTATTTTCAAAAGATGCCTCGGCCTATGCATATCTATGCGAATCGGCCTCCATATTTCCGCATGGCGAAGATTTCAACAATATTTTGAGAAAAACAGGGTTTATAGGTGTAGAGAACAGGCCTCAAACATTCGGGGTCGCATCAATTTACGTTGCAACAAAATAAACTGATAAACCCCTATTTAAGGGCTTTATCTAAGTCAAGGTAGGTCCTTCGAACAGGCAAATGACTCAATAGCGCAGGACTTATCGTTAATACATAAGAATGAAACTACCTATATTTTTTATATTGGGTGCTCTATTGCTTGGTCAACCCATACAGGCACAGTTCAAGAGAAAACCCATCATCAATTTAGAGAATAAAGACAAAAAGTTCTTGAATTATGGATATTTCTTGGGCTTCAATCAGTATGATTTCAAGTTTGATTACACGAATGACAGAGGCCCCAACCTTACCGATATTCTCGTCGACAAGTCAATTGGCTTCAACGTTGGATTGATAGGGGAGATGCGTATCAATGAGTTCATTGATATTCGATTAGAGCCAGGGCTGCATTATAATGCTAGAACCTTGGGCTTTCCTGGTTTTGATAATTCGGATGAAGGCCGTAGAAATGCAATTCGTGAAGTCAAGTCAACTTATATCAATTTTCCTCTTTTACTCAAATTTAGCGCCAGACGCTTCGGCAACTGGAAACCTTTTCTAATTGGCGGGGTATCAAGATCCTTGAACCTAGGAAGCAACGAAACTAGTTTAGATGATAACAGTAGCGGTACTTTTCGAATGAAAAAATGGGTCAACAATTATGAAATGGGATTTGGAATAGATTTCTATCTCGAATATTTTAAATTCACCCCTTCCATTCGAGGCGTATTTGCCATTAATGACGAATTGGTTCGCGATGTAGACCCGAATAGCCAATGGACAGGTAACATCGATGCGATGCGCACACGTGGCTTGTTCATCAATTTTACTTTCGAATAGTCTGACCTCTTCTTATTTCATTCAAAAATATTGCGGTCGCTGTGGCTACGTTCAAACTTTCTGTGGTTGATTTTCCGAAATGGGGTATACTTATTTTCTTATTGCACAGCTCCTGTATTTCTTTTGAAATTCCATGGGCCTCGTTTCCTAATACTAATATTCCCGATGTGGGCATATCTTCGTTGTAAATCGAACCACCTTCCATAAAAGTACCGTAAATCGGTGTTCGGGCATTCTTAAGAGTAGCGTACAGATTATCGTAAACGACATTGACTCTTGAAATCGATCCCATTGTGGCCTGCAGTACTTTTGGGTTATAGCAATCCGCAGTATTTTTTGAACACAATAAATTGGGTATACCGAACCAATCGCAAAGGCGAATAATGGTACCCAAATTTCCGGGATCTGCAACATCATCGAGGGCAACCACCCAATCGGAAAAATCAATAGGTCTATGTTCAGGAATCTGAAAAATCCCCAATACCTTGTTCGGATTTTTCAAATTGCTCATTTGCTCTAATTCTTTATCCGATATCCGCTGTGCTCGAACCTCATTTGCATCAAACAATGAAAGGTCGGTAGTATACACTTCATATTTAACGATATCGGACTGCAATAATTCCCTAACCGTCTTGACCCCCTCGACAACAAACAGCGAATGTTGAGTTCGGTACTTTTTTCGCCGTAGACTTTTTATAAGTTTTATTTGGCTTTTAACAACCATTCAAATAACGTATTTTTGATTTCTAATATGTCTTGTATTCACTTGTGTAAGAACGATAACATCGCTAAAATAAGTCTATTATTTTTAGCCGTTATGGTGACTTCTTGTAACACGCTGAAGCGAGTCGGTGACGACGAACTTCTTATTGCCAAGAATACGATTTACGCTGATAGCATTAAGATTACCGATGATGACATCAATAGTCTGATCGTTCAAAAACCGAACAGCGCGTTATTAGGTTATCCGTTGCGCCTAAATTTGTACAATCTTGCGAAAGAGAATCCCGATTCATCGTTTCAATCATGGCTTAATAAAAAGGAAAAAAGAGAACAGCGTCTTAACAAATTACTTTCAGAAAAACAGGTTCGTCGCTTGGGAGAATCTTTCTTGGTAAAAGGTGTAAATGAATGGTTGAAAAACATTGGCGAAGCGCCTTCCGTAATCGATACGGCCAAAACCAAGAGGTCCATTACTAGATTAAATGCTTATTACCACAGCAAAGGATATTTCAATAATACCGGAAGTTATTCGGTCGATAGCCTTAAAAAGAAAAAACGGATCGGTGTAAACTACAAAATCGATTTAGGCAAACCCTATCTAATCGATTCATTGTCGCAAAGAATAAGGTCGCCTGCCCTTGATTCTATTTACAGACTTCATATCGACAAGTCTTTTGTTGTTCCCGGTGAACGTTTCGATATAAATAATTTCAACAACGAACGGGAGCGTCTTACCTCGATATTCAGAAATTCGGGAATATTTAATTTTCAGGAAAGTTCCATTTCTTATACTATTGAAAGAGACACCATACTCGCGAACGACGATCAAGGTATGGAAATTGAACTGAATATCGATGACCTGAGAAAAAGAGGTGAGGGAACAACGGCCACTTCAAAATATGAGGTACACCGTTTTAAGAATATAAATATTCATACGGACTTTGATTTTACCGGAAACGAACCCGAAGAATTCGTTCGTTATCAAGACTACACAATATACTACAGGGGTAAATTACGTTTCAAACCGAAAACCCTTGCGAATGCAATTTTCTTTAAAAAGGATAGTGTCTATAGAGATATCGACCGTGTTCGCACCAACAGACAAATTGCAAATTTGAACGTGTTTCGCTATCCAACCATCTCATATGACCAAAATCAAGAAAAACCGACTGACCTCACGGCGAACATTTATCTTTCATCAAGACCTAAATTTTCTTTGGGGGCAGATTTCGATGTGAGCCATTCCACTATTCAAAGGGTTGGGTTGGCATTCAGTCCGTCTCTTCAAGCGCGCAACTTATTCAAAGGTGCTGAAAATTTAAGCTTGACCGGTCGTTTTAGCATTGGCAATTCAAATGATCAGACGATTGAAGACCAACAGTTCTTCAACATATTGGAATTTGGTACAGACCTTAATTTAAATTTTCCTAGAATATGGCTTCCATTTATAAACACTGATAGGGTAATACCTAGCTACACCCTACCACGGACCAGAATTTCAGTTGGTGCAAGCGCCCAACAGAATATTGGTTTGGACAAACAAACGTTCAATACCATATTGGGCTACAATTGGACTCCCTCTGACTTCAAGAAACATAACTTAGAACTTTTAAACGTTCAATACGTTCGAAACGTCAACCAAGAGCGTTTTTTCAATGTCTACCGAAACTCCTTCTCGACTTTAAATGATATCGCGACAGATGATAGGTTTGTCGACTATAGAAGTGAAGTGCCAGAGCTATTCGAACCGCCAGATGGAACAAATGAGCCCTCATTGACCATACCAGATGGTGCCAATGGTTTCATAACACAAATTGAAAATGGCAGTTTGAACAGCCTGCCGCAAGATTTTGTAGACGTTATCCGCATAAAAGAAAGAAGAGATCGTCTCACTCAAAACAATCTCATTTTCGCAACCAATTATACCTTGAACCTGACCAACAGGAATGGCCTGACCGACAATCAATTTTATTCGTTTCGCTTTAAGGCGGAAAGTGCAGGTAATCTGCTTTCAGGGCTCTCCTATATTATTCCGTTTAGCGAAGATGACAATGGTGACCTTCTGGTTTTCAATGTACCTTTTTCACAATACCTAAAAACCGAATTTGATTATATAAAATATTGGGACCTTTCTAAATCTCAGGTGTTCGCCCTGCGAACATTTTTTGGTATCGCAATACCTTATGGCAACGCTGACAACATTCCCTTTGTTCGCAGTTATTTCGCAGGTGGTTCCAATGATATCAGGGCCTGGTCGCCATACTCCTTGGGGCCTGGTCGCACGAATGCGGTCAATGACTTTAACGAGGCGAACTTGAAAATAGCGGTCAATCTTGAATACCGTTTTCCGATAGTGGGCGATATCAATGGAGCCCTTTTCGCTGATGCAGGGAATATCTGGAATGTTTTCGACAATGTTGAAGACCCAGATGCCACTTTTAACGGTATCAGTTCATTGGCAGATATCGCTTTAGGAACAGGTTTCGGTATACGTTATGATTTCACCTATTTCTTGCTCCGTTTAGACCTTGGATTCAAAACATACAATCCGGCCGAAGAAACTTCAAAACGATGGTTTAGGGATTATAATTTTGCCAATTCCGTACTTCAAATTGGCATCAACTATCCTTTTTAGCTATTGGTGCCTAGAGCTAAATATTTTATTACATTTGTCGCTTAATCAAAAAAAGACAAAACATATGTCCCACAATATAAAACCAGGTGTTGCCACAGGCGATGAAGTACAGGCGATTTTCAACTATGCAAAAGAAAAAGGATTTGCCCTACCAGCGGTTAATGTCATCGGGTCCAATACGATCAATGGTGTTTTAGAAACAGCGGCAGCCTTAAATGCACCGGTAATAATTCAATTTTCAAACGGTGGTGCGCAGTTCAATGCCGGTAAAGGGCTTTCCAATGAAGGGCAGCGAGCAGCGATTCAAGGCGCAGTTGCAGGGGCAAAACATGTACATCAATTGGCCGAAGCTTACGGGGCTACAGTAATATTGCATACGGATCACTGCGCAAAAAAATTACTGCCATGGATAGATGGGATGTTGGATGCGAGCGAAAAGCATTTTTCTGAAACCGGAAAATCGCTGTTTAGCTCTCATATGATAGATCTCTCTGAAGAACCTATCGAAGAAAATATAGAAATCTGCAAAAATTATCTTGAGCGAATGAGCAAAATGGATATGACGCTCGAAATAGAGCTGGGAATTACGGGGGGTGAAGAAGATGGTGTCGACAACTCAGATGTAGATGATTCCAAATTGTACACCCAACCCGAAGAAGTTGCTTACGCCTACGAAGAACTTTCCAAAGTGAGTCCGAGATTCACCATTGCAGCTGCCTTCGGAAACGTTCATGGTGTCTACAAGCCCGGTAACGTAAAATTGACTCCGAAAATCTTAAAAAATTCGCAAGAATATATTTCTGAAAAGTATGGTGTAGAGCATAATCATATCGATTTTGTCTTTCACGGAGGTTCAGGTTCTACCGTTGAAGAAATACGAGAGGGCATTAGCTACGGAGTTATAAAAATGAATATCGATACTGACCTACAATACGCTTTTTTATCTGGGGTACGAGATTATGCTCAGAGCAAAAAAGACTATTTACAAGCCCAGATAGGGAACCCGGATGGTGCCGATGAGCCAAACAAAAAACATTACGATCCACGGGTTTGGCTGCGAGAAGGTGAAAAAACGTTTGTTGAACGTTTGAAAATGGCCTTTGAAGATCTTAATAATATTGATACCTTGTAATAACCTAAGTTCCCCAATTTGTTAGAACCCTAAATATGGATAAAATGTCGTCGTGGTTTAAACGTAAGGAAAAAGGAATACAGACAGCCACAGAAGAGAAAAAAGACACCCCGAAAGGGTTGTGGTATAAATCTCCTACCGGAAAAATCGTTGAATCGGAGGTACTCGCGGAAAACTTCTATGTAAGCCCTGAAGACGACTATCACGTTCGTATCGGCAGCAAAGAATACTTTGAAATACTTTTTGACGATAACAAATTCAAAGAGTTAGATGCAAAATTGACTTCAAAAGATCCGTTGAAATTCGAAGACACGAAAAAATATGACGAACGCCTCAAAGCTGCCCAGAAAAAAACGGGCTTAAAAGATGCGATAAGAACAGGTGTCGGCAAATCTTTAGGTAAAAACCTTGTTATATCTTGTATGGATTTTGCTTTTATCGGTGGATCGATGGGCAGTGTTGTAGGCGAAAAAATAGCACGAGCTATCGACTATTCGATAAAGAATAAAATTCCTTTTTTACTTATTTCAAAGTCGGGCGGGGCAAGAATGATGGAAGCTGCCCTTTCACTTATGCAATTAGCAAAAACTTCAGCTAAATTGGCACAATTGGCCGAAGCGGGCATACCCTATATTTCACTCTGTACAGATCCAACTACCGGGGGTACCACGGCATCATATGCCATGTTGGGCGATATCAATATTGCCGAACCGGGCGCTCTGATAGGTTTTGCAGGGCCCCGGGTGGTCAAAGATACGGTGGGCAAAGATTTGCCCCCAGGTTTTCAATCGGCCGAATTTGTTCTTGAACACGGTTTTCTTGACTTTATCGTTCACAGAAAAAATTTAAAACAAAAGGTCAATCAATACTTAGATTTGATTCAGAATAAACCTATTCGCAAATAACTTCTTTTATGAAGTCTTTTCATCTTTTGTCCTTTTTCATAATATGGTTTTGTTGCTGTTCTACGGATAAGGAACAAAACAACGCCTCAGCTGATGAAACGGCCATGCAGGAGATGAATGTTGGAGAAGCGGAAGTGACCGATGTCTCAATATCTGGTGATGAAAATTCATATACTTTTAATGTAACGATTAAAAGCCCTGACACCGGATGCGACCAGTACGCCGACTGGTGGGAAATATTCGATTTAGACGGTGAACTTATCTATAGACGTATTTTGACGCACAGCCATGTTGACGAACAACCCTTTACCCGTTCAGGTGGACCTGTTGAAATCGATAAGGATACAGAAGTATTCGTTCGGGCGCACATGAACAATTCAGGTTATTCAAGTAAGGTTTTCAGAGGTTCAGTGAACAACGATTTTATAGCAGCAGACCTCGACATTGAATTCGCAGAAAGTCTTGAAGAAACGGCGCCTCTTCCTTCCGGTTGCGACTTTTAAGAGAAAAAAAGCATCTTCATATAAAAAAACGCATAATAGTACTATATTTGCACGCTGATCGAGAAACGATCAAATACATAAAAATCATTTAAATAATATTGGAATGTATTTAACCAAAGAAGTAAAGGCCGATATCTTTAAGAAACACGGCGGAAAAGCAGAGAACACTGGATCTACCGAAGGACAGGTGGCCTTGTTCACACACCGAATCAACCATTTGACCGGACATTTAAAAAAGAACCAAAAAGATTATAATACAGAAAGATCATTGGTTCGATTGGTAGGTAAACGAAGAAGTCTTTTAGATTACCTTAAAAAGAAAGACATTGTCAAGTATCGTGAGCTTATCAAGGAACTGAATATTAGAAAATAATTTAAAAAAGGGGAAAGTTAGCTTTCCCCTTTTTTAAATAATGTTGAATTCGTTTCAGCATCTATTTTTTCGACATCAAAAAGTTCTCGAAACAAGTTCGGGACAAACAAAAAGCTGCACACAGTTTTTCATTGGTCAAGTGCTACTAGCACTGCAACAACACAACCTTCTGGCCTCAACAACCAGATGACCATTGTTTAACAAACTCCCGAAAATATCGGGTAAAAATCAATTTTATGATTCCAAAAGTATTTAGAGAGGTCATCGACCTTGGAGATGGAAGGGAAATTTCCATAGAAACCGGTAAACTTGCAAAACAGGCCCATGGCTCCGTTGTTGTACAATCCGGGAAATGTATGTTATTGTGCACCGTAGTTTCGAACTACGAGCAAAAAGATTTAGATTTTCTTCCGCTAACGGTAGATTATCGCGAAAAGTTCGCCGCTGCAGGCCGTTACCCAGGCGGTTTCTTTAAAAGAGAAGCAAGACCGAGCGATGGTGAAGTATTGACCATGCGTTTAGTGGATCGAGTTTTACGTCCATTATTCCCAAAAGACTATCATTCCGAAACCCAAGTGATGATTCAATTAATGTCACATGACGAAGATGTCATGCCAGATGCAATGGCAGGTTTGGCTGCTTCGGCCGCGATTCAATTGTCAGATTTTCCATTTGAATGTGCCATCTCAGAGGCTAGAGTTGGTCGCGTGAACGGTGAGTTCGTTATTAACCCAACTAGGGCGCAATTAGCTGAATCCGACATTGATATGATGATAGGTGCATCGGCCGATTCGGTTATGATGGTAGAGGGTGAGATGGATGAGATTTCAGAGGAAGAAATGGCAGATGCGATCAAGTTCGCACACGAGGCAATTAAGGTTCAATGTGCTGCCCAATTACGATTGGCGGAAGCCTTCGGTAAAAAAGAAGTACGTGAATATCCTGAAGAAAGGGCCGATGAAGATCTAGCGAAGAAAATTCACGATATGGCCTACGACAAAGTATTCGCGATTGCGAAAGCAGGTTCTGCAAAGCATGAGAGAAGTGCCGCATTTTCAGAAATCAAAGAAGAAATAAAGGCTACCTTTTCCGAAGAAGAATTGGAAGATTATGCAGGTTTGGTTTCCAAATATTATCGTCAAGCCGAAAAAGCCGCGATTCGCGACCTTACCTTGAACGAGGGATTACGATTAGATGGCCGCAAGACCAATGAGATTCGCCCGATCTGGTGTGAAATCGATTATTTACCATCAACCCACGGTTCGGCTATATTCACTAGAGGTGAAACACAAGCATTGGCTACCGTAACGTTAGGTACTTCAAGAGATGCAAATAAAATTGACATGCCATCGCATGAGGGCGAAGAGAGTTTCTATTTACATTATAACTTCCCACCTTTTTGTACCGGTGAAGCACGACCCATTCGTGGAACTTCTCGTAGAGAAGTAGGTCATGGTAATTTGGCGCAACGAGCGTTAAAAGGAATGGTTCCTGATGACTGCCCCTATACCGTTCGTGTGGTTTCCGAAGTATTGGAATCAAATGGGTCTTCTTCTATGGCAACCGTTTGCTCGGGTACTATGGCCATGATGGATGCCGGGGTTCAATTGAAAAAACCAGTTTCCGGTATCGCTATGGGATTGATCTCCGATGCCGATTCAGGCAAATATGCAGTTCTCTCCGACATTTTAGGAGACGAAGACCACTTGGGCGATATGGACTTTAAAGTTACAGGTACCGCAGACGGAATCACCGCCTGCCAAATGGACATTAAAGTGAAAGGATTGTCTTATGAAATTCTAGTGAACGCTTTGCAACAAGCTAGAGAAGGTCGTTTACACATTCTTGAAAAATTAACGGATACCATTGCCGAACCGGCAGCTGATGTGAAGCCACATTCCCCCAAAATGGTTACACGTACTATTCCTAATGAATTCATTGGTGCCCTTATCGGACCTGGTGGAAAAGTTATTCAAGAACTTCAAAAAGAAACGGGTGCGACAATTGTTATCAATGAAGATCCTGTCACCGAAGAAGGTATTGTTGAAATTTTAGGTACAGACCAAAATGGAATCGATGCCGTTTTGGCAAAAATCGATTCTTTGATGTTCAAGCCCAAAATGAACGAGACCTATATGGTCAAAGTAATCAAAATGCTCGATTTCGGTGCCGTCGTAGAATATCTTGATGCTCCGGGTAACGAAACTTTGTTACATGTTTCGGAATTAGCTTGGGAACGTACCGAGAACGTTTCAGACGTCGTGAATATGGGTGATGAGTTTGAAGTAAAGTATTTAGGTACTGATCCAAGAACGCGTAAAGAGAAAGTTTCGCGTAAGGCCTTGTTAGAAAAACCTGAGGGTTATGTCGAACGCAAGCCGCGCCGCGACAACAACCGAAGGGATGACCGAAGAGGCAGAGATAATCGAGATCGCAAGCCAAGAAGAGATTAAGTTTTACATCTATTAGGTCAAAGCCTCAACTGAAAAGTTGAGGCTTTTTTATTTTTTGACGCAACCTTTTAAAAATAATAAAGACTACTTGTTAAACAGAATTGATCCAACGTATGAAAAAGTATCTTTTATTCTTAATCACAGCTATTTTAATTTCTTGTAATGATGATTTAGAGGGAAACCTAGAATGGGGAACCTTCAATGGTATTCCTGAGAACATTGAATTAATTGAAAAAAAAGACCCGCTATTCAATTATTTGGGTCTTACATCAAAAGATACTTCCTCAGAAAATACCGATATAGCGTGTATTGAATTCATCTATCCGTTCGTACTTTTTGAATTCGATGAAGATGACGAATATGTAAAGCAAGTTTCGGTTCGAGGTAATGAGAATTTTGCTGAACTCCTTGATAATTTAGAAGAAGGCTATTCCATCGGTCTTAGCTATCCCATTTCAGGAAACCTAGAAGACGGCACACCTGTTACCGTCGAAGATAATGCACAATTACAACAATCACTGGAAACCTGTATCGAAGAAGAACTTGAAATCATAATCGGTAATTGCAATGCCATTGCTACGGCTGAAAAATGCATATGGAAAATCACACAAAGTAATCCGGAGGAAAGTCAGTACATTGATTCTTTCTTTACCTTACGTGAAGATGGTAGCGTAGTTTTTTCAGTACTTCAAGTAAGCGAAAATGAAGAAATAGATGAAAGTGAGGAAGAGCTAGAATACGAAACCGAAGTCGGCACATGGATTTTCTATTTCATTGGCACCGATCTGCATATGAATATTAACTTCGGCCCGATTGAAAAAGACGATAACGGAGAGATTCTTGAAAGCGAAACGGTAAAATCAGATTGGAATTTCGATTGGAAGATAAACTATATCGATTTAGAGAGAATTGAAATTGAAAAGACGTTTACTCAGATCGTAGAATCAGACAATGGTGAAGACGAAGAGGTTTTCACTGAGAATATCACTTTAAAAAAAGAGTGCAAAGATGGTGATGACAACGAAGATATTTCCAATAAATAATTTTACATCCCCTATTATTTGGATACAGAACAACTAATTAAAAGTTGCATAAAAAAAGATCGAAGGGCACAAGAGAAGCTTTATAATACCTTTAAAAAAAGCTATTTCCTGTATGTCTAAAGTATTGTCGTTCCCATACTGAAGCAGAAGATCATTTGCACGATACCTTTATCATCATTTTCGATACCATTAAAAAATATAAAGGAAAAGGTTCTTTTGAAGGGTGGATGAAACGTATCGCCATAAATAAGGCCATAGATAAATATAAAAAAAGTGTCGTTTATACTTTGAGCGATGGAAATGAGCAAAATTTGACGGAAGATGTCACAATAGAAGAGAAAGACCTACCGCCGTCAGTTGACATTTTAATGTCATTCATTCTTCAACTTCCCAATAGCTATAGACTGATATTCAACCTATTCGAGCTTGATGGGTTTTCGCATAAAGAGATTGCCGAAATGTTGGATATTTCCGAGGGTACTTCCAAATCAAACCTACATAGAGCCAAAGCATTGCTCAAGGCCAAGGTTATCGCTCTCAAGAATAAACATATATCAAAAGAAGTCAAGAGCCATGAAGCATAAGAAAGATATAGGAAAACTATTCGGGGAAAAGTTGGCGGACCTAGAGGTTGAGCCAAAAAACGCTAGTTGGGCTACTATTGAGAAAACATTGCGACAAAAAAGACGAACTAGGTTGGGTTACATCTGGTTTTCAACTCTTTTAGCTCTTGTTTTTCTAATAACGATATTTAATTTCGTACAAGAAGATGACTCCGTATCAGAAGAAAAGAACCAAACTTCCGATTCCCCCATCAGTGAATCAGATTCTCAGAAAATAAAGCAAAGTGAGGCAACTCAAAAAATAGCTTATGATCTCAAAGAAAACGATACAGTTTACCGAGGCAATGAGAATAGGCTTGACCAAAGCAACGAAGTTCGCAATCCCAAGAAAAGAGAGGTAAATAGCTTTAAAAATTCAGTGTCGCATTCCGATAAAAATACCTTTTCCACACACTCATCTACACCAAACAGTAGAAAGAACAAAGAGATTCTTAATTCTAGAGGACAAAAAGAAGATTGGGGTACGCCCAATTTGGAAAAACGAACCGAAAAAACAGATAAACCTTCAAACCATCTAAATAATCCAGTTTTAGAGTTTAAACGATTCGGAACAAATGAAAATGACCAGAAATTAAGTGCCAAAGACCATGAAGAATTGAGTCGAGACAATACAAATTCAAATCAAGATTTTGATTTATCGAAAAAACAATTAGCCGAACTCATCAAGATTGAAAAAGATTCAACTACAAAAGATAGCACAAGACAGCTTACAGTAACAAAAAGAAAAAAAGACTCTTCGATTCAAAAAACAAAACCTAAGGAAGAAATTATTAAATATCACTTATTTCCGGTAATTAATTCTTCGATTTACGCCAATTTACGAAAGACTTCCGCCATTGACGAAAGATTAAACGCTAATCGTAAATCAGCTGTACTAAGAACAGGATATGGTGGCTATCTTGTGTTTAAGATACCTCCGAAATGGGGAATTCGCTTTGGCCTCTCACATACGGCCATTCAAAAAAATACCTTTGACGTTTCTATAGTACCTGATATGTTGAATACAAATTATTACAGAAATATCGATTTTGAGGAAGGTATTTCGTTTGCTTCCTTTTCTAATACATTTTCTGAAGGAAGTTTTATTAGCCTGGAAGAAAAATTAGCTTATCTTAAGTTTCCCGTTGAAGTAACATACACGGTTATGGAGAAGTCGGACTGGGGTGTCGATGCCATTACTGGCTTAAGCGTATCAATTTTGGGCAAGAACAAGATCTTTGCTACTCGAAGTGATGGTACTACCACCTTATTGGGCTCTAACAATAATTACTCCAAGGGTCACTTCGCGCTTCATATGGGTTCTGGTTTATATTATAAATTAAACGAATCTATCGAAATACGTACTGAGGCGTTAGTTGAACCAAGGTTCGGGTTTCTAGAAAACAGTCAAAAAAACGGACCTATATTATTCAATATTCAACTAGGGGCAGTTTTCAAACTATAGAAAAGCAGTCTATAAAAATTGGTGTCAAAATCCCTATTTGATACCATTTAACCGATATTTCAAAGTTTTATCACCCATTTTGTAACATTTCTACTCATTTTACGTATAAGTATATGCAGTCTATGCAAATTGAACTTAATTTACTTACATGAGACAGCTTAAGATTACAAAACAGGTTACCAATAGGGAAACCGCATCTTTGGACAAGTACTTGCAAGAAATCGGCAAAGTAGACTTGATTACAGCAGATGAAGAAGTAGAATTGGCACAACGTATCAAGGCAGGCGACCAGATCGCTCTTGAAAAACTAACAAAGGCCAATCTTCGATTCGTTGTATCGGTCGCCAAGCAGTACCAAAACCAAGGACTTACCTTACCGGATTTGATCAACGAGGGCAACCTTGGTCTGATCAAGGCCGCACAACGTTTTGACGAAACAAGGGGTTTTAAATTTATCTCATACGCCGTTTGGTGGATTCGTCAGTCCATTTTACAGGCTTTGGCCGAACAATCACGTATCGTTCGCCTGCCATTGAATAAGATTGGATCGATAAATAAGATAAACAAGACTTTTGCCTTTTTAGAGCAGGCACACGAACGTATGCCTTCCGCCGAGGAAATCGCGAAAGAACTGGATATGACGGTTGCAGATGTAAAGCAATCCTTAAAAAATTCAGGCCGTCACGTATCGATGGATGCCCCATTGATAGACGGAGAAGATTCGAACCTCTACGATGTACTTCGCAGCGGAGAATCGCCGAACCCTGATAAAGAATTGTTGCACGAATCACTGCGTACTGAAATCGAGCGCGCGTTAGAAACATTGACACCAAGGGAAGCCGATGTCATTCGTTTGTATTTCGGCCTCGCCGGCCAACATTCGATGACCTTGGAAGAAATAGGGGAAACTTTCGATTTGACAAGAGAAAGAGTTCGTCAAATTAAAGAAAAGGCGATTCGCAGATTAAAACACACCTCTAGAAGTAAAATTCTAAAAACCTATCTCGGATAAAATCCCGATAGCTGTCAAGACAATATACAAATTGCTAAAATGGCCAAGATTGTATTTTTGGCATATTAATTGTACTTTGTTCACCGTAACAACAGTTTATCATGACTGTTCGTTTTTTGATTGATGAATAAACTCCGGCTGATTACCGGAGTTTTTCAATTTAGGATGGATGGTCAAGGCACTACGAATTTCATAGATGGTATGAACGACAATAATACGCAATCAAACAATCCACTCCACGGTATTAAACTGTTGACTATTCTAGAAAAACTCACCCAGCAGTATACCTGGGAAGAACTAGCCGCTCAAATCAATATCAATTGCTTTAAAAGTGATCCTTCGATAAAATCGAGTTTGAAATTTTTACGTAGAACGCCTTGGGCACGTGAGAAAGTCGAGCAGCTATACTTAAAGTCAATCGGCAAATAATGGGGTTCAATATCGTTCTTATCGAACCAGAAATACCGAACAACACTGGAAATATCGGGCGGTTGGCATTAGCAACCGATTCAACGCTGCACTTAGTAAAGCCTTTTGGCTTTGAACTAAATGACAAGCGACTAAAACGGGCCGGACTGGACTATTGGAAAAATATTTCCCTTTGCATCTATCAGAACACCGAAGAATTTTTTTCGGTTCATGGAGATAAGAATATGGTTTATTTCTCCAGTCACGGGGTTCAAGATCATTGGTCAATTGATTACCAAGATGAATTGTTCCTAGTTTTTGGAAAAGAGTCCATTGGGCTATCCGCTGAGATTCTAAAGAAGAATCAAAACCATATTTATAAAATACCTTTATATTCTGAACACATTCGAAGTTTGAATTTGGCCAATGCCGTAGGTATTACAATTTATGAAGGTCTAAGACAATTGAAGATTTCGAAGTTATAAGAATTCTACTCTCAAGAACAGTTATACATTTCGTATTAAATTGAGTTTGAATATTCACGAAGATTTTTTGGTATCTTCATTACCTTAATATTCAATCATGAAAAAAATCATCTTCCTATTGCTAATTGTTTCCCTTAGCTTTTCCTGTAAACAAGACAATACAAAAGAAACTACCACGCTTACAGCCAAGAACACAGTAATTTTGGACAGTATTTCCATCGACTTGCCTACTGGTTTTGAATTAGAAGAACTGTATAGCCCTAGTGACCATGAACAAGGTTCGTGGGTGGCATTGGCTCAAGGGCCCGATGAAACCATGTTCGCCTGCGATCAATATGGAAAGATCTATAGCTTTGATTCGCCATTAAAAGGCAGCACACTTAAACCAAAGGACGTAAAACCATTGAATCTAGACATCGGTGAGGCGCACGGACTTCATTGGGCATTCAATAGTCTTTATGTAGCCGTTAATAAAAGGTGGAAAGATGAAGTACCCGATAATGAAGAAAAAGGAAGCGGGGTATATAGAATTACAGATACCGATAATGACGGCGAATTGGATAATGTCGAAATGCTCTTAAAATTAAGCGGAGCGGGAGAACACGGGCCGCATAGTTTTGTTACTTCACCTGAGGGAAAAGAACTTTATTTTATCGCTGGCAACCATGTGCTAGTTCCTGAATCGTTGGAGAAAAACAGCAGGCTTCCTACCAATTGGGGCGAAGACAACCTTTTTAAACCGTATTTAGATGCTCGCGGGCATGCCAATGATATAAAAGCTCCTGGAGGGTGGATCGCCAAATTCAACCCTGACGGAACCGACTGGGAATTGATTTCCGCGGGGTATCGAAATCCCTTTGATATGGCATTTAACAACGACGGTGAACTTTTCGCCTATGATGCCGATATGGAGTGGGATATCGGAATGCCTTGGTACCGCCCTACCCGAATTTGTCATGTGACAAGCGGTAGTGAGTTTGGTTGGCGAACGGGGTCCGGTAAGTGGCCTGCCTATTATCCTGATGCGCTTCCCGCAGTTCATAATCTTGAACAGGGATCGCCAACAGCCGTTTTAGCCGGCAATATGCTGAATTTTCCAGGAAAATATAATAATGGACTTCTTATTATGGATTGGAGCTTTGGTACCATATATTTTATTGACCTGAAAGCCAATGGTAGTAGTTACTCCGCAGAACGAGAAGAATTCTTGTCAGGCACTCCACTGCCGTTAACGGATATGATCGCCGGAACGGATGGCAATCTCTATTTTGCAACAGGTGGCCGTCGCATCGATTCTCACTTCTTCAGATTACATTATACCGGAACGGAATCAAGTGATAGTAAAGTTGTTCTAGATGAAAAAGCAAAGGAACTCAGAGAACTTCGTCAAAATATCGAAACGTTCCATTCAGAAGTTTCAAAGGATGCTATTCCGCTGGCCTGGGATAATCTAAACCATGAAGATCGCTTTATTCGTTACGCGTCAAGGGTTGCCCTAGAACATCAGCCAACGAAAAACTGGCAACAACGATTCTTTGAAGAAGAAGATCCGGTCAAAATTGTAGAGGCAGGCATTGCACTTGCCCATCAGGCTGATAAAAAACTACAATCTAAGATTCTAGATAAGCTGAATCAACTGAACCTAGAAAGTTTAACACAAAGCAACCAACTCAACTTGTTGCGAAATTATGCTTTGCTATTTATACGAATGGGGGAACCATTGGCTAAGTCGCGAACAACGACTGCGAAAAAGTTGAACTCCTACTTTCCGCATGCGAATAACGCAATCAATCGAGAGTTGGGTCAGTTGTTGCTTTATTTAAAAGCAGACGGTATCACTGAAGGTCTCGTGAACCTTCTTGAAAAACATACAAAGGAAAAAACGATTACGGAAGGGGTAGAAATGCTATCGGAGGAAGCCTCCTTGCGCAGTGAACGTTACGGGCCGCTCATTCGCGATGTCATTGCCAAGATGCCCCCTAGCGAGTCGATTTATTACGGAATGTTGTTAAGTCATGCTAATGAAGGTTGGTCAAAAGAGTTGCGGACAAAATATTTCAAATGGTTTTTTGATGTGATGAACTCAAAAGGAGGTATGAGCTTTAAGGCATACATCGAAAATGTTCGCCAAAAGGCTATGGCAAATGTTCCGGCTAACGAAAAAGATTTTTTTGAAGAGGTTTCGGGCATTTATTCACCTGCCGACGCTTTAACTGACCTGCCCGAACCCATAGGGCCTGGTAAGACCTATACTATGGGAGAAATCAATGACCTCTATTGGGAGAATAGCAAAACTTACAAAGGTAGTTTGGCCGATGGCGAAAGGGTTTACGAAGCGGCAATGTGCATAACTTGTCACAGAATGAAAGGAGAGGGAGGTGCAACAGGGCCAGACCTTACGCAGATAGGTTCGAAATTTAGTAGTTATGACCTGACGTTTTCCATGGTAAGTCCGAGTGATGAAATCTCGGATCAGTATGCAAATACAATTTTCCATACGAACGATGGGAAGAAAGTTGTGGGTCGGTTGCTATCTGAAGAAAGTGATACGTTAAGCATAATGCCAAATGGCTTTAATCCTTCATACACGGTGAAATTGGCCAAGACGAATATAAAAAAGCAAGAAATATCACCCATATCGCCAATGCCACCGGGCCTTTTGAATAGATTGAACGAAAAAGAAATCACGGACCTCTATGCCTATTTGTTATCCGGAGCCGATGAAAAGCACAAGATTTACACTGGAGCAGAATAGATTGGCACAATAACTTAATCATAACTACTTTTGTATAAACCACAAGAGTAGAAAAATGGGTGATATCAAGATTGCACCGTCCCTATTGGCAGCCGATTTCGGCAACTTGCAACGGGATGTCGAAATGGTAAACAATAGCGCGGCCGATTGGCACCATCTCGATGTAATGGATGGAGTTTTTGTTCCGAATATTTCTTACGGAATGCCCGTAGTAAAGGCTATAGCCAAACATGCCAATAAACCCTTGGATGTTCATTTGATGATTATCGATCCCGATCATTACATCAGAACCTTCGCTGAGTTGGGTGCGGCCGTTCTGACCGTTCATTATGAAGCCTGTATACACCTACATCGTAGTTTACAGGCAATCAAAGCAGAGGGAATGATGGCGGGGGTAGCATTAAACCCACATACAAATGTCAATGTTCTAGAAGATACGATAAACAATATCGATGTGGTTTGCATGATGAGCGTCAACCCCGGATTTGGTGGGCAATCATTTATTGAGAATACATTTAACAAAGTAAAAGCCTTGAAAGGTCTTATACAAGACAAAGGTGCCAATACCTTAATTGAAATAGATGGTGGCGTCACTTCAAAAAATGCCAAGGCCTTGGTCGACGCTGGGGCAGATGTGCTGGTTGCAGGCAGTTTTGTTTTCAAAAGTGACAATCCAAAAAACACAATTAAGGAGCTAAAAGAAATTTCGGCAAAATGAAACATTTCGATGTCGTGATTGTTGGAGGCGGACCAATAGGAATAGCTTGTGGTCTAGAAGCCAAAAAAAAAGGCTTGAGCTTTGTCATTCTAGAAAAAGGCCCAATTGTAAATTCGCTCTATAACTATCCCATTAACATGCAGTTTTTTTCAACTTCTGAAAGGTTGGAAATAGATAATATTCCCTTTATCAGTAATGAAGCTAAACCTAAGAAAGGTGAAGCTTTGGAATATTATAGAAGAATAGTTACCTCGAACAATCTAGATATTCGACTTTTTGAAAAAGTGGAACGCGTTGAAAAGTTTAAAGATAATTTCAAAGTTATCACACAAAAAAATAATTATACTGCTTCAAATTTGGTGATTGCCACCGGTTTCTATGATCTTCCAAAAAAACTAAATATTCCTGGTGAGGATTTAAAGAAGGTATCCCATTATTATAGTGACCCTCATTTTTATGCGGGTCAGAAATTGGCTATTGTTGGTGCTAGCAATTCGGCAATTGATGCTGCTTTAGAGTGCTGGCGCAAAGGAGCCGAAGTTTCATTGATCATTAGGGGTTCAGAAGTGGGCCATCGGGTAAAATATTGGGTGCGGCCCGATATTATCAACCGAATCGAAGAAGGCAGTATAACGACACATTACAATTCTGAATTAAAAGAGGTGAAAGAAGAAGAAATCGTAATTGAATCTCCTAAAGGAATTATAAATTTGAAAAATGATTTTGTTCTTGCTTTAACGGGTTATATGCCGAATTTTGATTTCTTGATCAAAATGGGCATCAAACTTTCGGAAGATGAAAAACGACTTCCGAATTATAATCCAGAAACAATGGAGACCAATGTTGAAGGACTCTATTTGGCGGGAGTGATTTGCGGTGGTATGGAAACACATAAATGGTTCATTGAGAATTCACGAATTCATGCAAAGATGATTATGAACCATATAACTACGAACTAACCTTTTTCTTTAAGACTTTATTCCCAATACCCCCTGTTTTCAGGGGGCTTAAATTCACTATTACTGGTATGATTACATTGTTGGAATTGATTGAACTTTGTTTCCACCAATTCAATCGATCAAACCATGAAACTCCAGAACCCATTTTTATTATGCATCTTTTTGGCATTGGCGATCTATTGCCATAAAAAAGATCCCACAATCGATTCTACTTATAAATCTTCAGTCAAAGAATATAAATTAACTGTTGAACGCGGGGCTTTTCATTACGATCGTTTTGAGTTAACTTCTCGTAAAATCAAGTTTTTTCCCAAGCCGAATGCCAAGTATGGCCAAACTAAATCCAACACTATTTCAGAAACCGAACTCGATAGTCTTTCTACCTTGGTTTTCTTTCAAGAAATCGAAGAAAAGGGTTTTTGGGACCTAAAAAATCACTATCAGGCTTACTCCACCTGCACTAGCCAATTAAGAGTAACCCTTACTGTCAACGGAAACGCAAAAACCGTAATTTGTGATGATTATGGCGCCTATTGTCACGATTTGATAAAATATATCGATGAAAAAGTAGTTGAATTTGAGGGGAATGATTTGAAACGGATCTACCTTCCTGGATAAATCGATGGATATGAAAATAATATTACCTACGGCACTCTTTTTCTTGATCTTCATTTCTTGCATGAAGAAAGAACCCATGGCTTACTACAACAAGGCAGTATATGCGGGCAACATGGCCATAAGTCTATCTCAGTTGGAATCAAGGATTGAGCGAATACAAGACAGTCTCCTTCCACCACCAATCGACTTGGCAAATCGGGTAGATATGCAAGTGCAAGTAAGCGAAAACTATCTTTCAGAATTAAATGGGTTTTTAGGAAACGAAGAAACGGATCCGATGATATATGCGGCAATCAACTATCTACAATATGATATCGAAACCGCTAAAAATCAAAAAACCATCGATTTGCTAAATGAAGTGGACCAGGTATCCTTGAATGTCGACCTAAAGACCATCATGGAAAAATATAGCGACCATATCAATAGTATTTTTGACCAGAAAGAAGTACTATTTGAAACATACGATTTTGAAGTAAGCCGATATGCCAAGGCCCATGATATCGAAGAAAAATTCTATGGCCCCGATTTACAACCCATCAATCGCACAGATAAATAATAACTTTTGACGAAACAAAGTGCATCTTCTATTCTGCCAACTTGCATTTCGATGCTGTGCCTCGCGTTGCTTTTGCTAGTTCCGATGTTAGGTCTGGGTCAAGATGCAACTACCAATAAAATACGCTTTTCGACAATACCCAATACAAAACAAAAATCATTAGAACCCTATTACAAAGCTTTAAAAAATGCCAAATATGGGGTACAGCGCTTTTCAGTCGTCGACCAGCTTGCTGCCTATCATATAGAGCAGGCCAATACAGATTCCATTTTGCATTATGGTAATCTGTATCAAAAAGAATTGGAACTTTGGGATGCCCCCAAGGATGTCAAAAAACCACATTACTCCAAAGCATATTATATTTTAGGAGTGGGGAACAGGTACAACGGACTACTGGATAACAGTTTGAACTGGCATATCAAAGGTATTACCAATGGAGAAGCCGGAAACAGTTCTGAAGGTACATACCGAAACAAAATAGCTCTGGCAAAAATTTATATCCTTAAAAAAAATCAAGAAAAGGCAATCTCTATTTTGGAGGAAGGGCTATCGGTTCATGAAGATGAACTTCCTACAATTACCAATGACGCCCTTATTTGTTTGGGAGATGCGAATTTTAATCTAAAGGAATATTCCGAAGCCAAATCTTATTATGAGAAAGCACTGGAAGGAGCAAATAAATTTGCAGACCTGACCCAAGAATTAGAAATCAGTCTTAAATTAGGTCGATTGGCGGAAGCGGAGGGCGACTTTGACCAAGCCTTCAATCTTTACAATGAGACCAAGGAAAAAGGTCTTGCCGCCGGTATCACAGTTTTTTATTTTGAAGGTACCATAAGAGTTGCTGAACTTTTTTACAAAGAGCGAAACTATGAAGCGGCAACTGCAGCACTATCAGTTGCCTATGTAAACGCAATCGAGCGTGAAAACCTAAATTATCAGAAAGAGGTTTTAGATATTCAAAGAAGAACTTTTGCGGCCACCGGTGACTATCAGAACGCATATGCCGTAATGACGCAACTTGATGGGGTTGCCTCACAAATTCGTGCTCAACAACAACAGCGTCTCAATAAAGAACTAGAGGTGCAGTACGAAACCCTACAGAAAGAAAAGGCCATAACTTCATTAGAAGAAGATCAACTTTTGAAAGCAGCAGAACTTGAACGACAAAAAACCATCAAGAACGCATTCTTGATAGGGTTTCTCATCATTTTGATTCCGATTTTAGGCCTATTGTATGTTTATTACCAGAAGATTCAAGCACAAAGCGAACTATCGAAAAAGCAAGAAGAAATCAACGAACAAAAGGTGACCGCACTTAAGCAAGAACAAGAACTAAATCTAATTAAAGCCGCCATTGAAGGGCAAGACGAAGAGCGAAAACGCATCGCTCAAGAACTTCATGACAGTATCGGAGGTAATCTGGCAGGAATAAAATTACAAATGGCGAGTCTCGATGGTGATTCAAAAAAGTTCAATGCTATCAGTGGTCAATTAGATGAGACCTACCAACTCGTGCGTGATATTTCACATACCTTGATTCCCAAAAAGTTCAAGCAGAATGATTTTACGGAACTAATATCGGATTATGCCAAATCGATTTCCGGTGCCGGTGAATTGGCCGTCGACTTTCATCCGCACCCTATCCAAAAGATAAACGCAATTGATGAAAAAATTCAGATGGAGCTCTTTAAGATCATTCAAGAACTCATGACAAATACGTTGAAACATGCCGGGGCAAGAAAAGTTGATATTCATCTAAGCCTCATTGACAAAGAGCTTTCCTTATTGTTCGAAGATAATGGAAGTGGGTTCAATATCTCTGAAATTTCCGACGGAATAGGTTTTGAAAATATAAAAAATCGCGTTGGAGAACTTGTGGGCCGTTTTCATATTGATTCGGCAAGCGACAGAGGAACCATTATTTCAATTGAAATTCCTTTGGCATGATAGCATTATTAATCGCCATGGCAACTTTAGCCCAGATTTTAGGATATACTTATGTCATCAAAAAACAGAAGCCTTTTTTAAAATGGGCTATCTTACTTCTGATTTTGGTTTGTCATCTTTTTGTATTTCCCAAGTTTTTTTATCCATCTTATGATGCAGACCAAGTTAATTGCGGAATGCCCATCATTGCAGCGCATATACTATTTATCATCTTTGGTATACCGCTTACAATGCTAACCCATTTATTCTATTATCTAACATACGGCAAGAATCTAAAACAAAAATAATGAGCTACAATATCATAATTGCAGACGACCATAAAATGTTCATAGACGGACTTTTGAGTATCCTCCAAGATGCCCCCGAATTCTCGGTAACGACCACAGCGAAAAACGGAGCGCAGGCAATGAAATACCTAGACATTAACGGGGTCGACGATTTACATTTGCTGGTTACTGACTTGACCATGCCAGAAATAGATGGTATCGAACTCAACAAAATCGTGAAGGAAAAATATCCTACTTTAAAAACTCTGATCGTGAGTATGCACATTGACGGTGGAATGATCGATAAACTCATCCGCAATAACGTCGACGGATATGTGCCAAAGAACGCCGAAAAAGAAGAATTGCTAAACGCCATGCGAACAATCGTAGGTGGAGAAAAGTACTTCTCCCATGAAATTAAACGAGCCTACACCGACGCCATGTTCGAGAATAAAAAGCAAGAAGAAGTCAACTTGACCGCCCGTGAAAAGGAAGTCTTAAAACTGATTGCGGAAGAGAATACCACACAAGAAATCGCCGATACACTCTTTTTGAGCAAGCATACCATAGAAAGTTATCGCAAAAACCTCATTTCAAAACTTCAAGTCAAAAATCTCGCAGGATTGACCAAACAGGCAATAAAAATGGGACTTTTAGATGACTGACCCCTGAAAACAGGGTGCTAATTTTCACTATTTGGGGCGTGCTTTGCCCTATTCTATTATTTCATCTTTGTAATGTAAACAACAAACAATACGACGATGAAATTCAAACTATTTACACTTACAATTGCTTTATTTTGTATCTCATGTAGTAACGATAAAAAATCTACTGAAGCGCAAAAACAAATAGCCAAAATAAAATCAGATATTCTACTTGAAAGTTCGGCTTATCAATCATTCTCACATCCCGATAGAAAAGATTTTGTCTACCTGACAATTTCGGGGAAAAAAATTCTTGAAAGCACTGCTACACTTAAAGCTATTGATCAAAACGGCGAAGAAATACATTGCGTGACATTTCCTTCGAAAGATCTAATTCAACCAGAATACAGAACGGCCAATACTACCTTAAAAGAAGCCCATGTTCGTGAAGTAGTTGATGGCTTTTTTGTTCGCGATACGAATGAGGCTTTGAAAAGCGACGAAACTTATGCCGGTTTGTAAGCAATAAATTGAATATCAAATAGTTATATAAAAATCCTATTATCTCAACCTTTAAACTTTCAAAATGGTCATATTCGGTAGTGGTTCCGCCCACATAAAAACAGCACCAGCTAGAAACGCAACTTGTGACAATTGTAAAAATCACGGTACAATTTCCTTTAGTATTTACAGAAAGCACGCTCATGTATTCTGGATTCCCGTCTTTCCCATGAATAAAACAGGTGCATCTCAATGCGGTCATTGTCAGCAGGTATTGAAGCCAAAAGAAATGTCCGAAAATCTAAAAAGGGAATATCAGAACTTCAAGAGTGATGCAAAAGGGCCGATTTGGCAATTTTCTGGTTTGGTCATATTTATTGGGCTAATCGCCTTTGCTGGCTATTCAAGTGGAAAGGATAAAGAAAATACTGAGAGATATTTTTCAGAACCGGCTGTTGGCGATATTTATGCGTATCGTATTGAATCAGGGAGTTACTCTACTATGAAAGTAATGGAGATTACCCCGGATAGTATATACATGACGTTCAACGATTACGAAATAGGTAAGTCATCACGTATTTACAAGATCGACAAAGAAGAAAACTATACCACCGAGTTTTATGGGGTTTCAAGGCAAGATTTAAATGCAATGAATAACAACGGGGATATTCTTGATATCAATAGGGATTAGGAATATAAATATCACGAGGGCAATTTCGTATTATTTGGGTTACATAATATTTTTCTGGGCAAGCTTCTCCCGATAACTATCGGGATGAAAATCTAAAAACCAAACTTACAAATTCAATTGGATTTCTAGAAATATTGGAAGTGAACAGGATTACCTTAAGTTTTCCCTACTGCGCTACGTTCTGAAAACCACAAAAGGAACCACTTCGACTTGTTTCAAAAAAGAAGCGAGCTTCATTTTGAAACCCGCTTGTAATTCCACTTTTTTGTGGTTTATTAGTGACCGCGAAGGGACAGAACTCAAACTTTTTGAAGGAAGATATTAAGATTATTATCGATAAATCATTTCATCTTAGAAAGTAAATAATTGAATTTATAAACTGTTTGAAAAACAAGCAAGACTACAGTTTTATAAACTCTTTTCAAAAGGTGCGGTTTGTAAAGAGTTGAGATTTTTGACAATGTATTGCTTTCAGAAATTCTATTTTTAGAATGATTCACAGGGTCAATCTTAACACTAGTGAGTTGAATGCTGTTGTGAATTGCTTTCAGAAATTCTATTTTTAGAATGATTCACAGGTAAAAGAAGTCAGGTAACCGTGTAGCCTTACCCGTTTTAGGACATCGCTAAATTCATAAAAATATCTTTATCGTTGACCGTTTCGGGGAAGAATTCTTCCCCGAAACGGTTTTTATATTCCCTGGGCGGCATATCTCCCAATGATGA
>Ga0209185_1000066_pt1 | contig 172741 bp, 141 predicted proteins | sample SidtaG_2_FD_187425 | JGI IMG/M metagenome (GOLD analysis project Ga0209185, IMG submission 187425) | Marine algal microbial communities from Sidmouth, United Kingdom - Sidmouth_Asex2 metaG (SPAdes) (version 2) | ecosystem: Host-associated > Algae > Red algae > Unclassified | place: Sidmouth... | reverse complement strand
AAGCCTTCCTTGAAGGCGGGTATTCGCGATGCCCATGCGCCGAACAGGAGGCCATTGAGCGCGAAGGCGGCGACCACGGCACGCCAGCCTGCGTCGGCCCATAGCGGTCGTGCCGGGTCACTGGCAGACTTCGGGCCTTCAGACATGAGTCGATTCCACGCCGGACAGGGACCCCTTCCACGCCTGACGACAGGCATCGGAGCGCAGTGTAGTGCATCAATCCGCCAACCCTGTCGGGTAGATTGCCGCCCTTGCATCCGCGATGTAGCGCATCAATCGGGGTTTGCCGAGAACCAGGTCGCTGAGTCCCGTCTGGGTCGGGCTGGCTGCCAGAGCGGCCACCACAGTCGCGACCGAGGCATCGGCGGCGACGGGAGTGTTGCCGAACAGGAACGGATGCTCGTCCGGTGTGTTGCCAAGCAGGACTTCTATCGATTCCAGATCGAGGGTAGCGCGCGCCAGCATCGCTTCGTAGGAAAGTTTTCCGAGCCCCTGTCCGTCCAGGTTCGCCAGTACGTGACGGCGTATCATCGCGGGCACGATCTGCCTGACAAGGGGCGGCAGGTAAGAGAAGAACCGGCGTCTGACATGCGCCCAGTTGGCGTCGATCTTCCAGCGGTCATAGCGAAGACAGTGGTAGAGATGTTCTTCAGCCATGCGTATGCAGGCACGAGACTGTGCGCGCTGCTGCGCGTTCAATGGCGCGTCAAAGTCGGCACCATGTTTCGCTTCGAGATGGAAGCGGATGGAATCGCTGTCGGCGATAGTCTGATCACCGTCAACCAGAACCGGCAGCTTGCCGAAGGGAGCCTTGCGCGAATCGGCCCCCGGGTTGGCTTTCCATTCCACACCGCTCATGGTCAGGAAACACATGGCTTTCGTGCAGAACGAACTGCCATCGGGTTCACCAAAGGCCGGGCCGAAGGTATTCAGGACAAGCATGGGAGGTTCCTCGTTACTGATTGTTGAATTGCCACGGCTGACTGCGCAAGGAGAGACGTGCCTTCTGACCCCTGCGGTTGATGTCGACGAGTACACGTTCTGGCGTCATGGTGCCCGATCGGGCGGCTCTCGTGACTCTGCCCGGTTACGGGATCCGTTCGGCACCGGTACAATTGCACTCCAAGCCTGGCTGACCCCCGCTACGCCTGAATGCGCCTCACCAGAATCAAGCTCGCGGGCTTCAAGTCTTTTGTCGATCCGACCGATCTGAAGCTTCCGAGCCGGCTCGTCGGTGTCGTCGGCCCCAACGGCTGTGGCAAGTCCAACACCATCGACGCCGTGCGCTGGGTCATGGGTGAGTCGTCCGCAAAGCACCTTCGCGGCGAATCCATGGACGACGTCATCTTCACCGGGTCCAGCTCGCGAAAGCCGGTCGGGCAGGCCTCGGTCGAACTGGTCTTCGACAACAGCGACGGGACCTTGGGAGGCGAGTGGGCACACTACGCCGAAATATCGATCAAGCGGGTGGTGGAGCGGGACGGTCAGTCGAAGTACCTGCTGAACAATGCACGCTGCCGCCGTCGCGATATCCGCGACATCTTTCTCGGCACCGGTCTCGGGCCGCGTAGCTACGCCATTGTCGAGCAGGGCATGATCTCGCGGCTCATCGAGGCCAAGCCAGAGGAGTTGCGCGTCTACCTCGAGGAGGCGGCTGGAATATCGAAATACAAGGAGCGACGCCGGGAGACCGAAAACCGCATCGCGCACACCCGCGACAATCTCGATCGGCTCGATGATCTTCGCGAGGAAGTGGACAAGCAACTGGAGAAGCTCAAACGCCAGGCCAGTGCGGCCGAACGCTATCAGGTGCTGAAGGCAGACGAATGGCGCGTGCGCGGTGAACTGCTGTTGTTGAAGCGCGGCGATTTCGAAACGCAGCGTGACGCGCAGGCGCGAGTGATCGGCGAGCGTGAGACGGCAGTTGAAGGCGTCATTGCCGAGCTTCGCGCGAGCGAGACTGCGCTCGAGCGGGCGCGACTTCAACAGGGCGAGGCTACCGGCACGCTCTCGCTGGTGCAGGCGGAATTCTATCGTCTTGGCGCTGACGTGACGCGTATCGAGCAATCGATCGAACACACCCGGGATGCACGTCAACAACGCAATCGCGAACTGGATGGCGTCGCCAGGAACCTCGAGGAGGCGAAGGCACACCTGACGGATGACACCAGCACTATCGCCGGGATTGACGCTTCGATGCAGAGTGACGAGCCCGCCTTTGCCGCCATTGCCGACACCCAGAAACTGTCGGCGGAAGCGCTGGCGCGCGCGGAATCGGAGCTTGCCGAATGGCAGCAACGGCAGGACGCGTTCGCACGTCGTCATGCCGAATCGATGCAGACTGCTCAGGTCGAACGGTCGCGTATCGAGCAACTCGAACGCAGCATCGCCGGCGCCACTGACCGGATGCAACGCATGAGCGGCGAACAGGCTGCACTGGCCGGTGTGTCGCTGACTGACTCGATCGCCAGGCTGGGTGGTGAGGAGAGTGCTGCAGCCGCGGAAGAGACTCAGCTCGCCCAGGCCTTGCTCGCGAGTGGCGACAAGCGTGAACGGTTGCGCGCTGACAGTCGACGTCTCGGTGAGCAGCTGAACGAACATCGCTCACGCTTGCAGGCATTGCTCGGGCGGCAGGCATCGCTCGAGGCCTTGCAGCAGGCTGCGCTGGCCTCCGACAAGGGCAACGATGACGGCTGGATAGAAGGCCACGGCCTGGATGGGTTCCCCAGGCTTGCGCAGTCGATAAAGGCAGAGAGTGGCTGGGAGAAAGCCGTTGAACTGGTGCTGGGCACACGCCTCGAAGCCATCTGCATCGATGACGCCGCATGGATCGATCGCTGCCTCGACGAATTGCCGCAATCCCGTTTCACACTGATGCTCGATACGCCCGCGTCGGCTTCGCAAGACTTGCCGGCCGATCGCCTGGCGTCGAAAGTCAGCGGCGCTGACGCGCTGAACGACTGGTTGTCGAACATTTACGCGGTCCGATCGATCGAGCAGGCGCTGGCACGACGTGACACATTGGAGGCGGGGGAGTCGGTCGTGACACGCGACGGTCTGTGGCTCGGCAAGGCGTGGTTGCGGGTCGCGCGCGCCGAGGCCGAGGACGGTGCGCTGGCGCGCGAGGCTGAACTGCTTCGAGTGCGTGAGGAGGTGGCGCAGCTCGAATCATCACTGACGGCGCTGGTGTCCTCTGCTGACGAGGCGATTTCGCGTGAAAGCGAACACGACAGGCAGCGCGAGACCTTGCAACACGCCGTCAATGATGCAGTGCGGAATCTGGCACAGCTGCGCGCCTCCCTGGCGGGCGAACGTCAGAGTCTCGAACAGACCGAAGCCCGAGGGCGGCGGCTCGAGGAGGAGATGGCCGAGCTTCAGGACACGATCGAGCACGATCGCGCCGAGCATCAGCTGGCTGCCGAACGACGCGCCGAAGCGCTGGCGTCACTCGAGACACTCGAGCGCGAACGCGAGGCCCTCGTGTCCGAGCAGGGCATCCTGAAGGACAACGCCCGGGTGGCACGGCAGCGCGCCGAGACGGATCGTTCGGACGGGCAGCAGTTGGCCATTCGGGTCGAATCGATGAAGAGTGTGCGCGCGACAACGGCGCAGAACGTCGTTCGACTGCAAGCGCGCATCCTGCAGCTCGAGGAACGACGACACGAACTCCAGGTAGCACTGGCCGGCGACGATGGTAGCGATCCGCTTGAAGCGCTCGCCGCGAGTCTGCAAGAAGCGCTGAGTGCGCGGCACACGGCCGACGCCGCATTCACTGATGCGAAGGCCGCCCTCGGCGCGGTGGACGCACGCCTCGGCGACCACGAGCAGGCGCGGCAACGCCATGAGCGACGCGCCACGGAACTGCGCGAATCACTCCAGGAGGCGCGTCTGCAGACGCAGGAAGTGCTGGTTCGGTTGAAGACGCTCGATGAGCAGCTCGTCGAGCAGGATCATGACGTCGACACGTTGCTCGCGGCGCTCGACGCGAACGCGACCATCGAGGGGCACAGTACCGAACTGGAATCGCTGGAGCGGCGTATTTCGCGACTGGGTCCGATCAACCTCGCGGCCATCGATGAACACGAGGAACAACGCAAGCGCAAGGACTACCTCGACGAACAGCACGCCGACGTGACCGAAGCACTGGCCACGCTCGAGCGCGCGATCACCAAGATCGATCGCGAGACGCGAGCTCGCTTCAAGGATACCTACGACAAGGTCAATACGAAGTTCACGGAGTTCTTCCCCCGCTTGTTCGGGGGTGGTGCAGCATCGCTTGGCATGACGGAGGACGATCTCCTGACCACCGGGATCACGGTTCTCGCGCAACCGCCCGGCAAGCGCGTGAACAATATCCATCTGCTTTCCGGCGGCGAGAAATCGCTCACGGCCGTCGCCCTGGTGTTCGCGTTCTTCGAGCTCAATCCGTCGCCGTTCTGCATGCTCGATGAGGTCGATGCGCCGCTCGACGACGCTAACGTCGGCCGCTTCTGTGCGCTGGTTAGGGAGATGTCGGAGCGTGTACAATTTATTTTCATCACGCACAACAAGGTCACCATGGAGCTGGCAGAGCAGCTGCTCGGGGTAACGATGAACGAGCCGGGTGTGTCACGACTGGTTGCCGTGGATGTGCAGGAAGCCGTGGAGCTCGCGGAGGCCTGAGAGGCACGCGCAGCACCGGGTAGCCCGTCGGGTTGCCAACGGGTTGTCAATTGGAAACTTGAGGTTTCGTCGATGGAAAATCTTCGCTGGATCTTGATCGTCGCGGGCGTCGCGATTCTCGTGTTGCTGTGGTTTTCGGGTCGCAGCAGTCGGCGCCGTGCAGCGACGCCTGAGCTGCCGGATACCTTGCTCGACGATGAACCAGCCCACACTTTCGGTGAGAAAGACATCGGTAATTTCGAAGAGATCGGCATCGATGGTGACGATATGGCGCGCCCGGGTGATCCGGCGGCGAATCAGCCGGGTCGGACAGCCTTCGCACCGGCACATGCCGGGGCCGGTGCCTTCGATGCGCCGTCAGGAGGCGGCTTCGGGGGCGGCCTTGGCAGCGGCCTTGGCAGCCTCGCCCAGAAGTTCGAGGCCATCGGCGCGAGGCTCGCACCGAAGCGACGGCAGCGGGTCGCCGAGATGGAGTCCACGCACCCCGAGGGTGACGGGAGCGACGCCCAGGCCACGAAGATCATGACGCTGCACGTGGTCGCGCCAGAGGGGCAGAACCTCCCTGCCGATGCGCTCTACGAGCAGTTCATGGAGCGTGGCTATCACCATGGCGAGATGAACATCTTCCACTCCATGAGCGAGGGGACAACCGTGTATTCGGTTGCGCGAATGGTCAAGCCCGGTTACTTCGATCTTGACGACATGAGCACCTTCGATACGCCCGGTATTTCCTTCATTCTTCAGCTGCCGGGGCCGGTGCTTGCCGATACGGCGTTCGAAGTCATGCTGAGTGAGGCGCAAGGCATGGCGGCAGAACTCGGCGCGTCAGTCCTGGACGACACCCACAGCGCCCTCGGCAAGCAGACCGAGCAGCATTTGCGCGAGAGCATCTACGAATTCATGCATCGGCAGAAGTACGCCGACGGCGTCGCTGGCTGAGGAAGGCGACAAGCGGGAGCCCTCCCGCGCCGACCGAATATGTCTGCGAAGCCGACGCTCAAGGTCGCTGAAAAACGTGCCAAAGCGTTGCGTGAGCGCTTGCACGAACACCTCTACCGCTATCACGTACTCGACGATCCGCTGATCAGCGACGCCGAATACGACGCAACGTATCGCGAGCTCGAGAATCTCGAAGCGGCCTGGCCCGCTATCCTGGTCGCCGACTCGCCGACCCAGCGTGTGGGCGCACCGCCGCTGGCGGGGTTCGAAACCGTGACTCATGCGCAATCGATGTTGTCGTTGTCGAATGCCTTCTCGAACGAAGAGATGGAAGAATTCGATCGACGGACGCGGGAACGTCTGGAGCGCGAGAACGGAACCGTTCGCTACGCCGCAGAACCGAAGCTCGACGGCCTGGCCGTCACACTGCGATACGAGAACGGTCTGCTGGTGCAGGGCGCTACCCGGGGTGACGGCACCACCGGCGAGAATGTCACCCGGAACCTGTTGACGATCGGCATGATTCCGCAACGCCTCCGCGGTGCCGCGCCACCTGCGGTACTGGAGGCGCGAGGCGAAGTGTTCATGCCGCACCTCGCTTTCGAGGCACTCAACCGGAAGATGGCGGCGACGGGTGGCGCGCTTTTCGTCAATCCGCGCAATGCGGCGGCTGGCGGCCTGCGACAGCTCGACTCCGCCAAGACGGCTGAGCGCCAGCTTGCGATGAATTGTTACGGACTCGGTGAAGTGGTCAGCGAGAAGCTCCCGTCCTCACAGTCAGAGACGCTCGCCTGGCTGGCCGAGTGGGGATTGCCCGTCAACGGCGAACTCGAAATCTGTGATGGAGTAGCGGCTTGCCAAGACTATTACGAACGGCTAGGAGCGCGACGCGCCTCGCTCGGGTACGACATCGACGGCGTCGTCTTCAAGGTGGATTCGCTCGCCGAACAACGTGAGCTCGGTACTCGCGCGCGGTCGCCGCGCTGGGCTATAGCGCGCAAGTTTCCGGCAGAGGAAGTCGAGACTCTGCTCGAAGACGTCGACTTTCAGGTAGGTCGCACCGGCGCGCTGACGCCGGTTGCGAGGCTGACGCCGGTCTTTGTCGGCGGCGTCACCGTCAGTAATGCCACCTTGCACAACATGGACGAAATCGAGCGCAAGGAAATCCGCATCGGCGACACCGTCATCGTTCGCCGTGCGGGCGACGTGATTCCCGAAGTGGTGCGATCGGTCGCCGCGAAGCGTCCTGCAGATACCCGCCCGGTGACCTTGCCGGAACGCTGTCCGGTATGCGATTCAGCGGTGATTCGATCAGGTGACGAGGTCAAGGCGCGTTGTACGGGAGGCCTGACGTGCGCGGCACAGCGGCGCGAAGCTTTGCGGCATTTCGCCTCTCGACGCGCGATGGACATCGAGGGACTGGGGGACAAGCTTGTCGAGCAGCTCGCCGACGACGAGTGGGTGCGTAGTGCCGCCGACCTGTACTCCTTGACTGCCGAGCAGCTTGTCGAGCTGCCACGCATGGGTGAGAAGTCCGCCGCGAATCTGGTGGCGGCGATCGAGCGGTCCAGGGAAACCACGCTTGCCCGGTTCATTTTCGCCCTGGGCATTCGTGATGTCGGCGAATCGGGTGCGCAGTTGCTGGCCGAACGATTCGGAACGCTCGATGCCATCATGGTGGCGGACGAGGACGCGTTGACAGAAATCGACGATGTCGGTCCGATCGCCGCGTCCCGGGTCAGGGCATTCTTTGATGACGCGGGCAATCGGCAAGCGGTGCAGGCGTTGCTGGTCGCCGGGGTCAATTTTCCCGAAGCGGTGCGTGACGAGATCGAACCGATCCTGGCGGGCTCGACCTATGTCCTGACAGGGACGCTCTCTGCGCTGACACGGGATCAGGCAAAGCAGGCGCTGCATCGACTCGGTGCGAAGGTGACCGGGAGCGTCTCGAAGAAGACAACGGCCGTCATTGCGGGCGAATCGCCGGGTTCGAAGGTGACCAAGGCTGAGGAGCTCGGTGTCCCCGTCTTCGATGAACAGGCGCTGATCGAGATGATCGAGGGGGCGCTGTGAAGATTTCCCCTGGAAGGCGCCGCACGGCAAGCGCCTCGTTGCGTGTTATTCTCCGCGCCGCTGCTGCGACCGGCCTGACTGACACTTGAACGTGACTTCATCCCCCGCTGTTCGTCCGCATGAACGCAGCGAAGGTGGGCTGACGGTCCGTGTGGCCGTCAACGGCGCCGGTGGTCGTATGGGCAGGCAGCTGCTCGAGGCGATCGCCGAGCGTGGTGACGCCACACTCGCTGCTGCAACCGAAGCACCGGGCAGCGACATGCTCGGTATCGATGCCGGTCTGCTGAGTGGCGGGATGAAGAGCGAAGTCGTGCTGACCGACGCGTTGCCGCGTGATGCGAAAGCGATTGACGTGGTGGTCGATTTCACGACACCGACCGCCACGCTGGCGCTGCTCGAGTCGCTCCTGAGCAACGCATCCACACCACGGACCGACGGCGCCGAGCACGCACTGACCGGCGTCGTCGTCGGTACCACGGGATTGAGCGCACCCGACCATGCACGCATGGTCGACATCTCGACGCACATGCCCGTGGTGTTTGCGGCTAACTACAGTGTTGGGGTCACGCTTGCGCTAGAGTTGCTGGAGCAAGCGGCCCGGGCGCTCGACGAAGACTACGACATCGAGGTCATCGAGGCGCACCATCGCCACAAGGTCGATGCACCCTCCGGCACGGCGCTTGCCATGGGCCATGCCCTGGCGAAGGGGCGAGGCGTCGAACTCGATGATGTCGCGCTGTATGCGCGGGAAGGCATCACCGGCGAGCGCGAGCCGGGCAGCATCGGCTTCGCGACGGTTCGGGCAGGTGATATCGTGGGTGAACATACTGTCCTGTTCGGCGGACCGGGCGAGCGCATCGAGATCACGCACCGGGCGCACCAACGCATGACGTTTGCGAGAGGGGCGATCAGGGCAGCAGTCTGGCTGGCTGGACAGGGACCAGGCTTGTACGACATGCGAGATGTCCTCGGGCTTGACGATACGCGTGCGCACGGACGATCGGCGCCGGCATCATGAGGAGACGAGACAGATGAGTTTCGCGGTCGTATTTCCGGGACAGGGTTCGCAGAGCGTCGGCATGCTTGCTGAACTGGCCGTCGCCGAACCTGTCGTGGGTGAGACGTTCGCCGAAGCTGCAGATGTTCTCGGCCGGGACCTGTGGGCACTCGCGCAGCGTGGCCCGGCAGAAGCACTTGCTGATACGCGGGTGACACAGCCGCTGATGTTCGTCGCTGACATGGCCGTCTGGCGGGTGGTCTCCGCGCGTTTGGGCGCACAGCCGTCAGACCGGAAGCCCTGCGCTGTGGCGGGTCATAGTCTCGGAGAATTCGCTGCCTTGGTAGCAGCCGGCTGCATCGACTTCGACCAGGCACTGCGACTGGTCGACACCCGCGCAACCCTGATGGCGTCTGCGGTACCGGATGGCGAGGGCGGCATGGCCGCATTGATCGGTCTGGAGGATGAAGCGGTGGAGGCGCTTTGCGGCGACATCGTGGCCGAGATGTCGGTCGACATGTCGGTTGTAAGGGTGCTCGAGGCAGTCAACTTCAATGCCCCCGGGCAAGTCGCCGTGTCCGGGCATCTCGATGCCATCGAGCGACTGGTTGCGGTGGCACGCGACAAAGGAGCGCGCAAGGCCGTCGTCTTGCCGGTCAGCGTCCCGAACCACAGTTCCCTGATGCGTGATGCCGGTGCGTCCCTGGCCCGGGCCATCGACGAAATCGATTGGCGCGAGCCTGCGTTTCCGCTCGTGCAGAATGCGACAGCATGCGTTGCCCCCTCGCTCGACGCGATGCTCGAGACCCTCCGGGCGCACGTCTTCAGCCCCGTGCGCTGGACGGCCAGCATGCAAGCACTGCGCGATGCCCATGGGGCCTCGACGATTATCGAGTGCGGGCCGGGAAAGGTGCTCGCAGGTCTCGGCAAGCGCATCGATCGAGCGTTGCCGACGTTGCCGGTAGAGTCGCCGGCAACACTGGACGCCGCACTCGAGGCATTGAGCTGATGGAGCGATCGACATGACGACGGATCAGGTACTGAGCGGTTCCACGGCGCTGGTCACCGGTGCGAGCCGTGGCATCGGACGGGCGATCGCACAGATGCTCGGCGAGGCTGGCGCGACGGTCATCGGCACGGCAACGTCCGATACGGGTAGCGCTGCCATCGGCGAACGCTTCAGCGCAGCCGGAATCACGGGGGAGGGCATGACGCTGGATGTCAACGACCCTGACGGACCGGCAACCGTATTCGAGGCGATCACCGCAGCCTACGGGCCGGTATCCATACTGATCAACAACGCCGGCGTCACGCGCGACAACCTGTTCCTGCGCATGAAGGATGAGGAGTGGCAATCGGTCATCGACACCAATCTGACCAGCGTCTATCGCTTGTGTCGACTGGCTGTGCGGCCGATGGTGAAGGCGCGTGGCGGGCGCATCATCAACATCACCTCGGTGGTCGGCCTGACCGGCAATGCCGGGCAGGTCAATTATGCCGCGTCGAAGGCCGGGCTGATCGGCCTGACCAAGTCTCTGGCGCGTGAACTCGGTTCGCGAAACATCACGGTCAATGCGGTTGCACCGGGTTTCATCGAATCGGACATGACAGACGGGTTATCCGATGCGCAGAAGGACAAGCTCCAGGCCGAAATCGCACTCGGGCGTCTGGGCACTCCGGATGACGTGGCGTCAGCTTGCCTGTACCTTGCATCCCCCGCTGCCGCCTATATCACGGGTCAGACCTTGTCGGTGAACGGTGGTATGCACATGCCCTGAACCAGGGCACCCGGACACAATTGCGCTATTCGCCGCGCGAGACTTCAAAACTCACTACAATGACGGCACGGCAGTCATGCCGGCCCTTTTTCGGAGGTTCCAATCACGATGAGCAGTATCGACGAACGCGTCAAGAAGATTGTTGTCGAGCAGTTGGGTGTCAAGGACGAGGAGGTGACGAACAAGGCATCGTTCGTGGAAGACCTCGGCGCCGATTCCCTCGACACGGTCGAGCTTGTCATGGCTCTCGAGGAAGAATTCGAGTGCGAGATTCCCGACGAGGAAGCGGAGAAGATCACGACCGTTCAACAAGCGGTCGACTACGTCAACGCTCACATCGAACAAGCCTGAGCGGTTCCGAACGGCTCGGCTCGCTGTTCGTGAACGGTCATTCCGGCATGCGGGCCGTGCGCTTGCCGGTCCGGCTGTCGCAAGATCATTCCGGTCAGCGTGTGTGTGCCCGGGTGGGAGAGACGCTTGTTCGGCGCAGTCAAGCAGTCTGTCCAGTCAAGCAGCCCTGTCGAGAGGCAGATTGTCGATGTAAGTAGAGCACCGACGTGAGCAAGGCGATGTGCAAGGATTCAATGCGGGAGCAGGTGTGTCGAAACGGCGGGTAGCGGTTACCGGGCTGGGCCTCGTGACGCCGGTCGGTAATGATGTCGAGAGCAGTTGGGCGAACATCGTCAGCGGCGTGTCGGGTGCGTCCATGATCGAGAGCTTCGACACCACCGGGCTCGCGACTCGTTTCAGCGCGTCCGTGAAGTCTTTCGATGTATCGGCCTATCTCTCGACGAAAGAAGCCCGGAAGATGGATACCTTTGTCCATTTCGGCTTCGCGGCCAGCGTTCAGGCCATCCGTGACGCCGGTCTGGAAGACGCTGACGGGCTCGATACGGAGCGGGTCGGCGTGGCCATCGGATCGGGAATCGGTGGGCTGCCAAACATCGAGGCCCAGCACCGCACCCTGATCGATGGCGGTCCCAGAAAGGTTTCGCCGTTCTTCGTGCCGGCGACGATCATCAACATGATCAGCGGGAACGTATCCATCCGCTACGGCTACAAGGGGCCGAATGTCTGTACGGTCACGGCCTGTACGTCGGGTACCCACAACATTGGCCAGTCGGCTCGCATGATCGAGTACGGCGACGCAGATGTGATGGTTGCCGGCGGCGCCGAAATGGCCACCTCACCGCTCGGTCTCGCAGGCTTCGGCGCCGCCCGGGCACTGTCTACACGAAACGATGACCCGGCGGCCGCCAGTCGGCCCTGGGACGAGGAGCGCGACGGATTCGTTCTCGGTGATGGTGCCGGTGTCATGGTGCTCGAGGAATATGAACACGCGAAAGCCCGCGGCGCGAGAATCTACTGCGAACTGGTGGGCTTCGGCATGAGTGGCGATGCGTACCACATGACGCTGCCCTCGGGCGATGGCGCTGTCCGGTGCATGCGCGCCGCGTTGTCGAATGCCGGCCTGACGCCTGTGGATGTCAGCTATGTCAACGCTCATGGCACCTCGACGAATGCCGGCGACCGGGCCGAGACCGACGCGATCAAGACGGTCTTCGGTGCGCATTCGCAAGCAATGCCGGTCAGCTCGACAAAGAGCATGACCGGGCATCTGCTGGGCGCCGCCGGTGGTGTCGAAGCCGTGTTTTCGGTCCTCGCGATACGCGACGACAAGCTGCCGCCCACCATCAATCTCGATACACCGGGCGAGGGCTGCGATCTCGACTATGTGGCACACGAAGCGCGCGACGCGAAGACGAGCGTGGTCATGTCCAATTCCTTCGGATTTGGTGGTACCAACGGTACTGTCGTGTTCGCAGCGAGCTGATTCGCCCTTCGTGTTACGCCTACTGTTCGTCGTCCTGATTGTCGGTCTGGCAGGTCTGGCGGCGGCCTGGTACGACTACGACAAGTGGTTGAAGCAGCCTGTCGCGCTTGGCGATTCAGGGCAGATGTTCAGCATCGAGCGCGGCTGGTCAGCGAAGCGTGTCGCGACCGAACTCGAGCGTGCCGGGATCATCGACAAGCGGTACTGGTTCGATCTCCATGTCAGGCTTGCAAAGCGTGGTGGCAACCTTCGGTCAGGTGAATATTCACTTGATGGCAAGGTGACGGTGCCGATGCTGCTGGATACCTTCGAGGGGGGTCAGACAGTGCAGTATTCGCACACCTTGATAGAGGGCTCTGACTGGCGCGAGGCGTTGGCGCGGCTGGCAGCCGATCCTGCTCTCGAACATACCCTGGGCCTCGAGGCCGGCGACGCTACGGGGAGGCACTTCAGCGATGCAGATGGCGCTGCCGCCATGGCGGCGATCGGTTACCCGGAGTTGCACCCTGAAGGTCAGTTCTTCGCCGACACCTACCGTTTTCCAAAAGGCACGACCGATACCGAGTATCTCATGCGTTCCAAGGCCGCTCTCGACGCGGTGCTCGAGGTCGAGTGGGCCGAACGAGCGCCGGATCTTCCGCTCGAAAGTCCCTACGAGGCATTGATCCTGGCGTCGATCGTCGAGAAGGAGACCGCCGTTGCAGCCGAACGGCCGCTTATCGCCGGTGTCTTTCTGTCGCGAATGAGGAAAGGCATGCGTCTGCAGACCGATCCCACCGTCATCTACGGCATCGGCCCGACCTTCGACGGAAACATCCGGCGGGTTGATCTGACCACTGACACGCCCTACAACACGTACACGCGGGCCGGACTTCCCCCCACACCGATCGCGATGGTCGGGCGTGAGGCCATCCATGCTGTGCTGCATCCCGAGGCGACCAGCAAGCTTTTCTTCGTCTCTCGGGGCGATGGCACCCATCAGTTCTCGGAAACGGTGGAAGAGCACAATGCCGCCGTCCGCAAGTACCAACTCGGCCGGTGAGCGCCAGCATTCCTTCTGCCGCGCAGGCCGTGCCGGTTGCGCCGGCTTGGGGCAAGTTCATTTCGCTGGAAGGACTCGAAGGGGTCGGCAAGACGACCAATCTCGATTTCATCGAAGCGGCACTGCAATCGGCGGGTCATACGGTCACGCGCACGCGCGAACCCGGTGGAACGCAGATCGGCGAGGCGCTTCGCGCGCTGGCCTTGTCCGACGACGGGGCGATTTCTGCGACGACCGAGTTGCTGTTGATGGCCGCTGCCCGTATCGAGCATGTTGCCGAGGTCATTCGGCCTGCGCTGGCTGCAGGTCGCTGGGTCCTGTGTGATCGTTACCTCGACGCGAGCATTGCCTACCAGGGTGGCGGTCGTGAATTGGGAGCGGGCTTCGTGGCCGACTTGCACGAGCGACTGGGCGTCACCTTGAAGCCTGATCTGACGTTGCTTCTGGACATGCCGGTAGCCGACGGACTGGCACGCATGCAGGCGCGTGGCGCAACCGATCGGATCGAGAAGGAGGGCTGTGCATTCTTCGAGCGAACGCGGGCTGCTTACCTTGCCCTGGCTCGCGCTGAGCCCGGGCGTGTCGTCATCATCGACGCCAATCAGGCGTTGCCTGCCGTGCAGGATTCCATTGCTGTGGTGCTCGCGACTCGTCTTGGTATCAGCCCGGGAGCATCGGTATCGAGTCGCTGACGCCGTGTCCGCCCTGGCTGCTCGACACGGGGCGTCACACGCTCGCGCGTGACGCAGCCGGTCGACTGCCGCATGCGCTGTTGATCGCAGGTCTTGCCGGTGTCGGCAAGCGCGCCTTTGCAAGCTGGCTGGTCGAGTCGATTCTCTGTCGTGATCGAACTGCAGACGGTGCCTGTGGCCATTGCAGCGCGTGCCGACAATTACTCGCGGATGCGCACCCGGACTATCGCCGGGTCGAGCCAGCGGGTGCCAGCGCCACGGTCCGAATCGATGCTGTGCGCGCACTCGTCGAATGGCTGCAATTGACTCCGGCAGGCGATGGTCACCGCATTGCGTTGGTTTTCGGTGCTGACACCTTGAACCGGAACGCGGCGAACGCGCTGCTCAAGACGCTCGAGGAACCGGGTGATGCCGGTGTCCTGGTGCTGGTCGCCGATCGGGCAGGCGCACTTCCGCCAACGGTCCGCAGCCGGTGCCAGCGCATCGTGCTGCAGCCCGGCGATCCGGCAACTGCATTGACCTGGCTGGCAGGCCGGGTAGACGATCCGAAGCGTGCGTTGGCGCGGGCGGGCGGACTACCGTTCGCAGCGCTCGAGGTGCTCGACGAGGACCGTGAACAGGAGATGACGGTGCTGCTGAAGGCCTGGCAGGATCTTTTCCTGCATCGCGGCAGTGTGGGTCGAATCGTCGATTCCCTGGCCGATCTGCCGACAACCCGGTGCCTCGAGGCGTTTCTGCACTGGACTGCGCTGACTGTCCGCCATCTTGCGGGACCAGGCGTTCCGGATGAAGGCGTCCCGAATGAAAGCGTTTCGAATGAAAGCGTTTCGAATGAAAGCGTTCCGCATGAGGGCGTCCCGGATGAAGCGGACGTGGGCGATGTTGTCGGCAGCGTCATGGCGACGACGGCGCCCTGTCTCTCGATTGAGAACTGGTTCTCGGTTCATGACATTCTGTGCCGTTTATATCGTTCTGACAGCGCCAGCTTCCGTACGCGCACTGTTGCCGAGGGGATGTTGGCCGATATCCGTCTCATGATCAGCATCGACGAGGCAGGACGAAACACGCCATGACCACAGAAGCGCGCAAGGGAATCGTCTCCTTTTCAATTACCGATCGGGGTGCCCTGTATTCGTCATACCTGTCTTTCGTGAACAACGGCGGATTGTTCGTGCCGACTGCACGCACCTATGCACTGGGTGACGAGATATTTCTCCTCTTGAAAGTCATGGATGACGATTCACTCGTGCCGCTGACGAGTACGGTCGTCTGGGTAACGCCGGCGGGTGCTCAAGGCAACAAGACGCCCGGCATCGGCGTGCAGTTCAACGACGATGACAACGGCGCGACGCGCAAGGTCATCGAGAACCACCTGGCTGCGAATCTCACCGGCGACCGACCGACGCAGACGATGTAGCCGGCGCGAACGCGCTACCCTGTGGCGCCCGTGATCGAGCCTGTGTCACATGTCGAGCAGATCGTCGTCCCGTCGCGAAGCCGGCGGCCGCAAGAAGCGTACTGATACCAGGAAGCGTTCCGACGCTCGCGCAAGCGATGTGCACGATCACTTGTATGTCGCCTCGAGTGAATTGCACGGTCTTGGCATGTTCGCTGCCGCACGACTATCGGCCGATGTCGTACTCGGCCGACTTGCCGGGATGCCAACCTACGATGATGGAACCTACGTGCTCTGGCTCACCGATGAGCTCGGCCTCGAAGTGACCAACGACTTCCGCTTCATCAACCACAGCAAGACGCCCAACTGCGCGTTGACCGATGTCGACGTCGTGACCTTGAGAGCCATTGCCATCGACGAGGAGCTGACGCACGATTACGGCTGGCCGTAGGTCTTCGAGCATGCCTGAAGCCAGGCTGCGTCAGAACGCCACCACATCGTGCCGGCGGCCTCGCACGGGTGACGCGAAAACGCGACGCAGATAGAGCGTCAGTGCAACGAGCAGCACGACGTAGCTGATGCCGATGAGCACCAGCATGCCCGGAACCCGGTGTCGTGCCACTGTGTCGACGACTTCCGTGGTCCTGACCAGGCCGTAGACCACCCAGGGCTGTCGACCCGCTTCGGTCACGCACCAGCCGGCAATGGTTGCCAGGAACCCGCTGGGAGTCATCCAGCACAGGACCCTCAGGAACCAGCGTGTCTCGAAGAGCTTTTTTCGGCGCAGCAGGTAGAGGCCTGTCATGGCAACGACCAGCATCAGCATGCCCAGTGCGACCATGATGCGAAAGCTCGCGAACACGATGGGTACGTTGGGCCGATCGGAGGCGGGCACTTCATTCAAACCGAGCACGACGCCGGCGGGATCGTGCGTGATGATCAGGCTCGCGAGCCGTGGAATCTCGACCGCATAGCGATTCTGCTCGGTTACCGGGTCCGGCAAGGCAAGCGGCACCAGAGGAGCGCCTTCGGTGGTCTGCCACAAGCCTTCCATTGCGGCGAGCTTCATCGGCTGGTGGTCACGGGTGTTCAGGCCGTGCAGATCGCCGGAAAGCATCTGCAAGGGCAAGAGCACCGCCGCCGTGATGACGGCAACCCGCAGACTCTGTCGAGCGAGGGAATGCGCCGGGCGGCGTAGCAGCAAGGTACCGGAGATGCCCATGATGAAGAATGCACTGCTGAGCCAGGCCGCACCCACCATGTGCACGAAGCGATACGGGAAGGACGGGTTGAAGACGGCTGCCAGAGCGTCATCGAGGCCAAGCGTACCGTCGATGAAGACATGACCCGCAGGTGTCTGCATCCAGGAGTTGCGTGACAGGATGCAGAACACCGACACATATACGCCCAGGGTGACGATCGATGTGGCGATGACATGGAGTCTGTCGCCCACGTGCCGCCAGCCCCAGACCATGATCCCGAAGCAGCCTGCTTCGAGCAACACGGCATTGGCGAATTCCAGCTGTCGAATCGGCACGAGCACGTCGACGGTTCTTTCGTAGAAGCCGCCGAAGATGGTGTCCAGCTGGTACGACAGAACGATACCGGTGATGACGCCCGTGATGAAGAATGCCGCGAACGGTCGAATCCATAATTCGAACTGCTGTCGATAGATGCGCCGTCCTGTTTTCAGCCAGAGGATTTCCAGTGCGAGCAGGTAGCTGCTGAGCCCGATGATGAGGCAGGGAAAGATGATGTGAAAGCTGGCGGTTGCAGCGAACTGCATACGCGCCAGAACAATTGAATCGATATTCACGACGGTACTCCACAGGCGATGAGGTGCCTGGATTTCAGACGAGGGCAAGGGTCCAGCGAATGGTGACGACCATGGCGCCGAAGGACATCACCGACAGGCCGTACAAGCCGGCAAACCAGGCGATGTTCCTCAAGCCAGGGGTGACGTTCGCGTAGCTCCGGATTCGAACCTTGGCCCATCTCGCGACGAGGTGGTCATGCACACGAGATAGCCAGAGACTCGCGTCCCTTGAGAGTGAGTCGTTCTCGGCAAGAGCATCGTCTGGCTGGCCGCGTCGGTTTGGCAAGAGTGTTGTCGAATACATCGGTTTTCTCCTTCCGGGTTCATGCTGCTATGGTCGGGCGTCGATAACGCAAGACAGACCCTGTGACTCTGCTTGCTGCTTGAGTGCGATGTGACCGCAACAGCAGGCGTTCGCGCCATGCATCTTTAGGACAGGCACAGCGCCATACGACGTGCCAGGTGCGCGGCTCTGCGGTTTTCGACAAACGGACAATCCGAACGATCAGCCGACGAATGGCCTTTCCGGTTGAGGCTTTCTATCGGTCAATGACGAGCAGGGGCGCGCTTGGCTATAGTGGTGCCCCCGCACCGCACCGACTGTTCATGAGCCAGCAGGAACACACAGCCACTCTTCGCCTCGAAGAGCGATTCAGAAAGATCGCCCGGCTCGAGCATGCCGAGACGTTTCTCGACTGGGATAGAAGCGTCATGATGCCGCCGGGCGGAAACGCGCCGCGTGCCGATGCGCTTGCCGAGCTCGCCAGTCTGACGCACGAGTTGCGGGCCGACCCCTGTGTCGGTGCCTGGCTCGATGAAGCGGAACACGATGTCGAGGCGGGCGCTGCTGCGACGGTCGAACGGGCAAGCCTTCGCGAAATGCGTCGCGAGTGGCTCGATGCGAGCGCCGTGCCGTCTGATCTGGTGCGGGCTCAGGTATTCGCCGGTGCGCGGTGCGAGCAGGGCTGGCGAACGCAACGTCCTGCCAACGACTGGCACGGTTTCCTCGACAACTTTCGCCCAGTCGTCAAGCTGGCGCGAGAGGAGGCCGCCGCTCGTCAGGCGGCAGCTCCTGCAAGGTTCAGGTCACCCTACGACGCGTTGCTGGACCGACACTGCAGAGGGGATGATCAGGCACTCGTGACGCGGGTCTTCGATGCGCTTCGGACACGCTTGCCCGCGCTTCTTCAGGAAGTGACCGAGAAACAGGAATCACGCGACGCCTTGCCTGTCGGTCATTACCCGGTGGCGGCGCAGAAAGCGCTCAGCGAGCGCGTCATGCGCCGGCTCGGATTCGACTTCGAGAACGGCCGACTCGATACCAGTCTGCATCCGTTCAGTACCGGCGTCCGGGGCGATCAGCGCATTACCACCCGGTATCGGGAGTCCGAGTTCTTCGACGCGCTACAGGCGACCGCTCACGAAACCGGTCACGCGAGCTATGAATCGGGCTTGCCGATCGCTCATGAGGGCTTGCCGCTCGGCCAGTCGCGCAACATGTGCATTCACGAAAGCCAGAGCCTGCTCTTTGAAAAGCACCTGATGCTGTCGCAAGTCTATCTCGGTGCGGTGCTCGGGGATATTCACGAACACTTGCCCACGACGCAGAACATCGGAGCTGCACAGCTATGGCGCCAGGCAACGCGTGTGGTACCGAGCTTCATCCGGGTGGAGGCGGACGAGATCGGGTATCCGCTGCACGTCATGCTTCGGCATGATATCGAGAGAGCGCTGATCAATGGCAGCATGGAAGCCGAGTCGGTAGCTGATGCCTGGGAGGAGGGCATGCAGTCGGCCTTCGGGCTATCGGTCGGTGACGAACATTCCAGAGGGTGCCTGCAGGACATTCACTGGACCGACGGATCGTTCGGCTACTTTCCTTCCTACACACTGGGAGCGGTCAATGCGGCGCAGATCATGGATACCATTCGAGCCCATGAGCCCGACTGGCTTGCGCGTCTGGCGGCGGGCGATACCGCCTTCGTTCGTGACTGGCTCGCCGCAGCCGTGTGGTCGAAAGGGCGGCTATGTGAATCGCAAGAGCTGATGGTTGCGGCAACCGGTAATGGAACCGATGCCGACTACCTTGTCCGGCACCTCGAATCGCGCTACCTCGACGAGCGCGATTGAGCGCTTGCCGGTCTTTTGCTTGCCGGTCATTTGTTTGTCCGTCATGTGCATACCCGCCCTGCACAAGGTCGCCCTGTGCATGTCGGCCATGTGGATGGCGATCGTGTGCCACCTGCCGCTTACCTGCGCTTCACCGACCAGCGGAGCCGGTCGAATACATCGACCCCTAGCTGTCGAAGTACATCGATGATGTCCAGCGGAACCCAGTTCTCGCGGATAAGCCCTTCGTGATGGCAGTAGAAGTCCATGACCCGCATGTTCACCTCACGGCCGGTCGGGCCGAGACCGAGCCAGTCAGGCCCGACGTGCACGGCATGTACGCTCGGCCAGCCGCCGGTCACCGAAAAGGCGCCGTCACCGATTCGAATGTAGTGTCCACCACCGATCGATTCGCGCAGCTCGGCTATCTGTTCCCATTGGGAGCCTCCCGTGCGATTCGGAAACGCTATCCGGAAGGGTAACTGGTGGTGATCGACAAAGCCCTCGAGCCCGCGCGCCGTGCCGATGCCGGCCGGGCCATACCACATCATCTTCGGGTGCCAGTGATTCTTCTGTGGCATCGCAAGGAGACCCTTGCGGGAGTTCGTTCCCTCATCATTGTAGTCGCCCAGCGTCTTCTGCATGGCCAGGGTCTGTGCGAGGCTCGCGGCAGAGACGTCCGGGTCGCTTTCGCCGAACACGAGACCATCGGCCGTGATCGGACCTGCCCACCGGCCCTCCTGGCCGAGGCTCGGAGCGATGGGCCAGTGGCCGGACTGGCGCATGACGTCGAGCAGATCCCATAGGCAACTACTCTGCGTGACACGACTGTTCTCGACCCGATGGACCTCGCCGTAGCGCACATACACGGTCTTTCCGGTAGCGGGAATACCGAGCCAGTCGTGTTTGAAGGTGCCGCAGAAGTGGCCGATCATCGCGACATAGTCGCGTCCCTCGAAATGCCCGCCGACGAGGATCTCGTCGCGCCGCTCGAGATCGGGAAGCGCGTGCATGAGCGGCAGCCAGGCTTGCTCGGCAACCGCCTCAATGCCGTTCAGCTCATCCAGGGGCGCCGGTCCCCGCCACGCGATCGAATCGCCGTGAAGGGCGCGCAGATTGTCGCGTAACGCCGTCTGGCCGCCTTCGGCCAGCGCTATCATGCCGTCATGGACCGCGCGCTTGTTCATCAGGTTCTGCGACGGTACAGAGTGATTCGGGGAATCGTGTGTGGGCATCGAAATGTCGAGGGGTCTGGTGTTGTATTCTGGCGAAGCGATCGCTGTCAGGCGATCCTGCCGCTCCAGATCGATTCATGGAAGGGCTCGCTCTCGATCATGAGCACGCGCCGCTCCGCCCCGTCCGCCTGCAGGCTGGAGTGGGCACAGTTGCCAAGTGAGGGCAGCTTGCGCAGTATCGTGAGCGGGTGCCCGGCGTAGTGTGCCAGGATCGTTTTCAGGAGCGCACCGTGGCTGACGACAAGGACGGTCTCGGCGGCATTTTCGCTGATGATACGCTCGATCGCAGCAACCCCGCGCTGCTGCAGTTCGACGTACGATTCAGCCCCTTCGACGTCAAACCCGGGAGTGACCGCTCGCAAGTGTTCAACCTGTTCGGGAAATTCGTCAGTGACATCGTCCCAGAGTCGGCCTTCCCAGGCACCAAGGCATATTTCCCTCAGTTCGTCCCGGTAGACGATGGGCTCGATCGGCGGATCGAGCGCAAGCTCCGCCGTCTGGCGTGTTCGCAGGCTGGTGCTGCAGTACATGGCACCAATGCCCAGGGTCGCAAGGCGAGGCGCAAGCGCGGCCGCCTGCGCACGACCGGTATCGTCAAGTTCCGAATCCAGTTGTCCCTGGATGCGGCGAATTGCATTCCAGTGAGTCTGGCCGTGGCGGACGAGATGAAGTTGCATGAACAAGGCAGGTGCAGTGGGGAAGTGCATGCTAGCTCAGTACGGGCATGACCAGGCACGACTGGCAAAGCGCCATCCAGCAAACGCTGAAAGTCGACATCCGGCACAAGATGCGTGTGGGCGGCGGCGACTTTGCCCAGGCCTTCCGTGTGACGCTCGCCAGTGATCGCGTCCTGTTCGTCAAGACCCATGATGAACCGCCAGCGGGCTTCTTCACCACCGAAGCGGCCGGATTGCTCTGGCTCCACGATGCGATGGCGGTTGCCGTACCGAAGGTGCTCCACGTCAGCGACGACCCGCCGTGCCTCGCACTCGAATGGATAGAGCGCGGACACGCCGGACAGGGCGCGCCTGCGGAGCATCCCGAGGCGACTTTCGGCCGGGCGCTTGCGAACCTGCACGCTGCAGGCGCCGAATCATTCGGCCGGGAAGACGCCCGCACAACGGGTAGCCTGGCGGTACCCAACGATCCCGTCCACGATTGGCCGGGGTTTTACGCCGAGCGTCGATTGTTACCGTTGGCACGCCTCGCCTCCGACCGTGGCGCCCTGCCGGCAACGAGTATCAGACGCCTCGAGCGACTGGCTTTGTGTCTCGATCAGTTTGGTGCTTCCGATGAACGGCCATCGCGCCTGCACGGCGATCTATGGGCCGGCAATCGCGTCATCGACAATCGGGGACTGAGCTGGCTTGTTGATCCGGCAGCACACGGTGGGCACCGTGAAATCGATCTTGCCATGATGCGACTGTTTGGCGGTTTCGACGAACGCTGTCATGCCGCCTACCGTGAAGTATCTCCGCTTGCGCCAGAGTGGCAGTCGCGCATCCCGCTGCATCAGCTGGCGCCGCTGGTCGTGCATGCCATCAAGTTCGGCGGTGGATACGTCCGTGGCGTGGCGGATGCTCTGGATGCCTGTATCTGAGGGCAGGGTTGCTTACCGTCGGCGGGCTCCGCTAATCAGGTTCGCTCGCCGAGCGCCGCCAGTATGCGCACCCAGCTACGAATGCCCTTGTGAAAACTCTTCAGCGAGTATTTTTCGTTGGGCGAATGGATGGCATCGTCATCAAGCCCGAACCCCACCAGCAGGCTCTCCATGCCGAGAATGTCGCGCAGGTGACCGACGACCGGAATCGAGCCCCCGCAGCCCGCGTTGACAGCGGGTTTGCCCCATTCCTCGGTCAGCGCCACGCGCGCCGCTTGAAATGGTGGTGAGTCGACTGGCATGACGATCGCGGGTGATCCATCCTTGGTCAGATACTCGGCCGTGCAATCCGGTGGCAGCCGGGCGGCGACATGCGCCTGGAAAGCTTCGCGGATTCTTGCCGAATCCTGACGTCCGACAAGACGAAAACTCACCTTGGCGGTGGCTTTCGACGGGATGACCGTCTTGAAGCCGACGCCGGTATAGCCGCCTTCGATACCATTGATCTCGCAGGTCGGTCGTGACCAGATCTGCTCCAGGACAGAACGGCCGTGTTCACCTGCGGGTGTCGTCAGACCGACTTCGGCGAGGAATTGACCGTCGTCGTCGCCAAGCGATGACCAGTCCGCAAGCATCTGTTCGGTCGGTTCATCGACACCATCATAGAAACCGTCAAAGGTGATGCGGCCTTCATCATCGTGCAGGTCGGCGAGGATGCGAGTCAGCACCCGAATCGGATTGATGGCCGGGCCGCCGTACATGCCGGAGTGAAGGTCGAGAGACGGGCCCGTGATGGTCAGCTCCTCGCCGACCATGCCACGCAGCATGGTCGAGATCGTGGGTGTGTTCGCGTCCCACATGCCGGTATCGCAGACCAGAGCCAGGTCGGCTTGCAGCGTTTCTCGATGCGCTTCCAGAAACGGGATCAGCGACGGCGAGCCACTTTCCTCCTCCCCTTCGAGGAAGACCGTTACGTTCGCGGGAAGCTTGCCGGTAACCGTTTTCCAGGCGCGGCAGGCCTCGACAAAGGTCATCAGTTGCCCCTTGTCGTCGGCCGCGCCACGCGCGCGAATCACACATCCTGCCGGGGTGTCTTCGATGGCCGGCTCGAACGGCGGGCGGTGCCAGAGTTCGAGTGGATCAACGGGTTGGACATCGTAGTGCCCGTAGAACAGGAGGTGAGGCGTACCCGAACCGTCGTGCCTGCCCACGACCATCGGATGCCCGGGCGTATCGTGTCGAGTGGCATCGAAGCCGATCGACGCCAGGTCCTCGACCATCACGTCGGCAGCCCGCAGACAGGCGTCGGCATGGGCAGGATCAGTGGAAATGCTGTCGATGCGGAGCAGTGAGAACAATCGTTCGAGCGAGTCGTCGAGGGTGTCGTCGACATGCGCGAGAACGCGATCGATATCGGTCATGGGGAGTTACCGGCGGGGGAGCGGGGCAGTCATGGATTGTAGCGTGGTGGTTCTAGTGGATCGCAGGCTCGGTATCAGTCGCGTCACGGCAGTTCCTTGTCCGAGAGCCCGGCGGCCGAAAGACCCTTGTCCGGCTGCACCTTCATTCTCAGCGCTGGGCCAAACCGTTCGAGAAGTGATCCCAGCACGATGGTCATGATGCCGATCGCTGCAAGGGCTTGCCATCCGGATGCCACCAGCATGTCGAACATGCCGTCAAGCTGCGGTAGCAGGATGATCAGGACGGCAATGGCCCCAATTACGCTGCGACCGAGCCGCGCTGTGACCACACCGAAGACAATGATCGAACCGGCGGTCGATAGCTGCACGGCAATGTCGATGAACGAAGTACCGAACAAGGCAGGCGGAATACACGACAGGAACACTATCGTGACCCAGATCGTACCCAGTGTTCGCTTCAGCGGCTCGGAATCCACCTGCCTGGCAAGGTGATGCAGAAGGTAGGCGAGCACCAGAGCGAAGATCGGTGTCGCCAGCACGTAGGGTAGGTGAAGCGCAACCAGCACGGACGCAGACAGAGCGGTGGCAGCGGCGGCCACACTCGCCAGGATCGTGAAGATCGCCTGTCGACGGACCGTGCCTGTGCAGGCTCGGGTAATGGCGCACAGCGCGAAGTAGAAAGCGATGCTTACCGGTAGCGCAGAGTAGTCATGGACACCGCTCATCATGAGCGCTCGGGCGACCATGATCATCGGCGGCAGTAGCAGCAGACTGTGTACGAACCGCTCTTCGAATGTGGCTGGCCGTCCGATCGGCTCACGCTTTCGTCGCAGGTGTGAGAGCAGGCTGAATACCGCAAGTACGATCAGGCCAGCAATGATCGTCATCAGGGCAGGGTCACGCAGTGGCAGGAGCAGCGTTGCCGATGTGGCGATGAGGGCGCATGAAAGAAGCTTGAACTGGCTGCGGGCCATGACCGCGAAGGCGAAGAAGGAGATCGGTGCGAGTACCGTGATTCCGGCGGCGATGGCTGTTCCGAGTTCAGCAAGGCTGGCCGCTTCCCAGCGGGCAAAGCCAGGGTAGGCATCGAGCGGCACGATCGAATAGAGCATCGCGCCCAGCACGGCGAAATTTGCCGGTACCGAGATCAGGCACAGGCTCAGAAAGACCCGTGCGCCTTTCGGTTCGCGCAAGGCTGAGCCTACAAACAGTCCGGCCGATGCGAGCAAAGCGCTCTGTCCCAACAACATGAGAACGCGGTTCAGATCACCTTGCGCTTCGAAGCCGTGCAATAGAAATACAGACAATGAGCCGACCATGGTCATGGCTCCCAGCGAGCGCAACAAGGTGGCTATCGTGATGGTTCGTCGAAGGGACTGAAAAGTGGCTGTTTGAGTGGTGTCATACATGTCCCGGCTCCGTCTCGGGCTTCTCGCCGACCAGTGAGGTGAGTTCGGCCTGCAGTGACGCCTCGTGCTCTTCAACAGCGTAGCGTCGGGCAAGGGCATCGTCGGTCGCCGGGGCGTCGGTACCCAGGGCTGGGTTGTCGCCCGGAGGCGCGAGCCGCGCTCCATCGTCGGCGATTCGGACTTCCCAGCGCTCGAACACATCCTCTAGTCCATCGCCGTCATCTCGATGCAGACTGTCGAGCACATCAGCGGCTCTGGTCATCGACTCGCGTGAACGCAGCGCATCGCGCCGCCGGATGATGTTCTCGAGTCGGCGTTCGAGTTCGGTGAGCCTGCCTTGCATCTCTTGTGCGACTCGCTGATGCTCTTCAAGCGCGCCGCGTGCATCGTCGATGCGCGCCTCGACCGCCCGGCGGCGTTCGAGGCAGGCGAGCGCATTGGCCTGGTCGCTCGCGGCGCTGGCGCGCGCTCGGTCACGCCATTGCATCTCCGCTGTCTGCAAGGACGCAAGTTGTTCGCGTCGCCGCTCGCCCTCACGCTGCAGTCGGGCATGGCGGACGCGGGCTGCCGTCACTGCCTCGCGAGCGCCGCGAACGGCGGCCGCGGTAATGGCGTCATGATTCTCGAAACGTACGACGGCGCGTTCGGTTGTGGCGCTGAGGGTTGTCGTCAATCTGGATAGAAATTTCATGGAATCGTCCGTGTTGTCGCTGGAGATGCCAGTGTCGGTGTGCGGCAGAATCAACCAAAGCACGTTCGACGGAGTAGCTCCAGGAGCACCCGTCGGTACGGGATTCCTGTACCGTTGAGTCCATGGCTCAGTCCACCCGTCTCGTCACAGCCATCAAGCGCGAGCTGAAGCGACGCCGCATCGCCTATCGCGAACTGGCCGCCGAGCTCGAGCTGGCGGAGTCCACTGTCAAGCAGATGTTTGCCAGCGGTAACCTGACGCTGAAGCGCCTCGATCGCATCTGTGCCTTCCTTGGTCTCGACCTCGCTGATCTGGTCGTACTCGCCGAAAGAGAACACCGCGAGGAGCGCGCCATAGAGCGCCTGACGCTCGAGCAGGAGGAGGCGCTGGTCAGCGATCCGAAGCTGCTGCTGGTGGCTTACTGTGTGCTCAACCACTGGCGTTTCGAGGATATCGTCGCGCGCTACCGCCTGTCTGACACGGAGTGTATCCGCCTGGTGGCGCGACTCGACCGAATGCGGTTTGCCGAACTGCTTCCCGGCAATCGAATTCGCGCGCTCATCAGTGCCAACTTCGGTTGGCATCCGGAGGGGCCGATAACGCGCTATTTCCGGCAGGAGGTCGAGGGGCAGTTCCTGGCGGGGCGCTTTGACGAACCTCACGCACTGAAACTGGTTCGTCTTGGTGATGTCTCAACCGCCACGCTCGATCAACTGTCGTCACGTCTCGAAGCTGTCGGTCAACTTTTCGACGACCTGGCGAGAGAAGACTGCCGCCTGCCTGAAGAGCAGCGTACCGGAGCGATAATGCTTGCCGCCGTGCGTCACTGGGTGTTCGACGTGTTTGCCGATCTCGAGCGCACGTCTTCATCAGAAGACAAGCACGCACTAAAATACAAGCCCGCGCCAAATTGACAGGTTGACACGATGGATCAACACCCGACCCAGCCTGGCTCGACGCCGGTACGCCTCCGCGAAAGCATGGCTCGGGAGGGCTATGTTGCGGATGATGATCTTGTTGCCGCGCTGCATCTTGCCGGTGCGCTCGGTAAACCACTGTTGCTCGAAGGGGAGGCGGGGGTTGGCAAGACCGAGGTGGCGCGCTGCCTGGCCGCCGTCGACGGGGCGCGCCTCATCCGCTTGCAGTGCTACGAAGGCCTTGATGCGCAACATGCGCTGTACGACTGGGACTATCAGCGGCAACTGCTGGCAATCCAGATGGCGAAGAACGCGAGCCCCGAAGCATTGAAGGCAACGCTTTACAGCGAAGCCTATCTGGTGCGTCGTCCGCTATTGGAAGCCATCGCGGGTGAGGGCGCGGCCGTGTTGCTCATTGACGAGATCGATCGTGCCGATGAAGAATTCGAAGCACTGCTGCTCGAATTGTTGTCGGACTTCCAGATAAGCATCCCTGAACTCGGCACTTTCACGGCGCGCCGCCGGCCCCGCGTTATCCTGACATCCAACGGCATTCGTGAGCTCAGTGACGCCCTGCGCAGGCGCTGCCTCTATCACTATCTGGACTACCCGGATGCCATTCGCGAACGAGCCATCGTCAGCGCTCGCCTGCCGGGTATCCACGAACATCTTCTGCAGCAACTGGTCGACGTCGTTCAGCAGCTACGCGGTGCGGCACTCAGGAAAACGCCCGGCCTGGCAGAAACGCTCGACTGGGCCGCTTCGCTCATGCAACTCGACGTGAGTGATCTTCGCGCGTCACCGCGAGCGCTTGAACACAGCTTGTCAGCCTTGCTGAAGACACGTGAGGACCGGGACCTCGTGAGCAGTCGCGGCATCGAAACGCTGCTCGAGACGGATGCCGCCGAGTTGCAGGCACCGACGAATCGGGCAGCCAGTGACGCCGCCGGTGACTGAGAGTCACGACGATCCGCTCGTGCGTCTCGGTGATTTCGCGACCTTCCTGCGTGCCAACGGATTCGCTGCGGATGTCGGTAGTGTGATCGACGTGCATCGCGCGGCGTCGCTCGGAATGATCAAGACTCGCCTCGCCTGGCGCAGAGCCTGCCAGGCCTGTTTCTGTCGTGATCGCGAGAGCTTCATGCGGTTCGATGCACTGTTCGATGCGTTCTGGCAACCGGATGGCGACGCGGCGGATGTCGCTGGCAATGCCGGTGACGGAAAAACAGACGGCAGAGCGTCGCTCGCGCAAGGGCAGCGGCTGCTCGGCATGGCCGGCACCTCGGAAAAGCAACGACAAGAGGAGGAGTATTTCGGCGCTGGTGATTTCAAGGCCCTGTCATTGGCCGATTTCCGTTTCGTTTTCGATCCGGTACAGATGGCCGAGATAGAGCGACTCGTCGAGCGCATTGCCCGCCGCGCCCGGCGGCGTGTCGCGCGACGTCACAAGCCTGCCATCAGTGGCAGGCGGGTCGATCTTCGACGTAGTCAGCGTTTCCTGCAACGTCACGGTGGTCAGGCCGTCGAACTTGCCTGGCGACGGCCCGATCGTCAGTTGCATCGCATCGTTCTGCTGCTCGATATCAGTCAATCAATGGATGTCTATGCGAAGCTTTTCCTGCGCTTCACTTGCATCCTCATGACCGTATTCCGACGCTCTCATGCCTTCGCCTTCAACACTGACCTGATCATGCTGGGTCAGGGCGGCGGCAAGCTTCGCGAACAGGACATGGAGGATGCGATCAACCTGACCGCCAAGGGCTGGCTTGGTGGTACTCGCATTGCCGAGAGTTTCGAGAACTTCAACGAGCACCACCTGCAGACGCTCGTCGACGCCAGGACCACGCTGGTGGTCTTCAGTGACGGGTGTGACACCGCCAGGCCAGAGCGATTGGCGCGAGCAGTCATGCCGATGCAGAGGCGGGCGGGGCGTCTGGTCTGGGTCAATCCCCTGCTCGGGCGTTTCGAACCCGAGCAAGCAAATCGCTGGCTAGATCCGGTTCTGCCCTACGTGGATGAGTACTGTGCCGCGCACGATCTGAACAGCCTCCTCGCGCTGGAGCGTGTTCTACTGGCGCGTAGACCAAGGTCATGAAACTGTTGCCTGGTTCTCACTCGGTGCAAACGCTTGTGGCAGAACAAAGGCGTTTTGTAGATTGCAAGTGAAATTTCTGACATCATTCGCCGCCACAGTCTGTTCAATAGCCGTCGCCATGGTGCGATCGCTCAGCTCACGTCGAAGGAACCGCCGAACATGCCTCGCCTCGTTTCAGCGCTATCAGCGCGTTTATCCCCGAATCGCTCAGACCATTCGAGGTTATCGGTTCGAACGTTTCGCTTACCCCTGCTGCCCCTTGCCCTGGTGACCCTGGGCGCGATCGGCGTGCCGGCGCATGCGCACGAGAATCCGGGTGCCGTACAGGAGGACGGGCGTTTCACTCCCAACGTCGACGGCGCAGAGTTCCCGCCACAGCCGCGTGAAATCGGCAACGTTCGGCAGTATAGTCCGCAACCAGAAGAGGGTGGACCACTCTCCGCGCTGGTGAACGAGCTGCCTGCAAGGACGAATCGGGCACGGAGCGTCAGCGCGAATCAGGTCGTTGACGTTGGCGTGACGAGGCGCGACGCTGCTCGCGCAGCGTTTACCGACGGTGCCGTTCGACGAGCGCTGGGCGATCGATTCTCGGTGCTCGACAGTGCGCGCGTGCGCGACAAGAGCGGGCGCATCAAGGATCGTTTTCGAGTGAGCTTCTTCAGTCACGACAGGAACAGCACGGTCGAGGTCATCTACGCTGGTGGCAGGGTCGAGTCGATTGATACAGAGGCGGCGTCGAGCGACCAACCGCCTCTGGGTGAAGCGGAAATGACGCGGGCGATCGAACTGGCTCGTGAACACTGGGAAGCGGACGGTGTTGCACGAGTCAATGACCTGACCGGCTATGCGATTCAGACGTTCGAGAGTGACGGAACGCCCTACGAAAACCGCGTAGCCTACGTATCGTTCCATACCGAGTCGCCAGAACCGCCAGAACTGGTCACGTGGGTTGATCTGACGAATGAACAGGTGTTCCGCGCCGAGGTGGCGCAATGAACGCCCGGCTCATTTCAGTTTCGCTTCGATCAGTTTCGCTCCGATCAGTTTCTTTGTGCGCCTCGCTGTTCCTGCTCGGCGCGATCTCCACTGCACCCGTGCTGGCACAGTCTGTCGACGGGGTGATTGCGCCGGGTGATTCATCGAGTGGGTCGGTATCGCAGGGCAACTGGCGCCGCTACAGAGTCGACAATTCTGCCGGGCTTGATTCGACCTCCGCCCAGTTGTCCGGACTAACCGGTGATGTCGATCTCTACGTTCAGTACGGGCGATTGCCGACGCGGACCGACTACGCGTGCCGCTCCTGGGCAGGAGGCACCACGGCGGAAAGCTGCAACATCGACTTCGGGTCCGGTGAAACGGCATATGTCGGTATTTACGGATATCGTTCGGGTGCATTCACGCTTTCGATTGCAGCAGGCGATAGTGGTGACCCGGGTAACAATATCGGTCAGCGCAATGGACGCATCGAATGGGAAGGCTGGAACCTCGACTACGATACCTTCGCGCTCAGCGACGGTCTGACCATTCATGACGTGAGTTACGAGGGCACGCCGATTCTCGACAGTGCCAGCTTCCCGGTCATGTCGGTGTACTACGCAAACAACGCCTGCGGCCCCTACGCCGACAGGCTCAATGGCCCGCAGGCGCAGGTAACCTGGGCCAATAATGCGCTTCTCGTGGCACGTGAGTTCACCCAGGATGGCAAACAGTGGTTCGAACTCGGCATACGTGAATTCATCGGCTCCTATGACATCTACCAGGTGTGGTATCTCAGTGCCGATGGCGAACTTGACGGACACGTCTTCAGCCGCGGTCTGCAGTGCAACGTCGACCACGTGCACTATCCGATGTGGCGTTTCGATTTCGACATTGACGGGACCGGCAACGACCGAATCCTGCGCGAGACTTCTGCAGGCCAGCTGACGCCCTACACGACCGAGTTCGAGACCGAAGCTACGGCGGCCTTCCAGCATGGTTGGTTTGTCGAGGACACGCAGTCGGGATACCGGGTACGAGTCGACTTCGACGACGGCGGTCGCAGTGTTGGCGATGGCACGGTAGTACCGGCAAGCAACTACGAGAACAACCGCGTCAGTGGCGTGGCCTACCGCGACTCCGAGCAAGGTTGGACCGGGGGCGCGTCGAGGAATCTGCCCTACGACAACGGGGAGAGTCTCACCGGCGGTGATGCAGTTCTTTGGTATCGAGGTTACCTGCCGCATACCCCGGCCGAAGGTAGCGCGCTGTGGCATTCCACAGGCGTACGCATTACGACCGACGCGAACGAGACGAGCGAATGTGGGTCACCGAACGTCGATCCGGCCACTGAAGGTGGTGTGCATTTCTGGAAGGAGTGTGATGGACCCTGGACGCTTTTGCTGACCGGTTCCCCCGGAACCGGCTCCATCAAGGCGACCGGCAAGATCGGCTCCGAGCTTGGTATCGTCGGCCTGACGCCTGTGTCGATCGAGAGTTCCGATACGCTCAGTGACGCAAATCCGCAACAGGTGGTGTTTGACCTGACCACCGGGAATCCGTGGTCTGATCGCTTCCTGTTCGACACGCTCGACGGTGACGAACTCTGTCTTGGATTCGATCGGATCACTGCCTCCGAGCAGCTGTACATCGGCCCGAATCGGATACCCGCCGGTACCGGGCCTGTAAACCCGGTAACGCTCGAGAGTTGTGAGTTCAGCGGGCCGGATTGTTCAGCACCTGACTACGACGCGGCTACCGATCGGGCGCTGATCACCTGGGTGGATTGCGCTGGCGTGTTGCATCTCGTCGGCACGAGCGGTCAGCCGTTCTCTCGCTACAGCGGTCATGTCTATGCGAGTTCAAGCTTCGTCGGCACGGACACGCGTTCATTCGAGAGCTCGGATACGCTGACGAACGTCAGTGCGTCCGATGTCTTCTTCGAGATGGGCATGGGTGGCGGTTACGCCGACGAGATTCTGCTCACGCCGGCCAACGGCGCGGATATGTGTGTCGACATCAGCGCTCAAGGCGCGGGCACGGTCCTGTTGGCGGGCGCCGATCGCACCCCGGTAACATCGCCGTTCAATCCGCTCACGCTGCAGTCTTGCCAGCCGCCGGCCGGTAGCGGCGACTGCGGCAATCCGCAGGTGGATTCCGCCAGTGATTCGGCCTTTTTCGTCTGGAAGAACTGCGACGGTAGCTGGTCGGTTGCCCTGACCGGAGTGCGTCCTGACGGCGGCGGTGTGCGTGTCACCGGCAGCATCACGTCAAGTGCGGATTTCGATGTCATCGAGCCTGCCGGGCTGGAAAGCTCTGACAGCCTGTCGACATCACCGGCTTCGCCGTTGACCTTCGAAATGGGCACGAACAACCCCTGGAAAGACGGCTTCAACTTCGAGGTTCCGGCCGGTGCAAGTCTGTGTGTGACACTCGACAGCGTGAGTGACGGGCTGGACATTCTTGCCGGCCCTGATCGCACACCTGTGGGCACTTCGTTCAACCCGGAGACGTTTGCGGGCTGTCCCTGAAGCGCTATGCTGGCCCCTCCGTGAAACCGGAGCGGGCCAGCTGGTCTCCCTGATGCCGTCACCTGATTCGCCAGAATGTACGAATTCCCCGGTTGATGCTGACGCTCGTCGCGCTCCGAGTCCGGTGATCTGTTACGCCGTCGATGCGCTACCACGACTCGACAAGCCCTGGCTCGCCCGTTGGCGAGAAAGCCTGGAAGTGATCGACACGGTCATCGTGCCGCCTCGCGATGCCATGGCGTTCAACGTTCCGGTGGGTCATGGCTTTCGTATCGTGTCGGTGGAAGGCCCTCAGGTTGGCGATTTGAATCTGTTCAATGCAGACGATCCGTTCGAACGCTTCTGGAGTGGCAAGACCCGGCAGCTGCACGCCTCGCACCTGAGCACGGGCCATCGTCTCTGGAGCAATCTGCCTTACCTGAGACCGCTGGCAACGATCACATCCGACTCGCTTGACTGGTATGGCGTCGATGCAGATGGTGCTCGTGTGCACGATGTGATTGGAACGCGTTGCGACCCATATACGAATCGCTTGCTGAAGGGTGTCGAGTACCACCATTGCTGTCATTCGAATCTGACGCGCGCGCTGGCTGATGCCACCGGCTGGCCGCTTTCCCGGGCCGCGTCATGCGTACACGACGTCATGAACGTGTTCATGTGTACCGGCTTCACGCAAGACACCGGTCAATATTTCATGAAGGCAAGCCCGGTTCGACCGGGCGACGCGATCGAGTTCCTGGCCGAAGTGAATCTGCTGGGCGTGCTGTCGGCTTGTCCCGGTGGAGATTGTGGCGCCAGCCATTCGGACGAGGCGGCACCTTGCCACCCGCTTCACGTCGAGATTCTGCGGCCCGCGGCGGATGTGCTTGATGCGCATGAGATGCCGGCGACGAGCAATTACAGCGGATCGCATGGACGTACCTAGCGGCAATGCCGCCTGGACATAGCGGCTCGAAAATGGCCGTTCAGAAATCGAAGGTCGCGGGGTCGGGGCCAATGCGTTCGGCCCGGTCGAGAGAGTCCATTCGGGTCATCTCGTCAGCATCGAGCGTGAAGTCCAGAATGGAGCAGTTCTCCCTGATGCGCTCCGGCTTGATGCTCTTGGGAATGACGATGACATCCTTCTGCAGGGCCCATCGCAATAGGATCTGAGCTTCACTGCGTCCGTGAGTACGAGCGATGTCGTCGATGACCGCTTCCTCACCGAAGCGTCCGCGCATCAGTGGTGACCAGGCTTCGATCGCGATGTCGTGGCGGGCGCAAGCCTCGCGTATGGCAGGTTGCGTCAACAAAGGGTGATGCTCGATCTGATTCACCACCGGCACCACGCCGGTCTCGCTGACGAGCTCGTCGAGATGCTCGGGCAGGAAGTTCGACACACCGATCATGCGCACGAGTCCGGCTTCGCGAGCCTCGATCAACGCCTGCCAGGCATCGACACGACCGTCCGCAGGCCAGTGCAGGAGCATCATGTCGACTTGATCGACGCCCAGTCGCTCGAGGCTTCCGGCAAGTGCCTGCGCAGTCGTCCCGGCACGAATATCGTCGTTCCAGATCTTGCTCGTCAGGAAGACCTCCTCACGCGGGACTGTACTGTCGCGAACCCCTATGCCGACCCCGCACTCGTTCTTGTAGATACGGGCGGTATCGACGTGCCGGTATCCGGCTTCGAAAGCACATACAACAGCGGCTGCAGCCTCTTCGTCCGATGCCTGATAGACGCCGAGCCCGATTTGTGGAATAGCGTTGCCGTCTAGCAGTCTGATGGTGGGAAGCGGCGTGCTGGTGTGCATTTCCTGCTCCGTATTCGTGTTGGCTCTGCGATGATGGAAGTTCACGCTCGATGATAGCCGAGCTGCGCAATCGGGGACGGCGTGGCGTGCGGATGGCAGATTCGGAAAGTGAACAATCAAACGAGAATGACCAAGAGCATGTGCAGCAACACGCCCGGCACCACGCCCAGCAGCACTCCCGGCAGCACGCGGGAATCGAAGATCATCATGTTGACCGGGGCGAGTTGTGGGTTGGGAGGCGCGTTGGTTGGCGAGTTCGTGCGCGCTGGTCATCGCATGGTCGGTGGATCACGCGACGCCAGCGCCATGGCGGCACTGCAGGAAGAGTACGGTGACGCACATTGCTTTGCCGCTGTCGACGTAGCCTGTGAGTCGAGCGTCGAACGTTGGTCGTGCGACGCGCTCGGTCGTGTCGGCGTGCCCGATCTCCTGATCAACAATGCCGGCATCATCAATACGGAAGCTCCGCTCTGGGAGGTGTCCGCAGCAGAATTCGAGCGGGTGCTCGCCATCAACGTGTCCGGTACGCATCGCATCCTGCGGCATGTGCTGCCGGCCATGCTCAACAACGGTCGAGGTGTCGTCGTCAATCTCAGCAGCGGTTGGGGTCGCACCGCTGCCCCGGGTGTCGCGCCGTACTGTGCGTCGAAGTGGGCGATCGAAGGCATGACCGCGGCACTCGCGGCGGAACTTCCGCCCGGCATGGCGGCCGTGCCCTTGAATCCCGGAATAATCGATACCGACATGCTGCGCGAGGCATGGGGCGATGGAGCCAGGGGCTATCGGAGCGCCGCTGCATGGGCTCGGACGGCGGCGCCGTTCCTTTTGGCTCTGGGCGCGGCCGACAACGGCCAGGCACTCACGGCGCCATGAACTCCCGACTCGATTCCAGACGCGGCGCCTGTCGCGGATTTCGGCTCGCGGAGCGGCTCACCGGATGGGCCGTTCTGTTGGTTGTGTTCCTTCTCGGTGGATGCGGCTCCGGTCTTCCGAAGGGCATCCAGCCGGTGGCGGACTTCGATGCCGATCGTTATCTCGGTACCTGGTACGAGATTGCCCGTCTCGATCATTTTTTCCAACGCGGCATGCAGGAAGTATCTGCGACCTATTCGAAGCGGGACGATGGCACGTTGCATGTCATCAATCGCGGTTGGCTCGTGAACAAGGAGAAGTGGAACATCGCCCGGGCGAGCGCGAAGTTCGCCGGGGCATCTGACGAAGGATGGCTAGAGGTGTCTTTCTTCGGGCCCTTCCATGGCGATTACATCGTCTTCGAACTGGCGGACGACTACTCGGAAGCCTGGGTCAGTGGCAGCGACACGGGTTACCTGTGGTATCTGTCCAGAACGCCGGTGGTACCTGCGGAGCGCCTGAAAGCCTTTCGCGAGCGGGTTGGTGCACTCGGCTATGACAGCGACGAATTGATCGTTGTCGATCAGGATGTGGCGGCTTTGCCTCCGCCTGAATGAGCGACATCGCCGGCGCAAAGCAAGAGAAGATGCGATGCGAAAGACTCAGTGCTGCTTCAGCTGTTCACCGATCGCGATGGCGGTCTCGAGCGCTCTCAGGCCGTCCTCGCCACTGACCAGTGGTCTTGTTCGTGTACGAAGGGCGTTGATGAATGCGTGGATCTCGGCGAGGATCGCATCGCCCTTGTCGAGTTGAGCATCGATACAGTCGATGGCCGGCACGCCATCGTCATCAGGCGAACGCTCACGATCCACATGACAGACGCGAGTCGTGTTTCCCTGAAAGTCGATGGCGACATAGAGGTCCTTCTGAAAGAAGCGCATGCGCCGCTCGCGCTTGCCGCTGACCCGGCTGGCGGTCACGTTGGCCACACAGCCATCCTCGAACTCGATTCGGACGCTCGCGATATCGGTTGCGTCGGAGACCACGCGAGCACCGTTGGCATGAATGGCGGCGATCCGTGAAGGCACCAGGTGGAGAATGATGTCGATGTCGTGGATCATCAGATCGAGAACGACATCGACATCAGTACCGCGTTGCGTGAACGGCGCCAGTCGGTGCGATTCGATGAACAGCGGGTTGTAGATTCGCTCGGCGACGGATACCAATGCCGGATTGAACCTCTCGAGGTGCCCGACCTGTAATATAAGATCGTTCTTCGCAGCGATGTCGATCAGCGTCTGCGCCTCGTCCGTCGTTGTCGTCATCGGCTTCTCGACGAGAACGTGAAGACCGCGCTCAAGGCAGTCCCGGGCAACCGCAAAGTGCGTGCGCGTCGGCGATGCGATGCTGACCGCGTCGCAGATACCCGCGAGTTCACGATGATCCGACAGGGCGAGAGTGCCGGTCTCCTTCGCGATCTCCTCGCCGCGGGCCGTATCCGGATCGCAGACGGCAACCAGTTCGCATCCGGCGAGCGATGCATACTTCTGTGCGTGAAAGCGGCCCAGGTAGCCGGTGCCGACGACGGCGGTTCGCAGTACCATGTGGTCGGGCAAGTTGGAGACTCTCGGTGACTGGCGGGGTAGAGCTGCCCCGAGCAGTGAAGCCGAATGCAGAACAGGCGTCAAGCGATGGTCGGCCTCCTGCTGGCTCTCGAAGCAGACTGCGAGGGCTCGTCAAGAAACAAGTCGTACGCTCTGCGGCACTACCCCAAAGGGGAAACAAACTTGCATATCTTCAGACTCTGATACTTCTCAAGCACTGGAGGTACGAGTCGGTGAACAAGCACGAGACCGAGCAGGAAGATTTCTGGGCTGGGGAATTCGGCAATTCGTATTCGGAACGGAACATCGGATGCAATCTTGTTGCGGCAAATATGTCGCTTTTTGCCAAGATACTCGGGCGTACATACAATGTCCGGTCGGTCGTTGAATTCGGCCCAAACATCGGTCTTAATCTGCGGTCCCTGTGGCAACTACTTGTCGAGCCTGATCTCTGTGGTATAGAAATAAACCCTCAAGCGGCCAGAGCGCTACGGGAATGGGGAAAATGTGAGGTCATGGAGGGTAGCCTTCTCGACTTCGAGCCCGAACGTCAGTGGGATGTATCTCTCATCAAGGGTGTGTTGATTCACATCAATCCCGAACGATTGCCCGATGTCTACGACAGGCTTCATGCGGCCACGAGAAAGTACCTCTGTGTTGTGGAATATTACAACCCAGTACCTGTGTCGGTCTCGTACAGAGGTCATGAGGAACGTCTTTTCAAACGGGATTTCGCTGGTGAAATGCTTGATAGATTCACTGATCTTCGATTGGTGGACTATGGCTTTTGTTACCACAGGGATGTCAATTTCCCACACGACGATCTGACCTGGTTCTTGATGGAAAAGCAGGCAACTCGTATCAAGGGCAGTCTCACTGCCTGATTGTGAACATCTGGTGATGAGTTCAACGATGAGTTTGAGGGGTCGATTTTTGGTGTTCGACGAATTCTGCGGCGTGTTGCGGTGTTCAGGCAGCGAGTTCGGGCGCGGATTCACTGCCCTTCGATTGTCATCGATCTGGATCGTTTCTTGCTTTCGGAGCTTCTCACGTCGCATGAGCGAACGTACGGTCTGGAGATCGGATGGAGCGACCCACTGATGCCGGCAGCAACCGGGTAGCAATCATCACAGCGCGCGGCGGCAGCAAGCGCGTACCGCGCAAGAACATCCGTTCCTTCGACGGTCTACCGATCATTGTCAGGGTGATCGATTCGGCGCTCGACAGCGGGCTGTTCGACGAGGTCATGGTTTCGACCGATGATGCAGAAATCGCTGAGGTGGCAATCGAGGCTGGCGCTGCCGTTCCTTTTCGACGTAGGGCGGCCACTGCAGACGATCATGCCTCCAGCTCTGATGTGCTACGCGAGGTACTCGCCGCCTATGCTTCGCGTTCTCGACATTTCTCACACGCCTGCTGTCTCTACCCGACTGCCCCGTTCATCACCGCCGAAGCCCTGCGTACTGCCTGGCAAGAACTGCATGGTGGCGTCCACGATACTGTCTTTCCGATCGTGCGATTTCCTTCGCCTGTACAGCGAGCGCTACGTAAGGCTGCAAATGGCCGACTTGAACGGATACAGCCCGAGTTTGAACTGACGCGTTCGCAAGACCTCGAGCCGTGTTACTACGACGCCGGTCAGTTCTATTGGTTCGAGGTTGCGGCCTTCCTGCGTCGTCGCACGTTATTGAGCAGCAATTCCGCTGGTATCGTCGTCGATGGCACGAGCGTTCATGATATTGACGACGAGGAAGACTGGATGGTGGCCGAGCGCAAGTTCCAATGGCTCAAGATGGCTGCATGATGTCTGGTCTCGAGGCGAAGCCGGCGCGGGCAATCAAGCGCGTACTTTTCCTTGGATTCGACCGTTCGCGAACACGATTGATAGATGCGCTCATCGCAAAGGGTTGCGCGGTCGTGCACACCGAAGCGCCGATTGACGGAAGTGGCAACCATGACCTGCTTGTCAGCTTCGGATATCGACATGTCTTGCGCAAGGAAGTGTTTGAAAAGGCCGGGTGCCCGATTCTCAACCTTCACATAGCGTACCTGCCCTACAATCGTGGGGCACATCCAAACTTCTGGTCCTTCTACGAGAATACTCCATCCGGGGTCACCATACATCTGATGGACGAGGGGATCGATACTGGCCCGATCGTGTACCAGCGCTACGTCAACTTCGATGGAAATGAAAAGACGTTCGCCGATACCTACCAACGACTGGTGGTCGAGATCGAAGCGTTGTTTATCGAGAACATCGAGGAGATTATCCATGCGCGCTGGAAAGCGAAGGAGCAGCGTGGATCCGGCACAATGCACTATCTGCACGATCTGCCACCGGATTTCTCGGGTTGGAACGCCGTCATCGAGGACGAACTCGTACGCCTTGACAGGTACTTTGACCGCTGCTCGAACGTCCCGAAGCCTTGACAGGGTTCAAGGTCTCGAATCATGTCGAACTGCAAGAAGGTCGTTGGTGTCCTCGCACATTTGATGGATAAACGGGGCGGGCTGGGAGAGGAGTCGCTGGCTCGTGTCGAGGCAGCAGTGGAGCATGATCTCCGCATGGACTTCGACTACTTCATTACCAGCGGCTGGAATTACAGGGATGACACTGATTTGAACATTGGTGAGGCGGTCGCGAAGCATCTGGTCGATCACTGTGGAATCGATGCCAGCCGCGTCATGGTTGATACGAATGCCCGAGATACAGTGGGAGACGCCTTCTTCATGCGACGCAAGCTCCGTTCGCTTGGTGTAGAACAGCTATTCGTTGTCACGTCCGACTATCATGTCTCGAGGGCCGAGCTCATATTTGGTCGTTTCTTTCGACCCGATACGGCGATCACGATGATTGGTGCGAGTACAAGTCACGACAGCCGCGAAGGGATCGAAGGTCACGAGCAGTCGTCCGTCGATGCGTTCCTTCTTACCTTTTCGGGTGTGGACTTCGCATCCGATTGCGCCGTCCTGGAAGCACTATCGAAGCATCACCCTCTCTACAAGGACTTTCAAGAGAACAGGAAAGCGACTGGTTGATGCGGAGTGTCGGTCTCGAGAGTCACTATCCCTGCTTTCCGGGTAGCACGGCAATTCCGTGAATCTCAGAGACCTTCGATGGTAGCTGCAGGGTTCGGGAAACCTTGGTTATTTCGTCGAAGACGGTAACGCCAGTATCAATCGAGATGTTGTTCGAGAGTCCGACGTTCCTGGAGAAATTTCGGTTGCGGCTCTGTCCGATGAAGTAGAGGTCGCCGTTGTGTGCCAAGCCGCGTGCGAAGGCCGGAAATTCGCCAAGAACCGACGCATTGTTGCCGCGAAGCGCTCCTCGCAGGGAATCGAGCACCATGAGACCGCCGTTGATGAAGGCAATGTTGTGGGGCATCCACAGGTCGCGAATCGGTGTCCCGATCTTCTTCCCTGTGCGCAGGTCGAATTCGACGACGGCTCCATCGAACACGTCGCGCCTCCAGTTGCCGGTTTCAGAGAACATCGAAACGTAGAGACTGTCGCCGACGATGCAGCAATCGTTCGTGTGGTGAAAGGGTCCGCCCTCGCGCTCGTGCTTCTCGGAAAGAGGCAGGGTTCGACAGTGCTGGAAATCGCTGTCGTAGGCGAGGACGGCGTCACGGCTACTACACGCAATGTAGAAGAGGCCTTCTTCGTCATCGAAGGCAAGTCCATGCCCTCGACTACGAGTCGGTAGCGGGCGATTTCGGATCACGTCGTAGTCGCTGTCCATCTCGATCAGTCCCAACTTGTCATCCACCGTCCAGAAATGTTCGCCTCTGACGGCTATCGAATGGCAGCTGCCAGACACTACTTTCCTGTAGGTCCACTCACTGCCCCGCACCACGATCTCGTAGACACCTCCGCCACCAAGCGGATCGTCCGACGGTTACATTCCGGACGAGAACAAAAGCCTGACGTGCAGGTTTTCCATTTCGTCGATGATTCTCAAGTCGTTGAGAATCGGGCTGATCATGAAGTCGTGGCCTGCCTGGTAACCCATGCTCTCGAGTTGCAGGCTGACTTCCCTGAATGAAGTCGTGCAGATGACGATGTAGGCGTCTTCGCAACGCGAGCGCAACGAGGGTGGATCCACGATCTCGATGCCGTCCTGCCTGCCTCCCCACATATTGGCGCTGTTGTCGCACACGAGGGAGACTCTGTCGCCCACCCGGCGCATCGTCTTTACAGCTATGTTTCCGGCGCCCCAGAGTACGAGAGGTCGGCCGATGGACGCTCGGGTCAGGCCCTTGAAGCTCTCGTACGCGGTCGTCATGAAGCTTTCCTGTGTACCTCCGAACGATATCTTTCACTTTGCGCGTCCGTGAGGTGCACCCGACCGTAGGCGGAGCTGTCGCCCCAAAGATTGTACTTGCGCCACTCGCCTTTCTCGATCCACCACACTCGCGGGTCGCGGAATGAATCGGCCACCTCCCAGAATTCGCGTTCTGTCAGGTCGACGTAGTCGAGCCAGTGTTGCAGGTCCGACGAAACCACACTGTCGTACTGCCGGACCATCTCGATTGCAGTTTCCCTGTCCATGTACCCGGTGCGAATATCCTTGCAGGCATGGTCGGTTGCTCTGCCAAAGCCGGCTCTTGACGGATGCCCCTCGACGAGGCATGACAGCTGGAGTGATCACCTGCTTTCAGGTGCTCCGCAAGGAGCCGTTTGCTGACGCTCGATGAGGTGTCGGCCGCTCCGATGCATACAGGTGCGCCGTTCAGCTCAGGTGTTCGCTGCGCAAGGGCTCACCTTCGCCGATTGCCTTTCGCAGTGTCAGCCCCTGAACCCGCTCGTAGTGGCGCGGGTGAAGGCCGCTGGAAGGCCGGATCACCCGCAGGTCGTTCAAGCCGATACGATGCCCGGCGGGCAGGTTGCGAGCAGCGTAGATCGATCGTTTGAAAAATAGTTGAGCTTGCTCTTTTTCCGACAACTCGTAAGTGACCTTGCCGAGCGCTTTCCAGGCACGGCGGCTTTCGTTGACCAGTGCGGCGAATTCTTCGGGCTCCAGTGAAAAGCTTGAATCTACTCCACCGTCGGCACGACGCAGGGTCAGGTGCTTCTCGATTATCCGAGCGCCCAGCGCCACGGCAGCAACCGGTACGCCAATGCCGAGCGTGTGATCACTCAGTCCGACATGACAGTGGTAGCGATTCTTCAGGTCGGTGATCGTGTGCAGGTTGATTGTCGAGGGAGAGGCCGGGTACGTACTCGTACACTTGAGCAGGGCGAATTCGGTACAACCCACTTCACGCAGAAAGCCAACCGATTCGTCGAGGGCGTCGTGGGTGATGACTCCGGTACTCATGATCAGCGGCTTGCCGCACGCCGCCACCTTGCGCATTAGAGGTTGGTGCTCGTTCTCGAACGACGCGATCTTGTAGGCAGGCACATCGAGCGTCTCGAGAAAGTCGACAGCCGATTCATCGAACGGCGAACTGAAGGCCAGCATGCCGAGCTTGCGGGCTCGAGCGAAGATTGCCTCGTGCCACTCCCAAGGGGTGGATGCCTCGGTATAGAGCTCATGCAACTCCCTGCCGTTCCAGGGAGAGTCCGGATTGTCGATTCGGTGAGCTCCCGGCATCGTCAGGGTATCTGCCGTGTAGGTCTGCAGCTTGATGGCGTCTGCGCCGGCGCTGGCTGCGGCTTCCACCAGGGCCATCGCCCGTTCGAGTGAGCGGTTGTGATTGCCCGAAAGCTCCGCAATCACGAAAGGCGGGTGAGCTTTGCCGATTGGCCTGTTTGCTATGATGAGTTCGGCGTTCATTGAAGTCTCGTCTGGAGGATTCCCGGAGCGGGTGGCCGATTGATTCCCACGCGACTTGCGATCCGACTGCGCGCCTCGATCGCCTACGCAGCCAGGCGCCCCGTACGGTGCAGTGTGTCAGCAAGAACCTCCATCACCCGATCCTGTTCCTCCAGTGTCATGACCCCGAACAACGGCAAGGTCACGGCGCGCTCGTAGTAGCCGACTGCATTGACGAGTGGATCACGTGCATGGCCGCGGGCACGATAGTAAGGCTGGGTATGCACCGGAATGTAGTGCACGTTGACGCCGATATCGGCCGCACGCAGCGCGTGGTAGACACGGCGCCTCGCGGTACCATCGGTCGGTTCCTGCGTCACCTGAACCGGGTAGAGGTGCAGCGATGAACGATTGGCGGGTGAACGCGCGGGAAGAATGAGATCGAAGTCTGCAAGGCACGCGTCGTACCGCTCGGCGAGCCGATGGCGATGGGCGATGTACTGGTCGAGACGACTGAGCTGACTGACCCCGAGTGCCGCCTGCAGATCGTTCATGCGGTAATTGTAGCCGAGCGTGTGCTGGTCGTAGGTCCAGGGTTCCTCCTCGTGCTTCACGCCACCGCGGACGACGCCGTGACTGCGCGCACGACGCATCCTTTCTGCCAGTTCCTCAGAGGCACTGACAGCCACTCCGCCTTCGGCGGAGGTCACGATCTTGACCGGATGAAAACTGAATATGGCAATATCGCTGTAACGACACTCGCCTACGCGTTCGTCGTCCCGCCAGGCGCCGATCGCGTGTGAGGCATCTTCGATCAAGCTGAAACCGAACTCGTCGGCGAGCGCACCGAGGGCCACCATGTCGCAAGGCTCGCCGGCAAAGTGCACGGCAATGACAACCTTGGGCAGCGCCTGATGGCCGGCTTTGGCCCTGGCCAGCTTGTCGGCCAGCGCCAGCGGACACATGTTGTAACTTCCAGGGTCAATGTCGACAAAATCTACTTCAGCGCCACAATAGCGAGCACAGTTTGCCGTGGCGACGAAAGTGATCGGCGTTGTCCATACCCAGTCTCCCTTGCCGACACCAAGCGCAAGACAGGCGATGTGCAAGGCCGATGTTGCGCTATTGACTGCTACTGCATGTATGGCCCCGCAGCGTTCGGCAACGGCCGCCTCGAAAGCAGGCACCATGGGTCCCTGCGTCAACCAGTCTGACGTGAGAACCGACAGGACGGCCTCGACGTCCTCGCCGGTAACATGCTGCCGACCATAAGGCAGGTGGTCGCTCATGCAGCCATCGCCATAGCGCGGCCGTTGATCCAGAAGCGCAGCGCGTCGATCGACATCCACTCCGTATTGTTGGCGCTGTTGTACTCGAATCCTTCAGCGACCTTCACGCCGCTACCGATGCGCTTTGGATCTCGGCACCAGTCGTGGATGGCAGGCAGGATCTTGTAGTAGTCCGTGAACTCGTAGGTGCTGAGCGAATCTTCCGGGCTGATCATCTGCTCGTGCAACTTCTCACCCGGGCGGATACCGATCAGCTCGTGGCTTGCGTTCGGCGCGACTGCGCGGGCGATATCGGTAACCTTCATCGATGGAATCTTCCTGACGTAGATCTCCCCACCCACCATGTCCTCCAGTGCGTGCCAGACCAGCTCGACGCCTTGCTGCAACGTGATCATGAAGCGTGTCATTCGCGCATCGGTGATGGGCAGGCTCGGCGTGTCGCGTCGCTCCATGAAGAACGGTATGACCGATCCGCGTGACCCCATGACGTTGCCGTAGCGGACTACCGAGAAGCCTGTCTTGTCCTCCCCGCCGCTGTAGGCGTTGCCGGCGACGAAGAGCTTGTCGGAGGCGAGCTTGGTTGCGCCATACAGGTTGACCGGGCTGCTTGCCTTGTCGGTCGAGAGCGCAACGACACGCTTCACACCGCGATCGATGCTCGCGTCGATCACGTTCATCGCACCATCTACGTTGGTCCGGATGCATTCGAACGGGTTGTACTCTGCAGCCGGGACTATCTTCATCGCGGCGGCGTGAACCACGTAGTCGACGCCATCGAGTGCCCGGTGCAATCGATCGCGATCACGAACGTCGCCGATATAGAAGCGAACGCGCTTGTCGTCCTGGAAGGCCTTGGCCATCTCCCATTGCTTCATCTCGTCGCGCGAGTAGATGATCAGTTTGCGCGGGCCGAAACGCTCGAGGGTGCGGCGTGTGAACATCTGTCCGAACGAGCCGGTCCCTCCGGTCACCAGGATGGTGGCGTCTTGCAACATGGTTGGCGCTCTCGGCTGCTGGCTGCGTGTTTCCGACAATGCGATCCGGACTGCACGATGAATGCCGTCGCACATCGACGACATCACAGAATGCTGTGTCATCCGTAATGCCTGTCACGAGTTGGCAGACTTGTTGGATACCGTAGTGACATGACCCGTCGCGACGTGACTATGAGTGAACCGGTAACGCCCGGCTTCTTGCGCAACCGCTTTGGCGAGAACTATCTGCATGAAATCAATCGGCAGAGCTTCGTCTCGCAGCCCTCAGAGGAGGTTTTCGAGCGTCGACTCGACCCCGGTCTTGACGCTGAGAACACACTCTTCCTGGTGGTTGGCAGCGATTCCGGGCTGTTACATGACTATCTCTCGGAGTTGACGCTGGGCAAGGGGTCGAAACGCATTGTCGTCGAGGCCGACGAACTGTTCGACATGATCGTGCAGCGTACGTCGAATGCCGGAGACAAGGCGTCGCTGTACCGGTTTGGTGACTGGTGTTCGCTGCTGGAAACCTGTGGTATCGCATCCTATGCTCACGGCGGCACGGTCACACTGGTCGAGTCTCTCGGTTGCCAGCACGATCACGACGGGCGTTACGTATCGATGTTGCGTCGGATTCGCGCAGACGTGGCGAGCACAATCCACCGCCATCGCATCCAGGTCAGCGGGCAGACTTTCGTCAACAAGCAGTTGCAGAACGCCTGTGAAAATCGTGTTCCGGCCAGTGTGCTCAGGGGAATCGGCGAGGGACACACCGCGATGGTGCTCGGTGGAGGCCCTTCACTGGACGACGCTATCGACTGGGTCATTGCCCATCGCGAGTCGCTGTTCCTGATCGTGGCCGCGCGGCTTTGTGGTCGCATGCAAGGTCTCGATATTCGTCCTGACGTGGTGGTCGCGGTAGATCCTCAGGCCGCCATGTTCGATCTGAGCAAGGAGGGCCTGCACTGGACCGATGTTCCACTTGTCAGTGCCTATCATCTCGCTCCGCAACTCGTGCAACAGTGGCGTGGTCCCTGCCTCTATCTCGGCGATACGCACCCCTGGATCAAGGCGGCCGAGAAGGATGGCGCCGGGAATTTCCCGAGCCTCGGACCGACAGTCAGTCACACCGGCGTCTGGCTCGCCTTCAAGTGTGGCTTTGAATGCATTCTGATGAGTGGCGTCGACATGTGCTTCGCCATGGGTGGCGGCTCACACGCGAGCGGCTCGGTGGAGAGCCTGATCGGTGGGCTGCCGTCCCAGTGCGACGCGACCGTCGTGACTTATGACGGTCGCATGGCCGGCACGGGGCGTGCGCTCGAACACGGCAAGGAAGCGCTGGAAGAGCTTGGCGGCATCGTCAATGCTGATCGTCAGCGATTGTTCAACACCAGTGCCCGTGCCAGTCGCATCGATTCGATTCCACTGATCGAGCTGGCCGACGTCCCGTTGAGCGGAAAAAGGCCTGTGATCGTTCTGCCTGACGATTGCAAACCGACGAGGAACCGCGCTCGGATCGCCGATCACATGCACCGGGTTCAGCAACAACAGGCTGAGGCCATTCGCCGTTTCCGGACCATCCGACGTCGCTGTGACGAAGCGGCTCGTCTGTTGGATGCCATGGCTGCGGCACGCAACGACAAGAGTCACGAGACACGTCGACGCCGCCTCGAACGTCTTGAGAAGGCTCTCGGCAAGGAGCACGGCCCCTGGTTCGACATGATCAAGCACTACGGCTCGGCCGAACTCCTCGCGAGTGTCAAGCCAAGCGGCTTCGGTAAGGAGGATGAGCAAACTGACTGGGGACGCAACTACTATCGGGTCGTCAAGCGCATTGCAAAGACCTTCATCGAGCTGCTGGAAAGTAGTGAGGAACGAGCAACGATGCGGCTGACCGAGCTCGATGACGATCCTGACATCAATGCTCTGATAGCCTACTGGGCGAAGGACGAGACGCCCGGTCGCGTGTTGCAATTGCAGGCGCGAATGAGCGCCCGGGCGACGGACTCTGCGGACTCGGGTGCGATGTCCGAGCGCCTCGCCCGAGTCAATGGGGAAGCTAACTCGTTTCTTGCGTCGCTGCAGCAGCGAGAGAACAGGCACGAGGCAGCCGTGCGCGGAAGCGTCTTGAATCCGAACAATATCCTGCGCAACCTCGCTTTCCTCTTCCGCGAGAAGATCAATGAAGACATCGAAAAGATCGCGGCGAAGCTGTCTCTGCTCGGGCCTCCGCTCGACGTTTTCGCAGGCTACGCGGCAGGCCTCCATGCCGAGCTCGACGGTGACACTGAACGTGCGCTGGCAAGCTATGAGCCGGTACTTGATCGATTCGGAGAGTGGCTGGAAACGGAAGCGGGCATGCCCGAAGGCTACGATGCCCTGCTCGAGGACACGTTGCGGCATATCACCCAGGGGTATCTCGAGGCGGGTAACGGCGAGGCTGCAGTCAACAGTCTGGCGTTGCTCACACAGATCTCGCCGGCCTACATCTCACGCTATGCTCACCTCAAGCACCTGAACGGTTGCCACGACGAAGCCCTGCAGATTCTCGAGGAGCATGTTCAGGAAAATCCCGGTGACTGGCGTGTCCTGTTGCAGATCGCCGATATCTATACCGACCTGAATGTGACGGAAGCCGCTGACATGGCACGAAGCATGGCGGCGACCGTCCGCGCCGAGGAAACGGGCAGGGGGAACGAACAAAGTCTGGCCAAGGCAGCCTGAACTGCACTGCAGTTCATTTCCCTTGTGCATTTCAAGTCTCTTGGGTCAGGGCGCGCGAGTCGGTATCCTCCGGGTGCGATGCCTGCTCTCACACCGACACCTCCGATCCTGTTTCCCGTTGCGGGTGTTGATGAGGTTGGCAGGGGCCCACTAGCCGGGCCGGTCGTGGCGGCGGCCGTGGTGCTGGATCCAGCGTTCCCGATCGATGGCCTGGATGACTCGAAGGCCATCGACGAGGCCGATCGGGAACGGCTCGATGCGCTGATCAGGCGCAAGGCGAAAGCCTGGTATATCGCCTCTGCATCGATCGAGGAGATCGATCGGCTGAACATACTGCACGCAAGCCTGCTGGCGATGCGCCGCGCTGTGCTGGGCCTCGGCACGTTGCCGGCACTGGTGCTGGTCGACGGTAACCGCTGCCCTGTACTTGACTTGCCGTGCGCCGCGATCGTCAAGGGTGATGGCCGGGTACGCTGTATCGCGGCAGCGTCCATCATTGCCAAGGTTGCCCGCGATGCCTTCATGTGCGAGCAGGATGACGTTTTTCCAGGCTTCGACTTTTCACGACACAAGGGTTACGGCACCGCGCATCATCGTGATGCGCTCTTCAGGCTCGGTGCGACCCCCTTGCACCGTCGTTCGTTCATGCCGGTGCGAGAGGCAATCGAGGCGCGTGGGCCGTACGGCTCGGACGCGCATCCGTCGCCGAGTCCGTTGCCAAATCCGTTACAGGGAGCGGCTGCAGGCAGGGAAATCGAGTCGTGAGTGCCGATCCGACAGCCATTCCGACCGCCGATCCGACTGCCGAGCTGTCAGCGCTGGATTCGACGTCTCCTCAAGAGACTGATGCGGCGACTGATCCGTCGGATCTTCCCGCGATCGCGCCACGTGAGTTTGTCCACCTGTCCCTGCATACCGAATTCTCTCTGGTCGACAGTACGGTACGCATCAAGCCACTTGCCAGGCAGACAGCGGCAACCATGCCCGCAGTCGCGGTCACTGATCGAGCCAACCTGTTCGCACTCGTCAAGTTCTACCGCGCGGCGCTCGACAGCGGAATCAAGCCGCTCGTCGGTGTCGATCTTCGCGTACGTGCAGTCAAGCAGGACGAACCGGCGACACGACTGTTGTTGCTCGTGCAGAACGATGCCGGCTATCTGAATCTGACGCGGCTGGTTTCGCGGAGTTTTCAGGAGGGGCAGGGTGATGGCGAGCCTACCGTCGAACGCGACTGGGTGCTCGAGGCCCACGAAGGCCTGATTGCCCTTTCCGGGGGCATGCATGGCGACGTCGGTCGTGCGCTGGCGCGCGGCAAGCCTGACGAGGCGCGGGCGCTCGCGTCACTCTGGCAATCCGCTTTCGGCGACCGCTACTATCTCGAACTGACTCGTTGCGGCCGTCCGCAGGAAGAAGCGTGCCTGCGGGGAGCTTGCGCCATCGCCGCAGACGCGGGCATTCCCGTGGTTGCCACCAATGATGTGCGATTTCTCGTCGAGGCTGACTTTTCAGCCCATGAGGCGAGGCTCTGCATTGCCGGTGGCAAGGTACTCGCCGATCCGAAACGCCCGCAGGATGTCACTCCGCAGCAGTATCTGAAGAGTCCCGCCGAGATGGCGCTGCTGTTCGCCGATATTCCCGTGGCGCTGGACAACGCCTGCGAGATCGCGCGGCGGTGCAACGTCACCCTGAGTCTCGGTACACCGGTACTGCCGGATTTTCCGATACCGGCTGGACTGACCGAGACCGAATACTTCTATCGCCTTGCGCGCGAGGGACTCGAAGAGCGGCTGGGGCAATTGTTCGACAAGGCGGCAAGCGACTTCGCCGATACTCGCGAACCGTATGATGCGCGCCTGCAGCGTGAGCTCGATGTCATTGCCGGCATGGGGTTTCCGGGATATTTCCTGATCGTCTCGGACTTTATCCGCTGGTCACGTGAGAACGGCGTACCGGTCGGGCCCGGCCGGGGTTCGGGAGCGGGCTCACTCGTGGCCTACGTGCTCCGGATCACCGATATCGATCCGCTTGCCTATGATCTTCTGTTCGAGCGGTTCCTGAATCCCGAGCGGGTCTCGATGCCGGATTTCGATATCGATTTCTGCATGGACGGTCGCGACCGGGTCATCGCCTATGTGGCTGAGAAGTATGGCCACCATCGGGTCAGTCAGATCATCACCTACGGCACCATGGCCGCCAAGGCTGTGGTTCGTGATGTGGGTCGCATCATGAGTCACCCCTTCGGGTTCGTGGATCGGGTCGCGAAGATGGTGCCGTTCGAGGTCGGCATGACCTTGACCCGGGCGATGCAGGAATCGACGGAGCTCGCCGACGCGTACCGCGACGACGAGGAAGTCACGGCCTTGCTCGACATGGCACTCGCGCTCGAAGGCCTGTCTCGCAATTGCGGCAAGCACGCGGGTGGTGTCGTCATCGCGCCGACCGCATTGACCGACTTCACACCACTCTACTGCGAGCCCGACGGCTCGAGTCTGGTGACGCAGTTCGACAAGGACGACGCGGAAGCGGTCGGCCTGGTCAAGTTCGACTTCCTCGGTCTGAAGACACTGACGATCATCGACAACGCCGTCGGTGAAATCGAGAAATACAGCGGAACCACCGTCGACCTGATGGCATTGCCGCTCGATGACGCGCCCACCTACGAGCTCTTGCAACACGCCCGGACAACGTCGGTGTTTCAGCTCGAGTCGGCCGGAATCAAGCGTCTTGTCGAACGCCTCAAGCCAGACAATTTCGAGGACATCATCGCCCTGGTCGCCCTCTATCGCCCGGGCCCCTTGCAGTCCGGCATGGTCGACGATTTCATCGACAGGAAGCACGGGCGCAAGCCACTCGCCTGGCCACACGAGGACTATCAGCTCGAGTCGCTGAAGCCGATCCTCGAGCCGACCTATGGCGTCATCCTGTATCAGGAGCAGGTCATGGGCATCGCGCAGACCATGGCCGGCTTTTCGCTCGGTACGGCCGACATCCTGCGCCGCGCCATGGGCAAGAAGAAGCCCGAGGAGATGGCGAAGCAACGCCAGGGCTTCCTCGACGGTTGCACAGCCAATGGCATTGATGTCTCACTCGCCGGCAACATCTTCGATCTGGTGGAGAAATTCGCGGGCTATGGCTTCAACAAGTCGCACTCGGCAGCCTATGCGCTGTTGTCGTATCAGACGGCCTGGCTGAAGTGTCACCATCCGGCGGCCTTCATGGCGAGCGTCCTGTCCGCCGACGCTGATCTCACCGACAAGGTCGTCATGCAGATCGAGGACTGTCGGGCCCTCGGCGTCACGATCGAATCACCCGACATCAATCGCTCCGGGTTGCGCTTCTCGGTCGTCGACGAGCGCACGATCCTTTACGGTCTCGGGGCGATCAAGGGTGTTGGTGAAGGTGCACTGGCGAGCATGCTGGTCGAGCGCGATGCTCGCGGGCCGTTCGCGAGCCTCGATGATCTGTGCCGCCGTGTGAATCCGGGCAACGTCAACAAGCGGGTGCTCGAGGCGCTGATCAGGGCGGGCGCGTGTGATGAGCTTGGCGCGAATCGGGCGACACTCTGGCACGATCTGCCGATCGCGATGCAAGGCGGGGATCAATTCCATCGCGACCGGGCTGCTGGACAGGGCGACATCTTCGACTTCTTCGACGATGCAGCACCGCTCGATTCGATCTCGTCGGTGGCCCAGGTCGACTGGAGCGAACACGAGCGACTCGACGCTGAACACAGCACGCTCGGGCTTTACCTGAGCGGCCATCCGGTCGACGCACATCGAGCGGAACTTGCGTCGTTCACACACGGCGATCTGGACGCTGTTTGCGCCAAGGCCGATGCAACGGATGCCGGCCCTTCGTGGAAGCAGCGCGGTGTGCCGGTCGTGGCGGCGGGCATCGTGCTCAACCTGCGCCAGATGAATTCGCAAGGGGGGCGCATGCTGCTTGCGACGATCGATGACGGGCGTGGTCGACTGGTGGTCACGCTGCGTGGCGAGACGCTCGAGGCCTGTGAGGATCGTGTCCGCGCGAAGGAGCTGCTCGTCGTGGAGGGCGACGTCAGCGTCGACGACTTCAACGGCGGGTTTCGCATACGGGCTCGCGAAGTGCACGATCTTGCCGGCGCCCGGGTTCGATTCTCGCGTGGCATACGGCTCATCGTCGACGCTTCGACCCTGTCGGCAAACGAGGTGCCTGCGCTTGTCGAACTCCTCGGCTCGCACCGCGGGGCAACGCCACTGACGGTCGAGTACAGCAACGCTCAGGCGCAAGCGCGAATTCGCGGCGGGGCGCGGCGGGCCGTGACCCCGTCGAACGAGCTTGTCGAGGCCCTTCGCCAGCGTTTCGGTGCGACGGCTGTAGAGGTGGTTTACTGACCGGTACGGTATCGAGAACCCCCATTGCGCATAGGGTCAGGAAGGGTTCATCGGGTTAGAATGGGGCTGTGCGGAGGGCAAGCTCTGCAGCCGGACTCTCACCAGTCGAAGGATCAACCTCGCCGATGAACCCGAACTTCCTGGATTTCGAGCAACCCATCGCCGAACTCGAAGCGAAGATTCGGGAGCTGAAGTTCGCGACAGACGATGCCGACATCGATGTCAGCGAAGAAGTCGATACACTGAAGCGCAAGTGCGACACCTTGACGAAGAACATTTTCGCGAAGCTCTCGCCCTGGCAGGTCGCGCAACTTGCCCGGCATCCGCAGCGCCCGTACACCCGCTACTACATCGACAACGTATTCACCGATTTCGACGAACTGCACGGCGACCGTGCCTATGCCGACGATGCTGCCATCATCGGCGGCACCGCGCGCCTTGCCGGCAAGCCTGTTGTCGTGATCGGTCACGAGAAAGGCCGGGATACCAAGGAGAAGATTCGCCGTAACTTCGGCATGCCGAGACCGGAGGGCTATCGCAAGGCGAAGCGACTGATGGAGATGGCGGAGCGCTTCTCCTTGCCGGTTATCACCTTCATCGATACTCCGGGAGCGTACCCGGGCATCGGTGCCGAGGAGCGCGGCCAGAGTGAGGCGATCGCCAGAAACCTGTTCGTCATGTCGTCTCTGAAGACACCGATCCTGTGCACCGTCATCGGCGAGGGCGGGTCTGGTGGTGCGCTTGCCATCGGCGTTGGCGATCGCGTCATGATGTTGCAGTACAGCGTGTATTCGGTCATCAGTCCCGAGGGCTGCGCCTCGATCCTGTACAAGAGTGCCGAGCGCGCGCCCGAGGCGGCCGAGATGATGGGGATCACTTCCGAGCGCCTGTTGTCGCTCGAGCTGGTCGATCGGGTCGTGGCGGAGCCTCTCGGCGGCGCGCATCGGGATGCGGCGACCATGGCAACCGATCTCAGAGCTGCACTGGTGGAAGAACTGGCTGCGCTCGATCGCGATCCACTCGACAGCCTGCTCGAGAAGCGTGCGGCCAAGCTTCGCGCCTATGGCAGTTTCCGGATCGCGTCGTGACCCGAGAGTCGCCTGCGGATAAACCCGCTATCGGCAAACCGGGCGTCGACGCACTGGCGAGAGAGGCTCTGGCGCATTATCTTGCACAACATGAGCAGATCGCGCGCTATTGTGTGGCTTTCAGTGGCGGCATGGATTCGCACGTCCTTCTGCATCTCGCCCATGAGTTGCTGGCGGGTGTCGAAGGCGTCGAACTCAGGGCCATTCACGTCGATCATGGTCTGAACGACAACCAGGGTCATTGGGCCCGGCATGTCACGGTGGTGGCCGAGCAGCTCGGCGTGCCGATCGTGCTCAGGCAGGTTCAGGTCGATCCCGGAAGCGGTGAGGGGCCGGAAGCGGCTGCGCGCACGGCCCGCTACGCAGCCCTGGCGGACGAAATCATCCCCGGGGAGCATCTGCTGCTGGCTCAACACGCCGGTGATCAGGCAGAGACATTCCTGCTGCAGGCCTTGCGGGGTAGCGGACCGGACGGGCTTGCAGCGATTCCTCGCAAGCGAATCTTCGACAGTGGCGTGATCGCCCGCCCGCTACTTGGCTGTCCACGCGAGGCATTGGCAAGCGTTGCCGAGCAGGCAGCGCTCAGCTGGATCGAGGACCCCTCCAACGCCGATACACGCTTTGATCGCAACTTCATTCGACACGAGATTCTCCCGCGTCTGGAGAAACGCTGGCCGGCGGCCATTCGCACGCTCGGCAGGAGTGCGCATCGTGCGTCCGCGTCGAGTCGATTGTTGCTCGCGCTTGCCCAGGAGGATATTGCGGGCATGCGCATTTCGGCGAGCGGCGAGTTGAGCATCCCGGAATTGCGGCGCTTGCCGCGTGAACGTGCCTACAACGTGCTGCGTCTGTGGATACGACAAGCGGGTTTCCGGATGCCACGCCTCCAGGATCTGGTTCAGGTGCACGACAACCTGATCCGTGCGTCCGGGCGCAGTGCCGGCAAGGTCGATGTTCGCGACTATGTAATTCGTCGCTACCGGGATCAGCTGTATCTGCTCGAGCCACAGTTCGAAGGTGTGAGCTTCGAGCATGAGTGGGCGCCGCCTTTCACCGATCTCGAGGTGCCCGAGGCTGACGAGGTGCTGACCCGTGAAGGTTGTCGTCGCCAGTCGATCGCTCTGCCCCTGCACGGCAGCATCAGGGTGAGGAGCCGGGTCGGCGGTGAGACGATTCGCTTCGGCGAGCCGCCTCGCCACAAGGAATTACGCAAGATCTTTCAGGAAGCCGGGGTGCCTCCCTGGCAACGCGGCACCGTGCCGCTCCTGTTCATCGAGGAACGCCTGGTTGCCGTGTGGAATGTTGCCGTCGCGGTCGATGCAGGGCTGTCGCGCGGCGAGGATGCGGAGACCCTTGACGAGAATCTCGACGTTCGTTCGTCCAGCGCCACCGCGGTGACTCCGGTAGACTGAATTGCGCCGAATCGGCCCCGGCAATCGACTTCCTGATGGAGCCTGAAAGGCAACCATGACGCGTTTCATTTTCGTTACCGGCGGCGTGGTGTCGTCGCTCGGCAAGGGCATTTCGGCCGCATCGCTTGCCGCTCTGCTCGAAGCCCGTGGTCTCTCGATCGCGATGCTCAAGCTCGACCCCTACATCAACGTGGATCCGGGGACGATGAGTCCCTATCAGCACGGCGAAGTCTTCGTGACGCACGATGGCGCGGAAACCGACCTGGACCTCGGGCACTACGAGCGCTTCGTGCGCATTCGCACGAGTCAGGACAACAACTTCACCACCGGCCGTGTCTACGAGACCGTCATCTCGAACGAAAGACGAGGCGATTACCTCGGCGCCACCGTGCAGGTCATTCCGCATATCACCGACGAGATCAAGCGGCGGGTCATCGTCGGCGCCGGCGAGGCCGATGTCGCGCTGGTGGAAATCGGCGGTACTGTCGGCGACATCGAGTCGCTGCCGTTTCTCGAGGCGATCAGGCAGCTTGGTGTCGAACTGGGTCGAAAGCGCACACTGTTCCTGCACCTGACGCTGGTGCCCTACATCGCCACTGCCGGCGAAATCAAGACCAAACCGACGCAACACTCGGTCAAGGAACTGCGCTCGATCGGCATTCAGCCCGATATCCTGCTCTGTCGCTGCGACCGGCCGCTGCCGGACTCGGAACGCCGCAAGATTGCCCTGTTCACGAACGTTCAGGAAGCAGCTGTCATTGCGGCGACCGACGTCGATTGCATCTACGACATTCCGCGCATGCTGCATGCGCAGAAACTCGATGATCTCGTGGTGGAGCATTTCGCGCTGGAACTTCCGCCCGCCAGTCTCGAGGACTGGCAGGCGGTGGTCAACGGCATACGCTATCCGTCCAAAGCCGTGACTGTCGGCATGGTCGGCAAATACACTGAACTGACCGAATCCTACAAGTCGCTGAACGAGGCAATGACGCACGCCGGCGTGAAGACCGATAGTCAGGTGACCATTCGATATCTCGACGCCGAGGATCTCGAGCGGGGCGACCTTGCGGCATTGTCGGAAGTCGACGCAATACTGGTACCCGGTGGCTTCGGTAATCGCGGTGTCGAGGGCAAGATAATCGCCGCTCGTCACGCACGCGAAAACGGTATTCCGTATCTTGGTATCTGTCTTGGCATGCAGGTCGCCGTGATCGATTTCGCACGCCATGTCGCGGGCATCGATGGCGCCAATTCGAGCGAATTCGATCTCGAGACGACAGACCCGGTGTTCGCCTTGATAACCGAGTGGAAGAACGAGGACGGCAAGACGCATATCCGTGACGCGGCGTCTGACCTTGGTGGCACGATGAGGCTCGGTGGCCAGGTCTGCCTCATGCAGCCCGGGTCGCTGGTCGCGTCGGTCTACGGAGATACCCGCGTCACCGAACGCCACCGGCATCGTTTCGAATTCAACGACAACTACGCGAACCGACTGACGGCGGCCGGGCTTGTCATCAGTGCACGATCGGACGATGATCTGGGTCTGGTCGAGATGATCGAGTTGTCGCCCGACGAACATCCCTGGTTCGTGGGTTGCCAGTTCCATCCGGAGTACACCTCGTCGCCACGAGACGGTCATCCGCTGTTCACGGCATTCGTGAACGCGGCGCTGGATTATCAAGCCGGACCGGGCGAGGCAACCCATTGATGCGCCTGATCAGAATGAGCATGACCAGGATGAGCATGACCTGGGCCGGACGACACCGCTGACATGAAGCTCTGTGGATTCGAGGTCGGTATGGACCAGCCGCTCTTTCTCATCGCGGGACCTTGCGCGATCGAATCGGAGTCGCTGGCTCTCGATACGGCGACAACACTGAAGGCCATGACGGAGCGCCTCGGTGTTCCCTTCATATACAAGTCGTCGTTCGACAAGGCCAATCGTTCGTCGGCGGCGAGTTTCAGGGGTCCGGGTCTTGCCGAAGGCTTGCGTATCCTCGCCAGGGTTAGCGCTGATATCGGCGTGCCGGTGCTGACCGATGTGCACGAAGATACCCCGATCGATGAGGTGGCCGATGTCGTCGATGTCTTGCAGACGCCGGCCTTCCTGTGCCGACAGACGAATTTCATCGAGCGGGTGGCACGGGCCGGCATTCCGGTCAATATCAAGAAAGGCCAGTTTCTTGCACCTGGTGACATGATCAATGTCGTCGAGAAGGCACGGGGTGTCGGCAACGACGCCATCATGGTTTGTGAGCGTGGCGTCTCGTTCGGCTACAACAATCTGGTCTCGGACATGCGCGGTCTCGCGATCATGCGGGCAACGGCCTGTCCGGTCGTCTACGACGCGACCCATTCAGTACAACTGCCGGGCGGTCAGGGAACTTCGTCGGGTGGTCAGCGCGAATTCGTACCTGTGCTCGCGCGTGCTGCCGTGGCCGCAGGTGTCGCGGGGCTCTTCATGGAGACGCATCCCGATCCTGACAATGCCTTGAGCGATGGCCCCAACGCCTGGCCGCTCGGCCGACTCGAGCCGCTGCTGGAGACCTTGCTCGCACTGGATTCGGCAACCAAGGCACGGCCGTTAGCCGAAACAGCCTATCTGTAACCGCCTATTCTTGACGTGAAGCACCACCGCATCAAGGGCCAACGCCCGAGGAATCGAAGACGACCATGACAGCCAAGATTGCCGATATCACCGCCCGCGAGATCATGGATTCGCGCGGCAACCCGACCGTCGAGGCGGATGTGCGCCTCGTTAGCGGAGCCTTTGGCCGCGCAGCCGTGCCGTCCGGTGCCTCGACGGGTTCTCGAGAGGCTCTCGAGATGCGTGATGGCGACAAGGATCGGTACGGCGGCAAAGGAGTGCTCAAGGCGGTCGCTAACATCAATGGCGAGATTCGCGAGACCCTGCTTGGGCGAAGCATCGAGGATCAGAGCGAGCTGGACGCCCTGATGATCGAGCTTGACGGCACCGACAACAAGGACCGACTCGGAGCCAACGCCTTGTTGGCGGTGTCGCTGGCGAGTGCACATGCGGCTGCGGCAGCTGCCGGGGTCGAACTCTACGAGCACCTTGGCGGCAAGGCTGCGGTCACCTTGCCGGTACCGATGATGAACATCATCAATGGGGGTTCGCATGCCGACAACAGCGTTGATCTGCAGGAGTTCATGATCATGCCGGTCGGCGCGCCCAGCTTCAGTGAAGCGCTGCGCACGGGTGCCGAGATCTTTCACGCTCTGCGGAAGGTACTGACCGATCGTGGCATGAATACCAATGTGGGCGACGAGGGCGGGTTCGCCCCCAACCTGGCATCCAACGAGGAAGCGCTGGAGACAATCCTCAAGGCCATCGACATGGCTGGTTACGAGCCGGGTCGCGACGTTTATCTTGCCCTGGACGTGGCCAGTTCGGAATTCTACAAGGACGGCAAGTACGTGCTCGCCTCCGAGGACCGGACCTTCGACGCATCCGGATTCGTCGACTACCTGGCCGATTGGGCCGATCGGTATCCGATCATCTCGATCGAAGACGGTCTCGATGAAAGTGACTGGGCCGGCTGGAAAATTCTGTCCGAGCGCCTGAACGATGATATCCAGCTGGTCGGCGACGATCTCTTTGTCACCAATCCGAAGATCCTCGAGCGAGGGATCAATGAAGGCATAGCAAACTCGGTACTGATCAAGGTCAATCAGATCGGCACCTTGAGCGAGACGCTCGAAACGATTCGCATGGCGCATGCTGCCAACTACACCACCGTGACCTCGCACCGCTCCGGCGAGACCGAAGACACGACCATTGCCGATCTGTGCGTCGCCACGACCGCGAAGCAGATCAAGACTGGCTCGCTGTCACGTTCCGACCGGGTCGCCAAGTACAACCGGCTGTTGCGAATCGAGCAAGCGCTGGGCGAGCGTGCCGTCTACGCCGGGGCTGATGCCTTCAATCAATCCTTGTAGCGTGCCACAATTGCGTTTCATGGTTTCCATACTTTGCTCATGAAGGGGCTCATCGTCGCCCTTGCGGTTCTCCTGCTGGCGCTGCAGTACCGTCTGTGGTTCGGTGAAGGGAGCGTCCAGGAGGTCTGGCGGCTGCAGGAGGAGTCGCGTGCGACGCAGACAGACTTCGCCCGCCTGCAGACACGCAATCACGCACTGGCGGCCGAGGTCGAAGACCTGAAGAGCGGGCTGGACGCCGTCGAGGAACGAGCGCGCACTGATCTCGGCATGATCGGCGAGGGCGAGACCTTCTATCGATTCGTCCCCGAATCCCCCCGCGCGCAAGATACCGCCGTCGCACCGAACGGGATCTAGTCTGCGATGACAAGCCCAGCTTCATCCGGTACCCGCAGTCCGCTGTGGGCGGTGGTGCCTGCGGCTGGTCGTGGCATCAGGATGAAGCGCGGCAACGTTCCGCCGACCGTCCCGAAACAATACCTGTCGCTCGCCGGCATGACCCTGATCGAGCGGGTGCTCGCAACCCTGCTCGGCGTGGCGGACATCGAAGGCGTGGTGGTGGCCATTGCCCCTGACGACCAGCGTTTCGGGACGCTGAACGTGGCGGCTGACGCCCGGATTCACGTGACCGATGGAGCGGCAACCCGGGCCGGTTCGGTGGCCGCCGCACTGGCTCACCTGCGTTCGATGGCGCCGCTCGACAGTCGTGTCCTGGTACACGACGCGGCCCGACCGCTGGTCAGTGCGGCCGACATCGGCCGACTCATCGACTCGGTCGAGCGAAGCAACGTCTGTGGTGGCCTGCTCGCCGTGCCGGTGCAAGACACGCTGAAACGGTCCGACAGTGACCATCAGGTCAGTGACACGGTCTCGCGTGAACGACTCTGGCAAGCGCAGACGCCGCAGCTGTTTCGACTCGGCGAGCTCTATGACGCCCTCGTGCACGCCCTGCAGAGTCCTTCGACGGCGGCGCGCATCACCGATGAAGCCTCGGCCATGGAATTGCTCGGCCAGACGCCACAGCTGGTCGAAGCGCGGGATCCCAATCCGAAGATCACTCGACTCGCCGATCTCGACATGGCCTTGGCCTTCCTGACGTTTCACGGAGACGCTCTGCCGGAAGCCAAGGCGCGTCTGATCGAATCGTGCTGAGCCTGCCATGCGCATAGGACAGGGATTCGATGTACACGCCTTCACCACCGGCGATCACGTGATGCTTGGGGGTGTCCGCGTTCCGCACGATCGCGCGTTTCTTGCCCATTCAGACGGTGATGTCCTGTTGCACGCGATTACCGACGCCTTGCTCGGTGCGGCCGGGCTGGGCGATATCGGGCGCCACTTTCCGGACACCGATGAACGCTGGAAAGACGCTGACAGTCGCGAGCTCTTGCGTGATGTGGTCGCGCTACTCGCCAATCGTGGCTTCTCCTGTGTCAGTCTCGACGCCACCGTCATCGCCGAGCGACCCAGGCTCGGGCCCTTCGTCGACGCGATCGTCACCTGTCTTGCCGCAGACATCGGACTCGACGCCGGCCGCATCAACGTCAAGGCGACCACCAGTGAGCGGCTGGGCTTCTGTGGCCGCGAGGAGGGCATCGCGGCGATGGCTTCTGTTCTGCTCCATGAACCTGACGACACGAGTTCCAATACACCGACATGACGACTCTTGCGATCATTGGCGGCACCGGCGTTACCCGCCTGCCGAACCTGACAGTTACCCGGCGCGAGATGGTCAAGACGCCATTCGGTGCGCCGTCCTGCCCATTGATCTTCGGTGAGCTAGGTGGCGAATCGGTTGCATTTCTCGCCCGGCACGGCAGCTCGCACCGGATTCAGCCTCATCGCATCAACTATCGAGCGAATCTGTGGGCATTGCAATCGGTCGGTATCGAGCACGTCGTCGCCACTGGAGCGGTCGGTGGTATCTCGGCGCACTGTGCAGTCGGCGCGATCGTCGTTCCCGATCAGATCATCGACTACACCCACGGCCGTGATCGAACGTTTTTCGACGACGGCGAAGACCCCGTGCGTCACCTGGACTTTACCTTCCCCTACGATGAGGCACTGCGCGGCGCCTTGATCGATGCTGCCAGGCAGGTAGACGGGCTCGTGGTCGTGCCGGATGGCTGCTACGGCGCAACTGACGGTCCCAGGCTCGAGACAGCAGCCGAAGTGCGACGCCTGGAGAAAGAAGGCTGTAACGTCATTGGCATGACCGGCATGCCTGAGGCTATTCTCGCGAGAGAACTGGGCCTCGCCTACGCCTCGCTGGCTGTCGTGGTCAATCCGGCAGCGGGAACGGGGGACTCACTCGGCGGGATCGATAGCGAGGCAATGACGCGTGCGATCGAGCGCGGCATGGATCACGCACGGGCGGTCATCGGGAAGTTGCCGGTGTCGAACCTCGTCGGGTCAGGGCAAGCTGCATTGCCGAACGTTTCATGACCTGCTGTGGATCGTCGAAATTCGGCTCCTTGCCCAGGATGAGGTCCAGATAGGGCACCGCAAGCCGGCTGTCCGCGCTGACGTTCTCGTACAGGCTTCCCCAGAATAGCGGGTCGCTGGCGTCATCGTGGATGCGCGACAGGGTTCGGCCAAACTCCTGCTCTTCCAGCGCCGCAATGACCGACAGGCAGAAGTTGACGTAGAGGAAGCCGGCGGGCCAGACATCGGCATTGACCTCGGTCCGCGCACTTGACCAGAGATCGATGGGTGCCCGCGTGAGTGAAGCGTCGGCAGGGCGGGCCGGATCGTGGCGAACCAGGGCGCCGAGTGCGAGCCCGGCTGCGAAGGCAACGAAGTCCCTGAGGTCGAGATCGACACCCTCGCGATTAGCGCCGAGGCTGTCGGTCCAGTCAAAGAAGACGTCGTTGAGCCGGCCCTCGTCGATCGCGAATTCGACGCCGATTTCCTGCTCCACCAGATTGGCGTGCACTCCGAAGGCGCTGATGAACCAGCGCAACTTCCGCAAGCGCTTGCGCAGGTCCGGAATGGCCTGCAGCGCGTTGTTGAGGCGGATGTTCTCCATCACGGCAGATGATCCATCACATGCAGGAGGAAGCGTTGCAGCGCGAGCGTCGGATCGTCCCGTCGAGCGGCGGTTTCGATCACGTGATAGCGCGAAAGCGTTGCGGCGATGCAGCTCTTGTAGATGATGTCGCTGTCCGGGTCCCGGGCGCTGGCTTCTGTGACCCCGGCGATCAGCGCCAGGGTCGATGCCAGGAAGAGGTTGATATCCATTGGCCCCTGCCGATAGGGATGCTCGAAACTCTCCGGGACGCGAACGGGACGGGATTCCATCACCGTGACGACATAGCGAGCGGCCAGCAGACTTCGCGCTGCCTGATCGTCGTCGTCACTGCTCGTGTAGGCCTGCAGATCAGGCCGTAGTGCTTGCCAGATCTCCAGGTAGTTCTCTTGATGTACCAGGGCATTGGGATTGCCTGTCATCATGAGAATGCGCTTGCTGGTGTAGTACTGATCTTCCGAGAATCGCGCCTGCAGTGCCTTCTCGTCAGCAGTCGTTCCGCCACCGTCGCCGACAAGATACCGTTTGAAGCTGTGAGCTTCAGCCTGGCCCGAGTGGCTCTCCGAATCGATGTTGAGTACCGAGATAAGACCGGATTCTGCCGAGCTGAACACGCCATTCGACGCATTGGCCATCAGATAGGCGAGATCGTAGACAGCCGAGCGGCGGTCACTTTCCGCCGTCTTGCGGGTGATCTCCTTGACCTTGCGAATGGCGAAGCGAAGGTCTCTGAAGCGGTCGCCGAGTTGCACGAGCGACTTGTTTCTCGACGTCAGGCTTGACTGGTTCACCTGGGGGTCTCACGGTACGCCGGCCAGACTGATACTAGCACGCAGTCCGTGGCACGGGCCTGAAGACACAGCTGAATGCGGTCATCAGAGTGAGCGTTCAAGGATCGAAAGGACTTCGCGTGGATACTCCCAATGGGGCAGGTGCCCGGCGTCCGGGAAATGGTGAACAGCGATATTCGGGCCCAGGCAAGTTGCCGCGCGGGCATCGATGATGCGGTCACGACCGCCGACGATGACGCGGACCGGCCGCCTGGCCGCGACGTTGTGCAGGGCCGGCACGATGTCGACATTCAGGCCGATCTCGCCCAGCAAGGCTTCGGCAAGCGCTGTGAGGCGTCCCTGCGACAGCGAATCGAACAGTTCGCGAACCGCCGCAGGAGAGAGAATGTCGGGTCTGTCGGGTTTCGCGCTGAGCAGTCGCAGCAAGTGCGCAAGCTCGGCGACCGAAGCGGGACTGGCGATACCGCGAATGAAGTCGGCATGTATCGCGCTCGACATCCCTGCAGGCGCAATGAGGGTCAGCGAGCGGACAGGATATCGTTCGGATAATTGCAACGCTGGCACTGCGCCAAGAGAGTGCGCGACGATGTGCAGCTCGTCAGCTGCGGCAGCGTCGAGCACGGCGGCCAAGGGCTTGGCGAGATCATCGGGGTGGCAGGTCTCGGCCGTCGTCTGGCCGTGTCCCGGCAAGTCCGGAACCAGCACCCGATGCCCCTTGCCGGCCAGTGCGTGGGTGAGGCTCGCATAGGATGTGTGATCGGCAGAGAAGCCGTGCAACAGCAGGAAGGTCGCTGGCTTGACACGATCGCTGTCACTTCTGTCCGATTCGTGGCGGGCATCCTGCCGGTCGAGACAACGCACCTGTCCGAACAGGTCGAGGTCGGTCTGCTGTTTGCCCGGTCGAGCAGCCGTATCGGGCGGTACATCCGCAGACTGGATCCGACCGCGGCGTGCGCTGCCCCGAAGCGTCGACAGATCGATGTTGTGTTCACGGGCCAGCCGTCGGGCATACGGGGTAGCGCGCGGCGTCTCGGCTGCTGCGGTGGCAGTGGCTGTTGGCTTGGTCGCCGGGATGTCTGCCGTCGGAACGTCGGCAGCTCGAGTCTCGGTGGCTGAAGTTTCCGACGCTGGGTCGTCTGTCGCGAGCTTGGCCGACGGGGGGGCATCTGCAGGGGTGACATCCAGCGGCAATTCGTCGGCCGGTAGCGCTTCACCGGCCGCGAAAATGTACGCGATGACCTCGCCAATGCCGATCGACGTGCCCTCCACCCCCGTTACCCTGCTCAGCGTGCCGTCCGCTTCCGCCTCCACCTCCATGACCGACTTGTCGGTCTCCATCTCGAACAGCAAGTCGCCGGCAACGACAGGCTCGCCCTCGGCGACATGCCATTTGACAAGGCGCGCGTGCGTCATGTCCATGTCGACCTTGGGCAGGATGACCTCGGTGGGCATGTCAGAGCCGTCCGGCAACCAGACCGGTGACGGCCTTTTCGATATCCTCGATCTGCGGCACGGCCGCTTTCTCGAGTCGGGGATTGTAGGGAATCGGCGTCTCGGCCCCGCCCAGTCTCGCAATTGGCGCGTCCAGGAAATCGAAGGCCTCGCTCTCGGCTACCCGGGCGCTGATTTCGGCGCCGATGCCCAGCGTCTTGACGCCTTCGTAGACACACAGGAGTCGGTGGGTGCGACAGACGCTCTCTACGATGGTGTCGGTGTCGATCGGCCGAACGGAACGCAGGTCGATGACCTCGAGCGAGATACCGCGCTCGGCGAGTCGCTCAGCGGCTGCCAGGGCGCGATGCACCATGACGGCGCTGGCCACGACCGTTGCATCGCTACCCCGCCGACGAATTTCGGCCTTGCCGATAGGAACGGTGTAGTGTCCCTCGGGCACATTGCCTCGCATCTTGTAGAGCAGCTTGTGCTCGAACATCATCACCGGGTCAGGGTCCTCGATGGCGGCCAGAAGAAGGCCCTTCGCATCGTATGGAGTGCTCGGTTGCACCACCTTCAGTCCGGGCACATGGCCGAGCCAGGCCTCCAGGCTCTGACTGTGCTGCGCGGCTGCACCCGTGCCCGAACCGGACGGGAAGCGCATCACTACCGGTACCGAGACCGCACCGCCGAGCATGTACCGCATCTTCGCTGCCTGATTGGTTATCTGCTCCATGGCGAGCGCGGCGAAGTCGGAAAACTGGAATTCCAGGACGGGCCTCAAGCCGTTGACGGCAGCGCCGATGGCAACACCTGCTGCACCCAGTTCGGAAATGGGCGTATCGATGACCCGATCATCGCCGAAGCGTTCGACCAAGTCGCCAGTCACCTGAAAGGCGCCGCCATAGACCCCGATGTCTTCACCCAGGAGGACAACACGCTCGTCGGCTGTCATGGCAGTGGCGAAGCCGTCACGGATCGCCTCGGCGTAACTCAGCTCAGCGACTGTAGACATGCTCTTCCAGATCCTCGATGGCAGGCTCCGCCGCAGCCTTCGCGAACTCGATGCCTTCGGCGATGGCCGCTTCGACCCGCGCTTTCATCTCCGCTATGCCGTCCTCGTCGATGATGCCGTGTGCGTGGAGTTCGTCCTCGAATCGCCGGATAGGGTCCTTTTCGATCCAGCTGTCGATCTCCGCCTTTGTCCGATAGCGATTTCGGTCACTCTTCGAATGGCCACGCCAGCGATAGGTCTTGCATTCGATCAATGCAGGTCCGCCCCCCTTGCGCGCTCTTTCGACAGCCTGCGTCGTCGCTTCGACGACGGCCGAGACATCGTTGCCGTCTACCGATGAACCGGGCATGTGGTACGCCGATGCCCGCGTCGCTATCGACTCGACCGCGGTGGAACGCGATGTCGATGTCGACATGCCATAGCCGTTATTCTCACAGATGAAGATGACCGACAACTTCCAGATCGAAGCCATGTTCAAGGCCTCGTGGAATGCCCCCTCGTTGCTGGCCCCGTCGCCAAAGAAGGACACCACGACACGGCCAGGATGCAGACGCTTGTTGGCAAGAGCGGCACCCACCGCAATGGGGATTCCGCCGGCAACGATTCCATTGGCACCGAGGTTCCCGCTGGCGACGTCGGCGATGTGCATCGAGCCGCCGCGACCGCGACAGTAGCCCGCTTCCTTGCCGAAGAACTCGGCAAACATCAAGCGAACTTCGGCCCCCTTGGCAATGCAGTGGCCGTGGCCGCGGTGGGTCGAGGTGATCTGATCTTCCGCCGTCAACGCGGCGCAGACACCGATAGCCGTCGCCTCCTGACCGATGGAAAGATGCATCGTGCCGTGAATCAAGCCGCGCGTATAGCACTCCTCGGCACCTTCCTCGAAGCGACGGATCAAGCGCATCCGGTAGAGCATGTCATGGAGCTTGCGCGGCTCCAGTTCGCGAAGCGCGAACGACCGCTCGTCGACTTTTCGATTGGCTGACAGTGACACCCTAGCGACTCCCGGTCGCGGCGACCAGTTGGCTCGCGACGAGCTCGTCCTGGCGAGCGCGTAACTGTGTAAGTCGGGACTCGGGTGGAGGGGCTGCATTGTCGAGCGTCAGTAAATCGCCCTTGCGGATCGCTTGCAGAGTCTTGCCGCCATGCAGCACGCCTGCAGGGATCGCACGCGCCGCGTGGGCCTCTCCCGCCGACATGATCCAGCAGCGATAGCTGTATTCGCCGATGGCTCCAAGCGTCTCTCCGGCGGCAAGATCCTGCTTGGCAACCGCACAGACCTCGGCAACGGGGCGGTCGAGCGGTTGCATGTCCGCTTTGCCATAGAGCACGGCGCGGGCGCAGCTGAGCGGGACCTCCAGCGACGTCAGATGGTAGGGCCGGTGAAACAGGAAGTAGGGCGCATGGCCGATCACCTTCAGGTCGACCATGCGTTCGCTGACACGGTCGTGGCGCATGTCAGCCACCACGAACACGCCCGGCGCCACGCCCTTGCCAATCGAGTAGTCGACTCGCCCGGGTGCTGACAACACGCCACCCGCACTGCTCGGAACCAGGGTCTGACTGAGTTCGTCCAGGGTTGCTGCGGGCCCGTGCATGCCCGGTCGGTCGGGTATCAGACCCGTGGCGTTGGCGATGGCAGCCATCTCGACCATGGTCTTCGAGCCGTCCACGAACTCGACCAGCATGCGGGCGTTCATGTTGCGTCGTCGCGCTTCCTCCTCGTATTGATCGGGAGTGGCATCGATGTTCAGGGGATTGTTCTTGCCCTTGCCCGCGCAGACGATCGGGTAGCCCATGGCCGACACGAATTCGATGAGCTCCATGCAGGACGAAGGTTCGTCACCGGCACCGAGGGTATACACGACACCTTGGCGGGAGGCCTCATGTTTCAGCAAGGCGCCGATAGTGACGTCGGCCTCGACATTCATCATGACCAGGTGCTTGCCATGCTGCATGGCGTGCATGCCGATCTCGGCGCCGACCGCCGGCACCCCGGTCGCGTCGATCACGACATCGATCAGAGCGTTGGCGACCAGTACATCGGCATCCTCGGTGATGGCAATACGTCCCGCCTCGATGGCAGCAGACATGGCGTCGTCGCCTGCGACGGTGCGGGTGCGGTCGTCGACATCAAGAGCTGTCACGACCGCCTGAGCAGCCGCATCAGTCGACAGCTCCACTATGGCCCCGATCTCGAGTCCTTCCATGTGGGCCACTGCCGCAATGATGTCAGTGCCCATCTCACCGGCGCCGACGAGCCCGATACGGATCGGTTGCGCGGTTGCCGCGTGCCGAGCGATATCACGCGCCAAACCGCTCAACGCTACGTTGGAAGCCATTGCTCGAAAATCTCCACGGAATCCTGAAGACACAGTGTACATCTGTATATCGTCAGAAACGCTAGTAACAAGTTATTTCTGGCGCTTTTTCGATCAGAGCGATAGAGGGCGCCAATAAGGAGGTCGCTGAAGCTCCTTGATCGTTACCCTTGGTCGGATTAAGGTATATTCGGCGTTACACCTGTGCCTGACAAGAAATGTACAATTGATCTTGTGAATGAATCAATGTAATTTTCAGTCTTCGCAAGACAGTATTGTTCACACCGGCGCAGCCATTGAGCCACCGAGGGAGGAAAGCAGATGACGATGAAAGACACCCGGACGCAGTCACGGCGAGCGTTCCTGAAGCGTTCGGCAAGCGTGGGCGCCTGCGCAACAGTCGGCGCTGGAGCCGCCTTGCCATTGTTCAATGTGCAGCGCTCCTTCGCACAATCCGCTGAAGATCCGGCCGACATCCTCGCGCGGATCAATGTCGGCAACTACGTCAACGCCGACTACCGGGAGCAGTACAGTCTGGCGGACGACGACGAACTCTGGGATTCCGGGAAGGACTGGATTCGCACAGTCGATTGGGAAAAGGTTCGCAGTGAGCTTTCCGGCACGACAGTGCGTTTTGCCATCGGTGCAGCCGATGCCGAATCCGCCGCTGCGGGACTCGAGCCGTTCGAAAAGCTCTCCGGTATCAAGGTCGAACTGGTGCCGATCCCCGATGATTCACTCTATGACAAGGTGCTGGCAGAGTTCATTTCCGGCAACGCCAGTTTCGATGCGTTGCAGTTCTTCTCGCCCTGGCTGGGTGATTTTGCCGGCCCCGGGTTCCTGAAGCCGCTTGATGAGTTTGCGGCAAAGTGGAACCTGCAGCTCGACGATTTCTACGATACCTATCGTTTGAACTACGGCTATTTCGGCGACAAGGGGCTGTACGGCATTCCGTTTGATTGTGACATTCAGATGGTGCATCTCAGACCTTCTCTCGTCGAACAGGTGACCGGAGAACCGATCGACAAGTGGAACACGGTACCGACCTACGACGAACTGGTACGTCTTTCCGGCGAGATGAACAAGCTGGAGGACGGTGTGGCGGGTGTCGGCATGATGGCTGGACGTGGCTTCTGGTCCACGTACACGTGGGAGCATGTCGCCGCGCAACACGGCATGGAACTCTTCGATGCCAACTGGGAGCCGACCCTCGCCTCGGACGCGGGCGTCAAGGCGCTCGAGGTCATACTCGAGCTGCAAAAGTCGGCAGCGCAGGGCATTGCCGGATGGGGCTGGTCCGAGAACAGGGCGGCCTGGCTCGGTGGTCAGCTTGCGTCCAACATCTCCTGGCAGGACTCGGGCACTCAGGGAACGCGTGCCGACCAGAGCAATATCGTCGATGACCTGGTAACGATCTACGAGCCGCGCGTCGACATGGAAGGCGCGCGCTTCGCACCGCCCAACATTGCGGGCTCCACTTCCTGTGTCACGGCTTCTGCACAGAACGCTGAAGGTGCGTTCCTGATGCTCGCCTTCCTGACCACGGCCTCGATCATGGCGATGAACGAAGCGAACGCCAACGGTGTGGCGCCGGGGCAGCGCTCGGTGCTGACGAACAAGAAACTGCAGGCGGTGTCACAGCCTGCCGAAGTCTGGTCGACGTCGCTCGACTACGCCTGGTGTGCGCCGCGTATCCCGGGCATGTTCGAGATGGAGCAGGCTCTCGGTAACGAGATCAACCGGGCCGTGGTGGGTCAGAGCTCGCCGAGAGAGGCGCTCGAAGCGGGCGCTGCCGCGTGGAAGAAGATCATGACGAAGAACGGCTTCTTCTCCGACAAGGAGCCGATCAGCTACGCTTCCGTCGAAGCGGCAACCTGGATCGGCCGGGACAAGAAACTTCCCTTCTAGCACGGCATGCAGCCGGTCAGGTCATCGTCTTGACCTGACTCGGCTCGAGTCGATGTTTCAAGCGTGTGTGCAACCCTTGGGAGCAATCCCGGGCGTGACTCTCGGCAAAACCCCGGGCGCAACCCTGTAGATGAGTTCAACCTGTTGATGAGTTCACCGCTTGATGAAGGCACGCCAGACGTCGTGGAAACCGCTTACCGCCGACGTCGCAGGCCGCGTTGGCGACGCAAGCTCTTTCCCTATCTCCTCGTCGCTCCGGCGGTCATCTACCTGCTGGGCATTACCCTCTATCCCGGCATCTACGCGATATATCAGAGCTTTTTCTACGTCCGTTTCAATGACTGGACGTTTGCAGGCCTTGGCAACTATCGCGAGCTCTTTGCCGATCGTGATTTCTGGCAGGCCATGTGGAACACGCTGGTCATCGGCGGCTTTGCACTCGCGATCGAGTTCGTGCTGGCGCTGGGTCTGGCGGTGCTCGCGTATCGCGATCCCTTCATTCGCGGCTGGCGCATCCTGTTTCTCGTGCCGATGCTGTTCATGCCGTCGGCCGTGTCCTTCATCTGGAAACTCGCCTTCAACGACGCACGCGTGATTTCCGATCTCTTGATGGGTATCGGACTGCTTGACGGTCCGATCGACTTTCTCGGCAACGTCGCGATGGCGCGTCTGTCGCTGATTGTCACCGACGTCTGGCAATGGACGCCGTTCCTGTTCATCATCTTCGTCGCTGCACTGCAAGGCCAGGATCCGGAGATCGAGGAGGCGGCAAGACTCGACGGAGCGAGCTGGGCGCGACTGTTCTGGAACGTCTCGTTGCCGATCATGAAGCCGATCATCGCTGTGGCACTGATCCTACGGGCAATCGATATCACGACGATGTTCACATCGGTGTTCATCATGACCGGCGGGACGCCAGGTGGTGCCACCGAGACGATCAGCTACTTCATCTACCGGATCGGCTTCAAGACCTTCAACTTCGGCTACGCGTCGGCGGCCTCCTTCGTCATGCTGGTGCTGACCATTCTGGTCGCACAGCTCTTCGTGAAGAAGTTCTTCATCTCGGGCAGGGAAGAATGACAGGGCCAAGCCACATGAATGACAAGTCCGACGCGCATGACGAGCCCGCCGGGTCGGCGCGGGACTTTTCGCTGGACGAAGTCGAGACCCGGCCACGTCGGCGCAGCAAGGGCGCTTTGCTCCGCACCGTCGTGCTCGCCACCTGGGCTGTGTTCTGCATAGCGCCGGTGCTGTGGTTCCTGTCCATCGGTCTGCGACCGCGCACCGAAATCATCACACCACAGCCGATCTACTGGCCGACGTTCTCTCTCGACGCCTGGCACATGATCTGGAATGACTGGCCGATGGCGGCCTACCTCAGGAACTCGGTGCTGGCGATCATCGGCAGCGTGGTGATCGATCTCGTGCTCGCGATTCCCGCAGCGTATTCGCTGTCGCGCTACACCTACAAAGGTCGGGATGACATCGGCTTCTATATCCTGTCGACGCGCATGATGGCGCCGGCCATTGTCGCGGTGCCCATCTTCTTCCTGTTCCGGAACATGGGGCTGCTCGACAGCATCTGGGCGTTGATGCTTGTCTACGCGGCCATCAATCTCTCACTGGTGACCTGGATCATTCGCTCCTACATGCTCGATCTGCCGCGTGAAATCGAGGACGCCGCCCGTACGGATGGCGCATCCGATCTCGCCATCCTCATGCTGATCATCGTGCCCATGTGCCTTCCCGGGATCATTACTGCGGCGGTCATTGCCGCGATCTTCGCGATCAACGAGTTCCTGTTCACGCTGCTGATCGCGTCGACGCAAGGCGCCTACACCTTGTCGGTGGCTCTGGCCAACTTCACCGGCGGTTCGGACGGCATCATCTACAACGCGATTGCGCTGGTGGCCTTCATCGCCTTTGTGCCGGTCTTCATCGTTGTCGTGTTGATGCAGAAGCACCTGTCACGTGGCTTGACGATGGGCGCCGTCAAAGGCTAGGGCACGGTAAACGGCACGGGAAGCAGAGCAAGGGGAATCCGCATGGGAAACAGGCAATAGATAACCGATGGCAGCGATCAATCTGAGAGGTGTTTCGCGCGAGTGGAATGCCGTGCACGCAGTCAAGGATATCGATCTGACAATCGACGACGAGGAATTCATGGTGTTTCTCGGACCGTCCGGCTGTGGCAAGACGACCACCATGCGAATGATCGCCGGGCTGACCGAACTCAGCAGCGGTGGCATCTGGATCGGCGATGAGCTGGTAAACGATGTCGATCCGCGTGATCGCGACGTGGCGATGGTGTTCCAGAGCTATGCGCTGTACCCGAACATGTCGGTGTACGAGAACATCCGCTTTCCGCTGCGCATGCGAGGGGTGCCGAAAGCAAGACACGATGCGCTGGTTCGTGAAGCCGCCGAGATGGTTGAACTGGGCGAGTTTCTTGACCGGAGGCCGGGCGTCCTGTCCGGTGGCCAGCGCCAACGTGCGGCCCTTGCTCGCGCCGTCGTGCGGCACCCGCAAGTCTTCCTCATGGATGAACCCTTGTCCAACCTCGACGCCAAGCTTCGTTCGAGCATGCGTGTGCAGCTGAAGCGCGTGCAGCGTCAGTTGAAGATCACCACGGTGTATGTGACTCACGACCAGATCGAGGCGATGACCCTTGCCGATCGCGTCGTCATCATGAACCGTGGCGAGATTCAGCAACTGGGTACACCCGACGAGATCTACACCAACCCGAGCAACACCTTTGTTGCCGGCTTTATCGGATCGCCGCCGATGAACCTGATCGAAGGTTCGGTGAAAGATCACCGATTCGAGTCGACCGGTGTACTGCTGCATGGCGTTCCACTGGCAGACAGAGCCGGTGTCACCCTTGGCATACGTCCGGAAGATACCTTTCCCACGGAGCCGGCGGCGGCCGATCTGCGTGGTCAGCTCCACGGCATCGAGCCGACCGGCGACCAGACCTACCTCAGCATCAAGGCGGGCGACAGCCTGGTCGAGGTTCGCTGTGATCGGGAGTTTCGCCAGGAACTGGATTCGCCGATCGCGATTCGCTTCGATCCGGACAGGCTCTACTACTTCGACACCGACAGTGGCGAGCGTCTGACAACCACGAGCCAACCCATCATGAACCAACCCGGATGAGCCAGAAGACGGGGAATCGCTACGACTACACCTCCATCGGTTTCTACACCTTCGACTGCCTGGGTCGACCGGTCACGGACATCCCGCCGGGAGGCGATACCTTCTTCATCGAAGAATTGACCCTGGCCGTGTCAGGCGCCGCCGGCAGTGCCGCTATCGTTGCGGCAAAGCATGGGCTGGATGTGCTGGCAGTCGGCGGTGTCGGTGACGACGACATGGGCGATTGGGTGCTGGCAAAGTTGCGACACTTCGGCGTCGATACCTCAGGCATGGAACGCTGCAGCGGTGTGGGCACCTCGTCGTCGATCGTCACCACACGGCCTGACGGGCAACGTCCAGCCCTGCACATGAAGGGTGCGACCGGCGCTTTCGAAGTGAAGGCAGAGCAACTCGATCAAGTGCTCGACGCGGGCATCGTGCATGTCGGAGGGGCTGGCCTGATGGATCGCATGGACGGCGCGCCGTGTGCGGCACTGATGCGTGAGGCAAAGCGGCGTGGCAGCACGACGACGCTCGACGTATTCGCCGCTACGAAAGATGACATGAAGGGCGTGGCCATGCTGTTGCCCCATACCGACTACTTTCTGCCTTCGATCGAGGAGGCGGAGGCCTTGTCCGGTCTGTCCGACCGGGCCGACATCGCCTCCTGGTTCATCGATCAGGGCGCGGCGTGTTGCGTATTGACGCTGGGTGAAAAGGGTGCGTACTACCATCATGGCGACGGTACCCGCTTTCATTCACCCGCTTTCGATATCGATGTCGTCTGTACCTGCGGTTGCGGGGATGCCTTCAATGCCGGATTTGCGTCTGGCCTGCATCACGGGCTGGATGTCGAGGAAACCGTCCGGCTGGCGCAAGCCTGCTCGGCGCTGAACGCAACCGGACTCGGCAGCCAGGCGGGCGTCATCGACTACGAATCGACCCTCGCCTTCGCGACGTCCTGTCGCCGGATGACGTGATCAGCGCTGAGCCGGTCAGGGCTGATCAGGCGACTCGCTGGCGACACGCTCGAGCAGCGCTCGTGCGCTGTGTTCGTCCGTGATCAGCACGGTCGGCTCGAGCAGCTTCATGCAACCGGCCAGGGCGCTGGCCTTTTCCCGACCACCGGAGGCGAGGATGCGCAGCGGCGCACGGCGGACGGCGTCGATACTGACCGAGACGATCCGCTCGTTGATCTCGTGTTCGACGATCTCGCCGTGCTCATTGAAGAAATGGAACAGCAGGTCTCCAACGGCACCGGCAGCTTGCAGCGAGCGCCGCTCCTGAGCCGTCAGATAGCCTACCTGAAAAGTGGTTGTGGTGGACTCGAGGCCACCGGCCGACAACAACACCGCATCGAGATCTGATGCCATCCTGAGAATGCTGTCGATGCCGCAGTTGTGAATCAGTGCATCGCGTGTGATGGCACTGTCGACGATGACCGGTGCAGGAACCAGAAATCCCTCCCCCTGAAAGGCTTGCGCAAACTGCCACGCGAATTCGGCCGGGTTGAAGCGTCTTGCCTGGATGATGCCACCGAGCAGGGAGATGACCTGGAAGTCTTCAAGATTCTGGTGATCGAGAAACGGCAGGGAGCTGAACAAGGTGCGGCCCCAGCCGACACCGATCTTCATCCGCGACTTGACCACATCGTTCATGAAGGAGCCGACAGCCGCGCTGATGGCGGGGCTCGGGTCTGCATCCGGCATCGACACCGGCACGACGATCGCCTGTTGCAGGCCGAATCGTTCTTCCAGACCACGCTCGACGGCAATCAGTTCGCTCAGCGCACCGGAGATGGTGATCCTGACTTCACCACGAGCGCGCGCATCGGCGAGCAGGCGCACGACAGTGACCCGGCCGACATTGAGCACATTGGCAATGTCGCTCTGCGTGCGTTGCTCTACGTAGTAGAGCCAGGCCGCGCGCGTGCGCAGCTGCTCAGCGTTTCTGCCGGCTCGCGATACCTCTGCCAACGGCCTTCTCCTGCCTCATGGGAACCCACATGCACCATAAGTATAGTCTGCCGGGTGCATCGAGACTCGCAATCCAGCTACTGATACCGGGGGTTTCGGGCCATTCAGGTTCCGCAGAACGTCTGGGTCACCCGCTCGACAAGCTCGGGCGGTGTTGCCAGGAACGAGCGCTCGGCCCGTTCGTCGAACGGATCGGCAAGCGTTGCGAGCATGTTTTCCAGAGGCCCCAGGTCGTTCTCGTCGATGGCCGAACGGATCATGGCCTCGACCTGGTGATTACGCGGTATGACGGCCGGATTGACCCGTTGCATGTCGCGTTGCCGATCAGCGGCGGGTCGTGCTTCTTCGGTGACGCGCGTGAGCCAGCGCGCCTGCCAGGCGTCGAACTGGTCTGGATCGTCGAAGGCATCGCGTGCGACATCGGCGGTCGCGCCGAGTTGCCGGAAGGTCAGGGTGAAGTCGGCACTGTCCGCCGCCATGATGTCGAGCAGGTCCCTGGCCAGACTTGCATCCTCTTCACGGGGCGACTCGATACCGAGCTTTCTGCTGAAACGTTCCAGCCAGGCTGCCTCGAAGCGTCCCGTGAAGGCATTGACCGAGGCCTGGGCCGCGTCAACGGCCGCCTGCCGGCCGGGATCGGGGTCTGCGTCATGCGCGGATTGCGTCACGGTACCAGTACTTGCAGTGTCGCGGCTGGCGCCGTCTCCGTGCATGTCCCGCTCGATCAAGGGCAGCAGGCATTGCGCAAGGTTCGCAAGATTCCACTGGGCCAGGTGAGGTTGATTCGAATAGGCGTAGCGTCCGCCATGGTCTATCGAGCTGAAGACCTTGTCCGGAACATATTCGTCCATGAAGGCGCAAGGACCGTAGTCGATGGTGTCACCGGTAATCGACGAATTGTCAGTGTTCATCACGCCGTGAATGAAGCCGATCGATTGCCAGTGCGCGACAAGGGCAGCCTGCGCAGCCACGACCGCGTCGAGCAAGGCGAGCGCCGGTGACTGTGCGGACAAGCTGTCCGGGTAGTGACGTTCCGCGACATAACGGGCGAGGGCGGCGATGGCCTCGTCATCTCGTCGCGCAGTGAAGTACTGGAAGGTGCCGACCCGCACGTGACTCCGCGCGACCCGGAGCAGCACCGCGCCCGGACGCGGCTGCTCACGCAAGACCTGTTCGCCAGTCGCAACGGCGGCAAGTGCCCTTGTCGTTGGCACACCGAGTGCGGCCATCGACTCACTCAGCACGAACTCACGCAGTACCGGTCCAATCCAGTTCCGTCCATCACCCCCGCGCGAGAAGGGTGTTCGCCCACTTCCTTTCCACTGCAGGTCTTGACGTATGCCCTGATCGTCAACCACCTCGCCCATCAAGATCGCACGACCGTCACCCAGTTGCGGCACGAAGTGACCGAACTGGTGGCCAGCGTAGGCCATGGCCAGCGGGTCGGCTCCTGCTGGCACGGCGTTCCCGCCGAGCGTGGCGATACCGCTCGTCGACCGCAACCACTGGATATCGATGCCGAGGCTTTGCGCCAACGGTTCGTTCAGGCTGAGCAAGCTGGGTGCTTGCACCGCTGTGGGCGCTGTTCTGACAAAGAAGTTTTCCGGCAACTTTGCATAGCTGTTGTCGAAAGCGATAGGTGGGGTCAGGCGATCCATGCAGGGAAGGTGGGCGTTGGCGTGCCGTGCGTCAAGCCCCGTTTGAACCCTTGTTCAGCCCTTTGTCTCAAACCCGCATCGACCAGAGGGGCCAAAGCAGGTGCTACGATCGCTCGCTCGGGTCAATGTCCATCCAGCTGCAAGACATCGCATGAAACAAAAGGTCGGAATCGGTATCGTCGGCACGGGCTACATGGGCAAGCGCCACGCCGTTGCCATGCAGGCGGTGGGTGCGACCTTCGACACCAACTTGCGACCGAGCTGTGAGTGCGTTTGCGCCACCACAGATGATCGCGCGCGCCAGGCAGCGGCGGCGCTCGGCTTCAAGCGTTCGACCGGCGACTGGCGCGTACTGGTCAACGACCCCGAGGTCGAAGCCATCGTCATCGCTTCACCACAATCCACGCACCGTGAAATCGCACTGGCCGCCTTCGCACTGGGCAAGCCGGTGCTTTGCGAAAAACCGATGGGCGCGTCGATCGAGGACAGTCGAGCGATGGTTGCCGCGGCCGAGTCGTCCGGCGCGGTAGCCATGTCGGCTTTCAACTACGTGAGAACTCCGGCTACACGATTCGTCAGGGAGCTTCTGGCGGAGGGCGTTATCGGCACACCCACATGGTTGCGCGCCGAGCACACCGAAGACTTCTGCAGCGATCCTGAAACGCCCGCCACCTGGCGGACGCAAGGCCGAGCGAATGGAACCCTGGGCGATCTTGCTCCGCATATACTGAACGCGACGGCTGCATTCGCCGGGCCAATCGAGTCACTCTGCGCCGATGTCGATACGGTGCACCATCAGAGACCGTCGGCCGACGGGCCTCAGCCCGTGACCAACGACGATCAGGCGCACTTCATCTGTCGTTACGCCTCCGGGCTCATGGGGCATGTGCACGTCAGCCGGATCGCGACCGGACGCAAGATGGGGTATGCGTATGAAATCAGCGGCACGGCCGGCGCCATCCGGTTCGATCAGGAAGATCAGAATGCGATCTGGTTGTACCGTGCCACCGGCCCGGAGAACGAACGCGGTTTCACGAAGATTCTGACGGGGCCATTGCACCCCGACTATGCAGCGTTTTGCCTGGGCGCAGGTCACGGCACCGGGTATCAGGATCAGCTGATCATCGAGGCGCGCGACTTCCTGGCCGCTATCGAATCCGGTAATTCGTGTTGGCCGACCTTTCGTGATGCGCTCTATACCAACGAAGTCATCGAGGCCGTCCATCGTTCGAGCGAGACGAAGGCCTGGGTCGCGCTAGATGACATCAGACAGGAAGTGAGAGAATGACGACCGAGTCGCTTGAGTCCGCTGGAACGATCGATGACACGAAAACGCACGAATTGAGCGGTCCTGCGCTGGCCGACCAGCTGGCGCAGGACGAAAAGCTGGACGATTCCTTCGATGCGCTGCTCGAACTGACGTCGCGACGACGCAGTGCGTCGAGCGCGATGCTCGCCACCGCGATCGTCGACGAGGTGCCGGTCTATGACGCGTCGATTCTCGATGGCATACCCCGAGGTTCCGCGCGCGAGCACGCCCTGCGCGAAGAATGGTGCTCGGTGCTGAAGAGCGGTGCCGGCGTTTTTGCCGTAAGCGGTGCGATTCGTGATATCGACATGCTCGATGCCGTCACTCGTGTCTTCGAGGACATTATCGCCGAGGAAGCCGACAACGACGCCAGGGACCACTTCGCTGCCGCCGGGGCCAACAGCCGGCTCTGGAATGCGCACGAAAAACTCGCCGTTCGGAACCCTGAGCTTTTTGTACGCTACTACGCAAATCGTGCCCTCGCGCTCGCCAGTGATGCGTGGTTGGGTCCCTGCTATCAAGTTACGGCGCAGGTCAATGTTGTCCGGCCAGGAGGCGAGGCGCAGACAGCACATCGTGACTATCATCTCGGCTTCATGAACGCCGATGATCTAGGGCGCTACCCAAGGCATGTGCACCTGATGTCGGCGAACCTGACCTTGCAGGGTGCCCTGGCGCATTCGAACATGCCGCTCGAAAGTGGCCCGACGCGCCTCCTGCCGTACTCGCAGATGTGGCCTCCGGGCTATGCTGCCAGCACCCGCGAAGACGTCCGCAACCTGTTCTCCGATTGCTTCGTGCAACTGCCTCTGGAGAAGGGCGACGCCTTGTTCTTCAATCCCGCGCTCCTGCACGCCGCGGGCGACAACCGAACGTCGGACCAACATCGTTTCGCCAACTTGTTTCAGATCAGCTCGGCTTTCGGTCGCGCCATGGAGATCGTCGACAGAACCCGTCTTTGCCGATCGATCTATCCCGCACTCCTGCAGATGCTCGAGGCAGGACAGCTTGACGCGGGGTTTCTCGAGGATGTCATCGCGAGTGCCGCCGAAGGCTATCCGTTTCCTGCCAACATGGATCTCGACTGGGGAGGTGCCGGCCTGCGTCCTCCCAGCCAGCAAGATATTATCCGCGATGCGCTGGCTGAGCGCCTGTCACCCGAGAGCTTCGAGACCGTCTTGTCGGCCAATCAGGACAGGGCTCGCTCGCATTAGGGGCGCGTAATCAGCAGTCTGACGGACCACTGGCGATCCGTCGCGGGACGGAATAGCGTATAACCGACCGCTTCAACCGAGTGAGTCCCTTCCTGGCCGTGTCCGAGAACTGCCAATTGCCGGACGTAACGGATGCGCATCGGCCTCTGTTTACAGCGTTTGCCGACGTGCATCGCCGCTTTGCGGTGGCGCCTATGATGGAGCTGACCGATCGGCACTATCGTCACCTTGCCCGCTTGTTGAGTCGGCACGCTCTGCTCTGGACCGAGATGGTCACGGCGCGGGCGGTGATTCACGGCGATTGCGAGCGTCTGCTCGGCCAAGGCAAGAACGAGGGGCCCGTGGTACTCCAGCTTGGCGGTTCGGAGCCCGCGCTGATGCGCGAGGCTGCCTTGATCGGCGAGTCTTTCGGCTATGACGAAATCAACATGAACGTCGGTTGTCCGAGCGACCGGGTTCGCTCAGGGCGCTTCGGTGCATGTCTGATGGCGGAGCCCGAGCTGGTTGCCGCCTGCGTCGTCGCCATGCGTGACGCCGTGCGCGTGCCGGTGACCGTCAAGTGTCGCCTGGGCATTGACCGGAGCGACAGCTACGAGGCCCTTGCACATTTTGTACGACACGTCGCCGACGCCGGTTGTGAGCAAATCATCGTGCATGCTCGCAAGGCCTGGCTCGATGGCCTGAGCCCGAAGGAGAATCGCACGGTGCCGCCCTTGCGTTACGACCATGTCTATCGGCTGAAGTCAGCCTTTCCAGACCTGCATGTGACGCTCAATGGCGGTATCGATGACTGGGCATCGATTCATCGACATCTGGCCGAGGTCGATGGTGTCATGCTCGGTCGACACGCCTACTACCATCCCGGATTTCTCGGAACGGTCGACGAGGCACTGTTTCCGATGCTGGCCAATGGACGGTCGGACCACGTCGACACGGCTTCCCTGGCAAGCGTTGCTCGAGCGTATGCAGCCTATGCACAACCCTTCGTCGATGGCGGTCTGAAGGCCAGCCTGCTGTTGCGGCATCTGATCGCGTTGTTCCAGGAAGTGGCGGGCGCACGTCTTTGGCGTCGTCACCTGGCCGAACACGGCCCGCGCAGCAGGGATGCAATCGGCCTGGTGGAGGAAGCGCTGAGCTTCGTCGAACATCCCGAACAGTCCGACATGCGCGCCTGATGGCCCGTGCAACGCGCAATGTGAAAAACTGATGCACGGTCGCGTGGAGGCGCCGCACAGCAATCGGCGCGACTTCGAGAACCTCCGCAAGCTCTCGACCTATCTGTTCGAGTATCGCGGTCGGGTGCTGCTCGCGCTCGGCTGCCTGATCGTGAGCAAGCTTGCGATCGTGTCGGTTCCGTTCATCCTCAAGAACATCGTCAATACGCTCGATACGGGCGACACATCCGGCGTGCTGCTCATCGCGCTGGGTTTCGTCGCGGCCTATGGGGCATTACGCATCGCCAGCTCCCTGTTTACTGAACTGCGCGACTCGCTTTTCTCTCGCGTGCGGTATCACGCGATGCACACGCTGTCGACGCGGGTACTCGCGCACTTGCATCAGTTGTCGCTCGCCTACCACCTCGAGCGCAAGACAGGCAGCATCTCGCGGGATCTCTCGCGTGGCACGAGCAGCCTGAGCTCGATTGCCAATCTGCTGGTTTTCAACATCGTGCCGACGGCGGCCGAGTTCCTGCTCGTTGCCGCCATCCTGCTGGGCGGCTACGGCTGGCAGTACACGGTGGTGGTCTTCGTGACGGTCGGGCTGTATGTCTTTTTCACGCTGAAGTTCTCTGGCTGGCGCATGCAGTTCCGGCACGAGATGAACCGGCTCGATTCGCTTGCCAATGGCCGGGCGGTCGATAGTCTGCTGAACTACGAGACGGTCAAGTACTTCGGCAACGAGAAGCTCGAGACCGACGCCTACGACGCGCACATGAATGACTGGGCAGATGCCGGCGTGCGCAGCCAGGTCACCATGAGCACGCTCAATTTCGGTCAGGCCGCGCTGGTCTCGATCGGTGTCACCGGCATCATGCTGCTGGCGGCGCGAGACGTGGCGGCCGGCGTCATAACACTGGGCGATATCGTGCTCATCAATGCCATGATGTTGCAGCTGTTCGTACCGTTGAACATGCTTGGCGTTGTCTACCGCGGATTGCAGTATGCACTTGCCGACATGGACCTCGTGCTTCGCTTGCTGGAGCGCACACCCGAGATTCGTGACCGCGACGGGGCCATCGAACTTGTCGTCGAGAATGCGCGGGTCGAGTTCGATGCTGTCCACTTCGCGTACGTCGCCGAGCGTCCGATCCTGAAGGGCGTGAGCTTCACGGTCGAGCCAGGCCAGAAGGTCGCGGTCGTCGGGCCATCCGGATCGGGCAAGTCGACACTCTCCCGGCTGCTGTTTCGCTTCTATGAAGTGGATCAGGGGGCCATACGGATCTCCGGTGTCGATATCCGGGACGCCACCCAGGCAAGCCTTCGACGCGCGCTCGGTGTGGTGCCTCAGGATACGGTCATGTTCAACGACACGATTCGTTACAACCTCGCCTATGCCGAGCCGGGTATCGCCGACGATGTCATTGCCGACGCACTGGCGCGCGCCAATCTCGAAGGCTTCGTGGCGCAGTTGCCGCAGCAGCTCGATACTGTGGTGGGTGAGCGCGGTCTGAAGCTCTCGGGCGGTGAAAAGCAGCGCATGGCGATCGCTCGCGTGATTCTGAAGGATCCGCCGATCATCGTCTTCGACGAGGCGACGTCAAGTCTCGATACGCGAACCGAGCAGAGCATTCTGGACGGGCTCGATGCTGTCGCCCGTCGCGCCACCTCGCTGGTCATCGCACATCGACTCTCGACCGTTGTCGACGCCGATCAGATTCTCGTGCTCGACGCGGGTGTCATCGTCGAGCGCGGCTCGCATGACAGTCTGCTGGCCGCCCATGGTCTGTATGCCGACCTGTGGCAACTGCAGCAAGGTAATGACGTGGATGAAACGGACTGAAGTCCGCCCTTGCTCAAGCTTGCGACCGAAGCTCGCTACTGAACCTCGCCACCCCGCACCAGTGACAGGAACTCGTTGCGTGTGTTGATGTCAGTACGGAATCGACCGAGCATTGCCGAGGTTGTCATTGACGAGTTCTGCTTCTCGACGCCGCGCATCATCATGCACAGATGACGCGCCTCGACAATGACCCCGACGCCACGCCCTTCGGTGACCTTGCCAACGGCATCGGCGATTTCGCGGGTAAGATTTTCCTGGATCTGCAGGCGTCGCGCGAACATGTCGACGATCCGGGCAATCTTCGACAAGCCCACGACGCGTCCCTGAGGCAGATAGGCGACATGGCACTTGCCGGTGAAAGGGAGAAGATGATGTTCGCAGAGCGAATACAGTTCGATGTTCCGGACAATGACCATTTCATCGCTTTCGGATTCGAAAATCGCCCCGTTGACGACTTCCTCGAGCGTTTGCGAGTAACCATGAGTCAGGAATTCCATCGCTCTGGCGGCGCGCACCGGCGTGTCGCGAAGGCCGTCACGCCTGGGGTCCTCGCCGATACCCTCGAGAATGGTGGTGTAGGCGTTGCTGATGGCGTCCATAGGGCGATTCGTCGTAGGGCCGAAAGGGGTCGGTTGTCGGGCATGATGGCAGATAGGGTGCGTTTCGGGTCTCTGCACGAGCGCAAATCGCGGCTGTTCGCCTGTCCACAGAGCCGAGGTCGACCCACGTATAGTGTGAGGCGGTCCACACTCAGTGCTGTTGAGACGAGGTGAGAGGCGCGGCCGTCGCCTGATTGGCCGCTACCGTTGAGAATGGCCCGAGCCCGGGCCATGTCCTCCTTCACTCCCGCTGTACAAGGATTCGGATTCGCTCATGGGAATGATCTTCTGGCTTGCCGTTGGCGTGGTCACGCTGATACTGCTGGCGCGAACGCGACCTTCGCTTGTCGTTGCAACGGTCTATGGTGCCCTGGTCCTGCTGGCCGCCTCGCTGCTCGGCGTCCTGTCGGGACTTCCCGGTACGCTACTGGTTGTATTGTTCGTCGTCGCTGCCGTGCTGTTCAACGTCCGTGAGCTGCGGCATCGGATCGTCAGCTTGCCGCTTTTGAAGTATGTGCGTGCTGTCCTGCCGCCCATGTCCGACACCGAACGCACGGCAATCGAAGCCGGCACGGTCTGGTGGGAAGCGGAATTGTTCAGAGGTGCACCTGACTGGCAGAAACTGCTTGGGTTTCCGGAAGCGCGTCTGACGACGCGTGAGCAGGCCTTTGTCGACGGGCCGGTCGAACGACTCTGCGCGATGATGGATGACTGGCAGATCACCCACGAGCTGAATGACTTGCCCGCCGAGGTCTGGGGCTTCATCAAGGAGGAGCGATTCCTCGGCATGGTGATACCCGAGTCCTACGGTGGCCTTGGGTTTTCCGCCATGGCGCATTCGGAGGTCGTTACCAAACTCGCGACGCGAAGCGTCACTGGCGCCGTAAGTGTCATGGTGCCGAATTCGCTCGGGCCTGCAGAACTCTTGTTGCACTACGGCACCGATGCACAGAAAGACTACTACTTGCCGCGTCTGGCCGTTGGTCAGGAAATTCCGTGTTTTGCGCTGACCGGACCGTCGGCTGGCTCGGATGCGGGGGCAATGCCCGACTACGGAATCGTCTGCAAGGGCGAGTTCGAGGGTCAGGAAGTGCTTGGGCTACGCATCACCTGGGAAAAGCGCTACATCACCTTGGGGCCGATCGCGACCCTGCTGGGCCTCGCCTTCAAGGCCTACGACCCCGACGGTCTCCTCGGCGACCAGGAAGAGCTCGGCATCACCTGTGCGCTGATCCCGACACAGACGCCCGGCGTCGAGATCGGCCGTCGGCATTTCCCGCTCAATCAGGCTTTCATGAACGGCCCGAATGCCGGTCGGGATGTGTTCGTGCCGATGGACTGGATCATCGGCGGTCAACCGATGGTCGGACAGGGATGGCGCATGCTGATGGAGTCCCTCTCGGTCGGGCGCGGCATTTCGCTGCCCTCGAACGGTGTCGCGAGTGGCAAGGCGACGTCGCGTTTCGTTGGTGCCTATGCCCGTGTGCGACGCCAGTTCAATCTGCCCATCGGCAAGTTCGAGGGGATCGAGGAGGCGCTCGGTCGAATCGCTGGCCTCACCTACACCATGGATGCCGGTCGGCGGCTGACCTGTTCTGCCCTCGACAGTGGCGAGAAGCCGTCGGTCTGCTCTGCCATCCTGAAGTACTACAACACCGAGAGCATGCGCGTCGTGCTCAACGATGGTATGGACATCATCGGAGGAAAGGGCATCTGTCTCGGGCCGAGCAACTTTCTGGGGCGACCTTATGAAGCGATTCCCGTCGGTATCACGGTCGAAGGGGCCAACATACTCACGCGAAGTCTCATCGTCTTCGGTCAGGGCGCCATTCGCTGTCACCCCTGGTTGATGGCGGAGATCGAAGCGGCCTCGATGCCGAATCGGCAAGAGGCCATCGAAACCTTCGATGAAGCGCTACGCGGGCATATCGGCTACGCCATCGGCAATGGGGCTCGTTCCCTGTTGTATGGCCTGACGCGAGGGCGGTTCGCGGATGCGCCGACAGGCTTCGGCGAGACCACCAAGTACTACCGCAAGCTCGCGCGCATGAGCGCGGCTTATTCGTTTCTCGCAGACTTTGCCATGCTCTTTCTCGGCGGCGGATTGAAGCGCAAGGAGATGCTTTCAGGTCGTTTCGCCGACGGACTCATGCACATGTACATGGCCTCGGCGGTGCTGAAGCGATTCGAGGATACCGGCCGTCCGGATGCTGATCGACCGTTGATGGAATGGTCGGTACGACATGCGCTGTTCGAGACTCAGGTTGCACTCGATCAGATTCTCAGGAACTTTCCCTCGACGCCGGTTGGTCTCTTGTTGCGTGGCATCGTGTTTCCGCTCGGACGTCGCTACCGTACCCCCAACGATCGCCTGACCCAGGGTTGTGCGCGCATCCTGCTGGCAGAATCCGAGGCCCGGGACCGGCTCACATCCGGCACTTTCATTTCCGACGACAAGAACGATGTGACCGGCTGCGTCGAGTTTGCCCTGCGCGCGGTCGTGGCCGCCGAGCCCGCTGAGAAGAAGCTTCGCGGCACAGGACGCAAACTGCCCTGGGGCGTGGACTATGCGGACTGGATGAACACACTCGTCAAAGAGGGAATCGTGTCATCCGACGAGGCGGGTCTGCTTGTCGAGGCCGCTGAGGCGACGCACAAGGTCGTCATGGTTGATGATTTCCCGAATGATTTCCGCCAGGGCCAGCCGATCGGCGCCTGACGGGTCGTGGTTTGCCTCAGGGGCCCGTTAACTCGGGGGCGGTGACACGGGTTGATGCCTGTGCGCCTCCTTCGTGCCGCGCATTGTCTCGCGCCTGAATCAGTTCGGCGACGATGGAGATGGCGATCTCGGCCGCAGTGCGACTGCCGATGTCGATGCCCGCCGGAGCGCTGATTCGAGCGATGCCGGTATCGTCGAGGCCGAGAAAGCGCAGTCGCTTGCAGCGCGCGGCGTGGCTCTTCCGGGAGCCGAGCGCGGCGATGTGGAAACAGGTGGCACCGATAGCCTCCTCGAGGGCAAGATCGTCCAGGGTGGGGTCGTGACTCAGTGCAAGCAAGGCACTGCGTGCATCGTGCGCGTGCAGCGCTACGGCCTCGTCGGGCAGGCGGTCGATGACGCGAACACCGTGTACACCGAACGTCTCCCGGAAGGGTGCCCGCGGCTCACAGACGATTACGTCGAAGTCGACCGCCTGGGAGAATCGTGCGGTAAATCGAGAGAGTTCGCCCGCGCCGATCAGTAGTACACGCCAGGCCGGTCCGAATACCCGCGAGACAATTCGCCCGTCCCACCCGAATTCAGCGTTTTCGCTTGCCGCCGACAAGGTGACTGCGCGCGTAACCACGTTGACGGTGCGCATGATGCGGCGACGCTCGTCGAGGGCGGTGATGACGGGCGCAAGCGCCGTGGACGATTCCAGAGTCTCGAAGACGAGCTCCAGACGGCCACCGCAGGTCAAGCCGACGCGACGCGCATCCTCATCGGCAATGCTCAGGGACTGGACAGCCGTCGGCGCGCGGCTCGCGAACTCGGCAACCAGCTGTTTCTCGACGCAGCCCCCGGACACCGATCCGACCAGTTGCCCGTCATCCCGCACGGCCGCGAGCGATCCCGGCGGACGGGGGGACGAACCCCAGGTACGCGCCACGGTAACGAGATCGACCCGATGGCCTGCATCGAGCCACTGCATCGCCGTCGCGATGACATCGTATTCGCTCGCCGCGTCGCTGTTTGCCGCTGCAGTTACTGGCGACATCCCCGTCCGGGTGGGGCTGGCGGGCTAGCGCAAGCGTCTCGCGCCCAGTGACACGTCATGCGCTTCAGTGGCCCGTCAGTATCCAGGTGCAAGACCACTAGGCTTTCACCGGAACGAAGGGTAATCGTCTGACCGGCTTGTTCTGCAATTGGCGGAGCGCATTGGCGACGGCGGGTGCCAAGGGTGGCAGCCCGGGTTCACCAATGCCACTCGGGGCTTCGGTGGAGGCGACGATGTGTACATCGACAGCGGGCATCTCGGGTATGCGCAGGGCTCGATAGTCGTGGAAATTCGACTGCTTCACCGTACCGCCTTCTTCGAGCGTGATTTCGCTATACAGCGCATGCCCAAGGCCGTAACCGATGGCACCTTCGATTTGTGCAGTGACGATATCCGGGTTGATGGCGACGCCACAATCGACGGCACACCATACCTTGTGCACCTTGGGTTCGCCGTTGTCGGCGATGGACACATCGACGACCTGAGCGACATAGCTGCCGAAGGACTTGTGCATGGCGACACCTCTGGCGTGACCGTCGGGCGCCTTTGCTGTGCGCCATTCGGAAAGCACCGCAACCGCTTCGAGCACAGCCGCATCACGTGACGCCGGATCGAGCAGGGCAAGCCTGCCGTCGATGGCGTCCTTGCCACCCGCTTCGAGCAATTCGTCAAGGAAGGTTTCGGTGGCGAAGGCGGTGTGCGTCGAGCCGACGGAGCGCCACCACAGGACCGGCACCCGGGATTCCATCGTGTGCAACGACACGCGCAGGTTGGGCAGCTTGTAGGGCAGGTGCTTCGAGCCTTCGACCGACATCGGATCGATACCGTCTTCCACCATGCCAGCCATGGGCGTTCCCGCGATGATGGACTGTGCCGCGATGGTGTCGTCCCAATGCGTGATGTCGCCGTTGGCATCGATTGCGCCGCTCATGCGGTGTACGACCAGGGGCCGATAGTGACCGCCTTGAATGTCGTCCTCGCGCGTCCAGACGAGCTTCAGCGGGGTGGCGTCGCCACGTGCCTTGGCAATGCTTGCCAGCTCCACGGCAAAATCCGCACCTGGCGTGGCGCGCCGACCGAAACTGCCACCGGCGAATTCCGTATTCAGGATGATCTGTTCCGGCGGTCGCTCGAGCACACCGGCGAGGGCCATGTGATCACCGGTCTGGATCTGGCTACCCATCCATATCTCGACAGCGTCGTCACGCATCTCGATGACACCATCGAGAGGTTCCATCGGCGCATGAGCCAGATACGGATACTCGCTGACCGCTTCGAAGATCTGTCCCCCTTCCGGTGGCGGCAGGTCGATGTCGCCGCGCGTCTCGACCGTCAGGCCCGGGAGTCCCACTGCCTCGCGATACTCCACAAGCATCTCGGCGGTCGAGCGCCTCTCGGCTGCGCTGTCGTCCCACTCGATGACCAGGGCGTCGCGACCGCGCAACGCCGCGAAGGTGTTCTCGGCATAGACAGCCACACCCTGCGGAATCGTCTTGACGTCGACGACCCCGCTGACCCTGCGGGCCGCAGCATCGTCGACCGAGGCGATAGTTGCCCCGAACCGCGGTGCATGGCGGACCACGACCGTCAGCATGCCATCCCGGTACAGGTCGAGAGTGTACTGAGCCTTGCCGGTCGACTTGATGTGCGTGTCGAGTCGTGGCGGGTTGCTGCCGATCAGGGTGAAGTCCGCTGGATCTTTCAGTAACGGTTCCGCCGGGACTGCTTCGCTCGCGGCTTGTGCGGCCAGTATGCCGAAGCTCGAAGACCTGCCGGAGGGGTGCGCTACAAGACCGTTCTTTACCGTGATCTCGGCGCCGTCGACACCCCATTCGGCCGCGGCGGCACTGACCAGCATGGCCCGTGCGGCGGCGCCCGCCTGACGCATCTGCACGTATGAATTGGCCATGGCGGTCGACCCGCCTGTACCCTGGATACCGAACAGCGTATTGACGTACAACTCGGCATTCGCGGGTGCTGGTGCCCCGCGCATCTGCGACCAGTCCGCATCGAGCTCCTCGGCGACCAGCGTCGCCAGGCCGGTCCAGACGCCTTGACCGATCTCGCTGTGCTTCATCATCACCGTCACGGTGTCGTCTTCGGCGATGCGCACGAAGGCGTTCGGTGCGAAGTTGGCGGCAGAACCGTCGCCCTGAATGACCGCAGCTGCACCGGAGGCGTTGTTCTGCGCGCGGGCGCGTTCCGGCAGCTGCAAGCCGATGACCAGCGCGGCTGCACCGCTGGCCGTACCCTGCAGGAAGCCACGCCGTGAAAGAGGACGCGACATGGGCCCCTGTGGGTGCTCGGCAGACTTCATTAGCTTGGGTAACATGTCCTCAGACTTCCAGCTTCTTTGCGGCTTCATGAATCGCGCCGCGAATGCGCACATAGGTGGCGCAACGACAGACGTTGCCGGCCATGGCCTGATCGATGTCGCTGTCGTTCGGTGCGCGGTTTTCGGTAAGGAGCGCTGTCGCCGACATGACCTGGCCTGACTGGCAGTACCCGCACTGAGGAACATCGAGCGCCTCCCAGGCAACGCGAACGGCCTCGGCGGCGGCCCCATCCAACCCTTCGATCGTGGTGACGGTCATGCCGTCCAGTGATCCCACAGGCGTGACGCAGGAGCGGCGCGCCGACCCATCGACGTGCACCGTACACGCGCCGCACTGCGCGATGCCGCAACCGAACTTGGTACCGGTCAGCCGGAATTCATCCCGCAATACCCAGAGCAGGGGAGTTTCCGGATCGACGTCGACGGTAATGTCGTCTCCGTTGAGCTTGAACGAGGTGGCCATGGAACCCTCCGGTGACGGTAGCCGACAACGTTACCAGTCACCTCACTCTGTGTCGCGGACCAATCGTTACCGTCGTGAGCTTCCGTATCGGTCAGTTCCCGAGCATGGCCTCGCGCATGTCCAGCTGCACCGGATCGTTCGACAGCCAGATGCCGAACAGCGCTTCCTTGAAGGCGAGGCCGTCGACTTCAGCCAATGTCGAACCGTTACCCGTGAGCGTCGTGCCGCTTCCCGGTACGTAGACAAGGTCATACACATCGCCTGGATCGATATCGTCCGGCATGGCCGCGAGCATCGTGTCGATACCGCTTTGTACCGGAGCTGTATTACCATCGGTGGACTTCTCGAAGCCTTCCTTCAGCGCATCGACCATCTTGCTGCGCGTGACGAGATCGGAGCGGATAGCGAGGCGGATCATCATCGCCTCGTCGGCGGCGGCAACGGCTGCGCCGTCACCCTCAGTCTTTGCATACAGAGCCGCCACATAGAGCTTAAGAAACAGGCGCTTGCGGATTCCGGCGCCGCGCAGCGCCAGTGTCTGTCCATCGACATCCGCGCTGTCAGGTACCGTCACGCCCGCGAATCTGGCTGCCTGTATCGGTGGACTCGTCGCCAGCGCAAGCGCCGCGAACAGCACGATCGCGATACCGCCCGCGAAAGACTGCCGGGAAGGCAACGGTATACACCCACTCAAGGTCGAGCGCTCGACGCACTTTCCGGAGCCGGCATTGCTTCGGGCGGCGGTGGTGGTCTCGACGGTACGATGGTCACATCGAGCGGTGCGATGACATCGGTATTGTCGATATCGATCATCGTTCCGCCACTGAGTGCGAAAGTCAGCACTTGACGTTGCATCTCGGCCGTGACGGCCGCATTGTCGGCTACGACTGCGGCTGGCGCCCCCTCCGGAGCCCTCGGGTCGAGAATCGATCCGTGGTTGCCGCGCGAGAATCGCACCAGCGCACTACCTACAGCATCGTCGGCGATGGCTTCCAGGCCCAGCTGCTGCGCCAGGGGTTCGGTGCCCGAGAGCGGCGCAACGGCAACTTCGTTCGGCACGGTCTGGTCGTTGTCCGACACGCCGGGCTCGCCGACGACCTCTATCAGGTGAATGCCGACGGCATTGGTCTCGGCGATCACGGCTGCGTGGTTGATCGGGTCACCCGAGTCGACGATGGTCTGCGAGGCGACCAGCAATCGCTGGTAGGCCGCCGCGTCGAATCCGCCTGCCGCCGCGGTGAAGGCACGTTGCAGGATCGGTCCGAAACTCGCCGAGTTGGCGAGTAGCTGCGCGATTCCGCCCCCCGGCATGGCGAGTGAAGCCGACGCCACGCTCGTGTCATAGGAGAGAAAGGTCGTACCGGCGATGGCGCCCAGAGAATGTGCGAGCAATGACTTGCTGCTTGTATCGGCTGGAAACGCCTGCATCGTGCCATCGGCAGGGTTCACCGCCTGCATGCCGTCGATTCCGGCACTCAAGGCCATGAGGTCGGCGACGGACTGTCGGAGGTTGTCGCGTGAATTGACGAGGTTGCCAAGGTTGTAAAAATGCGTACCTGACGAATCGATGTTGCCATCCGGCACGAAGCTGATGTCGCCGCTCTCGGCTTCCGTCGCCAGATCGATATCAAAGGTGCGCTCGTAACCGGCGAAAGGATTATTTGCTGCATGCAGGTCTTCTGCAGGGTCGGTCAGGCCGTGTACCGGCATGTCGATCGCGATGACCACGATGCCCTGGCTTGCCATGGTCTCGGCAACCGCGAGCATGTCCGTGCGGTTGCGGGTGATGCCGTGCTGGAAGATCATGATCGGCCAGCCGGTGTCGGGTGGCGTACCGCCGCCCGGTGAGGTGCCGTTGGGTACCGTCATCAGGACCGGAACCGTCTCGTCACTGCGTTTCTGGGGAGAGGCCTGGAAGCGTGTGACGACCCGTTCGTTGTCGTCCTCCCGCACCCAGTAGCTGCGAATGGCAGCGCTGTCCGATGCGACTGCATCGGCCCCTTCGAGCGTCGGATCGGCGGCCATCTGGTAGTAGGGCAGGGTCAGCCCGCCGATCCAGATGTCGGCAATCCCTTGCCCGCCCGGCACCAGACTCGTGTCCTCGCCGGAAGGCGCCACGCTGAGCGTTCCTGTAGCCACGTCACTGACCGCCTGCAGCACTTCTCGGATACCCTGCGTAGTGAAACTCCATGCTGACGAAACCTTTTGGACTGGTAGCGGATCCTCGACTGCGGCCACAGCCTCGATCAAAGGCCGGGTCACGGCGCGCAACGGCTCGAGTTGCGGCAGGGCCGGATTGAATGTGGTCAGCGCCTCGCCCTCAAGCGGCGTGGCGCCGCGCGCGAACGTGAACGCGGACGCAGCCGCCAGCGCGTCACCTGCGACGGAACGCACCTCATCGGTGATGTACACCGCGTAGGTCGTGGCGGGTTTCAACGGCACCAGGGGCACGATGGCGAGCGTATTGTCGCTCTCTGCCGCCGTAACCTCGGCAGCGGTCAGTTCGGTACCGAGGCCGGTGATGCCGCCAGTCTCGTCCGTGTCGACTTCGAACATCCGGATGGTCTCACCGATGCGCAGGCTCGCCGGGTCCAGCGCCGCCGTGACGGCCGTGGTGATCGGCGCGACGGTCGAGAACCCGTCCATCAGGTTCAACGCCATCGAAGTGCTCGCGGTGGCCGCCTCGGGATCAGCGATCGGGATATTGAGCGTGCGGTCGTCGCTGCCTGCGAAAAGTACGTTGTTCGGAAACGGCAGGATGCCATTGGCCGGATCGAACACGGCCTCGACCGCCGGATTGGCTAGCGCATCGGTGTTGCGGCTGTCACTGACCGCCGCGAAATCACGGTCGTCGTCGCTGGAACAGGCCGCGAGCGCCAGGGCCAGCGGGACGAGGGCAAAATATATTCGGGCTTGCATTATCATGTATCCCTCGTCGATTCAGTTGAAGTGCCAGGTGAACTGGGCACTGAGGAAGTCCACCGAAGATTCATACTCACCGCGAATGGTGGTCGCGCCAGGCGACTCTTCGCCGATATTGTCGATCGCCGTCTCGGGAAGGAACAGGTGGGAATAGCCTGCGTCGATCGTGATGTTGTTGCCGATGTCGTAGCCCGCGCCGAAGGCTATCCAGGTGCGGTCGTTGCCCGGGATGCGTGCGGTACGACGTTCGGGTCCGGGGATCGCTTCCTCGTCGAAGGCCACGCCGCCGCGCAAGATCAGTCGCTCGTTGAACTGGTAGTTGATACCGGCTGAAACACGGATGACATCGTCCCATTCCTGCAACGACACGGTATCCGGTTGATCAGGGTTCTCGTATTCGACGCGCAGCTCCTCGAAGCTGCTCCAGCCCGTCCAGGTGACGTCCGCCAGCAGTTCGATGTCATCATTCAGCTCGTGCGCAACCGAGATCATGAACGTGGCCGGCAGATCGACCTCGGCTGTTACATCGCTGTCCGTCAGCAAGTTCTCGAGACCGCTGTCGTTGTCGGCGCCGGCCGCATTCAGTACGGCGCGAAGCGTCTCGTTGGTCGTGAACTCACCGTCACCGCCGAGTTCGTGGCTCATGCTGTGCCGGTAGGCTACACCGATGCGGGTTCCTTCACGTGGCAGGAACAGGGCCCCGAGGTTGAACGATACAGCGGTCGAATCACCATTGACCTCGCCGCGGCTGTCGAGCGCCACATTGCCGAAATCTGCGAGACCCGCATTGACACACGCTGCAGGTTCCGCTCGCCCGACGGTGCCGAAGCAGGTGGCCGAACTGTCAATGGCGCTTTGCAGGTTGGCGGACAGGAATTGCACGCTGATGCCACCGCCCAGGCGCACCTTGTCGGATAGCCGGTAGGACAGGGCAGGATTGATATCGATGACGCTGATGCCGCTCTCGAGCGTGGTGTAGCGGCCCTTCCAGTCGCGTTCATATTCGGTCGACGAACCGAAAGGCGCACCGATGCCGACCCCGTAGTTCCATTGCGAGCCGATCGGCGCGGTGTAGTAGAAATTCGGCAGGACCGAACTTGTGCCCGGGCTGGCAGAGTTCGATCCGGAAACCTCGGCTCCGCCGAAACGGGAGTTCAGCGAGGTGCCACGATCCTCCCAATCCGTAGTCGATTTCAGGATGTGAAACGCCGCTGCAATTTCGCGACCCTCGAGTTCGGTCATGCCGGCCGGATTGAACCAGATAGTCGAGGCGTCATGCGCGACGGCGGCGGCCCCGGCATAGGCATTGCCCATGCCGGATGCGCCATGTTCCGAAAGTGCAAAGCCTCCGGCACTCGCGTTCTGGGCAAGTGGCAACAGGGCGACGCCAAGCAGGCCACTGACCATGGAAAGCCTGGCGGTGGCCATCTCTCGAGGGAGGCGCCGTCGTTTCGCTTGCGACAGCGATCGGCCTGTTGTCAATGTCATGGCGCTCCTCCCCCGGAGTCTGTGGTGTCGTGACGATCGCCGAGTGATTCGGTCGTCGGTTGCGCGGGAGTATAGGCGGGAATGACTTTCGTGACTGTCAGGACAGAGTAGCGGCGTCGCAGCACGGTAGTGTCAGCCGGATGCGACGGTATAGTCGAGCTCATGTCGCGGTTCAGTTTTCTGCTTGTTTCGACCCCTTCCTTGGCCAAGATGGCTTGGGCGAAGGTGGCTTTGGCCCGGATGGCCTTGTCCGGGATGATTGTGCTTGGCATGGTCGTTGCGCCGGTCAGCGCGAGCGAATTCACGTTTGCACGGCTTGCGCATGCCAGCAATGACGGCAGTGGCTGGCCGCGCTGGCAAGCCGACTGGCCGCACGCAGAGGAACATTTCGGAGCCGGTCTGTCACGCCTGACCACCATAGACGTTGCAGAGACGGGCGTTGTCGTCGATCTGCAGAGCGATATCGTATTCGACTACCCGTGGTTGTATGCCGTCGAGGTCGGCGCGCTCGCTTTGTCCGCGAGTGAAATCCATCAACTACGTGAATTTTTGCTTCGCGGAGGGTTCCTTCTGGTCGACGATTTCCACGGCGTGGTCGAATGGCGAGGATTCGAGCAAGCGATACGCCGCGTCTTCCCGGATCGCCCGATTCTCGATCTCGATGACAGCGCCGAACCGTTCCATGTGCTGTACGACTTGTCGGAGCGGGAACAAATTCCGGGGATCCGCCCTCTGATGCAGGGACGTACATGGGAGAAGGGCGGTCGCCATCCCGTGTGGCGCGGCATAATCGATGATGATGGACGGGTGATGGTGGCAATCAATCACAATCAGGATCTGGGTGATGCCTGGGAGCATGCCGACGATGTGCGCTATCCCGAACCGTTGACGGCAGCTGCGTACCGACTTGGAGTCAATTACGTCGTCTACGCCATGACGCACTGAATGCCGGGAGACTGCTGCATGCTCCTGTTTCCTCCACCTTGCAGCTGCGCTGTTTCCGCCTTCTGCCGCTGACCCCGAATTCGCATGTTCGAGCTTCTGTTCAGGGAACCGATGAACGTCTGGCGCGATGCCGAGTGGCTTTTCGCCAGTGGCTGGTCGGCGGCGTCATTGGGCGCAGCGATCACGCTGGCGGCAGTCGTCCTCGCTGTCTCGCTATGGCGTGCACCCTTGTCGCCGGTGCGCAAGCTCATGGTCGGGAGTCTGCAACTGCTGGTCGCAAGTGTCGCCTTGCTCATGCTGTGGCGGCCGGCACTCGAGGTCGAGCAATCGCGGGACGGGGAAAACGCGGTTGCGTGGCTGATCGACCATTCTCGCAGCATGGAGACCGCTGATGTCGGTGACTTGACGCGACGAGACGCGGTGATCGATGCGCTGGAAAGCGAAGGACTGTTGACGGCGTCGGCCTTCGCGTCACGGGTCATCGCGATGGGCGGCGCGCCGGAATTACTCGGTGGTGCTGAACCGAGTGACGCTGCAGCGGGTGGCGCAGGCACTGACGAGAGCGACGTGCTGGATCGACTCCCGCCGCCATCAGCACGAAGTGGCATCGTGGCCGCACTCGACGCGGAGCTTGGCGATGTCGGCAATACCTCATTGGCTGCTGTCGTGGTGGTGTCCGACGGGGCCGACAATGTGGGTTCGGCGGATGCGGCTTTCTGGCAGCGTCTGGTTGTGGCTGGTGTGCCGGTGCACACCGTCGGGGCAGGTGCGATCACGCAGCTTGCCGATATCGAACTCGCCGACGTTCGCTTGCCGGCGCGTGTGCACGTGGATTCTGCCGTGACGGCCCGCTTGCGCATTCTTCACCCTGCGGTCGCCGAACCCGCGAATATCGACGCTGACGGGGCGGAAAGTGACGCGATGACCTCGCCCGCGAACGCGGTCGTGAGACTGCGGGTGAGCAACGGCGAGGCACTTGTCCTGGCTGAAGACATACAGCTCACGCCTGGCATGAACGAGACTGTTCACAACGTCACGCTCGATGCCGGTGAGGCCGGGCTCAAGCGACTCGACTTCGCGCTGAGTGGACCGTCGCTCGAGGCGAATGTCGTGAACAACCGGCAATCGCGTGTTCTCGACGTCCACGAGACCAGGCGACGCGTGTTGTATGTCGAAGGCGAACCGCGCTGGGAGTACAAGTTCCTGCGTCGAGCGCTGCGCGAAAGTCCAGGGCTTGAAGTCGTCAGTCTGCTGCGCACCTCGCCGAACAAGTTCTATCGTCAGGGGGTTCGCGATGCAAGCGAACTGGCCGACGGATTTCCGCGCACCCGCGAGGCACTGTTCCTGTACGACGCGGTCGTCATCGGGAGTCTGTCGGCTGCCGAACTGAATGCCGATCAACAGGCTGCGTTGCGTGACTTCGTCAACATACGTGGCGGCAGTTTGCTCATGCTGGCCGGCAGGCAGGGTCTGGCCGACGGCGGCTGGGCACGGTCGGGGGTCGCCGCCGCACTGCCGGTCTCGCTCGATGCTCGATTGGGTAGCGAAACCTATCGCCGAGAACGTTCGCACGTCCTGCCGACCCGCCAGGGACTGCGTGTGCCCTGGCTTCGATTCGAAGCGGACGATGCTGCCAACATGAACGCCTGGCAGAGCCTTCCCGAAGTAGCCGATTCACAAGCACTCGGCACGCCCAAGCCCGGTGCACGTGTCTTGCTCGACGACGGCGAGGGGAATCCGGTCCTCGCTGTGCAGCGTTATGGGCGTGGGGCGAGTCTGGTGTTCGGTACCAGCGGTACCTGGCGCTGGCAGATGGGGCTGCCGTCCGACGATGATCGGCATGAACGCTTCTGGGAAGGCTTGTTGAGCGACATGGTCGGGCAGGCGCTGCCGCGCGTCAGTGTCTCCACCCCTGCCGCGATCTACCGCGATACGGCGTCGACGCGTGTGGCCGTTGATGTCCTGAATGCGGACTTCACCCCGTTGATCGATGCCACGCTGCAGGCAAATATCATTGCGCCGGATGGTTCGGAAAGCACACTCGAACTGCTCGGGGACACAGCCAGGCCCGGTCGCTTCACCGGCGAGGTAGCCGTCGCGGCTGACGGACCCTGGGGTATCTCCGTTTCCACGCCTCCACAAGGAGAGGCGGCGGTGGGCCCTGCCGCCCGATCGACAAGGTGGTTACTGCGCGAGTCGGGGACCGCCGAAGCGTTTGGCGCTCGTCAGCAACGCGCATTTCTCGAGCGTATTGCAGAGGCAACCGGCGGTCGCTACCTTGATTTGCAGGATATCGACAAGCTGCCGGCGATCATCGCCAGCGAGAATGTTGCGCTGAAGCGCAGCGAACAGATTCCCGTATGGAATCTGCCTTTCTTCTTTCTCCTGCTCTTGCTCGGCAAATTGACCGAGTGGTTGCTGCGACTGCGCTGGAAACGCCTGTGAAGACGTCTTGCCTTGCATGTCTGCTGGTGTTGCTCGGCGGGTTCTCGAATGCCTGGGGGTCGACCGCAGGCGTGGTGGTCTCCGGACTGGGAGGAACGCCGCAATACGATGCCTCGTTCGAAGCCGATGCGGATACCGTTGCCGATGCGCTTGCGAGTCTCGATCCTGCCAATGAACTGATCACCCGAGTCGCTCCCGGCAGCGACCGTTCGGCGATACTCGCGGCCATCTCGGCGCGTGCCGGTGTCGAGGCCGAAGATGGGGCTGGAGATGGGGCCGACGATTCATCGCGGCTTGTGAACACCTTCGTGCTGGTGTTGATCGGTCACGGCACGGCGGATGCGCGCGGGTGGAAATTCAACTTGCCGGGTCCTGATCTTACCGGTGAAGATCTGATTGCAGCGCTCGCGGTCGTCAAGGCTGAGCGGCAACTGCTGTTCATCGGTAGCAGCGCCAGTGGAGCCTTGCTCGATCGACTTGCCCAACCGGGCCGAGTCGTCGTCACGGCAACCAAGAGTGGCGGTGAAATCAATGCCGTGCGATTTCCTTCGTTTTTCGCCGATGCGGTCGAATCGTCCGTCGCGGATGTCGATCGGAACGAGATACTGACGCTTGCCGAGGCCTTCCGTCACGCCGACGCGCGCACGCGGGAGTACTACGAAGAAGCGAAGCTGCTCGCCTCTGAACATGCGCGGATCGTGGGAGATGACGCACGGACGTTTGCCATTGCGCGACTCGGCTCACTGCGCCTTGCCGGCGACGACCCTGAGGTAGCCAGCCTGCTCGAGACGCGGCTGGCCCTGGAGCAAGATTACCTGGCCCTTACCGCCCGCAAGGAAGACATGACATTGAAGGACTACTATGCCGAACTGGAAACGCTGATGCTGTCTATCGCGCGTCTGCAGCAGGCCATCGACCGCGCCAGCGGATGGGTCAGCGACGATGACTGATACGACGATGTCTGACCAGGGCGTCAACACGCTCGGACGCTGGCGAGCCTTGTGGGCGCTACCCTTGTTGTTCGCCGCGACAGGCGGACAAGCCCTGACAATCCACTACGAACCGGACCGGGAACCCGAACTTCGCATCTGCGACGATCACCGCTATCGAGGCCGGGACGATGCGGCGCGGGCGTGCTACAGCGCGCTCCTCGACGGGCGTATCGACGTCGGCAGCACGAACGCCCGTCTGCGTGCCGATGCAGCCGCCGCGCTTGGCGATGTGCGCTCGGCCAACCGCCTTTACCGGGAAGCGACACGCGGTAATCGCGATGCTGTCGCACGCACGCGCTGGGCACGGCTGTACCTGGATACACATCAGGTCAGCGATGCGGAAGCGCTCTATCGCGAGGCGCTGTTGCTCGAGCCGACCTATCTGCCAGCCCGGGTTGGCCTCGCGGACGCTCTGAGCCAGAGCTTCGAGGGCCGCGCGCGCGAGTCGTTTCGCGAGATCCTTGACGAGAACCCGGACAACCTTCATGCGCTGGTCGCGCTGGCCCGCATCGAGCTGGAATTGCAGAACCTCGACGATGGCCGGTCACTGCTCGATCGTGCGCTGGATGCAGCAAGCGAGCAGGATCTGCCGCCCCTCGAGATGCTGGCGCTGCATGCAGGCGCCGAGTTGCTCGAGGATCGTCCGATGACTCCCTGGATCGAGCGGGCGCTCGTATACAACCCGCGCTTCGGCGACGTATACGCCATTCCCGCACACTTCTACATCATCACCTATCGCTATCGCGAGGCCGTAGACCTTTACCGTCGCGCTGTGGAACTGGACGATACGCTGGCGTCGGCGCATCGGGATCTCGGTATCAACCTGCTGCGCATCAACGACGTCTTCGGTGCGCGACACCATCTTGCGCGTGCCTACGAACTGGATCCCTACGACATCCAGATCGTCAACACCCTGCGCTTTCTGGACACGCTCGACGACATGCGGGTGGCGTGGGTCGATGTTCCTGATCCGAAGGACGCCAGACGCTCTCTGGCACGCGTCGTCATTCGTCTCGACCGTGAGGATGCCGACGCGCTCGAGCCGTATGTCGTCGATCTGGTGATCGATGCGGTGCAGACGTTTTCCGAGCGATATGCATTCAGGCTGGCGCGGCCGATGATCGTCGAGCTGTTTCACGATCACGACGATTTCGGTGTACGGACAGTGAGTACGCCGGGTATCGGCCTGCTCGGCGTCACCTTCGGCTACCTCACCGCGATGGACAGCCCGAAGGCCCGCCCCGCCGGCGACTTTCACTGGGGCAGCACCTTGTGGCACGAGATCGCACATGTCTTCACCCTTGAAGCGACCAATCATCGGCTGCCGCGTTGGTTCAGCGAAGGCCTTTCGGTATACGAGGAGTGGAATACCGGGCCGCTGGCAGATCGGGAATTGTCGGTCGAGACACTGACAGCGATCGCCGAAGGCCGGTTGCTTCCGCTCGAGCAACTTGATCGCGGTTTCGTGCGGCCGAGCTATCAGGGTCAGGTACAGGTGTCTTACATGCAGGCGGGTCTGGCGGCGGATTTCATCGCCACGCGCTGGGGTCACGAGGCCTTGCTGACGATGCTTCAGGCGTATGCCCGCAAAGAGTCGACTGCAACAGCGCTGGCCGGTGCCACAGGTCTGGAACCTGCCGAATTCGACACCTTGTTCCGGGAAGATCTCGAGGTTCGGTTTGGTGAGTTGATGGCTACCATCGATGACTATCGCGGTGCGACGCGGCAATTGGGCCAGGCGCTTGAACTGGACGACTGGATCAGCGTCGAAGCGCTGGCGCGTGATCTTATTCGCCGCTACCCGGAACGGGTAGGCAATGGCAACGCCTATGAAATCCTGGCCGAGGCACATCGGCGTCACGGCGATACGGATGCCGCGATCGAGACCTTGCTGTCATGGCAGAGTCGCGGCGGTCATCAGCCGGAATCCCTGGCCGAACTGGGAATGGCGCTTCGTGAAAATGGCAGAGACGACGATGCGGCGACAGTGTACGAGGCGCTCAACTGGGTCATGCCCTACGGCACTGAGGGTCATACCTGGCTTGGTGACTACTATCTGGAGAAGGGCGAGCTTGCGCGTGCCGTTCGAGAGTTCGATGCCTTGCTGGGGCTGCAGCCCGACGACCCTGCCGCCGCCTGGCTTGGCAAGGCTCGCGCATCCGTTGCTCTCGAAGAACCCGAGATGGCCAAGCGCCAGGTCTTGTTCGCGCTGGAATCTGCGCCCTTCTTTCGTCCTGCGCAACGTCTGCTGCTGGAACTCGTCACAGGAGATTCATCTTGAGCGACTCGCCCGTCGGCTCGTCCGCCGACCCCTCCAACGGCCATTCGGCTGATTCACCGATCTCTGAAATGAACGATACGACAACCCTGGTGCACGAATTCCGTCAAGTGACCTCGAGGCTACGCTCCGAGATCGGCCGCATCGTGGTCGGTCAGGACGAGGTGGTCGAGCACTTGTTGATAACCTTGCTGGTGGGTGGTCATTGCCTGGTTACCGGCATGCCTGGAACGGCGAAGACGCTATTGGTAAGAACACTCGCCGACGCTCTGGGCCTGAAGTTCGACCGGATTCAGTTCACCCCCGATCTCATGCCGACCGACATCACGGGAACCGACATCATCGAGGAGGATGGCAGCGGCAGCCGAACATGGCGCTTCATCCCCGGTCCGATATTCACCAATGTACTGCTGGCCGATGAAATCAACCGTACGCCGCCCAAGACGCAGGCAGCGTTGCTCGAAGCAATGCAGGAATACTCGGCCACGGTCCGGGGAACCCAGCATCTCATCGAGCGGCCATTCTTCGTTCTCGCCACGCAGAATCCGTTGGAACTGGAGGGCACTTATCCGCTGCCTGAAGCACAGCTCGATCGGTTCCTGTTCAACATCCTGCTCGACTACCTGCCAATGGAGGAGGAGCTTGAAGTAGTCGAGCGATTCACCACCGACACACCGCCCGAGGCCGTCAGGCCCTGCACGGATGCTGCACAGGTGCTGGCCTTTCAACGACTGACCCGACAGGTTCCCGTTTCCCGCGAGGTCGGTCGTCATGCGGTCGAACTGGTACGGGCGACGCGACCGGGCGATCCGGCCGCGACCGATACAGTCCGGAAATACGTCAAGTTCGGCGCATCGGTCAGGGCCGCACTCTTCATCACGCTCGCTGCGAAGGCCCGCGCGTTGATGCAAGGTCGTTACCACGTGACGGTCGATGATATCGATGCGCTTGCTGCTCCCGTGCTGCGTCATCGCGTCATGGTCAATTACTTCGCCGAGGCCGATGGCGTCAGCATCGACGATGTCCTGCATGATCTCGTCGACAAGCGAGCGGCTGCGGCGTGATCATCAACCACATCGCCCGATAACAGGGACATGGCCGAGACTGTCACTCCGATTCGACTGCTGAAGCCCGAGGTGCTCGCGCGCCTGGGTACTCTGGAGCTGGTCGCAAGGACGGTCGTCGACGGTCTTGCCATCGGGCTGCACCGCTCGCCGGTGTTCGGTTTCAGCCAGGAATTCGCCGAGTATCGAGCGTATGCCGAAGGCGATGATCTCCGCCATGTCGACTGGAATGTCTATGCGCGTACCGATCGTGCCTATGTAAAACGGTTCGAGGGGGAGACAAACACCTCTGTCACGTTACTGCTCGATACCAGTGCATCCATGGGTTTCGGAGAGCCGGTATCGAAGTTCATGCAGGCTCGCTGGCTGGTTGCGACGCTTGCCTACCTGACGCGACGCCAGCACGATGCACTGGGCGTGGTGGTCTTCGATAGCGTGGTGCGTGAGCGCCAGGCGCCGTCGGCAAGGCCAGACAGTCTGCCGAGAGCCCTTGGTCTGCTCGAGCGTAGCAAGCCGGGAGAGGGTACCGAGGTGCTCGATGCACTCGAGAGTCTGCGCTCGAGCATGTCCAGGCGTGGCCTCGTGGTGCTGGTGTCAGACTTGTATACCGATGCCGATGATCTGCTCAGTGCGCTGCAGCCTCTTGTCCATTCCGGGCAGGACATCGCCATCTTTCATGTGCTGGATCCTGACGAGGTCGAGCCTTCGCTGACGCGTATTGCCGCATTGCAGGATCTCGAAAGCGACGACACGGTCATCGTCGATCCGGAATTCCTCGCAAACGGTTACCGGCGTCGCTTCACCGCTCACCGTGAGGCGATCAGCAATGCCTGTCGGCGTGCCGGTGCCGACTATCGCTCGCTGTCGACCGACGAACCACTTGACGCCGCCCTGCAAGCCTATCTGGCGTTTCGCGCGAGGCGTGACCGATGAGCCTGCTCTCGCCCTGGTACCTGTTGGCGCTCGGTGCGCTGGCGCTGCCGTGGTTGTTGCATCGATTCAACGACGCGCGCCCCGATCTGCACCCTTTTCCATCGACGCGCTTTCTCGAAGCGACGGCGCCTCCCGTCTCGAGGCGGCATCAACTCAGGCATCGACTGCTTCTGGCCTTGCGTGTATTGGCCCTGATCGCCTTGTGTGTGTTGTTTGCCGAACCCTGGATCTCCCGTCCAGAGACATTGGGTGACGCTCGACGGCTGCATGTGCTCGCCGTCGACGCCTCGCTGTCGATGCGCGCCGGTGAGCGCTTCGCTCGTGCCTTGAACGCCGCGCGCGAGACGCTCGATGGTATACCGCCCGACGATCCGGTCATGGTGATGACCTTCGCGAGCGAAGCGGTTCAGCTGACCGCCGAACCGGTGACGGCCATGGCCGCTGCCGATGAGCTGGTGCGTCTGGCTCCCGGCCATGCGCGGGCAGACTACGGTCAGATCATGCAGCGCATCGGCAAGCTGGCGAACGAGTCGGCCCTGCCGACCCGTGCGGTGCTATTCAGCGATCTGCAGAGAAGTGCCCTGCCTGAACGGCGCGGTGCCTTGTTTGCCCCTCGTCTGACGACGCTCGAGGTTGTGGACGTCAGTGACGGCGAGAGCAACGCGTCATTGACCGCTGAAGCGACGAGCGACAACGGCGCCCAGGCTCGAATCATCGCGCAGGTTGCAAGCTCGTCGACAGAGACGATGGAACGCACGATCATCGTATCTACCGCTGACACCGAGCTCGCTCGCAGGCGCATCAGTCTGCAACCCTTGGCGCGCGAGAACGTCGTATTCGAAGCGGTGACCTTGCCCGAGCGTGGTGAGCCGCGTTTTTCGCTTCGATTCGAGAATGGCGATGATCTTGTCGAAGACGATGCCGTGGTTGTCGATGTACTTCTCGACGGTGGCCGCCAGATTGCATTGGCGGCAATAGGGGCGCGTGTTGCGGCGGCGCCGCGTGTCTTCGTCACGACGGCGCTGGAAGCCGAAGGCGAAGCACGCGTCGATACTGAAAGTATCGGTACCAACCAGCTTCCCGACGACGAACGGCGGTTGGTCGTATTCGCTCCGCTGGGTACCGACGCACTCCCGGATTCTCTGCGTCGATACGTGGCCAGAGGTGGCGCGGCCCTGCTGGTCGAAGCCTCGATCCGCGACCAGAGCTTGCCCACATCCGAATCGACACTCGAACTGAGGGGCACGGGTGTCGGTCGCATCGATGAGACACATGCATTGGGGCTTGGCGAAATCTCGTGGGCTGAGACACGCTTTTTCGGACTGGGCGGCTATCGGTTGCAGGAGAACGACAAGGTCTTGATTGAAACCGAGGATCGTCGTCCGGTCTTGATTCAGCGACCCAGCGAGAATGGCCTCATGCTGATACTCAACGAGCGCCTCGACGGCGTGGACAGCAATCTGCCGTTCCAGCCTGCTTTCGTGACCTTGATGCGTCTCATCGTCGACTGGTTCGATGCCAGTCGAGCGGTGCCCTCGAAGGTGCTCGCGGGAGTGGCGGTGTCGTTGCCAGTGAACGTGCAGGTGATTGATCCGCAAGGCGATTCCATGGTTTCGCTGGATGAGACGACACAGGTGCAGAGTCTGTCGCTCGGTGTGCCAGGGCGGTACACGGTAGTCAGTGCGTTCGGTGAACAGCCGCTCATGGTCGGCATCGACCCGCGCGAATCCGATCTTGTTCCCTTGTCCGACGATGACCGGACGGCCTGGATCGACCGGCATGATATCGAAGAAAGGTCGGCGGGTAACGGAAGCCAGCCAACTGCCGAGGCAGAGCAACCGCCGGACGCTCGTTCTACCTTGTCGCTCTGGCCGATGATCCTGCCTGTGCTTGCGGTACTGCTACTGGCAGAAACCCTTCTCGCGAACAGACGTCTCGACGTCAGGAGAGCTGGTACGTGAGTCGCGAATCCGCATCAAAGGACCGCTTCGAGCAGTATCTGCGGGCGGCCCAACGACGAGAGGGCGGGCGACGGCTGTTGCAATGTGCAGCCGTACTCGGCGTTGTGCTCCTGATCGTCACCGCTATCGGCGCGTTCGCGATAATCCAGCGCGGCGCAACGCCTGCACTGACGATGGGGCTTCGTGTCGCACTCGGTCTGCTGAGTCTTGCTCTCATCCTGGTTCTGGCATGGCGACCGATTGTCCGGCTGCGACGCGACCGTGGTGCGGATCTCGTCGAGTCGGCCGATGCTGCGTTCGACGGCCGGGTGAGAACCTTTCTGGATACTGTCGGAAAGTCGCCCGGCCATCCGTTCCTGCCGTTGCTCGCGCGTGATGCCTTGTCGGTTGCGCGGCGCGTACCGACGCGGCGCATCGTGTCGACTGCATCCCTGATGCTGCCGCTTCTGATCTTCGTCCTGACGGTTGCAGGAACAGTCGGCTTCTTTTTCAGGGCGCCTGACGGCATACGCAATGCCGCCTTGCACATCTGGTGGGGTTGGCGCGATCCCGGCCTGATCGATCCACGTTCGATCGCCGTGTCGCCGGGCAATACCGATCTGCTGGCTGGCGAAAATCTCGATCTGGACATCACGCTGGGCGGTTTTCGCCGGGAAACCGTGACGCTGCATGCGCGCAGTGAGGGCGGCGAGTGGCAAAGCACCGAAGTACGGCTCAGTGAAGACGAGGCTTTCCATTTCACCGTCTTCAGACTCGAGGACGCTCTCGAATACTATGTATCTGCGGCCTATACCGAAAGTGAGCGCTTCCAGGTCGGCGTTGTCGAGCCGGCCGTACTTGAGCGAATCGAGGCGCGTTATGAGTTTCCCGAGTGGACGGGGCTTGCAGATCGCACGGATAACAACGCCGGCGCGGTTTCAGCCGTCAAGAATACCAGGGTCACATTGACGTTCGAGACCGACAAGGCGCTCGAGGACGGTGTACTCAAGGTAGCTGGCAGGCTTGTGGAGCTCCAGCGTGAGGGCAATCGCTACAGTGCAAGTCTGACTCTTGGAGCCGACGCTGACTATCAGCTGATGGACCGGTTGCTGGGCAGGGAAGTTGCCATCAGCCCGCTGCACCCGCTGACGGTGCGGGGCGACGAAGCACCGACAGTGAAATTCACCCGGCCCGGACGAGACGTGAGCGCCTCGCCTATCGAGGAAGTCACCGTTGCATTCGAGGCAGATGATGACTTCGGCATCGAATCGATCGAGTTGCTTTACTCGGTGAATGCAGAAGAATGGCAGACGGTGAGTTTGCCCGTTACAAGCGATGAAACGGAGTACGAGCACATCTTCGAACTCGAAGCGCTCGGCGAGCCGCCAGCGGATACAGAGGGGGTCGCCGACGCCGTCTTTCCGATGACTCCGGGGGATCTGATCACGTACTACGTTCGGGTGCGCGATCACGACAGCGCGACCGAGACAGACATCATGCTGATAGATGTCAGGCCGTTCGAAAGACGTTTCTCAGAGGGTGATGCCGGCGGTGGCGGCGGTGGTGGTGGCGGTGCAGCCAACGAGGGCAGCGAGATTTCCCGTCGACAGAAGGAGATTCTACTGGCGACGTGGAACCTGCAGCGCACGGTCGACGGGGCCAATGGCGATACTGCGGGCCATGAAGATAACGCTCAACTGCTATCTCGGCTGCAGACCACGCTGGCCGAGCAAGCACGCACGCTCGCCGATCGATCGGAAGCGCGCGAGCTGGTTCAACAAGGTGAGGAAATACGTCAGTTCGTCGACTACCTGCGCCGTGCAGCGGAGGCCATGCAGCCCTCTTCGGAAGCCTTGCTCTCGATGGATTTCGACAAGGCCGTACAGCCACAACAACGTGCACTTCAGCTCTTGCAGCGAGCGGAGGCACTGTTTGCCGACATTCGCATGAACCGACAGGAAGCAGGTCAGGGCGGAGGCGGTCAGCAATCTGCGTCGGACATGACCGAGATGTTCGAACTCGAGATGGATCTGGAACGCAATCAGTATGAGAGACCCGATCGTGGGGGCAGTGAGGCGAGTCCGGAACGTCTTGACGATGTCTTCGAAGATCTGGCCGAGCTGGCTCGCAGGCAGCAGGCTCTGGCGGAAGCCGCGCGTGAGAATCGATCCCTGACGCGGGAAGAGCGATGGCGCCAGCAGCAACTGGAGCGGGAGCTCGAGGAGCTCCAGGATGAACTCGAAGCCCTCGAGCAGCAGGCGGCAAACGCCGAAGGAGAATCTGCCAGTGCATTGCAGAACGCCGCAAGAGAAACCGCGGAGCGACTCGAGGCTGCTCGCCAGACGTTGAACGAGCGCAAGGACGGTGAGCAGTCCGACGACGGGACCGGGCAAGCTGCGGAACAGCTTGCCGAGCAGTCTGCGGGGCAGTCCGCCGAGCAGTCGGGTGAGCAGTCGGGTGAGCAGTCCGCCGAGCAGCAGGCCAGCGATGGAGCACGTGCCGAGGCCGCCGCGCGGGAGTTGTCGGAAGCGCTTGATCAGCTTGCCGAGGAGCGCTCGAGAGGACTCGCCCAGGGACTCGAGGATGCATCGAGGGCGGCGGACGAAGTGCTTCGTGAACAAAGAGCTCTGGAAAGTGAGCTTCGGAGCGCAGTACAACGGGCCGCTCAGGCGCGGGAACGTGGCTCGCTGCAACGCAGCCTTGCGCCGACCGAAGCCGCAGAGTTTGCCGAAAGAAAGCGCAAATTGCAACGCGAGCTGGACGGCATTCGCGACGATGTTGCGGCACTGGACGAGCGCTTTGGAGAGCAGGCGCGGGCGACGGGCGAGGCCATGGATGAGGCCATCGAGCAGCTTGATGCCAGCGGCGCTGTCGAACGGTTGGGCATCGCGGGTGACGCGATCGAGAGCGGGGCTGTCGCGACCGTACTGCCGGGCGAAAGTCTGGTTACCAACGCCATACGCGAATGGCGCGATCGCCTGGCTGAATCGGGTGCACTCGCTGAACAAGAATCGCTGGAAGCGCCGGCGGGCGAGGACATGCAAGTTGCCGACGCATTGGATCAGATTCAGCAATTGCGACAGCAACTCGGGCAGTCAGACCAGCAGGGACAGCAGGGACAGCAGGGACAGCAGGGACAGCAGGGACAGCAGGGACAGCAGGGACAGCAGGGACAGCAGGGACAGCAGGGACAGCAGGGACAGCAGGGACAGCAGGGACAGCAAGGACAGCAAGGACAGCAAGGACAGCAAGGACAGCAAGGGCGCGGCCCTGCCGCTGCTGGTCGTGCCGGAGATGGCGAGCAACGCGGCTTCACGCGTGAGGGCGAGGCCGCGGATACGGCCGATGCCATCGAATCGCTTGCTTATGACCTTGAAGCGATCGGCGTCGACGCCGGCGAACTGGAATCGTTGCGTGGTAGTGCAGACGTGGTGCGATCGGCTGACGGGTCGATCAACAGTGCCAGGGTTGAAGCTGAATACCGGAATATTCTTCGACAGATCGAGCAGATCGAATTGCAGATTTCTGACAATACAGCCATGGAACAGCGCAGTACTGAAGGTGGAGTTGTCCGTCAACGCGTATCGGAATCTGCCGCTGACTACTATCGCCGTCTGAGCGAACAGCCGCAGCAGTTGGCGCGCTGACGGTCGGCCAGAGCATCGAAATTACCCGTATTCTGTGCAGTCGACGGCGGTTGTGGTCATGGGCGATAGCGCCGCGAGCGGCCGGTTCACGGCGCGTGGCATTGCACGCTGTGCAATTGGACGGGGCTAGTGGTTTCCTTTAGACTAGGTAAGGTTGGAATTCATTCTATTCGGCAGAGAGTCCTTGAGCACTTATCTCGTCTACCTGAACACAGCGCAGAAAATCGATACCGTCGAACACGGCATGGTTCGTGGGCTTGCAATCGCCAATCCGGTGACGTGCGAGACCCGTTCGCTGGCGAGGGATTTCATCGCTATCGAGGCAGGCGATGAGATCATCGGTTGTAACGGTGACGGGATACGCTGGAAGGCCAGTATCGACGAAATCGTCGATGCGACAAGCCAGGATGAGGAGGTCGAGAACGGTCAACCGGTACGTATTCTGAAGGGTTCGTTGAACGCGCGCGGCAGCCGTTCCATTGCTGCGGCCTGCAAGCGCATGAAAGACTCCGGCATCGATCTCCCTGATATCATCAATTCCCGTGGCAGTGGGTTCAAGCAGGGTGCCTTGGCAAAGAAGCTGACCGATGAGCAACTTGAAGAGCTTTCGTCTGCCCTCAACTGATTCGTCCCTATTTGTTCCGCCCTGAGATCCGCCCTGAGATCCGCCCTGATTTTATTCCCCTGAATTGTTCCTGCCTGAATTGACCCGCCCGTAGCCGCCCGTAGCCGCCCGTAGCGGCAGATCCTGATCGGTCGCCCTGACTTGATTGCGAAGTGTCGATTGGCGGGTTCTCACGGTCACGAAAGCGGCTATTCGGGAGCGAAGGAGCAGAACCGAGCCTGTTGATTGCTTGTGCTGGATCAAGGCTTGCACTGACGCCACCGTAGCGCCGACTGCGTAACATCGATCTAACACAAACGCATCCATCCCTCCCAATCCGGACATCCCAGCATGAGCTTCGAGAGGCTGAGCGCGGGCGCAAACGTGCCCGATGAAATAAACGTCATTATCGAGATCGCGGCCAACAGCGATCCAGTCAAGTACGAAGTGGACAAGGACACGGGACTGCTGCACGTCGACCGTTTCATGGCAGCGCCGATGTTCTACCCCTGCAATTACGGCTATGTGCCGCATACCTTGTCCGAGGACGGCGATCCGATCGACGTTCTTGTCCAGACGCCTTACCCGGTCGTTCCCGGCAGCGTCATTGCCTGTCGGCCTGTCGCCGTGCTCAACATGAGCGATGAGGCAGGGCCTGATGCCAAGTTGCTGGCGATGCCTAAGCGAAAGCTGACCTCGCTCTATGACGACATCGATGATATCGGTGACGTGCCGGAACTGCTGAAGAAGCAGATCGAGCACTTCTTCACACGTTACAAGGAGCTGGAGAAAGGGAAGTGGGTCAAGATCGAAGATTGGGCGGGTGCCGACGATGCACGTCGCCAGATCGTCGAATCCGTTGAACGAGCGACTCAGGCCTGACCCACCCCGTTCTCCTGTTTGTCGGCGGCAGATTCGGATAGCACGATGACGCGCCAGCCTGGCTTCGGTGTGAAGCCTTCGCCAGCGCCGTAAACGTACAACTTTCCATTGAGATCGATAGCGAATAGCCTGAGGTCGGTAGCGCTGATCGGAGCATCGGGTTCTTCGATCTCGACGGCGTCCTCGGTCGTTGTCGCTGCTCCCGAGAAGGCCTTGCTTGTTGATACATCTTCGCGGGGTTCGGCCGTCTCCTCGTGAGCTTGCGACTCTGACGCGTCGCCTGTTGGCACGTCTGTCTCGGCCGTGGCGAGCTCCACGAGCCCCGAGCCAGGCTCCGGTTTGGTTTCCGACGTCGACTCCGAAACCTTGTTGTCTTCTTTGGCCGTGACTGACTCAGACGCCTCCTTGTCCTTCGTCGCGACCGGATCTTCACGCAAAGTCAGGTGGCGAATACTTCCCTCGCGCAGGCGCCGGGCGAGCGCCGCCTCACCCAGGGATTTGTCGAACAGCGGGTGGGCACGATTGCGATTCGCGGTGCTGAACCGCTCATAGGCATCATCGTCAGACGCGCCGCCAAGCGTGAACACCGAGCTTGCGCCGAACGTGCGCCGGAAGTGTATGCCGGCCAGTGCATTGGTGTCGCGATTTGACGACACCGCTATGAGGTTGCCGATCCCTTGCAGATCGAGGTTCTCTTCCGCATGGCCGGACGTCGGGTTGCCGTGATAGGCTTCCAGGAAAGCTTTCCTGGCCATCCGGACGTTGCGCCAGGAAGTGTCGGAAAGCATCACGCGGATCGACTCCTTTTCCAGTGCGCCGGCGAGCTTGACGGCAATCTCGTTTGCGCCGAAGAACAGCACACCGTTGGGTTCCGGATTGCTGATTCCAAGCTTCTTCGCGAGCGGCTTGGCTGTCAGGCTCTGCAGAACCACGGTGCCGATGATCATGCTGAAGACCAGTGGAACCAGAAGCTCGGCCATCTCGACCCCTTCCTCGCTCAGGCGCAACACGAACAAAGAGGAGACCGCAGCGGCCACGATGCCTCGAGGGGCGACCCAGCCGATGAAGACACGTTCGCCGGTCGACAGGTCCGCCCCGAGCGTGCACAGCCAGGCGTTCAGAGGTCTGACAAGTAACTGGGCGACGACGAGCAAGGCGAAAATCTGCCAGCCGTATTGAGGGAAGAGCCCGAGATCGAGGCGCGACGCGAGCACGATGAAGAGAGCAGAGATAAGTAATACCGCCAGGTCCTCCTTGAAGTGCAGCAGCTCCTCCACGTGCAGACCCTTGGTGTTGGCAAGCCAGACCCCCATGATGGTCACGGCAAGCAAGCCGGACTCGTGTTGCAAGGTTTCTGACAGGGAGAATGCACAGACGACGGTAACGAGTGTCATCACGTTGACGAGGTAGTCGGGTACGAGGTAACGCCTCAGGACATACGCGGTTGCATACCCGGCACCGATACCGACGACACTGCCGATGGCGACGAGCTTGACGAGAATCGCTCCGATCACCACGTAGCTACCGTTACCGGCCTGTTCGAGCAGGACGAATTCGAATACCAGCAAGGCAAGGAATACGCCAATGGGATCGATGAGAATGCCTTCCCAGTTGAGAATGTGGCCGACCTTGTCCGAAGGTCTTACCGAGCGCAGCAAGGGTTTGACGACGGTAGGGCCACTCACTACGCAGATCGAGCCGAAGATGAGTGCCATAGGCCAGGGCATGTCGAAGATCAGGTGCGCCGCGATGCTCAACAGCGCCCAGGAAACCAGCACGCCAAGCGTAATCAGTCGAGTTACCACGGAGCCGTGACCGCGGATGTCGGATAGCTTGAGCGTCAGCCCGCCTTCGAACAGGATGATTGCGACCGCGACGGACACGAACGGAAACAACAGCTCGCCAAGCAGTGCATCCGGATCGAACAGACCGAATACCGGGCCGACGATGACGCCTGCTGTGAGCAGAAACAGGATAGAGGGCAGGACAAACCGCCACGCCAGCCATTGGCAGATGCCACAGAGCGCCGCGAGTCCCGCAACGGCAAGCAAAGGTTCGTTCATTGCGGAAGGCTCCACGACCTCGAACGGAGGCCGGAGATTATCAGAGGCTCGAGCAACGGCAATGTATTCACCTTGTCCTCTGAAATTGTTTCACTGTAGCTCTGCTTGCGCGATGGCATTCAGAGTCGGCGGCGCACCCAGTCGATCTCGCGGGCGATCGAGTCGGCAGGCGACGCCTCGGCAAGGTCGGGCGGGAGTACATTCCAGGTATAGGTCTCCACTTCGAGGTGGCGACTGACAGGCGCTGCTTGCTGTCGTTCGAGCAAGGCTTCGAGTGCAAACTGCGTTGTCTGGAACAGTCCGGCACTACGCAAGTGGACGGGTACGTGAAAATGTATCCGCCACTCGCTCGCGGGCTCGCTGGTAGAGCCCCAGAGTCTGTCGTCGCGAGCCATCGCCACATTGCCTTCGTGCGGCAGCTGACAGCGGGTGTCCAGCGTCGAGCGGCGTTCGAGTCGATAACGCATGGCATCGATCGCAATACGCAGATCCTCATGCCGAACGAGCGTGTCGCCGCATCGTTCGATGACCTGATGCAGATAGACAGGTTCGTCGAATCGTTCCAGGCGTCGAAGTGCTGACTCGTTGACATTGGATACGCGCAGGGCGGAACTCAACTGCAGCTTCACGACGTCGATCCCTGCCTCCTCGTAGCGCGCGAGGGCGTCGACAGGATGCTCGAATTCGACAGCCGAATGACAGGCATCGTGGCAGACGCCGAGGTGTCTGTGCACGGCCTCTCTGGCATCGCGTGCAGCCAGTCCGCTGTAGCTGACCAGTCGCGCTATCCCTTTCATCGACAGCAGTCTCTGTTCGAAGAATCGAACGGTCTGCTCGACTGTCTCGAGCAGGCAACAGGGCTCAGGCTCGATGGCGATGGCGATGCGTACGCCGGTTTCACGTTCGAGCGTGATGCAGTGGCTGACGGCCTTGAGCAGGTTCTCGACAATGGCCTGCTCACGCGTGCTGTTGGTCCACGCAGCAAAGGTTCCGGGCAAGGTGCTGATCGAACCGAACGCATCTGGCGGATCGAGACGGGCGAGCAGGCTTGCCAGGCGGCAGGTGTAGTCGAGCCTCTCGGGTTCGGACCAGTCTGGACGGTACACGTCGGACTTGACCGGCTTGCCGTGGAACACGCCGTAGGGAAAGCCGTTCAGGGTGAACACGTACAGCCCTTCGCGCGCGAGCCAGTCCTGGAAGTTTTCCAGAACCGAGGGTGACTCGAGCTCGGCAAGAGCCTCTGCGGATACGCGCAATCCCAGCCCGAAGGGCTCGTCGCCAACCACGACGCGGCGCCGAATTTCGGGAACATGCTGCTGCAGTTCGGCGAAATGCTCGTGCCAGCTGACACCCGGATGAACGTTCGTACAATAGGAAAGGTGCGCATCCGTTGCGCCTGCTGAAATTCTCATGCTGTGTGCTCGATGGCGCTAGCTGTCGTCTGATCCGCAGGGTGATGGCAGATTCGTGCCAGATGACAGTGCAAAGATCTCGTTGTTATCAAGGAACAGGACTGTTGAATCCATTGATATGGTTTACTGATGGGCCACAACAGGACCACAGGGAGTTGAACCCGGAATGATCTTACCTCGTACGAATCGCTCGAAGGCGACGATGGCACTCGGCGCACTGGCTGTCGCGGCTGCAATTGCCGGTAATGCGCACGCACAGGACAAGGTGGGCGCGTGCCTCATAACCAAGACCGACACCAATCCGTTCTTCGTCAAGATGAAGGAAGGCGCAACCGCCAAGGCCGAGGAGCTCGGCATCGAGTTGTCGACCTATGCCGGCAAGACGGATGGCGACCATGAAACGCAGGTACAGGCCATCGAAACCTGCATGGCCTCGGGCGCCAAGGGCATCCTGATTGCCGCATCCGATACCAAGGCCATCACCGAACCTGTCAAGCAGGCGCGTGATGCGGGCTTGTTGGTCATCGCGCTGGATACGCCACTCGAGCCCATCGATGCGGCTGATGCTACCTTCGCCACCGACAACTTCCTTGCCGGCGAACTGATCGGCAAGTGGGCCGCAGGGAAACTCGGCGAAGCTGCCGCTGACGCCAGGATCGCAATGCTCGACCTGGCTGATTCGCAGCCGTCGGTCGGTGTGCTTCGTGATCAGGGCTTCCTCACCGGATTCGGTGTCGACGTCAAGGATGTCTCGAAGTGGGGCGACGAAGACGATCCGCGCATCGTCGGCAACGAAGTGACCGGCGGAAGTTCCGAGGGCGGTCTTTCCGCCATGGAATCGCTGATGACCAAGGATCCGGGCGTCAACGTCGTCTATACCATCAACGAACCGGCAGCCGCCGGTGCCTATGAAGCGCTGAAGGCCTTCGGTCGGGAAGACGCGGTCACGATCGTGTCTGTCGACGGCGGTTGCCCGGGTGTGCAGGATGTCGCCGACGGTGTCATCGGTGCGACCAGTCAGCAATACCCGCTGTTGATGGCCTCACTCGGTGTCGAGGCAATTGCTGCATTCGCCGCCGACGGCACGCTGCCCGAGAAGACCGAGGGCAAGGAGTTCACCGATACCGGCGTCGCGCTCGTCACCAACGAGCCGGTCGAGGGTGTCGAGTCGATCGATGTCGAGGAAGGCATGGCACGGTGCTGGGGCTGATCAGCCACCAGAGTCTTTGAGTAGTGAGGGCAGCTGCGGCTGCCCTCACTCGTTGTAGCGGACGCATCTGTCGACCGCTTGTCGTCGGCGCAGGCTCTGGCGATCATCTAGGTGTTTCATCCGGGAGAAACTGAATCATGGCTGCAGCAAGCGACAGCGTTGCGTCGTTCGAACAGAAGCGGGGGATGCTCCACCACCTGCAGCATTTCCTGCACGGCAACCCCGCGATGGTACCAATCATCATCCTGGCGGCCAGCGTCGCCATTTTCGGCCTTGTTGCCGGCGAGCGCTTCTTCTCCGCGTTCAACCTGTCGCTGATCATTCAGCAGGTCACTGTCATCGGCTTCCTCGCCTGTGCGCAGACGCTCATCATTCTTACCGCGGGAATCGATCTCTCGGTGGGTGCGATCATGATGCTCGCCTCGGTTGTCATGGGAAAATTCGCGGTCAGCCTCGGGGTGCCGGGTGTGCTCGCCATTCCTGCGGGTTTCGTGGTCGGAACCTTCTGTGGACTCATCAACGGCCTGCTGGTCACACGGCTCCGCTTGCCCCCTTTCATCGTCACGCTCGGCACCTGGAATATCTTCTATGCGTTGATGATCGCCTACTCCGGTAGTCAATCGATTCGTGGTGGCGATATCGACAAGGCCGCGCCTGCCCTGAAGTTCTTCGGAGAGCGCGTGAACATCGGTGGCGCCGTCTTCACCTATGGCTCTTTCCTGATGGTGCTGTTGTTCATCGTGGTGTGGTTCATGTTGAATCGCACGGCATGGGGTCGTCACGTCTACGCTTGCGGCGACGACAAGGAGGCAGCGGAACTGGCCGGTATCCAGACGGATCGACTGCTCATATCGGTCTATGCGCTTGCCGGCCTCATTTGCGGCCTGGCGGCCTGGGTCTCCATAGGGCGTGTCGGGTCGGTCAGTCCCCCGAGTTTCGCCGAAGCGAACCTTGATTCCATCACCGCCGTGGTCATCGGCGGTACCTCCTTGTTCGGTGGGCGCGGCTCGATCATGGGCGCACTCTTCGGTGCGCTTATTGTCGGTGTCTTCAGCTCGGGCCTGAAACTCGCCGGCGTCGATGTCATCTGGCAGCGCTTCGCCATCGGTTGCCTGATCATCCTCGCGGTCGGCCTCGATCAATGGATACGGAGGGTGTCGGCATGAGTAGCGACGTGGTCATGGCCGCTCGTGGACTGGTCAAGCGCTACGGCAAGGTGGTGGCGCTGGATAACGCGAACTTCGAACTGCGCGCGGGAGAGATTCTCGCCGTCATCGGCGACAACGGGGCGGGCAAGTCCTCGATGATCAAGGCTCTCTCGGGCGCCGTGGTGCCCGATGCTGGCGAAGTCGTGCTCGAAGGTCATCGGGTCAGTTTTCGCTCGCCGATGGAGGCGCGGCATGCGGGTATCGAGACGGTCTATCAGAATCTCGCCCTGTCGCCGGCCCTGTCGATCGCCGACAACATGTTCCTCGGCCGTGAGCTTCGCGTCGAGAAGGGTATCGGCAAGCTGCTGCGCATGCTCGACCGAAAGAAGATGGAGCAGCTTGCCCGCGACAAGTTGAGCGAACTCGGTCTGATGACCATCCAGAACATCTCCCAGGCAGTCGAGACCTTGTCGGGAGGACAACGGCAGGGTGTTGCGGTGGCGCGTGCGGCCGCTTTCGGCTCCAAGGTCATCATCATGGATGAGCCAACGGCGGCACTTGGCGTGAAGGAATCGCGTCGGGTACTCGATCTGATCCAGGATGTACGCTCGCGTGGCATTCCGATCGTATTGATCTCGCACAACATGCCACACGTCTTCGAAGTCGCAGACCGGATTCATGTGCATCGGCTTGGCAAGCGATTGTGCGTCATCCGTCCGAGCGATCACTCGATGTCGGATGCCGTCGCTTTCATGACCGGCGCCGTGGAACCGCCGGAAGCGGCCCTTGAGGAGGGCGGGGCGTCCAGCGCGTAAAAGCAGCAGACCGCGGATTGCCGACAAGGGAGGCGTCGTGACATCGACCGTACAGGGAATAGAGGCTCTGCTCGAGCAGGTTGAACGGGTAGGAGATGAGAAGAACCCTGATCGCGTGCTGATCGGACTGGTCGGCGCGCCGGGCTGCGGCAAGTCGACGTTGGCCGATGCGCTCGTGCAGCGCATCGGCGACAGTGTGATCATGCCCATGGACGGGTTTCACCTCGACGACGTGCTGCTCGAGGCGGCCGGTCTCAGAGCGATCAAGGGAGCCCCGGAAACCTTCGATGTCGATGGATTGTTGGCGATGCTCTCACGGGTTGCGCTGGACGATGCGGTCGTCCATTTACCCGTATTCGATCGTGGTCTCGAGCTCAGTCGAGCCGCTGCGTCCCGTATCGTGCCCGCGAATCGTGTCGTCATACTGGAAGGAAATTACCTGCTGCTCGCACGACCGGGCTGGAGTGAGATTGCCGACACCCTGGATCTCAGCGTGATGCTGGACGTACCCGAGTCGACGTTGCGCGCACGCCTGGTGCAACGCTGGCTGGATCACGGCCTGGACGCCAGCGCAGCAGAAGCCCGGGCCGATGCCAACGATGTGCCGAACGGGAGGCTTGTCCGGGAATGTTCGATCGCTGCCGATATCAACTATCGGTCTGATTGAGTACGGCATCCGGGCTTGCACTCCGGGCTGGCGGGGCAAGAAATCCCACAGTGCGTCCATTGCCAGCCTTCGAGCGTATGGCCAGGCATTAAAATGAGACAATCACGCTCGCTCAATGAGGCTTGCGGAATGAATGAATCGGCGGGATTGATGATTGGCTGGCGCGAGTGGGTCGCGCTGCCCGAGCTCGGCTTGCCGGCGATCAAGGTCAAGGTGGACACAGGAGCGCGAAGCTCGGCCCTGCACGCTTTCGACATTGAACATGACAAGACCACTGCCACAGTCGCATTCAGTGTCCATCCGTTGCAGAGGAACGCCGATCTGGTTGTGCGCTGCCAGGCGCCGGTGGTCGATGTTCGCAGCGTGACCGACTCGGGTGGACATACCGAGGAACGTCTGTTCATCCGCACCGAGGTCGAGGTCGGACGAATTAGACGCGCCATCGAGATCACCCTGACCGAACGCCACGACATGCTCTTCCGGATGCTGCTCGGTCGTACTGCGCTGATTCCCGACATTACCGTGAGTCCGGTCGATTCCTTTCTCTGTGGTCGGGTAGCCGCGCGAAAACTGTATGCGCGCATTTCCGAAGGTAGTCGTCCCGTAGATGGACGTTCCCAAGGTGGCAGGTTCGAAGGTACTAATTCCCGAGGTGTCACACGTTGAAGATCGCCATCCTGTCCCGCAACCGACGACTCTATTCGACCCGCCGCCTCATCGAGACTGCCGAGAATCGCGGTCATGAGGTACAGGTCATCGATGTTCTGAGGTGCTACATGAACATCGTTTCGAAGAATCCCAGCGTGCATTTCGAAGGCAAGGCGCTACAAGGCTTCGACGCCGTCATTCCACGCATCGGCGCGTCGGTCACCGCGTACGGTACGTCGGTGTTGCGGCAATTCGAGATGATGGGGACCTACACCCTGGTCGAGTCGGTAGCCCTGTCACGTTCCCGTGACAAGTTGCGTTCACTGCAGCTCCTGTCCCGCAAGGGCATAGGCCTGCCGGTAACGGGGTTTGCCAACAAGCCGGGTGATACCAAGGACCTGATCAAGATGGTCGGTGGAGCGCCGCTCGTCATCAAGTTGCTGGAAGGCACGCAGGGTATCGGCGTGGTGCTGGCGGAAACAGCCAAGGCGGCGGAATCGGTCATCGAGGCTTTCATGGGGCTCCAGGCAAACATCCTGGTGCAGGAGTTCATCAAGGAAGCCGGTGGCGCAGACATTCGCTGCCTGGTGGTCGGTGGCAAGGTCGTCGCCGCCATGAAACGCCAGGGCGCGGAAGGCGAGTTTCGTTCGAACCTGCATCGGGGTGGTTCGGCCAGTCTGGTCAAGATCACACCCGGCGAGCGCGCGTCCGCCGTCGGCGCGGCGAAAGTGCTGGGCCTGTCGGTTGCCGGCGTCGACCTCTTGCGTTCCGAACGAGGCCCATTGGTCATGGAAGTCAATTCTTCACCAGGTCTCGAGGGCATCGAGGCTGCCAGTGGCAAGGATGTCGCGGCGATCATCATCGAGCAGCTCGAGAAGAATGCACGCCCCGGCAACACCGCAACACGTGGTGCAAGAGGATGACTGACGGCCGCTCGCGACGATCGTTACCCAAGAACGAACCGATCACGATCGGCGAGACCATCGTCGCGCCTGGTACGCGTCGTTACGTCGATCTGCCCTTGCCGCCTCTTTACACGCACACTTCGGTGGCCATGCCGGTCCATGTTGTTTGCGGGCGAACGGCTGGGCCAGTCATGTTTGTCACCGCTGCGGTACACGGCGACGAGATCAACGGCATAGAGATAATTCGCCGGTTGCTTGCAACCAAATCATTGTCGCGGCTTTCAGGCACGCTGATCGCGGTACCGGTGGTCAATATCTACGGTTTCGTATCGCAGACGCGCTATCTTCCCGACCGACGCGACCTGAATCGTTCTTTTCCGGGGTCGGAGCGCGGTTCGATGGCTGCACGGTTGGCGGATACGCTGATGAGCGAGATTGTCGGCAAGTGCACACACGGAATCGATCTGCACACGGCCGCCGCAGGGCGCGCGAATCTGCCGCAGATCAGGGTCGATCTGGAACGTCATCCCGAGCTGAGGGAACTGGCCGAAGCGTTCGGGTCCCCCATTGTGCTTGATTCGCCCACACGCGCCGGAACACTGCGTGATGCTGCTGGCGACTTGCCGCTCCTTCTGTACGAAGCCGGTGAGGCGCTGCGTTTCGACGAACTCGCGATCCGCGCGGGCCTCAAGGGCGTACTGAGGGTCATGCGCAAGCTCGGTATGCTACCTCCTGGCAGGGGGGGCGATGCCGGCGCCAATGCCAGGCCGGAGGACGCAGGGGTGGCACCTGCCAAGGCCTCCAGCCGTAAGGTCTGGGTGGCAAATAGCAGCGTCTGGATGCGCGCACCGCAGAGCGGCATTCTGAGATCCCGAGTGCCACTGGGCGGTGTGGTTGGAGAGGGAGACACGCTCGGGGTCATCTCGGACCCTTTCGGTGAAGCTGAGCAGAGTGTCGTCAGCAACGTATCCGGGGTGCTGATCGGCATCACCAAGTTACCCCTCGTGCATGAGGGCGAGGCGCTTTACCACGTCGCCACGACAGCGACGACCGGTTTCGCCGAACGGGCGATGAGCGCGTTCAACGAAGAGTACGAGGTTCCTGTCATCAAGCGGCAGGAATAGTGCCTGCTCGACGCGGAAACACACATAAACGATGAGAAAGACGAAATGAAGACGCGTGGCCTCGGTCAGAGTGGTATCGATGCGAGCGTCGTGGCCTTCGGGGCCTGGGCTATCGGTGGCTGGAAGTGGGGGGGCACCGACGCCAGCGACTCGATCGCCGCCATCCGCGCCGCGCTCGACGGCGGCATGAGCATGATCGACACGGCGGCGGTCTACGGGTTCGGACTCTCTGAAGAACTCGTCGGGCAAGCTATCGTCGGCCGAAAGCGGGAAGATATCGTCATCGCGACGAAATGTGGTTTGCGTTGGGATCTCGAGACGCCGACCTTGCACGCCGAGAGCGAGGGTCGGCGTATCTGTCGAACACTCGATTCCCGGTCGATGCAACACGAGCTGGATGCCAGCCTGAAACGGCTGGGAGTCTCCTATATCGACCTGTACCAGACACATTGGCCAGACCCTGCGACGCCTCTCGATGCCGTGGTGGAGACACTCGAGTCAATGCTTGCCGATGGTCGGATCCGCTCCTGGGGCTTCTGCAACTCTGACCCTGCATCACTGGAAATTGCGAGAGAATCGGGAGCCTTGTCGGTAAATCAGGAGCGCTACAGCCTGCTGGACCGTGAGCAGGACGCACTCAATCTGCCCGTGTGCAAGCAGCATGGGCTGGCTTTTCTTGCCTATTCGCCGATTGCCCAGGGTCTCTTGACCGGTCGGATAGATTCGAAGCGGGAATTCGTCAAAGGCGATCTTCGACGGGAGAATCCTCGCTTCGCACCGCGGGTGCTCGAAGCACTGCAGGCTGTACTTGCTCCGGTAAAGTCACTCGCACGAGATCGCGAGGTGTCGGTCGAGCAACTGGTTCTCGCCTGGACGCTTGCCAGGCCCGGGGTCACACATGTGCTCGTCGGCACGAGGAACGTGCATCAGGCTGCGGCCAATGCGGAGGCCGGACGCCTGGAACTGAGTGCCGACGAGATCGACCTGATCGATCATGCGGCCGACGCCTGGCCAGGTTTCGATTCGCTCGCTGATGCCGCGGACGACTGAACCGGCAGTCTGTTGTCGGGCGGTTCGTGCTCCGCTTTCTACCGAACGCCACTGCCTGTTGAACTTTGTCGATCCTCATTCACTCAACATGAACGGGCTGCTGCTCGGCGGCCGTCATCCGGATCAGAGAGGCACACGGCTACTGAGTAGTAGCAGAACAAGCAGGGTGGGCGCGGTTGCATTGCTTGCCATGCTCGAAAGTCGCCCTCGGCAAGGGCGGCGAGTATGACGCAGCCATGTTGATGGGTCTGCTCGAATCCTACAGCGGCACACAACGATTCGAGGTTCCTGCCGGTATCGATGTGGGTGATTAAGGCGAAGTCTATATCTGGTGTGGAAAATACTCGGTCGGATTTGGCGTTGCCACACTGAATTGATCGGCAGTCTGGACCAGGCCGGCTGCAACACTTCCCTGTGTCGCCCGCCTGTGTCGCCCGCCTGTGTCTCTCGCCTGCGTCGCTCGGGGCGCGCTCAGTCGCGTTCCGGATAGAGACCGTTGGTCGTGTAGTTCCCGCGTTGCCAGGCGCGTACCCAGTCGATCTCCAGTTCGATCGGGAAGAGATCCGGATCGTCGACGTCGGGGGTGGGTGCCCAGCCACTTCCGGCAACCAGGTACATGACGATGTTCATGGCGCGACGCCCGACTTGCACACCGCTCAGGCGACGCACTTCCTTGCCATCGATGTACCAGATGACAAGCTGTGGCTCCCACAACACGCCGTAGGTATGAAAGTCATCGCTGTACAGGTCGCCTTCCGGTTTTTCGTAGGCCATCGTCGGCGAGCGGCGAGTGATGCGGTCGCCGCTCTCGACCAGAGCCGCCGAATCATCGAAGTGATAATTCTGGAACGCGTCCTCGTCGCCGAAGGGGTTTTCGCCGAGATACTCCAGGATGTCGATCTCGGGTGCATGGTAGTCACGTCCCTGACCTGGGTAGCGTGACTGGATGTAGAAGCTCGACAGCGCACCACTCTTGCCACTGACGCGCATGCGACTCTCGACATAGCCGTAGGTCAAGTGCAACTTGTCGTGCGTAGAGAGTGCGCCCGACAGGAAAGTACAACGCGGGAACCCGCGCGGATCCTCCTCGCTGCAAATGGCTGGCAGTTCGGCTTCGAGCGCGGTCGGTGTCGGGTTCGCCTCGATGGTCATCGTAGAGCCATTGAAACGGAACGGGTTGTAGCCTTGCGCCAGCGCATCGTCACGTTGGGTGCTGACGAAGTATTGCTGTTCGCCATTGATGATGCGCGTATCTCCCCACACCAGTTCGGTGTTCCAGAGATTCTCGTCGATGCTGTCGCCGTCGAATTCGTCCTCGAACATCAGGGTGAACTTGTCGAGGAAATAGGCGGTGTTGGTCACATCGTTCTCGAGCGCGAATTTTGTCTCGCCGAGATAGGGATCTACGATAGCAGCCACCGGTGCGCCGACCGACTCGTGGTAGTGAACGGTGATCGGGTTGGACGGAGGAGATTCCTGACCCTCGTCATCGACCGCTGTCACGGTATACATGAAGGTGTCGCCAGCGCTCGGACGTTGTGAGGTGCAGTCGTGCACCACGTTCGTGAAGCGGGTGTAATTGCAATCGATGAAAGAGGTGGTACGCCAGTAGCGATCGATGGCGCGCTGTGTTCCAGCCGACACGTCAGTGCGCGTTTCATTGCGGACGGTATATACATGACCGTCGCTGCGCTGGACAAGATAGGCGACGACTTCGCCGTCGTCATTGGCGGGCGCCCAGCTGAACTCGGCCCAGTCGTTCGACACCAGGTCGATGCGCAGGTTTTTCGGCGTGGTTGGTGGGCCGCCGGGTGTTGCCGGTTCCGGGTCTATCTCGAGCTGCGTGAAGAAGAAGTCGTCACTGGTCGGCGCAAGCAAGGGTGTCGTTACCGTGTCTTCTGTCGAGATCGTCGGTTCCGGTAAGCCTTCCCGCGACGGGATGCGATCGCCCGGGTCGTCGTCGGTGGGTGTTCCGCCGCCGCTACCTCCGGTGGAAGAACCGCTGTCGTCATCATCGCCCGAGCAGGCGACGAGTGAGCTCGCGAGCAGGACGACCGTGACAAGGTTGAGCGTCGATTTCATTTTTGGTCCGGGATTCCCATCTGGTAACTACAGGAGAATAGCACCGGCGCGGCGGACGTCAGCGGATGTACGTCCAGAAACAGAGGATCAGGCATCGATTGGTGAAGCTGACCTGGACTGTGCTGGCTTCCTTGCCAGCATCCAGTCCTTGTTCGCCGCAGGGACTATTGCTTCTCCCACACTCGCATGAAGTCGATGAGGTACTTGACCGGGAACTCGACGCCGGTCGGGTCACCGATCCAGTTGCTGCCGATAACCTGCTGAGCCACGATGTTCATGGGCTTGTCGGAGACGCGCGGCCCGGTCATGCGACGCACTTCGATGCCGTCGATGTACCAGATGACGAGCTCCGGCTCCCAGAGTACCGAGTAGGTGTGGAAGCTGGCGCTGAGGTCGATGCCGGCATCGAGAATCATCGTCGGTGATGCATGGGCAAGCCCGCGGAACCCGGTATCTTCGAATCGGAAGCCGTCACGATAGTGATAGTTCTGTGTCGCGCCGTCCGGCTCTCGGCCGTCGTATTCGAGGATGTCGATTTCGTACTGGTTTCCGCCACCGGGCTGCAGCAGATAGAAGGTCGACAGCAATCCGCCTCCGCCAGGTACCTGAGCCCGCATCTCCACGTAGCCGTAGGTCACGTCGAACTTGTCGCGGGTCGTGATGACTCCCGACAGGTAGGGCTGGTTGTTCGCGGCCTCGAGGAGATCCGCAGGTGTGCGAATGCCGGTGATTTCGAGATTTCCCTCGTTCAGCACGAATGGGTTGTAGCCGAGCGCGGCACCCTCCGGCGAGAAGGTGTCGACGAAGTACTGCTTCTCGCCGTTGACGATGGTCTCGGGGCCCCAGGGCATCAGCGTGCGCCACTTCTCCCGATCGAGAGAGGTGCCCGTGAAGTCATCCTCGAAGGTCATCGTGTAACTGGCGTCGCTTGCCGGGTCAGGGGCTGCCGAGCCTTCTATCATGTTCATGGTGAACGTGGCGGCAGCCGACGGCGCCGAGCTATTGCCGTCGTTGTCGATCGCGACCACCGTGTAAGAATGGGCTACGCCTGCAGAGGGTTGTCCGACCGTTTGGCAGACGATGTTCTTCGTGTAGTTGCAGTCGATATACGTTGTCGTGCGCCAGTCGCGCCGCTCTTCACGACTGTTGATTTCCTCGTTGTTATCGATGGTGCCAACCAGCTGGCCGTCACGGTAGACCTCGTAGGCGACGATCGAGCCGTCGTCGCTCGACGGAACCCAGCCCATCTCGACCCAATTGTCGGCTGTCAACAAGGCAACGAGCCCGCTCGGTGCCGAGGGCGTGCCATCGGCGCGACTGCCGTCCGTGCGGCTCGGTCCGCCAAGGGAGAGTTGCTCGGTGCGCGTGCGGGTGTACTGATCCAGCGCAGCGCCGTCGTCGGTGGTGGTGCCTGGCGGCGGTTCGGGTGTCGGCTCGGGTTCCGGGCCGGTGCCTGGATCGGGTGTCGGCTCGGGCTCCGGGCCGGTGCCTGGATCGGGTGTCGGCTCGGGCTCCGGTCCCGTGCCCGGATCAGTCTCGTCGACCGGCGTCGGATCCGGATCCGGCCTCGGATTGACCGGCTGCATTGGTTCCGGGTTCGGATCGACCGTCGGTACGATGGGGTCAGGAGTACCCTCGGGCAGGTCGGTTGTCGGGGTCAGTGTCGGAGCATCAGGCTGGCCTTCGCCGGCCCCGCCGTCCACCTCACCATCAGTCGATCCTGTGGGCAGTTCGCTGGTCGGATCGTTCTGCGGGTCGGGCGTCGAGCCCGATGACGAGTCATCGTCGGCACTGGTACAGGCCGTCAGCAACGTGGCCAGGGCGCCTGCAATGATAAGGCGAGTAGAAATAGTCATCAAGAAAATGACTCCGGTTCGAGTGTCAGGGGAAAGCGGTTTGCGCAGGGCGGAGGCTCTCGATGCGGATGGTAGCACCGCCTCTGGCCCATGCTGCAGTGCAGTCGCGTACAAGGACAGAATGCAATGCTGGAATCAACCGCCTGCGTTTGATTGTTTTACGTTGGTTCACGATTACATACGTCGAACGCGTTCGCAGAGACGCCCTTCCGATCGATCTCGTAGCCTGTTTTTGCCCTGTGGCCTGACTTTTGCGGCAGCTAGGGAACCATTCGGGGCGGTGCGGGTCTGCTGCCACGTCGGCGCTATTACAGGCAACGACTGATCCGGGCGGCATTCATTCCGCCCGGAAACCACGTTTCAGGGGTGTGTGAACGATGAGCAAGGGCGTGAAGACGAGGCTGGCTACATGCGCTGCCATGGCGCTGGCAGCTGGCGGATGTGCAAGCATCACTCAGTATATCGGTGATCCGGACGACCGATGGGCCGATTACAAGAGCTGGACGCTCGTCACCGAAATGCCGAGTACCGGCAAGTCCTTGGGCCTTGGTGCCGTTCACAAGGGACCGGAAGGGTATCGAATGGTCTACGTCAACGATGCCGGCCGGGACACCATCACTGGCGAGGGGCCTTACGAGTATCCGGTCGGAACCGTGATCGTCAAAGAACAGTACGACGATCGTGCCGCCTTCGAGTCGGGCTCGGGTATGGACATCACGGTGAGCTTGAAGGTGTCCGATGATGCCGCGAATCCGGTCGATAACTGGCAGTGGGCGGCATCGTTCAAGGCGAAGGCGAAAGCCGATACCTTCTGCTCCAGCTGTCACTCCATTCCCTTCGCGAAGGACTATGTGTTTTCCAATGTGACGTACCTCGCAGAGAACGAAGGAAAGTAGAGCGCTTTCGTCAGAACATGCGCAATTGTGCGTCGGTGATCTCCTCGAAGCTTGTGCCCAGGAAAGGGAGGATGCCGTTGGCAGCCGGTGCCAGTTGCTTCTCGACGTAGTGTTCGTAGTCCGGAGCCGAGCGACTCAACGAGGCAGGTTCAGGCCCGTTTCGAGTGATGATGTAACGGATCCAGCGACCGGGGTTTTTCAGCTGGCGTGCCGCTTTGACATGGGGCGGCACGCTGCGCTGATAGTCGCTCAGGTCCCTTCGCAGTCGTTTTCGATAGACGAGTTCGGCATCGAGCTTGCCTGAACGCAGAGCCTCCACTGTCTCGAGCACGAAGGTTTCCCAGGCAAGATCAAGAAATACGCGGCGAAAAAGCTCGCGTTGGAAGTTTCTTGCCAGTGGAGTCCAGTCGCTGCGTACGGCCTCGAGTCCCTTGATGACCAGGGTCGGATTACCGCAGGCGTCGCGCTTAAGGCCGGCATAGCGTTTCTTGCTGCCTGTCGGCATGCCGCGAACGGTCGGCATCAGAAACCGTTCGTAGTGCGTTTCGTACTCGAGTTCAAGTCGGGATTCGAGACCGTGCCGCGACTGCAGTGTCGTGCGCCAATACTCGTTGAGCGAACTGACCAGGGCCAGACCTCTGATGGCAAGACTCGTCCCGAAGTCGTCATGGCTGTCGGCTGCAGCCACGTTGTTTCGGACACGTCCGTCCTCGTTCGTGTCCGGTTCGTTCAGGACGACGAAGAGCGAGTCGGTGTCGCCGTAGATGACGCGATGCCCGGCCGCCTCGACCCGGGCACGCGTCTCGGTGATGATCTCGTGGCCTCGCCGGGTAATACTCGAGACCAGACGCTCACTGTAGAAGCGACAGCCGGTCGAGCCGAAGATCCCGTAGAACGAATTCATGATGATCTTGATCGCCTGTGACAACGGGTTGTTCCGCGCAGCCTTTGCCGCGTCGCGTGCCAACCAGAGTTCATCGACTATCGCCGGCAGGATGTGTCCCTCTCTCGCGAAACGGGCACCCAGGAAGCCCGGCACTGTCTGATCATCGCTACCGCTACGACGGCTGTTGCCACCGTCATCGACGCCCGGTGTCGCTGCAACACCAAGCGCATCGTCTTGTCCAGGTCTGTCGCCGAGGGCCATGCCGAGCGGATCGATGAAGAACGTCCGTATTATGCTCGGATACAGGCTCTTGAAATCGAGTACGAGCACGTCGCTGAACAGCCCGGGATCAGACTCCATGACATGTCCGCCGGGCCCGCCGGGGGCGTCTTCACGTCGCTGAATGTCGGGTGCGACATAACCTGCCCGGTGCAGATGAGGGAGATAGAGATTGTCGAACGCTGCGGTCGCCCCGCCGAACCGGTCGATCGAGAGGCCGGTCAGCCTGGCGCGTTGCACCGCGAAGTCGATGAGGCTCGTCTTTTCGAGAATGTCGTTGACGAGCGTACAGTCACGCAGGTTGTAGTCTGCCAGGCGGGGCTTGTCGTCACGGAACAGTCGATGGATTTCAGCGAGCTTGTCTTGCTCCGGCGTGATCAGCTTGCCCGTGCCGAGTATCTCGTTCGAGACATTCTCCAGCGAGTAGCTTTCGAATACACGGAACGATGCCTTCATCAGATCGATGCCGTCGAGGACAGCCCGTCCGGGTACGCGGGCAACTCTGGGTGCGCCGCTCTGCCCGGGTTGAAGCACCGTCGCAATCTCGGCGCCACGACCCAGGCGGAAGGGCAGGTGCAGCGCTCTGGCACGATGCTCGAGCGTATCGAGATCGAAATTGACAACACTCCAGCCTGTCAGGATGTCGGGATCCGTGACCGCGATCCAGTCGAGAAAAGCAGCAAGAAGTTCCGCTTCGCTTTTTCGATAGTGCAGGGTGTACCCCGCCCGATGCTGCGTCTCACCCTTGCCGAGCATGAAGACCACGGCGTCCGCTGTGACCTCCTCCTCTGCAGCGCCTGACTTGCTCGGGCGCGTCGCCGCATGAGGCGATGACATCAGCGCGCAGGCGATGGAGAGAAGCTTGCGCGAAGTACCGCGAGTCTCTATGTCGAGCGCGACGGTGTTGAGCCCGGGGACCACGTCAACCGCACGAATCCTCGGATTGCGCATTAATTTCCGGCCTGCCGATTGCTGCTGCTCGCCGTATGCCTCGACGCCTGCGCGAACGAAACGCTCCATCAGAAATCGGTCGACCGGCTTGATATCCGATTCGTGAATCGGTGCAGGGCCTTCTCGAACGAGCTGCAAGTCCCGGCTGCTCTTGAAATAGAGGGCGTCGACGGCAGACCCGTCCAGAGTCTGTAACGGAAGCGTTCGGCGACGCGCACCCGGCGGCAGCTCGAGTCGCGCCTGGTGGTCGATGAAACACACCGCTTCCTGCTGCTCGATGATCAACTGCAGCGGGCCGTCATCTGTGGCGATCCACAGGCTCAATTCGATACCCTGCGGCGTATCGCGCCAGCTGCGTGTCAAGAGAAATCCGGACTGCGTCGAGCTCATCCCGACAGTCTATCTGCCATTGTGGGTAGCCGGTCTCTGCAGACCGCTCGTGTACCATCTCCGTGTGCTTCCCCGAAGGCGCTCGCCGAATGCTCCGCTACCTTCCCGGTCTATTGCTGTTGCAGTTGTTGACGCTCCTCCTGTTCGGGCTCAATGCGGACGCCGGTCGCGAGGCCTTGCTGGTGCGGGCAGGACTCCCTGCGCTCGCCATTACCTTGATCACGGCACTATGGTTCAAGAGCCTGTCGCGGGTGGATGGCGAGCGCGATCTTGCGCGTACCCGCCTCGACCATGAGCGGGAACGTGAAGCTTTGCAACGTCAAGCAGCGTCGGAGCGCATCGAGGTGGAACGCAGCGCAGCCCAGACCATACGCCGCGAAGAGCGTCGTACGAGTCGCCGCGCCAACTTCAAGGTCGGCCTGGCGTTCGCTGCAACGACAGCCATCGGTGTACTTTTCGTTCTGAGCGAACTGGTCACGCTTGGGCTGATTACGCTGACAACCGGCGGTGGCGCAATGGGGGGCTATTGGTTGCGCTGGCGTCAGACGCGCACCGCTGCCTTGTCGCGCCGTGGCGCGGCCAGTGCCGATCTGGCCGACGCCGCGCCGGGCGGGAATTCTGATGCCGACTTTGCCGATGAAGTGCCATTGCGTCTTGGCGAAAGGCCTGAAGACGTGCCGGATATCGGCAAGCATCCAGAGGCGACGACTGGTACATCCGGCTCGTCCGGGTCTCTCCCGAAGCTGCCGCCCCCCGGCTCGGTTCCCGGCCGAATCCGCTCGCGTTGAGGTCGAATCGATGCCGTCGTCTTCCGCACGATGATGCAAGTCCGGTGGCATTCGGACCACACGCAAAAACCTGCGGGCTCGAGACAGGGTTCCCGCATTGGCGTGTCGTGTTAGTTTCTCCGCACGACCACGAAGAGAGCAGAGACGATGCAGAACAAGAAGGTGCTGAGCAAGGCACTGGCAGCAATGGCACTGACGCTGTCGATGGCCTTTGGAGCAGGGCACGTCAGTGCCGATGAGTTTCCGGACCGTCCGATATCGCTGATGGTTTCCTACGGAGCCGGTGGTGCAACTGATTTTCAGGCTCGCATCGTGACGATGATGGCCGGTGGAGAAGATTACCTCGGTCAACCGATGGTGATCATCAACAAGCCCGGGGCTGGCGGTCGTGTCGGCTGGAACTGGTTCGAGAGCGAGGCCGAGAATGATGGTTATACGCTGGGGGCCTACAACATCCCGCACTTCATCGCGCAGTCGATAGAGGGTGGTGTCAAGTATTCCGCTGAAAGTTTCGAGCCGATCGCCAACTGGGGAGCTGATCCGGCCGTGATCGTTGTCGGCGCCGACAGCGAATTCGACACCATCGAGGATCTGCTCGCCTATGCCAGGGAGAACCCTGGCAAGCTCACCCTGTCGGGTGCGGGGCTCTACGTCGGCCACCATATCGCGGCATTGCAGATCGAGAAGGCATCGGGTACGAAAGTGGCCTACATTCCCACGACGGGCGGCGGCGCAGCCGCGATGAAGGCGGTCATTGCCGGTGATGTGCTCGGCGGCATCAATAACCTGTCTGATGCCTATCGGGCGCGTGAGGCGGGTAGCATCAAGATTCTCGCCGTTGCTGACCTTGAGCGCTCGGAGGAATTCCTGCCGGACGTACCGACGCTGATGGAGGCTGGAATCGATGTGGATAATGCCTCTGTCAACTTTCGCGGCGTGATGGTACCGAAAGGCACGCCGGAAGACATCATCGCTGTGTTGGCGGAGAAGGTGCCGGCCATGTTTGGCGACGACCGTGTGGCGAAGCAGATGGCTGCCGGCGGTTCGCCGGTTAAAATCATGAATCGTGACGAAGTGCTGGCGATGTGGGCGGCGCGTGAAAAGACCCTGAGTGCGTTGTTGGCCGACCTGAAATAGCAGATTCATGAGGCACTGGTGCGTCAAGGTGATGTTGACCGACTCGATCACGTCAATATCGAACGTTGACGCATCACTAGCCGAGCACGCGTTCCTCTGCATAAAGGCGGCATGCAAGCCAGAGTAGCAAGCCGGTTGCGAGCGCAGTGCCCGCAACGGAAAGCAGGATGTGCATGCGCGGAATGGCCTCGCCGAGAGTCGATTGCTCGAGCAGCAGGTACTGCCCCAGCATGGGTATCGAGACACTCGGCCAGCTCGGACTTATCGACAGGAACTGCAATACGAAGAAGGGTGCCATGGGCAAGACCATCATCAGGCCGAGATAGGTCTGCGCCTCCTTGGTGCTGCGCGTCCAGGCTGCAATCGCGATCAACAGCGCCGAGATGAACGGCGCCAGCGGACTGGCCAGTGACACCGCCCGGCCGATCGTCACGCCATCGAACCGAACCTGACCGCCCATCAGCTCGATCGGAAAGAGGCTGAACAGGGCCCAGATGCTGAGTGCCGTCAGCAAGGCCGACAGGGTGACGAAGGACAACGTCGCGAGGAACTTGCCAAAGACCACCTGGACTCTCGGCAAGGGCAACGTCAACAGGGGTTCGAGAGAGCGTCTCTCGCGCTCGCCTGCGGTGGTGTCGATAGCCAGGTAGAACCCGCCCATGACCATCGACATGATGAACATGAACGGCAGAAGGGAGGCGAGCAGCTGACCGCCAGCACCGTCGCTCGACACATCGTTGGTGGTGACGTCGAGTCCGTCGAAGAGTGCCGGGTCGATACCGCGATGCTGCAGACGCAGGGCGCCCAGTGTGCGTTCGTGAACGTCGAGCAAGGCCGCGATTCGGCGGGCTGCCTTGCTGGACGACTTCTCTGCTTCATCGACGTGTACGGTAAGCGGCGCTGGCCGGCCGTCACGAAGCGCGTCGCCGTAGCTCTCGGCTATCGACAGCACGACAGGAACTTCGCCCTGGCGAACAGCTTTCTCGATATCGTCAGGAGCCTCGGTGATGTCGATGTTGTGGGTTCTGAGAAACGCCATCAGATTCGGCGCACGTTCGGCACTGTCGACCGCGAGGTCGGTGACTTCGTCGAAGTCGATGGACACCTGCTTGAAGCTTGCAACCAGCGAACCGCCCAACAGGAGGGGCAGCAGGATCGGTCCGAACAGCAACGCGTAGAACAGGGTCTGGCGATCCCTGATGTTATCGACGATCTCCTTGGCCGCAACCAACAGCGAGCTCACGCGTCCGCTCCGGTGGCGCGTACGAAGGCGTCCTCGAGGTCGCTCTCACCGGTTCTCTCGAGAATGCCTTGCAGGGAATCGACCATGGCGACGCGGCCGTCGGCGATGATCGCGATGGTGTCGCATAGCGCTGATACCTCCTGCATGACGTGGCTCGAGAACAGGATGCAGTGACCCTCGTCGGCCAGGTCGCGGATGATCTTGCGCAGACTCCGGGTTGCCATCACATCGAGCCCGTTGGTCGGTTCGTCAAGCATGATGGTGCCGGGTCGGTGAACCAGGGCTCTGGCCAATGCAACCTTGGTACGCTGTCCCTGCGAGAAGCCTGCCGCCCGTCGATCGGCAAAGCCATCCATCCCGAGTCTTTCGACCAGCTCGCCTACACGCTCGCGCGCGGTACGTCCATCGAGCCCGCAGAGGCGTGCATAGTAGTGAATGTTCTCGCGAGCGCTCAGACGCGGGTAGATGCCGGCATCGTGCGGCATGAATCCGATTCTCCTGCGAACGGCAAGCACGTCCCGGCTGACATCGAGACCGTCGATTTCGGCTCGTCCGCCGTCCGGCGCAATGAGTGTCGCCAGCATGCGCAAGGTTGTCGACTTGCCTGCTCCATTGGGCCCGAGCAAGCCGGTCACGGCGCCGTCCTGTGCCGAAAAGCTCACCGATTCCACGGCTATCAGCGGTGCTTCCTTCCGTCGTGCGCCGGGGCGCGCGAATTTCTTGTGCAGTGCGTCGGCAACGATCATGGCCGTGGGCCGTTGGCATCGATGAAGAACGGCGGTGGCGTGAGTCTCTCGAGACAGCTCGACGACAGGCTTGTGGTGTCGGCTGTCACGATGAACTCTGCCATGACGATCGGCATGCAGCCGAGCGGTGCTTGCATGTGCGCCTGGCCCGCGTTGACGAGATGGCGGGCATTCGACAGACCGCGAGTGGCGCGCTCGCCATAGGAAGGTGGCGTGATCGGATCGGCTTCGCCCGACAGGACGAGCGTGGGTATATCGAGCGTCAGGGGTTCGAAGAAGTCGTCGTCGATCCGGCCTGCAGGCCATTCGGCACAACCGAGGACGAGCGCCTCGACGACGCCGTCTCCAAGGTAGGTACTGCGTGCGAGACGCGTGGCATCCGACCCGATTCGAGGTGCATCCTCGGTACAGACGATGGCACTGTGCATGCCGGTGGCCAGGTTGTCGCCGAGGGCCTCGGCTTGCAGTCTGCTCTGTCTGACGAGAGGCGCCAGGTGGTCCTCTTCCATGGCTGCGTCCAGCATGGAAGGCAGCAATGAGGCGGTCAAGGCGCTATAGCTCATCAGCCTGATCAAACCGGCGAGCGCTTCACTGGAAAAACTCTCGGTTCGGCTTCCGCCTGCGGAGAGATCTTCGTAGCGCACGTCGACAGGATTGTCGGCAAGGACTTCGAACCACTGGCGAGTGCGCTTGGCAATATCGGGAAATGCCGTACCGCAGTCCGCATCGCTCTGGCATCGTTCGAACAAGAGTGCGAGAGCCCGGTCTGCAAAAGCTGCGACGTCCGGGCCGAGCGGCACGTCCGGGGGTATCACGGCATCGAGAATCATCGTCCGGACCGCTTCAGGGAAGCGACGCGCGTAGTGCTGTGCGACGCGTGTTCCATAGGAGACTCCGTAGATATTCCACCGGCTGACGTCGAGCAGGTTCCGGACGAATTCGAGATCACGCACTGCAACGCTGGTCGTGAACAGCGTCGGGTCGCTGTCGAGTTCGGCCAGGCAATCACGTGTTGCCTGTGCAACGGCATCCTCCGAGCGATCGGCGGCAATGTCCTGCTCGTCAGTTGATAGCGGGGCAACAGCTGAGCAGTCGAGGCGATTCGACTGCCCGGTGCCGCGCTGATCGATGAGGATCACGTCACGGTCACGGGCGATGTGTCGAAACGCGAAGGCGACTCCGGGCCAGGATTCGAGCGCTGACTGGCCCGGTCCACCGGCTATCAGAGTGAACGCATCGCGATCGCCCGATGCGCGACTGGCGCGAATGCGGGCGATGGCAAGTGGCAAGGTTTCGCCATCGGGCAAATCGTGGTCTTTCGGCGTCTCGATCGTCGCGCACTCTGCGTTGACGCGGGCGCGGCCGTCGCCAATGGTGCAGGGGGCAAAGCTGACCGCTTGTCGGTTTTCTGCAGCGACGACGCCTTGACCGTGGACCAATGTGGCCGAGCCGAACCACAGGAAGAATAGCAAGGTCGTGCCGAGTGGATGCCTGCCAAAGGCGACGATCCGTGCACGCCGTCGATCGGGGAGATCAGTCATCTGCGGCTTCGAACCTCTGTGGCCACTCACTCAGCAAGCCGCGAGCCAGTAACGACGGCTGCCGCTGAAGCGAGCCTTCGAAGTCAGCCTTTGTAGCCATCCTGTGAAGCCAGCCTGTGCAGGCGACTTTGTGAAGCCGGGTATGCGATACCGGCGACAGATGGCAATGCTGGCGTGCCAGGACGCGTTGACAGCGCTACAGCTCTTCGAGCACTTCTTCCAGCTGACGTCGCGCATTGCCGACCCAATCGTCACGCTCGATGGTCTCGGGCACGATCTGCAACGCGTCTGCGATTCTCTCGATTTCAAAGCGTCTGAGTTCCGCAAGTTGCGGGTAGCTGGTGATACCCAGGTCATTCAGCGCTTTCTCTGTCAAAGGACCAATGCCGATGATCTGCTGCAGATCATCCTGACGGTCGACTGGTACGAATAGCGGATCGCGCGCTGACGGGCTGCTTGCCGATGAAAATACGCTATCCCTGCGAGCATCGACTTCAAGCGGTTTCGATGCCCAGCTACCTGTCGGCCCGGTCGTACGGATGGGCGACGAGGCAATTTTCGAGACGATCCGCGAACGAGAGCGGGTCGTCGAGTCGTCACACACCGGGGTCGCGGACGCTGCGACGCGTCGTGCCGGCTGCACCGGGTCAGGCTTTACGGCTATCGAGTCGGGTTCGGTATCGGAATCCGGTTCGCCAGCGGGTTCGGGGATCGAATCTGTATTTGAATCGCGGGTTGCGGGAGTAACCGGATCGGGAGCCGGCTGGGAACTCGCTTGAGAATCTGCCTCGGGATTCGATTCGGGAGCCCTCTCGATGAGGGCCTCATTGCCGGCATCGATCGATTCGGACAACTGCAGGCGCTGTTGTGCGGATGCCAGCTTTTGATTGAGAGTCGATTTATCGGCGTTCAGTTCGCGTACTTCGACTTCGTGCCGTTGAATCATCTGTCTGACCAGTAGCTGACTCTTCTCGAGATTGCTTTCCAGCGCTGGCAGGCGCCGGTTCTCGGCTTCGAGCTTGTCGAACTGCTGGTGATTCCGTTCACGGAGTTCGTCGTAGTCGTCCGTGAGCATAGAGACGTCGGCCCGCGCCTGTTCGAGCAAGCGGGATCGTTGCGCCAGAGCGCCGCGCAATTCCGCCATTCGAACGCGATTGGCGGCATGGTGCAGAAGCCAGCCGACTGCAACACCGAACACGATCGCCAACGCGATCGGCACCAGCATCTGCAGTATCAGATAGAACACCGGACCCTCCTGCCAGGCCGCTTCACCTGCCTGCCCTGTGCGTTTCTCTCACTGACGCCTTCGATCATGACCGGGTACTCAATTCACGTAGCTCACTTCGATTCGTCGATTGCTGGCACGACCTGCCTCCGTGGCATTGTCGGCAATGGGCTGGGTGGCGCCGTAACCTGTTGCAATGATGCGATCACGGTCAATGCCCCGCGCCGAGAGCTGTTCGGCAATGGCGGATGCACGCTCCTTGCTGATTCTGAGGTTGACTCCCGCCCGACCGGTGCCATCCGTGTGGCCGGCAACCCGTATCCGGAATGCCGGGTATTCCTGCATCAGGGTCGCCAGAGACTGCAGCGCGTCTGTGCTATCCGGATGCAATGCAGAGCGGCCTGCCTCGAAGCGAACGAGCGTGGTGTCGACCTGGCGCAGTTTCTCGATGAAATCTTCCCTGGCGATTGCCTGATTCTTCACCGGGTCGATGACCACAAGCTCGCTCTGCACCGTCCTGACGCCCGACAGACGCGAGAGGCGATCAGCGACGACTGTCGGGTCGATGCCCTCGGGCACCTCGCCGCGCAGCGTGAGATCACGGCCATCGATGGCGACGTCGACGGTTGCCAGTTCTGCGTCTGCGAGCAGCGCGTGTACCTGCGCTGCCAGTTCATGGGGTATCGCGCGGGCGCGTTCGATAAATGACCAGCAAAGGAAAATGGCCGCGATGGCGGCGACGATCAGCGGCAACGGCCCAGCCGATTCGGATACGGAGGCGTCTGGCTGAAGGGAATGCGCTGACATTCCGAAGATCATACCGCAGTCGCCCTGCAGCGGCTTCAGGCTGATTGGCTGCGAAGCAGGGCGCGGGCATTGCCCACCCAGACGCCAACGGGACGAGGTCCGGTGGGTTCGTCGATCAGGCATCTCAGCGATTTCTGCTCGGATTCGCTGAGACACGCCAGTTGCGCGATATCGTGTATGCCCAGTTCGTTCAGTCGATACTCGTCATCCTCGACGAGTCCATCGATGAGGCTGAGCCCGCCAGGTCGAGAAGCTGCCGGCGTGATTCGCGGGATGTCGATCGGCTCTTCTCTGACGTGGCTGTGGGCTGCCGTGGTCTTGCCCGTGAATTCGACCGCGGACTCGTTCATCACGGCAGTGGATTCTTCGCTCGCAGAGGCTTTGCTGCCGCCCGTGACCCGCAACGCGGTGATCTCGGTTTCGAGCTCCTTGATGCGCCTGGAAGCCATGCTGGCAACGCGTGAGTAGCGACGTGCCTGGCCCTCCGCTTCAGCGGCGGCAAGACGTGCGGTCGTTTCGTCGAGATACCGCTGGCTGGCAATGCTGCGCGCCCGCGCCAGACGTTCCAGGGCAACCCTGGCGACGCGCTCATGACGGGGCTGGGCGTTCAGATCTGCCTCGAGCCGTCCCGCTCTTGAACGGTGTTCGAGCGCTTCGATGCTGCGCGCACTCAATTCCCGTTGCAGCGCGCGCTTCGCGACGCGAGAGTGCCTGATACCCAGGAAGAAGCCGAGTGGCAGGGCTATCAGTGCCACCAGGATCAATCCCATAACGACATACGTGTCTGCAATCAAGGGCAAGTCGACTCCACCCGACCGTGTCGGGACTCCGTGTCTCGTCGGCATGATACAGAATCACGTCGTGGATTCGCGCTATCGTGCACCCAGGCCTGGCCGGACGAGTCATTGGACAATAACGAGTTGATGCGTCGCATTCGCTATGCCATCCAGGTCGATGACGACGAATGCGCACGCCTGCTGGCGCTTGGCGGCTACAGCGCCAATGCAGCTGAGGCTCGCACGTGGCGAACGCGTGAAGGGGAGGTCGGTCATGACGCATGTCCCGACGAAGTGTTGACGGCCATGCTCGACGGTCTGGTGCTCGACCGTCGAGGGCCGGTCTCGCCAGACGCAGCAGTCCCGTCTGCCGAATCTGTCCGCATTGACAACAACCGTGTTCTCAAGCAACTCCGCATCGCCTTGAAGCTGCAGACCGAAGACATTGTCGAGATGGTTTCCAGAGGAGGAGGACGCCTTGGAAAGAGCGAACTTGGCGCGCTTTTCCGGAGACCGGGTACGCGCAACTATCGTGCCTGCGGTGATCAGGTTCTTCGCTGGTTTTTGAGTGGCCTGGCACAAAGTCGTGAGTAATGGTTCGCAACGACAGGTCTGTTAGAGTCCGTCGGCTCGCCACTGCAGCCGCCGCGATGAACCTCCTTCGTAATGTCGCTTGTCTTCTGTGCCCGATGCTGGCCGCGGGGGTGTTCGCAGGCGTCGTGAACGCAAGCGATGAGCGGCGTCGTGTGTCCGGTGGGACCGGGGGAATATCGGGTATCTACTATCCCGCCGGTATCGCGATCTGCCGACTGGTGAACGATCGCGCATCGGATGCAGGTGATGAGTGGTCGACGGCCCACAAGCTGCTGCTCGATCTGCTTGGCACACATGGCCTCGACGGCAACGCGCTTTCCTTCAACCATTCGATTCCGCACGTGCGGCGTGCGCTGGAATTCTGCGGCGGCGGCATCGATGCGCTGGTCGTGGCCGAAGCGCATCCATCGACGCTGGTCACGGAAGCAAGCAACCTTTGCGACGTGCAGTTTCTCGAGGCTTCGCCTGCCGACATCGAGCGCTTGCTCGTGAACAACCGGGCGTTGCGGAAGTCGAGGATTCCTCCGGGCTTGTATCGGGGCCTGGATATAGACATCGAGACGTTCGGTTACGGCGCCGTGGTGGTCACCTCGACCGCTGTCGACAACCGGATCGTGAAACTGCTGGCGCAATCGGTCTTCGATGATCTGGAGGCGTTCAAGCGCCTGCACCCGGTGTTCGCCCGACTCGACCCGAACGTGATGATCAGTGAAGGGATGTCGAGCCCGTTGCACGACGGCGTATTGCAGTATCTACGGGGAACGCGGCAGCCATGAACGACTCCCTGATCATCGATGACGATCGGGTCGTCGTCCTTCACTATCAGTTGAACAACGGCTTCGGGGAGATCATCGACAGTTCGAGCGGCGACCTTCCGTTGGTTTACATGCACAACACCCGGGCGCTGTTGCCCACACTGGAGCGAGAGCTGACCGGTCGTCGTGCAGGAGAAGGGGTCGATGTCACGATCTTCCCCGAGGATGCCTACGGTTATGTCGACGATGCTCTCGTGCAGTCATTCTCACGAGAGTCACTTGCCGATATTGACGATCTCACCGTCGGCATGCGCGTTCGCGCTCGTGACAAGGAGGGTGAAAGTCAGCTCACGACCGTCAGGGAGATCACCGATGACGGCGTCGTGCTCGATGCAAATCACCCGTTGGCAGGTCAAGTGTTGCATTTCACGATTGCCATCGTCGCAGTTCGTGAGCCGACAGATGCGGAGCGGGAACGAGGTTATGCCACGACAGCGAACCCCGAGAACTGACCCGATCGGGCAAGTCGTCAGTGGTCTTCCACCTTGATATCCAAGGGCCCGTAGATATCAGGTCGAAGCGCCACTGGCTCTCACGAGGCCTTGCGGAAGCCGGACGCGAACGGATCAGTATCATCACCCCGTCTGCCGCTGTCCGGTGGCATGGTCGCTTGCCCGGATTCACGTAGACGGCTTGTCTGCATCATCGGTTCACAGGCCTCGAGCTCATCGGCAAGCTGTGACAGCGGGGCTGGCATTCGCAGTCCGTAGCCCTGGGCGTAGTCGATTCCCATGGCACGCAGCAGTTCGAGTGTCACATCGTCCTCGACGAATTCAGCGACGGTCAGGGCACCGACGGTGTGGCCGATATCGTTGATGGCACGAACCATTTCGCGATCCACGTCATCGGTCACCAGGTTCCTGATCAGTGAACCGTCGATCTTCAGATAATCGATCGGCATGCGCTTGAGGTAGGCGAACGTCGAGAAACCCGAGCCGAAGTCATCGAGGGCAAAGCGGCATCCGAGGCTGCGAACCCGGTCGACAAAGCTGCGTGCTTGTCCGAGGTTGCTGACCGCGGCCGTTTCAGTGATCTCGAAGGCGATGTTGACCGGATCGACATCGCCGCGTTCCAGTCTCTCCACGACGAAGTCGGCAAAGCTGTCGTCGACGAAGGAGAGGCCCGAGAGGTTGACGAGCAATCGAGGAACCCGGTAGATCTCCTGATGAATCGCCATCCAGTCGGCCACCGTGGCAAAGACCCAGCGATCGATCTCCGACATGATGTTGTATTTCTCCGCGATCGGGATGAATCTGGCGGGCGAGAATAGCTCACCATTCTCGCTCTTGATCCTGAGCAATACCTCGCAGTGGGCCATCGAGACACCGTCCTTCTCGATACCGAAGACCGGCTGAAAGAACAGGGTCAGACGTTCTTCGGCAAGCGCCTGACGAATACTGCGAACGCCGGCGATATCCGATCGATACCTGACGACTTCCTGGTCGTTTTCGGCGTTAAGGTGAACCCGGTTGCGACCCGACTGCTTGGCGACATAGCAGGCTGAATCGACGTCGGCGAGCACACTTTCGAGGCTCTCTACCGCGGCGTTGATCGGTACCAGACCGATGCTGAGACTTACCCGGAATTGCTGGGTCTCGTAGGCGAAGACGTAGTCCTGGACCTGTTCGCGCAGGTCGTCAGCAAAGGTGCAGACTTCGTCAAAGGTCCTGCCGTGAGCGATGATCGCGAATTCGTCACCGCCCACCCGGGCGAATACATCTTCAGGCTGCAGTCGCTTCATCATCAGACGGGTCAGTTCGATCAGCAGTTGATCGCCTGCGTGGTGACCGCAGGTGTCGTTGACGATCTTGAAGCGGTCAAGGTCGAGATACAGCAAGCCGATGGCACCGTCGTTCCGGCGTGCCAGATCGATGGCGCTTGCGAGGTGCGCCTCGAACGAGCGGCGATTGTGCAGATTGGTCAGGTCATCATGGCTTGCGAGATGCGCTATTCGCCGATTGGCGCGCGAGACGCGAGCGATCACCACGGCCGAGACAAGCAGCGACAGGGCGAAAGCGGCGATGACGATGCCCAGGAGCACGCGACGCGTCTCTCTGAACCGCTCCTGATTCGCCGCCAGTGATTCCTCGGCCAGTTCGCGTTCGAGATCCACAAGGGTATTCAGCTGATTCAACAGGACATATTCCTGAATCTGCAGCTTGCTGATGGCGGCCTTCAGCGCTTCCGGTGACGGGTGCATCGCGAAGTACAACTCGTTGACCTGGTCATAGGCTGAAATCACTCGCTCGTATATCTTTCTCGAGTAGTCCAGGACGGCCGTTTCGCGAGGGTTCGCGTGAAGTTCGGCCAATGCATGCCGCGCCTTTTCGTACGCGCGCGTATGGATCACGATTCGGCTGAAGGCGTTCTGCTGTTCGGTGATGTCGGCGAAGACCTGCAAGGAGCGAACAGCGGCACTGCGTTGACGAATAGCGTCGCGCATCTCGAAGGCAAGCGTCTTTTTCTGGTCCGTATCGCGGACCAGTTCCGTCATGTTCCTGTTGACGGTTTGCAGCGTCGCGATGGATAGCCAGGTGACCAGCATCATCAGCGAGAAAACGGTCAGGAAACCGATGCCGACGAGCAGACGCGTGTGCTCCTTGGTGACAGGCGTGCTCGACATGCGCGAATCGTCGGCTCTCGGGTGAACGGATAGCTGCTCCCCGCAGGGTCCGGATGCACTTGTGCGTCATCCCCCTGGACCGGGCCGGCAGGTTGCCCCGGAACCTGCAGGACAAGTGCCAGACGATGCTCCCTGTTTGTGAATTGCGACACACGCTAGAGCAAAGCAATCGCGCGCGGTGTGCCGCGTCGGTTTCGTCAAGCCCGCGACCACGCCGGCTCGACGTTGATACACGTCCGGGCAGTCAGCTTGCCCGACGGACGACGCCGACATAGACGCCCTCGATCCGCAATTCCTGCTCACGCAGATCGACGCGAATGGGCTCGAATGCCTTGTTCTCGGGGAGCAGCGTCACGATATTGCCACGGCGTCTGAAACGCTTGACCGTGACCTCGTCATCGACGCGAGCAACGACTATCTGGTTGCTGCGCACGTGTTCGGTGGCGTGCACCGCGATGAGATCGCCGTCGACGATGCCGATATCGCACATGCTGCTACCGCTCACCCGCAACAGATAGTCGGCATGCGGATAAAATAGATCAGGGTCGATGGACAAGTACTCCTCCACGTTGCCCTCGGACACGATCGGCTCGCCGGCAGCAACCTTGCCGACCAGCGGCAGCCCGTCGTCTTCGAATTCAGTCAGCAGGCGGATGCCGCGGGAGGTCCCCGGAATCAGTTCTATGGCACCTTTCCTTTCCAGTGCACGGAGGTGATCGTCGGCTGCCGTGGGTGAGCGGAAACCGAAGTGATTGCAGATGTCGGTGCGTGTGGGCGGAAAGCCGGTGCGCTCGATATGTGACTGGATCATCCTGAGGATTTCCTGTTGACGCTTGGTCAATTCCTGCATGCGATTCCGCCTGGCGGTAGAAGTACGTCGCCTGAGTATATTTACAGCCGACCGGTGAAGGCAAGTCGCCGTGTCGTTTGCGTGGTGGTCAGCGCGTGAATATCACGATGCAATGCCTGTGAATCACATCACACTACTGTCCAGACATCCGGTATCTGCGTTGGTATTTCAGCCGTATCCGGCCGCTTTCCGGAATCGCTGTACCGTCTCCGTCATGCCGTGAATGAGGGCATCGGCGGTAAGCGCGTGGCCGATGGAGATCTCGGCCAGGGCCGGAATGCGACTGGCAAGCAATGGCAGGTTCTCGACTGTCAGGTCATGACCGGCGTTGACGTACAGACCGTGTGCAAGGGCAGCGTCGGCGGTCTTGCCGAGTCGCTCGCACGCAAGGCCTGCGGCCTCCGGATTGTCGAAGAGAGCGCCGTAAGGGCCGGTGTAAAGCTCGACACCGTCACAGCCGCAGGCAACGGCACCGGCAACAGCCGCAGGATCGGCGTCGATGAACAGCGACACCCGCATGCCGGCGCGCTTGATGCGGGCGATCAGCGGCACAAGAAATTCGCTCGACCCTTCAAAATCCCAGCCGTGGTCTGATGTTGGCTGGTCCGGATCGTCGGGAACCAGCGTCACCTGGTCTGGCTTGTTCTCCTCGACCAGCGACAGGAAATGCTCGCTCGGATAGCCCTCGATGTTGAATTCCCGGTCTGGAAATTCACTCGACAAGAGCGATTTGATCGTCGGCAGGTCGGCGAAGCGGATATGTCGCTGGTCGGGACGTGGATGCACCGTTATGCCACTGGCACCTGCGATCAGGGCGAGGCGGGACAGGGCGATGAGATCCGGCCAGGGCAGGTCGCGCCGATTCCGGAGCTGCGCGATGGCGTTGACGTTGACAGAGAGATTGGCAGGCATGGCCCGATTCTACGCCGTTCGTTTCGCCCTGCGACCATCGGGTACCATCGTGCGCTGTGCCTGCGGGCAGTCGAAGTCATCTGCTGTCGATGAAAAAAACACAATCACGATTCCCCGTACCGCCGATTGAAGAATTGCCTGAAGACTTGCAGGAACGCATACGAGATGTCGAGAGGAAATCAGGCTTCATTCCGAACATCTTTCGGGTCCTTTCCTATCGTCCTGCCGAATTCCGGGCCTTCTTCGCCTATCACGACGCGGTGATGGATCGCGAAGGCGGGCTCTCCAAGGGGGAGCGGGAGATGATCGTCGTGGTGACCTCTGCCGTGAACCACTGCCTCTACTGCGTCATTGCTCACGGCGCCATCGCGCGCATACGCGAGCGTAATCCGCGACTGGCGGAACAGCTTGCGACCGATCACACACGCGCTGACATCACGCCGCGTCAGAAAGCGATGCTGGACTTTGCGCTGTTGGTAGCCGACAAGGCAGCTGATATCGATCAGGAGGACATCGACGATCTCAAGGAGCTCGGTTTCAGCGATGACGAGATCTGGGATATCGGTGCGATCACCAGTCTCTTCGCGCTGTCGAATCGCATGGCAGGGTTGACCGACATGCTGCCAAACGACGAGTTCTACACGATGGGTCGCGAGCCTCGTCCGAAGGGCCCTCGTCTTGTGAAGTAGTAAACCGTCAACGGCGTTTCAATCCAGTCTGGCCATCAGGTCAGCCATCTCGATAGCCGCGGCGGCGGCCTCCGCACCTTTGTTGCCCGCCTTGCTGCCGGCCCTCTCGATGGCTTGTTCCATCGTCTCGGTGGTAATGACGCCGAAGGCGCAAGGCACGCCGCTCTCCCAGGCCGCCCGGGCTATGCCACTGGATGCTTCACCGGCAATGAGATCGAAGTGGATCGTGCCACCGCGAATCAGCACGCCGAGACAGACCAGCGCATCGTAACGACCACTCGTAGCCATTTTTCTTGCGACAAGCGGAACCTCGTAACTGCCGGGAACGATGACCACGGTGATGTCATCCTCGGCGACATCGTGTCGTTTCAAAGTATCGACGGCACCATCGAGCATGCGCTGACCCATGAAGTCATTCCAGCGTGCGGAAATGACCCCGATGCGGAGTCCGGTGCCGATGAGTCGGCCTTCGATCGTCTTGGTCATGAGATTTCAGTCGTCGTGTGAGCAGGAGAGAACGCGGGTGGCCAGGCGCTCAACGCAGCTCCCGTGTGTCATCAAGGGCTTCATAGTGACCCATGCGTTCCACCTTGGTGCGCCGGTAGCCTGTATTTTCCGGCTGTGAGGGCACAACGTGCGGCACCATATCCTCGACCTCGACCCCCAGTTCGGTCAATGCGTGCTTCTTCGCCGGATTGTTGCTCAGCAGCCGAATCGATGGCACATCGAGTGCCGCCAGCATAGCTGCAGCCATGCCGTATTGCCGCGCATCGGCCGGGAATCCGAGCGCCAGGTTGGCCTCTACCGTATCGCGGCCCGCATCCTGCAACTCGTAGGCGCGAATCTTGTTGCCAAGCCCGATACCCCGGCCCTCCTGGCGCAGATAGAGAACGATACCGCGACCGCATTGTTCGATGCGTTGCAATGCGATACGCAGTTGCTCACCGCAGTCACAGCGTAGTGAACCGAAGGCGTCGCCGGTCAGGCATTCCGAATGCAGCCGGACCAGGGGGGCTTCGCTGCCGACATGCGGCTCGCCCTTGATCACGGCACTGTGCTCGAGGCCCTCGGCATCCCGGAAGACGGCGATGTCAAAATCTCCTTCGGCGCTGGGTAGCTTGCTGCGTCCTACCAGGGTGATCGACGCAGGTACCGGCAGCGGTCGCTGCTCAGGCGCAAGATCGCCGTTGATGCGCGAGTTGCGCGGTTGCGACAGAGCGTCCTCGATCGCCCGGCGATGTGCGGCAAGCTGCTCGACGGAGACAATGGCAAGCGAGTGCTCACGTGCGAATGCAGTGAGTTCCGGCAGGCGCATCATCTGGCCATCGGCGGCCATGATCTCGCAGATGACGCCCGCCGGAATCTGACCGGTAAGTCGAGCAAGATCGACGCTCGCCTCGGTTTGTCCGCGTCTCTCGAGCACACCACCCGTGCGTGCGCGGAGCGGGAAGATGTGCCCTGGCATGGCAATGTCGGCCGGCGTGCTCAACGGATCGATCAGGGTCTTGATGGTCTCTGCGCGGTCCGGTGCCGAGATACCGGTCGATACGCCTTTGGCGGCTTCGACGGATACCGTGAATCCGGTTCCGAAACCGCTTCGGTTATGCACGTCTGGCACCATCATCGGAATTTGCAACCGGTCCAGTAGAGGCCCGTGCATCGCCAGACAGATCAGGCCTCGCCCATGGGTGGCCATGAAGTTGATGACCGCGGGCGTAGCATGTTCGGCCGCGATGGCCAGGTCACCCTCGTTCTCGCGATCTTCGTCATCGATGATGATGACCAGTTGACCCTTTCGGAAGGCCTCCATGGCCTCGTCGATCGGGGTCAGTACAGAGCGATTCATGTTTGTCGTTCCCTGTTCGAGGCGCTACCGTCGACAGCACGGCTGCCGACAAGTTTCTCGACGTATTTTCCAAGCACGTCGACTTCGATGTTGACGCGATCGCCGATGACGCGGGTCGGCAGCACGATCTGTGTCTGCGTGTAAGCCACCAGCGTCACGTTGAAGGTCGTGTCGGTCACATCGACCACCGTGAGGCTGGTACCGTCGAGGGCGATGTAGCCTTTGGGCACGATGTACCTCAACAGAGCGTCGGCAGCCTCCACCGTGACCCAGAGCGCATCGGCGTCCTTGTCGAACGCCGTGATCGTTCCGGTTCCGTCCACATGGCCCTGGACGAAGTGTCCTCCCATGCGGGTCGTGGGTGTGACCGAGCGTTCCAGATTGACGCGCGCACCGGGTTTCTCGACATCCAGGCTCGTGCGCGCGCGCGTCTCCGGGGCAAGACCTGCGACGAAGCCGTGAGTGTCCATGGAGGTGACCGTCAGGCATACCCCGTTGACGGCAATGCTGTCGCCTTTCCGGGTACCTTCGAGAACGGACTCACAATCGATGGCGAAGTCGAAACCCTGTTCGCTTTCCCTGCAATAGCGCACCGTGCCCGTCTCCTCGACGATTCCGGTAAACATGTCAAACCCTCTCCTTCAATCGCTCGAATGACGCTGATGCGGTGGGGCATGTCGGTGCCACATCCACCGCTGAATACCGTTGGCTTACCTCGCCCCGAACAAGCAGATCACTGTCCAGTCTCTCGATCATCGGCTTATCGATACGCAGCGCGTCGGCGAGTCGATCAACGCCTGTACCCTTGATAGCGGGGGTCGCGCCGCCACCGCCGATGATGATCGGTGCAATGAAGCACCAGACTTCGTCGACAAGTCCGGCATCGAGAAACGATCCCGAGACTTCCGGCCCGCCCTCGATCAGCAGACTCTGCACGCCGTCGTCGCCAAGATGACGCAAGAGCTCGCCAAGCGGTACGCGTTCATCTGTCGAGACCTTGTCGTCAAAGACCCTGACATCACACCCGGCTCCGGTCATCTCGTCACGACGTGCGGCGGGCATCGCGCCGGTCGTCGCGATGAGTGTGTGCCGTCGTGCGGCGTGCCTTACCAGGCTGGCGGAGGAAGGGGTCCGGCCGCCACTGTCGAGCACGATGGGTCGCGGATGGCGGACATCTTCGGGCGCGAGTGCTGTCGGGTCGAGGCGTACATCGAGCGTCGGATCATCAGTGACGACGGTGCCGACGCCGACCAGTATGGCGTCGACGGCCTGGCGCAGTTCGTGGCCACGTCGGCGCGATGCCGCGCTCGTGATCCAGCGACTCTCGCCACTGCGTGTCGCAACCTTGCCGTCAAGGCTGCTTGCGCACTTCAGGATCACTCGCGGCTGTCGTGTCGCGATACTGTGGAGAAAGAAGCGGTTCAGTTCATGCGCTGCCGACTCTTCCACACCCTCGACAACCGTCACGCCAGCGCGACGCAGCGCCTCGGCACCGCCGGCGGCGGCCGGGTTCGGGTCGGCCATGGCATAGACCACCCGGGAGATGCCGGCTGCAAGGATGGCATCGACGCAAGGCGGTGTGCGCCCGTGGTGACTGCAAGGTTCGAGTGTTGCGTAAAGGGTTGCCCCGCGGGCGGCATCTCCCGCGTTCAGGAGTGCCTCGACCTCTGCATGCCTGCTGCCCGCAGCCTTGTGCCAGCCCTGACCGACGACGACATCATCGCGAACCACAAGTGAGCCGACCAGCGGGTTCGGCGACGTGCAGCCGATAGCACGAGCAGCCAGCCCGAGGGCGCGGCGCATGAATTCATCGTGTGATGGCAATACACTGACTCCCGGCCCAAGGATCGGTGCCGAGCAGGCTCGGCAGCGTCGCGATCAGATTCGGGGCGGTACGTCGACCGGAACCATGCAGGAGAAGCGCCGGTACTCGAGCGGCTCCTGCACACACCCTTTCGGGTGTGCGGGGCGAACGCTCGCATTCCGGGCCCCTCGGGACCGATCATCGACACTTCTCCCATCCGGACTATGACCGTCGGCTCCGGAATCTGACCGGATCAACCGTCGTATCGTTGGCTGCCCTTCGCAGATCCGGGACAGTCAACGATATCGACGGGTCACGGGCTCGGCGCATCTCTGCGCCCTACCGCCGGTGGGGAATTACGCCCCGCCCCGAAGTTCGATAATGGCGCGACGCTACCGTATGCCGGGAGCGAAATCAATCGACAAGTTCCGGAAGCGTGCGCAATTCCGGATCACGGGATCTCGACAACTCGAAGCTCGATGCCGAAGCGATCTTGCAAAGCGATGCGCGCGCGATGAATCTGGGCGATCTGATCGGCACTCGCCATGCCGTGGCGAACCACCAGTTCCAGCACGACCGGCCGGACATCACCCGCTGCCAAGGTGGTGTTCTGGCCTTGCTCGGTAACGCTCACTTGCCCGTCGCGCGCGAGCGGCTCCAGGAAATAGCGTTGCACGTCCAGGCCGTCACGAATCAGGCGATCGAACAAGCCTGATTCCGAGCCCGGCTGAACGCTGTTGTAGCTCGACAGCGCCAGGTCTCGACTCCGGACCACACGAAATTCGTCACCGATGAAATCCACGATCGGAAATGACCGCACGGTGCTGGTGTAGGCCGAGTAGTGTGGCAGGCCATTCAAGCCGTTCTCGATGGCAGACCCTCGGGTGGTGCCTGTGTAGTCTTCGAAATAGCTTCGACAGGAGCCGGGTCGAGCATCGACACGAATGGCACCGGGAATTCCACTCGAATCGCTGAACCGGGCCGGGGGCGGATGACTGATCGGGTCGCAGCGCGAATCAGGCTGTGGCACGTCGGGTCTGCACTCGTTCAGGGGGTCACCCGGTTCAATACCTGGCATGCCACCCGGATCGCCACCCGGATCGCCACCTGGGCCGTCTCCCGGAGGGACACTCAAGCGGCCAAGCAGGTGATCAGCCAATTGATAATCCTGTCGGCGGCTGCTCCGGATTCTTGCCGAAGACGCACGCAGGTCGAGCGACGCATCGTCATTCAGCGAAAGTTCGAGCCGGGCACCGCCGTCATCGGTGATGCGCACCAACCGATCTTCGTGGTAGTGAAAGTGTCTCGTCGAACCGTCACTGCTTCGCGCTCTGATCAGACGGCCGTCTTCGTGGTCGAGATCGACTCGTGCACCCGCTGCCGTCTGGATGCTGATCGGTATCGAACCCTCGAAAGTGACGATCTGTCCGTCCGGTCGGCGCCAGCGATACAGTTCCTCGCTGCGGATCAGGCTGCCATCGGCAGGAACAGCCGCGTCGTAGCGGATTTCCTGACCTTCTGACGGCACGAAGGTCAGGCGCTCACCGTCTGCGTCGAACACGATGCGAGTCCGGCCTTCTCGAGTCAGCACCCTATCGAAGTCGTGTCGCCAACCCCGTCCGATCGGTGTTCGTTCGGGTAGATCCGGTGACGGTGGGGTCAGCCACTCTATCAATGACGACGGCAATCGATCGCGCACTGCGATCCGCTCACCTTGTGCCGGCAGCGTCACTGGGTGATCGTCGGAAGCTCCCTTGAAACCGGCGTTGATCTGTGCAGGTGTCGGAGTTGTGTAAAACGCAGCCAGCACCAGCAAGCTGTAGAACAACGTGTGAATCGACATTCCCTGTCGCTCGATAGGCTATCCCTTCCCGGGATGAGTCGAGCCTACGTGACGTCGAACCCTTGCGGCAACTCGCGGGACCCCATCCGGCCCGCTGGCGTTCCGGAAGTGCGACAACACCCGATGATTCACCAGAAACTACTGATGCTCATATCAGTGAACCATCGAGACTGTCGTGGATGTCGAGCGCAGTGGTGCATCGATATCACCTTCACGCATCGCTAGGGCTGCTGCGCGTAGAGCACGACCACCCTTTGCTGCGCATCTTCCTCGTCATCGGGTTGGTAGGCAGCCGCCGCATCCTCCCCGAAGCCGGTCATTGCGCGAATCTTCGTATAGTCCAGTCCGCTCTGGATCAAGTATGAACGAACCGCTGTCGCGCGTTCGAGGGCAAGGCGCTGGTTGTAGTCAGCGTCTCCGCGACGGTCGGTAAATCCGAAGATTGATACTCCGGTCATGCGGTTCTTTTCCTGAGCAATGAACGAGTCGAGTACCTCCTTCGCATCCGGCGCAATCTCGATGCTGTTGCGGTCAAAGTAGATCTTGTAGACGATATTCTTTCCTTCGATCCTGGCAGTGAGTTCATCCTCGGTCACGAACCCGCTGTTGTTCAGCGCATCGACCTGCTCGCGTACCTCACTGATGGAACTGGCCAGTTCTGCGTCCGGCGCGACCGGCATTGATTCGAGCCGCTCCTCGAGCGCGCTGATCTGAGCTTTCAGCGCGTCTTGCGTCGCCTGGGCATTCTCGGCAGCGGCAGACGTCTCGGGCAACGCCTGCACGCGGGCTTCAAGTGCTTCGAGACGAGCACGCGTGGCATCGAGTTCGGCGTATCGGTCGGCATTGGCGACCTGCTCACCATCAACGTCAGTTGTCGATGGTAGCTCTGCGTCGCTGCCGATACGCGCCTCGAGTGCGGCGATTTCCTGACGAAGATCGGCCTGGAGCTCATCGAGCGTCAAAGAGCCGGATGCTTCCGCCAGCCTCGTCATCCGGTTTTCCAGCGCAGCGAGACGCGGCTCGATGTCCGATTTCTCGTTGCCTCGGGCAGCTGTGCTCGACGCGTCCGCCCGTTGTTGCGCCAAAGCCGTCTTGATTCGTTCATCGACAAGCTGGTCGATGCGCTCGGATGAGATGAGGTCCGCGGACCGTTCTTCCTGACGAGAAGCAAGTTCGCTGAGCCGCTTGTCGAGCTCGTCCAGGCGCTCAACGGTCGACGCATCGGGAGCAGCGCTGGCAGCGTCAGGCGACGCAGCCGTGTTTGCGGCCTGTATGGCTGCGGCGGTTGTCTGTGCGACAGCGTCATTGGCCGCGGTCGTTGCTGCACGGGTGGCGGCGTCTGTCGCTGCGGCCGTCGCTGCACTTGTCGCCGCCTCGGTCGCAGCGTCAGTTGCGGCTTGCGTTGCTGCACTGGTGGCAGCCTCGGTCGCAGCATCCGCATTCGCCTGCAACCGGGTCTGATCGTTCCGACCAGATTCTGCCAGCGTCTTCTCGAGCGATTCCAGTCTGGCAACCAATTGCGCGACGTACTCGGGATCGGCGCCAGCACCGACGCTGCCGGAGCCCATACTTTGCACGCCACTCTTTCCGGCATCGCCGGTCACGCCATCGCGAATCGCGACGACGCCCCCGTCGAGCCGCTGCAGCAGGCCCATCGCCTGAGCGCGAGCGTCATCGACCGTTGCAGTGGGATTTTCTACCTTCCACCACGCCGCGCCCATCCCCAGAGCCAGCAACAGGAGAATGCTAAGCGCCTTCATCAGCCCGCCGGTTCGTCGAGTTCCAGAACCAGCACACCGAGCGGTGGCAGAGCAAGCTCGAGACTGCATGGCCGCTCGTGGTGCGGCTCCTCCCGAGCGCTGAGCGAACCGCCCGAACCGGCTTCCGTGTCGGTGCCGCAGTTCGCCCCGCTCCCGCCATACTTGCGTGCATCGCTGTTCAATCGCTCCACATAGCGGCCTGGCTTGTCAACGCCGATACGATAGTCATAACGCACGATCGGGGTGAAGTTGCAGACAGTTACCGTCGCCTTTTTTCGGTCAAGGGAATATCGATAGTAGGAGATGATGCTCTGCGCCGAGTCCTGACAATCGATCCACTCGAATCCACGGCCGTCACAGTCCGTCTCATGCAGTGCCTGCATGTCTTTGTAGAGAGCGTTCAGGTCACGTACCAGCGCTTGCATTCCGCTATGCAAAGCTTGCTCCAGAAGGTGCCAGTGCAGGCTTCCATCGTGTGCCCATTCCGCATTCTGGGCAAATTCACTGCCCATGAAATTCAGCTTCTTGCCCGGATACGTAAACATCATTGTGTAGAGAGCGCGCAGATTGGCGAACTTCTGCCATTCATCACCCGGCATCTTGCCAATCATGGAGCCCTTTCCATAAACCACTTCGTCGTGCGAAAACGGCAACAGGAAGTTTTCGCTGAACGCGTAGATCATCCCGAAGGTAAGGTTGTTGTGGTGATACTTCCTGTACGCCGGATCGAGGCTCGCGAATTCGAGGATGTCGTGCATCCAGCCCATGTTCCACTTGAATGTGAAGCCAAGTCCGTCAGCCCAGGTCGGGTGGCTTACACGCGGGAATGAGGTAGATTCCTCTGCCAGCGTCATGGCGCCCTCGGCATGGACCAGCTCGTTCATTCGCTTCAGGAAGGCTATCGCTTCGAGGTTCTCCCGACCGCCATACTGGTTGGGAATCCACTCCCCGTCATTCCTTGAATAGTCGAGGTACAGCATCGAGGCGACGGCGTCGACCCGCAATCCATCGAGATGGAATTCACGCACCCAGTAAACTGCGTTCGACAACAGGTAGTTCGCGACTTCACGTCGACCGAAGTTGTAGATCAGCGTATTCCAGTCCTGATGGAAACCCTGTCGCGGGTCGGCGTGCTCGTAGAGGTGAGTGCCGTCGAAGTTGCCGAGGCCGTGCTCGTCCGAGGGAAAGTGCGCAGGAACCCAGTCCATGATGACGCCGATGCCTGCCACATGACAGCTGTCCACGAACCAGCGAAAGTCGTCCGGACTTCCGAAGCGCGAGGTCGGCGCATACAGACCGATGGGCTGATAACCCCAGGAAGGCGCATAGGGATGTTCGGTGATCGGCATCAGTTCGACATGGGTGAAGCCGTTCTCGACCAGGTAGGGAACGAGCTGCTCGGCAAGCTCCCGATACGACAAGGACGTGCCTTGTTCGCCATGGCGCCAGGAACCTGCGTGCATCTCGTAGACAGAAACGGGCTTGTGCCGCATGTCTTGGCCGCGCTCGTCACGTAGCCAGTCCTCGTCGCGCCAGACGAAACGACTGTCGAAGACGATCGAGGCATTACCCGGTGGCTGTTCGAAGTAGCTGGCGTAGGGGTCGTGCTTCAACGGCAACAGCTCACCGTTCGGGCCGTGCAATTCGAATTTGTAGAGTGTCCCGCCGCGCAACGCCGGAATGAACATGTCCCACAAGCCACTGCCCGGGTGCGAACGCATGACGTGGCGGCGCCCGTCCCAGTCGTTGAAGTCGCCGACGACGCTGACCCGTGTGGCGTTCGGTGCCCAGGTGGCGAAATGGACGCCATCGACACCTTCGAGCGATGTCACGTGGGAGCCCAGAATTCGATAGAGCTGCTGGTGCGTGCCCTCACCGGCGAGGTGACGATCGAGCTCGCCGATGCAGGAGGGCATGGAATACGGGTCTGCCGATTCCCACAGGTTGTCGCCGAGACGATATTCCAGCTTGTAGCGTCCCGCGCCGCCACCGCCGATCCGTGCGGCGAAAAGCCCGCGCTCGTCCATGCATTCGAGCTCGAATTGACGGCCGTCCTCGGCGAGTACCGTCACGCTGTCGACCTTGGGGTGAAAGACCCTGATGATCGTCGCGTCGGTGCCGGACGCGTGCTGTCCCAGAACGGCAAACAGTCGACCGTGGCGACCCTCGGCAATGGCCGTGATCTCGTCCGGGTGAATAAGACTGCGATCCAGCTTTTCGTCGCTCATGAATACAGCTCGTTGATGTAGCGTTTTGCGCTTTCACGCCAGGGAAAGCGGCGTGCCTTTGCCGCATCGACGATGGCAGTCCACCGCTCGGGTTCGTTTTCTCGCAGCGTCAGCGCATCATCGAGTCGCTGCAGGAAGGCGGTTGCCTGGGCACCGATGGAGTCTCCGGAGAAGGCAAACCCGTCCTCGTCATCGTCGACCGTATCGGCCAGACCCCCGACGGCGTGCACCAGGGGAGGTTGACCGGCCTTCATGGCGAGCATCTGACTGATACCACAAGGTTCGAAAGAGCTGGGCATGAGGAACAGGTCGCCATTCTCGAACAGCAAGTCTGACACCGGGAGCGAGAACCTGCGAATGAAACAGAAGTTCGCGTGCCGCGCCGCGAGCCTCTGACACGCCCTCTGCAAGGCCTCGTCGCCGGTGCCAAGCAATACCAGCTTGCCGCGACCGGCCAACCGTTCGAGTAGCGTATCGAGTACCTCGCGCCCCTTCCCATCGCGATGCAGCAAGAGCGAGACCTTCTGTGCGGTGAGTCGACCCACACTGGTCAACAAGTGCCGTGGCCGGGGCTTCGCCTGCCAGCCTACCAATCGCTGGTGAGCGAGATAGTCTGCGGCGGGCAGAACATCGGTATTTCCGAAAGTCGCAAGGAGTTCATCTGCAAGTGTCGCGGTGAGCGCCAGCCAGGACGCGGGCTCATGCGCTGCCGTACCGGTATTCGAGGCTGACTGCGCCGACGCTGTCGCGTTGGGTGACCTGTTTATCGGCGGTATCGTGTCTGCCGGATAGTCGATTCCGTTGACGATGCCGAACAGCTGGCCCTTGCCGTGGATCTTGCCGAGATCGGCTTCGAGGCCTTCGCCCCCGTGAAAGCCGCGCGCCGGGTCGTTCGGGCGAATGATGTCCCGTGCATAGGTCGGTGACACCGTGTGCACCCGATCCGCCAGCCGGATAGCGGTGGCCATCGGATTGATGCAATCGGACCAGCGCGGATCGACGATGCGATCTTTCTGATACTCGAGGTCCGGATACCACACCGCGAGAGAAGACGCATCCCCGCCAAGTGGCCGGATACCTTGCAGCGATAGGTTGTGAATGCCGTACACCGTGCGAATCCGGGCGAGCGGGGCGAACGAGCGATCGAAGGCGAGGAGCGCGGCGGCGAATGCCGTGTGCCAATCGTGCAGGTGAATGACATCCACCGTCGAGACCTCGCCGCGCGCGCGAAGGAGTCCGTCTCGGATGGCGCAAAGCGCAGCCATGGAATACAGCGCAAACTTGGTCGCGTCGCTGGCGAAGGTGCGGCCCGGCGCGTCATCACAGTATATCACTCCCGGCCCACCCACCGCGAAATACGGATGGTGCAGCACATACTGGGTGACTCCCGTTGTCGACAATGTGGTCAGCTCGTGGATCTCTACTCTTTCAAGATTGCTGGCGAAGGGCACACTGAAAGCCGTGATCAGCTTCGCATCCGGCCGCTCGTGAAAACGCCCGTAAGCCGGCACGATAACCGAGACCGCCACCCCTTCAGCTTCCATGGCAGGGGGGAGATCGCGAATGACATCACCGATACCCCCCACCTTGCCGCCGGGAATGCGATCGTTCTCGGCGGCGAGCATGCAGACGTGCATGTTCAGCGCAGGCGGTGCAACAATTGACCGAAATGATCGGGCGTGACCAGCGTCACGCCGCTGTCGGTAACGCGGAAGCCGCGTGCGCGGTCCGCCTCGGCGTCGTGTCCGATCTCGATGCCTTCAGGCAGGATCGTGCCGGTGTCGATGACCGCCTTGCGGATACGGCAGCGCCGGTTGACCACCGCGCCCGGCATGATGACCGATTCGCTGATTTCGGAGTAAGAGCGAACCCGTACGTTGCTGAACAGGAGCGAGCCCTTGACGGTGCCACCCGAGACGATGCAGCCACCCGAGATGATGCAGTTGATGGCCGTACCACGACGCTCACCGTCGTCGTGGACGAATTTGGCCGAGGGCAATTGCATCTGATAGGTGTAGATCGGCCACTGTTCGTCGTAGAGGTCGAGTTCCGGCTCGAAGCCGACGAGTTCCATGTTTGCCTCCCAGAACGCGTCGATGGTTCCCACGTCGCGCCAGTACGGCTGTTGGCCAGGGTTGTCGTCCCCGAGGCGGTAGGCATAGACATCATGATCCTTGACAAGGACCGGCAGGAAGTCGGTGCCGAAATCGTGTGAGCTGTTCTTGTCGTCGGCATCACGGATCAGCTCACGGTAAAGAAAATCGGTGTGGAAGACATAGTTGCCCATCGAGGCGAGCACACGACCCGGCTTGCCGGGCATCTCGGCTGGCTTCGCCGGTTTCTCCTGGAATTCGAGCACGCGGCCTTCCTCATCGACTTTCATGACGCCGAAGGCACCAGCCGCTTCCTCGACGGACACCTCCACACAGCAGACGGTCATGTCGGCACCACGACTCGCATGCGCCGAGATCAACGGGCCGTAGTCCATCTTGTATATATGGTCGCCACCGAGAATCAGCACGTAGCTCGGATCGTGGGTGCGGATGATGTCGATATTCTGGAAGACAGCGTCGGCCGTGCCCTTGTACCAGCCCTTGTCGACTCGCATGCTCGCCGGCAGGATTTCGACAAATTCACCGAACTCAGCCTTGAACCCGGACCAGCCACGCATGAGGTGCCGCACCAGTGAGTGCGACTTGTACTGCGTCGCGACACCAACGCGCCGGATGCCGGAGTTGATGCAGTTCGACAGGGCGAAGTCGATGATCCTGAATTTCCCACCGAAGGGCACCGCCGGCTTCGCTCGCCACTCGGTAAGTTCATGGAGTCGACTGCCTTGTCCACCCGCCAGGATCAGTGCGAGCGTCTCCTTTGTCAGTCTCGAGATATGGCGTTCGTCCTGCTGGCTCATGCGTGGGTTCCGTTTGACCGTGAGCGGGATGTTGCCTCTTCACTGACGTGAGCTTAACGGAGGCGATCGCATGCTGGCAAAGGCGATGTAGGTTCGCTAGAGTGACGGCCGGATTTTTGCCTGTCAATCAAGCGCATGGCTTTCCTGCCGCCACCATCATTCTGGAGGCGTGCGCGATTCGCCACGGTATTGCAAAGGAAATTGGCGCAGCCGAGGCGTCACAGCTGCGATGGAAACCGCTATAACGATGCCCATGACTGAAAACAACGATTCGGCACGTCGCGCTGCCACCTCGACCTATCCTTCGACCACCAGTGGACCGGGAGCGGCCGGCTCGGCGCGCTCACTGGTGCCACCGGATGAAAGCTGGACAGAAGCTGCCGAGCCTCTTTCCAGCGATGCCGGCACCTTGAAGCATGCGATCGCAGGACATTTCTCGCACACCCTCGGGCGCGATCTCGATCATTCGTCGCCGCAATATCTCTACACTGCCGTCGCGTTGGCGGTACGGGAACGCTTGATGGATCGGTGGCGTGCGACGCGACTGGCCGCCGAAGCCGACGGAGCGCGACGCACCTGCTACCTGTCGCTCGAGTTCCTTATCGGCCGCTCGTTGTCGAACGCCGTTCACAACCTCGGACTCGCAGGTCCGCTCGGGCAGGCTCTCAACGACCTTGGCGTGTCGCTGGAAGACATCGCCGAGCTCGAGTTCGATGCGGGGCTCGGTAACGGCGGTCTGGGTCGCCTGGCGGCCTGTTTCCTCGACAGTTGCGCGTCGCTCGGCCTGCCGGTGACCGGCTACGGTATTCGCTATCGCTATGGCATGTTCCGACAGAGCATCGAGAACGGCTATCAGGTGGAGCACCCGGACAACTGGTTGCGTGACGGCCACGTGTGGGAACTGGAGCGGCCAGAACTCATCTGCCGCGTTCGATTCGGCGGCCACGTCGAAATCGCGAGCGATGAGAACGGCCGCGAGCATCGAGTCTGGATGTCCGCCGATGATGTGCTGGCCGTGCCTTATGACGTGCCGATACCAGGCTACGGCAACGATGTCGTCAATACCTTGCGGCTCTGGTCGGCCGCGGCGACCGATGAATTCAACCTGCACGAATTCAACGCGGGGGGGTACACCGAATCGGTTGCCTCGAAGAATTCGGCAGAGAACATAACGATGGTTCTCTATCCCAACGATGCGAGCGAGAACGGCAAGGTGTTGCGGCTCAGGCAGCAGTATTTTCTCGTCGCGGCGAGTCTAGCCGATGCGCTACGCACCTGGTTGCGTGAACATGACGGTCTGGACGGTTTCGCCGACGCCCATTGTTTCCAGCTCAACGACACGCATCCGAGCATGGCCATCGCCGAACTCATGCGCCTGTTGGTCGACGAGCACGATCTCGAGTGGGGAGCGGCGTGGTCAATCGTCTCCAGGGTCATGGCCTACACCAATCACACCCTGCTGCCCGAAGCGCTCGAGTGCTGGTCGTTCGGCATGCTCAAGTCCTTGTTGCCGCGTCCCGCGGAAATCATTGACGAGATCAATCGTCGCTTCCTGGTAGAGATCGAGAAGCAGTGGCCAGGCGACGTTCAGCGTCGCGCGGAAATGTCGATCGTATCCTTCGATGCACAACCGGTCGTACGGATGGCCCATCTCGCCATTGTCGGCAGTTTTTCCGTCAACGGTGTGGCCGCACTGCACTCGAGACTGTTGCGCGAGGGTTTGTTTCGCAACTTCAACGAGCTGTGGCCGGCGCGATTCAACAACAAGACCAATGGCGTCACACAGCGTCGCTGGATGCAACAATGCAACCCTGGATTATCTGCGCTGCTCGACGACGTCGCAGGCCCGGAATGGGTCTGTGATCTCGAGCGTGTGACCCGGCTCATGCCACTCGCAGACAAGCCGGCCTTTCAGACACGCTGGCGCGAGGTGCGTAATGCCAACAAGCAGCGTCTGCTCGACCTGGTCGCGACGCGCACCGGCACGCTCGGCTCGACCGACATGCTGTTCGACGTGCAGGTGAAGCGCATGCACGAATACAAGCGCCAGCTCTTGTGTGCGCTGCACGCGGTGCACTGCTACCTGACACTGATCGAGGATTCACCTGATGAATTCTGTCCGCGACTGATCCTGATCGCCGGCAAGGCGGCACCGGGTTATCACATGGCCAAGGCGATCATCAAGCTGATTACCAGCGTGGCCCGCGTGATAGAGGACGATCCGCGCACCAGGGACCGGCTCAGGCTGGTGTTTCTTCCTGACTACAACGTCTCGGCCATGCAGGTCATCTGTCCGGCCGCTGATCTTTCCGAGCAGATTTCCACGGCTGGAAAGGAAGCGTCAGGCACCGGCAACATGAAATTCATGATGAACGGCGCGGTCACCATCGGAACCCTCGACGGCGCGAACGTCGAGATCCTGGATGCCGTCGGCAGTGAGAATTTCTTTCAGTTCGGTCTGGATGTCGCCGGCGCCGAGGAGATGCGTACCCGCTATCGACCGGCGGAAATCATCGCCGCTGATTCGCGCGTCCGTCGCATCATGGCGGCATTCGATTCGGGGCAGTTCGATGCCGATGCGGCCGAATTGATTCGCAGCGTCATCGATGCGGCGCGAAGCCCGGATGATCCCTGGTTGACCATTGCCGACTTGCCTGACTATCTCGACGCGCAAGCCCGCGTGGCCGATGCCTGGCTGGATCAGCCCCGTTGGGCACGGATGAGCATTCTCAATACAGCCAGTAGCGCCGGCTTCTCCACCGACCGGACCATGCGCGAGTACAACAGCGATATCTGGAAGCTGGAGGTTGTCACGCCACCGCCGGTCACGGGTGCGTCGACGTGATATCGACACACCAACAGAGCGACTGAACACGATCGTGAGCCAGCCCTTTCCGCTGGGTGCCTCGGCCGATGCCGAAGGGGTCAACTTTGCGTTGTTCTCTGCGCATGCGACTGCCGTGGAAGTCTGCCTGTTTGATGCCGAGGGCACGAGGGAGCTGTCGCGTGTACCGTTGAGACGACGGACCGATGACGTCTGGCACGGTCATCTTCCGGGACTTGCCGTGGGTCAGGTCTATGGATACCGGGTTCACGGCCCCTACGATCCTGTCGAGGGGCATCGCTTCAATCCTCACAAGCTTCTCCTGGATCCGCACACACGTGAGCTCCGGGGTGAACTCCGCCACGATGACGCGCTCTATGGTTTCGTGCGTGGCCACCCCGACGCCGACCTGAGTTTCGATGTTCGTGACAGTGCTGCCTTTGTGCCGAAGAGCGTGGTGTGTGCGCGACCAGGGGCAGGTGGCAGTAGCGCTGGTGGTGCAGCGGACCGGCTGCACCGGGAGGTGTCGCCCGGCACCGCTTGTGACTCCGACCGTGATGCGCAAGATCTCATCTATGAGGCGCATGTCCGCAACCTGACCATGCAGTTTCCCGGGGTCCCGAGCGCGTCACGTGGCAAGTTTGCAGGCGTTGCCTCAGAGCCTGTTCTCGCTCACCTGCAGAGGCTGGGTGTGCGCGCGCTCGAACTCCTGCCGGTGCACGCTTTCATCGATGATCACTTTCTGGTCGAGCTGGGCCTGGTCAATCACTGGGGATACAACACGCTTGCGTTCATGACGCCGGCTGCTCGTTACGCACAGCGTGACCCTGCCTCGGAATTTCAAGCGATGGTCCAGGGAATTCATGCAGCCGGCATCGAGGTCTACCTCGATGTGGTCTACAACCACAGCTGCGAGGGCAATGAACTCGGGCCGACCTTGTGCTACCGGGGTATCGACAATGCTTCCTACTATCGGCTCGAGCAAGATTGCAGGTTCTATGTGAACGACACGGGTTGTGGAAACACGTTCGCGGTCGAGCACCCGCGCGTCTTGCAGTTGGTCATGGACAGTCTCAGGTTCTGGGTTGGCGAGATGGGCGTTGACGGATTTCGCTTCGATCTCGCATCCGTGCTCGGTCGGGAAGCACACGGATTCGACGAGGGCGCGGCCTTCTTCGATGCCGTACGGCAGGATCCGGTGCTGGCTGGCATCCAGCTGATTGCGGAGCCCTGGGACATCGGCCCGGGCGGCTATCAACTTGGTGGTTATCCGCAAGGCTGGGCTGAATGGAACGATCGCTTTCGTGACACCGTACGCCGCTTCTGGGCGGGTGAGCCGGATCTGCTCGGTGGTCTTTCCGAGTGCCTGCTCGGCAGTAGTCGCGTATTCGAGTCACGACGACGCAACACCTCGGCGAGCATCAACTTCGTCACCGCCCACGACGGCTTCACCCTGGCGGATCTTGTCGCCTATGAGAGGAAGCACAATGAACTGAATCGCGAAGGAAATCGCGACGGTCATGGTGCCAACCATTCGAACAACCATGGCACTGAGGGCATCACGTCGAATACTGCCATTCTGGAGGCCCGGCAACAGACCCAGCGAAACGTGTTGGCAACCTTGTTGCTTGCACAGGGAACACCGATGCTTTTGGCGGGCGACGAAGTGGGGCACACGCAAGGTGGCAACAACAACGCTTATTGTCAGGACAATCCTGTCTCCTGGATCGACTGGCAGGCTGGCACCGATGACGCTGAGCTCTTGAACTTTCTATCCGATCTTGTCGAATTGCGGGCCGCGGAACCGGTGCTCAGGCGGAGCAGACATCTGCATGGCGATTGCCGGTCGCCGTCGACAGGATTGCCCGATGCCAGTTGGCTCGATACCGAGGCCATGCCGATGACTGCGACAGACTGGCACGATCCAAAGGCGTTTCTGGCCCTGCAACTGATCGGTGATGCCACCGACGACCGTTTCGAGGAGGCTGTCGGTGCCAATCTGTTGATCATGATCAACGGTGGCCAAGAGTCTCTGGATTTTCCGCTGGAAGGTCGTCACGTTCATGACGGCGCCTGGCACATCGTTCTGAACACCGGGAGGGCCGTAAATCCCTTCGCAGAGAGCCCCGGGAACGTGACGCAGTCGAGAAACATGAAGGTGGCACCGCGTTCAGTCCTCGTTGCACGCTGTTACACTGATTGATGGGCGGTGACGATCACTGCCCGTCCACAGGGAACTTTCGTTTCGGGAAGCGGTTCGCTCCCGGCAGGAGTAGCGCTAAATGACGGACGCCCGGTAATGAAGGAAACACTTCCTGCAACGCACTTGATGCGTCAATTCCTGTTGTTTGTTCTCGTTGTCCTGTTTTTGCTGCTGCTGCTGCGCGCAGGCCATGCGCTCTGGCAGTTCGATGCCGTCAAGAGCATGGCAGACTCGACCGGGCACCCGGAACGTATCTTCCTCACTGGCTTGCGCTTCGATCTGGCTCTGATCGGCCTGTTATGTGCCGTGCCTGTCGTGCTCGGCCCGCTGCTCGCGATGTTCGAGGGCACACGCTGGCTTGCCAAATGGCTCGTCGTACTCTGGCTGTTCGGCGGGCTTGCCTTTGTCCTGTTCACAGAACTCCTGACACCCTTGTTCATCGTGAGTGCCGGTGAACGGCCGGATGCCGGTGCCATTGCAGACACGGCAGGCCTCGCCAATCTGGTCAGAAGCGCCGCGGCGCGTTACCCGGTGCCGAGCGCCGTCGCCAGTCTGCTGGTCGCGCTGATCCTGATTGCGTATCTCGCGCGAATGGAGATTGCCCGGTTCCTGCGCTATCCCTTGTCACGGCCGTCTGCCATCTTGCTGGCGATTGTCGGTGGCTTGCTGTGCGTCCTCGCCGTGCGTTCAGAATTCACGTTCGTCGGGCAGTCGCTATCGCACGAGGCGGCCGTTCTGGGCGGCCCGCCGGTTGTCGATCAGCTGACGATGAACAGTGGCTGGACGACCTTGCAGTCCTTGATTCCGCGCTGATACCGTCAGCAGCTGCCAGCGTCTTCCCAGGCACGGACGTAATCGATCCGGAAACTTGCCGGGAAGGCCGTGTCCGCATCGGGTGCACCGGGCCAGCCTCCACCGACGGCAAGATTCATCAGAAAGTGTACCGGGCGCGTGAAATCGTCGGGTGTCGAGTGTTGCGCTACCGGTTCGTGATCCAGAAACCAGGTCACCGTTTCGGGCGTCCAGACGATGCTGTAGAGATGGAAGTCCAGGCTCAGGTCGGCCGTTCTTGTCTCATAGCCATGTGAGGTCAACTCTCCCGTCTGATTAGTGTGGAGTGTGGTGTGGAGCACGTCCGGTGTGTGCCCGAGCGATTCCATGATGTCGATTTCGGGCAGGACGGCGACACCTTCGGGCCAGCTGTCGAAACTCGGCAGAAGCCAGAGAGCCGACCAGAGTCCGCGACCGCTCGGAATTTGCACGCGGGCTTCAAAGCGACCGTACTTCTGGGAGAAAGACTTTTCTGTCGTCAGTACGCCTGACACGTAGCCTTGCCTTGCAACCTTGTCGGCGAGTGTCGCGGGGGTTCGTCTAGCAATGATGCTGAGCGTGCTGTCGTCGACTTCGAAAGGCGACAAACCGTGTTCGGCAGGGTCGATGTAGTACTGCAACTCGCGGTTGATGATCGTATCGCGACCCCAGATGTACCGTGATCGCCAGCGGCCTTCGACAGGGTCTGCCTGGCCGGATTCGTCGCGTAGGTCGAGTGTGTCGAACTCGTCGAGAAAGGTCTCCTGCCAGCATCGATCGTCGAGCGGCGGTGTGTCGACGACAGCAGCCTGACTTGCTGCCAGCGCCGTCAGGGCGAAGCAGAGCGTCGTCGTCATCCGAGTCGCAAGTCGCTTCATGGTTCGCGCTTCTGAAACCAGTTCCAGGCGTGCTGGATGGCGTGATCGATATCGGCGAACTCGGGTTGCCAGCCAAGCGTGTTCATCGCGAGGGAGGCGTCGGCGACGAGTTCCGGTGGGTCACCTGCCCGTCGCGCCGAGAGGTTGTAACCGATGTCGATACCGGTAATGCGGCGGCAGGCATCGATCACCTCAAGCACGCTGTAACCCCTGTTGACGCCGAGGTTGAAGCGTTCCGCGCCGCTCGCAGGCTGGTTTTGAAGTCGAGCCAGGGCGGCAAGGTGCGCACTGCAGAGGTCCTCGACGTGGATATAGTCGCGCACGCAAGTGCCATCACGCGTGTCGAAGTCGTCGCCGAAGACACGGAGGCTCGTGTCTGCCGGGTCTCCTCCGGCAGCGACTCGCATCGCCTCGAACAATACCAGGGGCAGTAGATGCGTTTCCGGCTCGTGGCGCTCGCCAAGGCTACCGTCTGCAGCACAGCCCGATGCATTGAAGTAGCGCAGGGAGATACTGCGGAAATCATAGGCTGTTGCGTAGTCGTCGAGCAGATGCTCGATCATGAGCTTCGATCGTCCGTAGGGATTGATCGGATGCTGAGGCGTCTCTTCGGTGATCGGCAGCGATGCTGGAACACCATAGGTTGCACAGGTCGAGGAGAACACCAGCCGATTCACATCGTGCGCTCGCATGGCGTCGACAAGGTTCTGCGTACCGCCAACGTTGTTTCGATAGTAGCGAGCCGGCTGTTCGACCGATTCGCCTACATAGGCAAGGGCTGCGAAATGCATGACGGCATCGATCGGCTTCTCTGCCAGGACCCGGTCAAGGGCATCCCGATCGGCGAGGTCGCCGACACGAAGAAGATCGGCCGGTACGGCGTCCGCGTTCCCTCGGGAAAGGTCGTCAAAGACGATCACGTCATGCCCGCCCTGGCGCAGGCGTCGCACCATGTGCGAACCGATATAGCCGGCACCGCCGGTCACGAGGATGGTTTGCGTCATCGGGTCTTTCCCTGTTTGTCCACTACGGGCCTTCGTGCCGAGACCGCACCTGGCACATCCTGGCGCGGATGAACCTGTTCTGCGACGACATCCGCTTCGGCCTGCAGTGATTCCAGGCGCCGGTCGCGCAGCCTTTTCTTCAGATCGCGTCGCTGCGCCAGAGTTTCACGCCGGGGTGTCGCGCTGACGCGTTCACGATGGCCGAGATGAGGCCCGAAGGAATTCGGCCTTTCACCAGGCACCAGCGTCACTTGCTGCAACATGCTTATCGGCAACGCGACCAGGTAGATCCAGAAAAGATCACGATTGACCAGCAGTCGCGCTTCGGAATAGTTGCTGACCAGCAAGGCAACGGTAAATCCGAGCACGAATCCCAGGCCGGGCTGGGGGCGTCGGTACTGGCACCAGATGGTTTCGGCCAGCTGTTGCCCCACCAAGATGACCATCAGCACGGTGGCCGGCAGCCCGATTTCTGATGCGATCTGCAACAGGCCATTGTGTGCGTGGTAGACCTTCCACTTGATGTCCGTCAGGCTTTCCTGAATCCACAGGCTGGTCTCGGTCGGAAACCAGATCGTGCCGTAGCCGTAGCCGGTCAGCGGACGTGACAGGATGAGACGCCAGGTTTCCTGCCAGACTTCTGTACGCCCGGTCAGGTCGCCGGAGCGCCCGATCAATTCGGCCGTGTCGATCGAGCGGAAGGCGATGAAAGCGAGAATGCTGACGATGACGCCGAGCAGGATCATCGGGAAGGCGCTCAGTTTCAGTTCGGTGGCCGCATACACGTACAGCATGACCAGCACGGCAACGACGAGCGCCAGTACGCTCGTGGCAGAAACACTCTGCACCAGACACAGCATCGCCAGAGCGCTCATTACCATCCAGCCGAGACGGACGGTCAGGCGCTGGCGCTCGGCAGCGCGAAAGGCGAACAGCATGACGGCAATCGCTGCCCAGAAACCCAGGGTGTTCTTGGAAGCCATGACGCCCCGCCAGACAAGGCGTCCTTCGTACTCGGCAATACCGAGCGCGGGTACGTACAAGGATGCACCGATCGACAGCACGATCAGTATCGCCAGAACCCGGGCGGTAATCCGCACGATCTCGTGGAGGGGCATGCGAATGCCGATGTAGACGGCCACCAGCGTCGAACCGGCGAGATGCAGGCCCCGTTCGAGCGACAGTCGCGGATCGATCGACCAGAAAGCCGAGAACAGTGTCACCGCGATCAGCAGCGTCAATGGCAGTCGGTAGCGGACCAGCCAGGTGACCCAGTCGACGCCGTAGGCGGCAAACAGGCCGATGGCTGCAAACAGGTACATCAGTGCCCACAGCAGCGTCACCATGGCGGCGAGCGTGGTTGTCATGCCGGACGGCAGGTTGAGTGCCACCGACAGCGTGAAACTCGAGCCCTGCAGCAAGGCGAGCCAGAGCATGAGGCGCTCGGGAAGGGGTGAGCGCCAGGGTTGTTGCAGCGTGGTAACGCGTGACGTCTTCATCGGCGCCATCGTCAGAAGGATTCGCGGCGCACGGTCTGTCTGCCCAGATGTGCCAGCAGCTTGCCGCGCCCGCGCCAGCGCATCAGTTTGCCCTTCATCGACAGTGGTCGGTAGAGAAGCCCGCCAAACGCAACCAGTTCGGCGGCGAGCAGCAGTCCTGCGGTCTTTGTACCTCTCTGCAACGATGCGCCGAGCGTGGGCTCGAGCATCTGCGCAGCGCGAACTCGACCGTTGGCAACGTTGACGACCCGGTGCCTGAGCCAGTCCGGGGCGAGACGTTCCGTCGGCACATGTTCGTGGACAACGGCGTTGGCAGCCCAGTGCATGCGTGCACCCAGGGAGGAGAGTTGCATGAAGAAAGCCAGATCCTCGCTACCCGACTCGGCGAAATCCGAATGGAAGAACTCGGGCGCCAACTGTGCGAGCGTGCGCGCGCGGATCAGGAAGTTGCCGCCTGCCTGAAGGGTGCAGGCCGCTTCGTCCGGCAGATACATGTCAGCGCCGTAGTAAGGAATACGCGCCAGTGCAGGGTCGCTACCTTCGGGAAATACCGAACGCGTCGGACCGCCGACAGCATCGGCGTCAGTCGATTGCTGGACACGGAGAAGCTCCGCCAGCCACGCTTGCGATGGCCATTCGTCATCGTCGAGAAATGCGATCAAAGGGTCCCTCGCCAGCTCGGAATCATCCGGATCGAACGCACTCACGACCGCCAGGGCTTCGCGGCAGGCGGCATTTCTTGCGGGCGATATCCCGCCTTCGAGAACGACGGCCGTGTGCAGGCGATACGGATAGTCGGCCGGCAAGCCTTCACAGGTGCGCAGGCCTTCCTGTCCTTGTGCATCACTGTCGATGACGACAACGTCCAGAGTGGGGCGCGAACCGTCAGCAAGTTCGAGGTCACACAGGCCGTCGAGCAGGCGGCGCAGACCGGCAGGGCGTCGAAAGGTACAGATGGCGACAACGATGCTCATGTCTCAGCGTTGATCATCTCGGCGTTGTTCACCTCGGCTTTGTTCACGGTGCGGCAACGGAGGAGCGCGTGTCGTCGACGGCGTCGAGTGCGCGCGACAGGCACCAGGCGAGCAGAACGGCCATGAAGATCTCTGAGGCGAGCACACCCCATAGCGTAGCGTCGGTCGATACCGTGGCCAGGAGCGTCCACACCAGGGTGGCGCTCATGAAAGCACCCCAGACGCTCGCCAGAGCAAGCAGACGAAATTCGGACAGAGCCTGGAGTGCTGCGCTTGGTGCGTTATAGCTTGTCGCGGCCAGTGTGATGAGGCACCAGATCGTTACGATTCTGCCCATCGGGGCATCCGCATAGCGGCGCGCAAACATCAGTTCATGAATCCACGGCCAGAGCAGATAGAGCACAACCGCAAGAAACAACACGGCCATGGCAGCAAGCAGGTTGGTCGTGCGAATCTTGTTACGCACTTCGTCGTAGCGGCGGGCATCGAGATTCATCGCGATAACGGGCTTCGCCATGTTCTGCCACTGGATCAAGGCCACTCTGACCGGACCGAACAAAACGAACCCGGCCGCCAGAGGCGCGAAGGCTTCCGGACCGAGAGAGGATGTCACGATGAAACTGTGTGCCTGACCGAGGAACATCGAGGTCAGCGCACCGACCAGGGCCCAGCGAATACGACGCCAGACAGGCGGATAGCCGCGCAGCGACCCGAGATATCGCTGCGGACGTCGGCCCGATTCGTCGGGCTTGCTACGACTGTCGAGGATCCGGCGTTCGGCGAGCATCGCGATCAGGTTTGCGGCTGTCAGTGCCATGAGCACGGGGCCCACGGCAAGCGTGGGATCGCTCAGGTAAAGCATCCCGACCAGAATTGTCCCGGTGAGCACATAGACCACGTCGCCGCAGGCGACGACCAGCGCACGCGCTTGGGCAAACCCGATGGTTCGACTGTAGTGCCGCGCGGCATAGGCGGCCACGAATGCGGCCAGCCCCGTACTGATCTGCAGGGAGAAGCCGGCAAGCAGGGCATAGCTTATGCCGCCCGCCAGGAAGGCCGCGCTCAAGACCAGGTTGGCGCTCGCCAACATGGCCTTTTGAGTGGCGCGCTCCGCTGCATCCGGGATGATCGGTGTATAGATCGACAGGGGAGTCGACACCAGTGCGTTGTTGATCGCCAGCGCGAACATGGCAAGCACCCAGGCAAAGGCGAATACGCCGTACTCGTACGGTGAAACGATGCGCAACAGCACCATGTTGAGCCCGAAATGAAAGGCACTCATCAGGATCTGCGCTGCAAAGGAGCGCGGGAAGTCTGACGCGAGAAGCGTTGTCAGTCTGGCCGACCAGCTGGCTTTGGGTGCGTCGGCCTGCATGCTCACGGGGTGTCAGGGCGCTCGGATTTCGCGGTACCGAACAGGGCGTTGCGGAGCAGTATGCCGCCGAGGAGAACCGGCTCGACGGCATAGCGAAACGCGAATCGACGTGGGTTTTCCAGCAAACGGAAAGCCCACTCGAGCCCGAGACGACCGAGGATCCGAGGTGGTGTACGGACCTTGCCGGCCACGTATTCCATGCAAGCCCCGCAGGCCAGTACGGCAGGTGCTTCGATGCCTTCCCTGTGGCTCGCAATCCAGGCTTCCTGGCGCGGCGCGCCGAAGCCTATGAGGACGACCTGGCTGCCATGAGCGTTGATGCTGTCTACCACGGCCAGGCTCTCCACGCACCCCGGTGTCTGATCGAAGTAGCCGTGATGGCCGGCAATGCGGATGCCGGGTACGTCGCGTCGGATGATCTCGAGTGCCGCGTCCTGAGTCTCGGCGTCCTGACCGACATGATAGACGGGCCAGTCGTTGTCGCGTGCCATCTTCATCATCGGCATGATGAAGTCCACATAGGTCAGACGCTGTTCACGAGAGACGTCCAGGCCACACAGACGCATCAGCCAGATGACCGGCATGCCGTCTACCAGGACCGTCGATGTTCCATAGTCCCGCGCAAGATCAGCATGGGTGAAATAGGAGTAGAGCGAGTGCAGGTTGTGGTACAGCACCGTGCACGGAACACGCGTCCCTATGCGTTCAGCCAGAAAAGCCAGATATTGCTCGAGTGATCCCGGGTTGGCTTCGAATCCCAGCAAGGAGTGCCGTGGCAGGTCGGCAGACAGACGGGACATGAGGTTCGGTTCTCGTCGGAGCGGGTCGGCTCGGGGCGGAATGCAGCGAGGGCCGACTTGATCGGCCCTCGCGGGGTTCTACTTCAATATAGCGACCTTCCGCGCACTGTCCTGAGTCAGTTTGCGGAGTATCGAGCAGCGCCCTGACGGGTCTTGGCGTCGGGCTCACGGCCCTCCCCACGCCGAGCGATGCATCAGTAGGCGTTCTTGTGCGTCCAGCCCTTGAAGACCGTCAAGGCGAGTATCTTCAGATCGAGCCAGACGCTCCAGTGGCGAATGTAGTACCGGTCGTGTTCGATTCGACCGACCATGTCACTGACGCGACGGGTCTCACCACGGAATCCGTTGATCTGTGCCCAGCCCGTTATACCCGGCTTGACGGCGTAGCGTGAACCCAGTGCCGGTATCGTGTACTTGAAGTCATCGTCGAGCTTCAGCGGGTGCGGGCGGGGACCGACCATCGACATCGAGCCTTGCAGCACGTTGAACAGCTGTGGCAGCTCGTCGAGGCTAGTGCGACGCAGGAAACCACCGATTCGGGTCACGCGCGGGTCGTCCTTCTGTGCCTGTCTGAATTCCTGACTGCCGTCCTGGTACATCGAGCGGAACTTGTACACCCGAATGACTTCCTGGTGTCGGCCACGACGGGCCTGGCAGTAGAGTGCCGGCCCGGTGCTGTCGAGCTTGATCAGGATGGAGACGAGCGCCATCAGCGGGAACAGGATGACCAGTGCGATCGAGGCAAGCGCGAAGTCGACGAGCCGCTTCAGTGCGGCGCCGAATCCGGCAATGGGCCGGAGCATGGACTCGTCCATGCGCACCAGCGAATGCCAGTTGCCCGGCTCTTCGTCGAGCAGGGGCGCGTTGGCACTGGTCAGGCCCGGACTCTCGAGCGTCATGCCGCCGTCCGTGTTGTTTTCTATAGGGGCGCTAGGCACCGTTCCATCTCCTCATCATCACCGTACGCAATCGTCGTCAACGATCTGGCACGAAAGGGCTGCTGATGCCGGCGCGTGCTGCGCTGGCGGGTTGAACGGAAGTCTATACAGCCGGTTCACTACGTCCGTGTGCTGGTCGTGATATTAATGCAACGATGGAACGGTGTGCGATAAAGCTACGATTGGTCACGATTTCCGGGGTTTTCAGGGTCTTAGTCGAGTTGTTCCCGATAGTACGTGTAGTGCCGTGGCGTCGGTGTGGAAGAGCTGTTCATGATGCACCCGTTGACGCGCACACCCGAGAAGGTAAGGCGCTTCAGGGCTTCGGCAAGTTGCGGTTCCTTCACTTCACCTTCCTTGACGATGAGAATGCTCGACCCGGCATGCTTGCCGAGTGCGGCGGCCGTGGACACGCTCAAGACCGGCGGCGTATCAATGATGACGATATCGAAGCGTGGTGCGACGACCCGAATGAAAGCGCCGAATTCCCGGTCGGTCGGCATCTCTCGATTGCCGGCGTCGCCCGAATAACCCCGCGGTATGCAATAAAGATTGTCGACACGTGTCCCCTTGACCGTCTCTTTCAGTTCGGACTGGCCGCGAACCACTTCAGGCAGGCCAGGCCCCATCTCCAGCCCCAGTGACTTGTGCAACTGGCCACGCTGATAATCGGCGTCGATGAGCAGGATCCGCTTGCCCGATTGCGCCAATAGCACAGCGAGATTCAGGCTGACAAACGATTTGCCCATGCTGGGCAGAGGACTCGTGAACATCAGGACGTTATTGTGCGCGCCGGACATGACGTCCTCCAGCATCGAGCGCAATCCTCTGAGGTTCTCGATGGAATAGTCCTCGGGCTTGGAGAGTGCCAGCACGCCGCCCTTGACCTGCGGAGCTTCCGAGCTGCCACCACTGCCAGGCAGCATGCGACGAGGGTCCGTGGTGACCGCGTGGCCGATGCGGCGTTGCGCGGAGCTCTTCGGTATGTTCATGAAGACCGGCAGGCCCGAGGCGCGCTCGAGCGAGTCCTGATCGGTGATGACGGTCGACAAGGCCGAACGCAGCGTCAGCCACAGAAGGTAGAGAAAGAGGGTGGCGAGCGTTCCGCCGACAATGGCGAGTAGCGCGTTCGGTGAGATCGGTTTTCGGGGTGCGAGGGCGTCGTCGATGATTTGCACACTGCCGACATTGCCCGCCTGGGCGATCTTCGCCTTGGAAAGCTTTTCGTCCATTTCAGTGAATAGCGAAAGCTTGGTATCTACTTCGTTCTGCAGAACCGCAATCTCGCGTTCGACATCGGGAGCATTGACAATCCGGCTGGACAAGGCGCGGATCTGCTGATCGAGAACGTTGATATCGGTAATGAATCGCCGCAATGTCGGATGGTCGTTGGTATAGCGTTGCGACAGCGTATCCCGCTCGACGACCAGCTCCAGCCTTGCGGTCTCCAGCTTGTCGATCTGGGCGAGTTTGGCATCGCTCTGCGCGCTCTGGTTGATCGAGCCGGCACTCCGTCGAAATTCCGACAGGGCGATTTCGGCTGAGCGCAATTCCTGCTCGACGCGCGGCAGGTTCTCTTCATAGAACTTGAGTTCGGTGTCCGCCTGCAGATTCTCGGAGGAGAGCTTGACGTTGCGATACTCGTCGAGAATGGCGTTGGTTATCTCCGCGGATCGCGCCGGATCCTCACCGCGCAGCTTGACGGTGATGATGCGCGACTGGCTGTCGGTCGTCTCTGTCGAGAGACTTGCTCGCACGCCGGAAATGGTGGCATCGAGTGACTTGTTGACAACGGTGAACTCGACCCCTGCGGCCGCGTCGAGTGCGGCAATCGACAGCGTGGTCGGTTCCATGCCGGCAGGCTCGATCAGGAGTGTCTCGCCAACCGTTGCCCGTTCGACCAGGGGGCGATCGCCCAGTGCGAGTGCGTAGGCGCCGTCGCCGAGTGCGGTGACCGTGAAGGCTTCGTCCTGCCAGCGGCGCGGGGTCTCGAACTTTGCCACGTCGATCTCGGCCGCGCCCCAGGCAAACCGGCTGAGCGCTTCTATGCCGGCGAGCCACTCGCCCACTACCGGGAAACGCTCTGTGACCGCGCCAAGGACCGGCACACGATTCGCGTCAGCGGCAATGCGTAGACCGAAGCGGTCGACCACGGGTGCCAGCACCCGACGCGACTCCAGATAGTTCGCCTCTTCCTTGATCGTCGGTGCATTCCAGTCCTGCTGGCGCGGCTGATCGCGATCCAGGATGTTGCCGACGTCCTTGACCTCGACGAGCGCTCGCGTCTCGTAGACGGGCGGGGTGCTGACCAGATAGAGCCATGCCAGCCCGAGGCCGACGAGGAGCATCAGCAGCAATCCGAACTTGTGACGCAGCAGAAGCCGCAGGTACTCCTTGGCATCACTGGTGGCCGGAACGGTCGCAAAGCCTTGCATGGGGGCGCCGGAATACGGTTGATTCAGTGTCTTCATTCGAAGTGCTCGTCCGTCCGGGCAGGCCGGTGCGGGTGGTTCGAGTATAGTCGGCATGGCGGGCTAGCCCGCTGGCGTGTAGTCGGTACGGCTATGACTGCTGTTGGAGATGCAGGAATACAGCGATGTTGTTGTTATCGTCCGTGTAGACGCTTTTGTGATGCTGCACTCGTCCGAGCCGTTGATTGTAGCAATGGAGACTGCCGCATTTGTGACGTTGTATAGAGAAGCCCTCGGGCGACGGCGCTGCAACGACCGTTTCATGACATGGCTCGACACCCTCGGCGGGCAAATCGCTCGTTTGTGAAAATTCGACAATCACGTCTTGTTCATGTGCTTCTCGTCGTTGTGGCGTGGGTGATCCTGTCGTTCGGCATCCCACTTTTCGTGCCGCCGCCGGCCGCTGTGGGTCTCGAATCTCCACCGCGTGAGGCCTCATCCGTCGAGTATCTGGTCGATGACAGCTGGCTCGACGATTCCGGCTCGCGACAACTCTCACAAACGATCTTCGACCGGGTAATCGACCTTGTCGGCGGGGCGGAGCGGTTGATTCTCATCGACATGTTCCTGTTCAACGACTGGCAAGGACCTGAGCCTGAGCGCCATCGGGCACTGGCCGACGAGCTTGCCGAGGCACTGCGACAGCGTGTGCGTGAACGGCCCGAGCTGCTCGCGGTGCTCGTTACCGACCCGATCAACACTGTCTATGGCGGTCTGGCATCGACTCGTCTGAACTCGCTCGAAGCGGCAGGCGTCAATGTGGTGGTGACCGATCTCATTGCCCTGCAGGACAGTAATCCGCTATGGTCGGGGTTCTGGCGCTGATTCGTCCGTCCGTTCGGCAACGCGCCCGCTGACACGCTACCCAATCCGCTCGGCCCCGGTCGCGTGTCACTCCGCAGCTGGCTTGCGCTCGCGAATTTCAAGGCAAACCATCGCAAGCTGATCATCGCCGACAATCAGACAGGCCAGCTACAGGCACTGGTGACGTCTGCCAATCCGCATGACGGCAGCAGTGCCCACCGGAACACGGCGCTGCTCTTCGATGGGCAGGCGGCAAGCGATCTGCTCATGGCGGAATCGGCCCTGCTGTCGCTCTCGTCGGCAGAGTCCGTCGTCGCCGGAATCGACGAGCGCATGGCCGAGCTCGTCGGGACGGGGCAGAGCGATCCGGAGGCGGCCAACCTTGCTGGCGCAGCCGTTCCGGGCGGGATGCCGGGTGAGTTGCCGGTGGCGCATGCCACCGTGACGGCCATCATACAAATACTTGGCGAAAGCCGGATTCACGACGCGGCTGTCGATCTGCTCGAACAGGCTGCCAGTGGCAGTCGCGTCGATCTTGCCATGTTCTACCTGAGCGACCGGCATATCGTCGCTGCGCTAGGGCGCGCCGCATCCCGTGGCGCTGACGTACGCGTGCTGCTCGACGTCAACCGGGATGCTTTCGGCCGAGCCAAGAACGGCGTACCCAATCGGCCCGTGGCCGCGGAACTCGTTGCGGCGGGTGTTTCCGTCCGCTGGTGCGAGACGCTCGGTGAACAGTGCCATGCGAAGCAGCTGCTGCTGGACGACGGGGAACGTGTCGCTTTGCTGCTCGGGTCGGGCAACTACACCCGACGTAACCTGCATGATCGAAATCTCGAGACGAATGCGCTGCTGAGTGTGCCCTCGACTCATGCTCTGGCTGTAGAGGTGCGTCAGCATTTCGATCGATTGTGGAACAACCCTGACGGGCGTACGTATTCAAGTGACTATGCAAGCTACGCAGACGAGAGACTTTGGCTGACGCTCCAGTACCGAGTCATGGAAGCAACGGGCCTGTCAACGTTCTGACAACGCGTCGACATCGCCGCGTCGACGCAGCAGATCGACGCAGCAGGATGACAGTCCTGCAGGTCGGGATAGCCGCTCTGGTCCTGACCGGCGCGATCGGCTGCGACAGTGGCGAACGTGCGCCGGAACTGGCCACGGATTCGCCGATGCGCTTGCTTGCCGACGCGGTCGATCGATTCGCCCTATCGGGCGATGTCGAGGGCGAAATCGCGAGGTGGGCAAGACACGACATCGGTTTCCGGCCCGAGTCGCCAGTCGAGTCGATCGAGCTCATGGCACTGTTGAGCGATACCGGCGGGCAGCCGGTCTCCTTCTGGTACCGGATCGATCGCCTGACGCTGCCGTCGACTCGCGGCACGAAGGCTGTGCCGGCGCAAGCGGGTGAGGATTTCCGTGCCGCCGCCTTGATCCGCTCGTCCGCGCTGCAGGCTTCCGCAGAGGCGCTCGAACGCCGTGATTTCGTCGAACGCGCGACGCTCGGGCTGGCGAGCTACGACGATTCCTCGCTGCAGGTTCGTGATGTCGAATTGACGCTTGCGAACGGGCAGGACCCCGCCAGGCCGTGTAGTGGTAGCTATCAATTGAGGGACGTACTCGGCCTGTCACTTCGCTTCACCCGTGACCTTTGTGCAACCACCCTGCGTGCCGGTGACTATCGCATCGCCACGGTGCCTCTGCCCGAGGTTCAGGGAGAGGTTCACCTTGACGGCAGGACACGAACGGTCACTGGACGCGGCTGGGCGCGCCAGCTGCGTGGCATCCGACCTCCACTTGCCGGGGGAGCGGTGATCTTTGATCGACTGCTGCTGACGCTGGACGGTGTCGGGCAGATCGATGTCCTGCGCAGCCGGCGAGCAAGCGGCAGCGGCCCCGTCCAGGCCACTGCAGTCTTTGACGACAGTCGCGGTGACGACGCTGCAGACGCTGCCATCGAATGGCTCGATGCGAATGATGGCGATAGCGCGGCCTGGCGACTGGTGGAGCCGACGCGTGACATCGATATCGAATTGATGCCTGTGGTCGCTACCGGATCGACGCATGATCTGCCGGGAAGCGCCCGGGGCGGACCGACGTCAGCCGGTTCGAGCTTGCGTGCTGCGGCTTTGCCCGGCCCGGCCTCGCTCGACTCGACCTGGCGCGGCGCGGTGAGGGCAAAGGGCTCACACGAAGGTATCGGATTTGTCGAAATCAGCCTGCCAGACACTGCGGAGGCCGAGGGGCTTGAATGATTGAATCGAGGCGTACATCGACGAGAGCATCACCGAGAGAATTAACGAGTACTTCCAAGGGGCGAGGCACTGGATGCTTCCGTTCGCGCAGCAGGGCGGGCGCTGCCTGCGCACTGCTGCTGGCCCTCGCTGCCTGCGCTGAGGACACGGCTGAAAACAAGGCTGATCCGGTGGTGGATAACGCGCCGATCAGTACGTCGGCGTCGTCATCGAATTCATCATCGACATCGACATCGACATCGACATCGACATCGACATCGACTTCG